>WNGB01013556.1_pt1 | contig 12970 bp, 10 predicted proteins | sample 5400681 | NCBI WGS metagenome assembly WNGB01 (sample SAMN13153367, study PRJNA577476) | soil metagenome | isolation source: 115 cm soil or saprolite under grassland replicate 2 | place: USA:California | collected 2016-06-15 | reverse complement strand
CAACCGGTGGCAACCGGTAGCAAATGCGACGGCCGCGAAGACGGCTCAAACCGGCGAAAACCGTTGCCGTGGGTTGCAACCGGTTGCCGCGACCCCAAAATGGTAAGGAGGGGGTCGACGGTTCGAGTCCGTCAGAGGGCTTAGGCAAAGTGCCTGCAAATCGGAATCTTAGTGTTGTCCGCTCGTTGAACACGCGGACACATTCCGGACACATCTGCGGTACGGGCGACGCATCACGACGTCTCCCGACGTCTTGCGACACAACCTCGCTGGCGAGACACGATCACACCGATGGACGAAGTCCCTGCAAAGAGGGCGCGAGTGTTGTCTGATCTGGCGAGTAAGTGACCCCTTCTCTTCAGAGAGGAGGTCATCCCAGAGCTCATGGCCGCGCAACCCGCGGTCGAATGTACGAGTCCGTTAGAACGACCTACGGCAGTCCGCAGAAAACGGCTCGACGTCTCGCGATGGGGAGACGCTCTCGCAGCTCCCATCGCCGTGGGCATCGCGTGTCCTCCTGCTACGAACACTTCTCCGGGCGGGCGCCGTGATGACGTGGTTCTCCGACCCGGGTGGCAGGAGGAAGGTCGAGTAGATCTCTGCGCTCGACGGCCCGCGATCACGCGGTGCACGTGGCCGAAGCCGGGATCTACGAATCCCTGACCTACCGTGTAGGTTCGATTGCGGCACGCGTTCGGCCCTGCGTCCTGGTAGGTCAGCGACCCGCTCCGGACAGTCACGACCACCGGTCCTGGGTGGGTGTGCCATGCGAACACCAGGGTCGGACCCAGGCTCAAGTGCTGGACGAAGACGTCGGCGCCGTTCAGCTCGACCGCCCGCGCAAATCCGCGAGACCGGAACGTCCGCGACGTAGTTGTGCGCGACAACGCCGACGCCCACGACGACCGCGCCACCTACGGCCGCCACCACGACTCTGAGGCGCATCTTGCTCCTCCCTTCCCCGGCGCGATTGCTCGGCATGTGCTCGTCGCCGGCGGCGTTCTCCGGGTTCCTCTTACGGGACGTCGACGACCCCAACGCCATGAGCAGTTGGTGCTTTTTGGAGCGTTTCTGGAGCGGCCGGTCGTACGGTCCCGGGCGTGATCGACCCGAAGGAGGAGCAATGAAGTACGCACGAAGGCTGTCGCTTCTCGCGGCAGCGCTCGTCGCGCTTGCGAGCGCGCTCGCGCTGCAGGCCGCCGCGGGCCCGCCGAACCACGCCAACCGACTCGAAGCGACCTTTGCCGAGACCAACGTCTCGGTGACGAACCGGATCGCCGACCTCGGCATCTTCCAGCTGATCAACACCGGCACGGGGGCGGTCGAGGGCCTCGGAGACGCAACGGTGACGGTCTCGGTGACGCAGGATCGAGCGGTCAACCCGTGTGGGGCGGGAAGCTGGACGAACGCCGGCATACGTCGGATCGCGCTGGACGGCGGCGTCCTCGTCGTCCGGGAGCTGGTGCACGTCTGCCAGACCGCTTCGGGCCCGATCGGGACGGGCACGTGGCAGGTCGACGGCCTTTCGAGCAGCGGCATCTTTGCCGGCGGGCGTGGCAGCGGCGACATCAGCATCGTCATCGCGGCCCGTACCGCGAACCTGTCCGGGAGCCTCAACCTCGCGGAAGGTGCGTGAGGAGAACGCCCGAAGTGATGGGAGCCACCCTGGACGTGCGAACGCCGGAGGCGGTCGTCGGCGGGCACGTCCAGGGTGCTACCGCCCTTCTCGTCGTCCCGTGGGCATGAGCGACACCCGACTGCGGTCGCCGGACGGGCTAGGCGTCACCAGCCAGGCGTCGTATCGTCCCTCGGACGTGAACGTGCGCGTCCTCGGGCCCGTCGAAGTCCTCAGCAACGGCGTTGATGTTCGTCTGGGTGGCCCGAAGCAGCGCACAGTGCTCGCGCTGCTCACGGCGGAGGTTGGGAAGCCGGTCTCGGTCGAGACGCTGATCGACGGCGTTTGGGGCGACGACCCTACCGCCGGCGCGCGCTCGACCTTGCAGACGTACGTCTCGAACCTCCGAGCCGCGATCGGCGACGTGATCGTCCGCGGCGACGGCGGCTATCGACTCGTCGCCGAGCCGGAGAGCGTCGACGCGGTCGAGTTCGAGCGGGCTGTCGATCAGGCGAGCGGGCTTGTGGAAACCGCTCCGGCGGAGGCGGCTCAGCGACTCCGTGCGGCGCTCGCGCTCTGGCGCGGTCACCCGTACGCGGACGTGCCAGGCCCGTTCCCGCTCGAGCTCGCGGCGCGGCGCCTCGAAGAGCTGCGCCTCCGCGCCGTCGAGCTACGAATCGAGGCGGAGCTCGTGCTCGGACGACACGCCCAGCTGGTCGCAGAGCTGGAGGTGCTGTGCGAGGAGTTCCCGGTCTACGAGCGGTTCCGCGCGCAGCATATGCTCGCGCTCTACCGCTCGGGCCGTCAGGCAGAAGCTCTTCGCGCGTACCAGAAGACGCGCACGTACCTCGCGGAGGAGCTCGGCCTCGAGCCCTCGGCGGAGCTGCAGGAGGTCGAGCGGAAGATCCTCAACCAGGACGCGTCGCTCCTGCTCGAGGCGGAACCCCAGGTGGAGATCGTCGCTTTCCTGCTCACCGACGTCGAGGATTCGACCGTCCTCTGGGAAGTGCAGCCGGAGGCGATGCGCGCCGCGGTCGCGCAACACGACCGGATCGTGCTCGGTGCAGTCGAGGCGGCGGGCGGACGAGTCGTGAAGCGCGTCGGCGACGGCATCGACTTAGCGTTCGCGGACGTCGGCGCAGCGGTCGCTGCCGCCGGCGAGGTCCAGCGCCTGCTCGCCGCGGCCGACTGGAGCGGGCCGGAGCCGCTGTGCGTGCGCATGGCGGTCGACGTCGGCGAGGTCGAGGCCCGTGGCGGGGACTACTTCGGCCCCGTGATGAACCGTGCCGGTCGGATGCTCGCCGCTGCGCACGGTGGGCAGGTGCTGCTGTCGGCCGACGCGCACGCCTCGCTGTCGGCATCGAGCGGCGGCTGGCAGGCAAGGGCGCTCGGTGAGTTCCGGTTCAAGGGAATCGGCACCCCGCAACACGTCTTCCAGCTCCTGATCGACGGGCTCCCCACCGATTTCCCGCCGCTCAGGATCGAGCGCACGCCGCCTCCCACCCCAGTCGGCGCGTTCGGCCGTTCAGTACGGGGCTACGAGCTCCGCGAGCAGGTCGGGAGCAGCGGCGTCGGCGTCGTCTATCGCGCGTACCAGCCGTCGGTCGGCCGCGAAGTCGCGATCAAGGTGATTCGGCCCGAGCTGGTCAACCAGCCCTCGTTCGTGCGCGGGTTCGAGTCAGAGGCGCGGGTCGTCGCCCAGCTCGAACACCCTCACCTCGTCCCGCGCTACGACTACTGGCGAGACCCGGAGGGTGCGTACCTCGTGATGCGCTGGCTGCGCGGGGGCTCGCTGCAGCGGGCGCTCGAGCGCGGCCCCTGGAACCTCGAGCCGGCCGTCCGACTGGTTTCCCAGGTCGCCGGCGCGCTGGCGTACGCCCACCGGCAGGGCGTCGTCCACCGCGATGTCAAGCCGGCGAACGTCCTGCTCGACGAGGACGGCAACGCGTACCTCTCCGACTTCGGGATCGCCGCCCATCTCCTCGACTCGGAAAGCCCGGGCAGCCTGATCACGGCGTCGCCGGCATATGTCCCGCCCGAGGAGGTGGCCGGAAGGCCCCTCACACCACAGTCGGACCTCTACGGCCTCGGACTGCTGACGTTCGAGCTGCTCACCGGCCGGCGGCCGCCCATGGACGGGGCACTGCCGTCCGTGCTCGCGGTACGGCCCGAGCTTCCCGCCGGGCTCGACGAGGTCGTGGCGCGCGCGACCGCCACGGATCCCGACGAGCGCTACGCGTCGGTCGACGGCTTCGTCGCCGCGTTCGTCGCCGCCGTGGGGCAAGCGGGTCAGACGCCCGAGACGTACACACCCGCGGAGAACCCGTACAAGGGCCTGCGGGCATTCGACGAGACGGACGCCGCCGATTTCTACGGCCGGGCTGCCCTCGTCGACGAGCTCGTGCAAGCCGTTGGCGATCGGCGCCTGGTCGCTGTGGTCGGCCCGTCCGGGATCGGGAAGTCGTCCCTCGTCAGGGCCGGGCTCGTTCCGGCGCTCCGCGGCGGCGCGCTGCCGGGGTCCGCGCGGTTGCTCGTCACCGACATGTTCCCCGGCCCGTACCCCTACGAGGAGCTCGCCGCTGCGCTCCTCCGGGTCGCAGTGGAGCGGCCGGACGATCTCGTCGAGGAGCTCGCACGAGACGAGCTCGGGATCAGCCGCGTCGTGAAGCGGATCCTCCCCCCGGGCAGCGAGCTGTTCCTCGTAGTCGACCAGTTCGAGGAGCTGTTCACGCTGACCGCGGACGAGGAGACGCGCCGCCGGTTCCTCGCGGGCCTCATCGCGCTCGTGACCGACCCCCACTCGCCCGTGGGCGTCCTCGTCACGATGCGCGCCGACTTCCTGGACCACCCCCTTCGCGACCCGGAGTTCGGCGAGCTTCTGCGGGCCGGGATGGTCGCGGTCGCGGCGCCGTCGGAGGACGAGCTTGCCGAGGCGATCGAGCGGCCTGCACTACGTGCCGGCGTTCGCTTCGAGCCGGGGCTCGTCTCCCAGATCGTCGCCGACGTCCGCGACCAGCCCGGCGCCCTGCCGCTGTTGCAGTACGCGCTCACCGAGCTCTTCGCGAACCGCACCGGCGACGTGCTGACGCTCGAGGGCTATCTCGCGACCGGCGGGGTCGTCGGTGCGCTCGGCCGGCGCGCCGAGGATCTCTACGCACGCCTTGGCCCGTCGGCGCGGGCCGCCTGCCGCCAGGTCTTCCTTCGCCTCGTGAGCGCCGACCCCGGTGTGCACGACACGCGACGCAGGGTGCGCCGCAGCGAGCTTCGCCAGCTCGAGCTCGAGCCCGACGCGCTCGAAGAGGTTCTCTCGCGCTACGGCGAGCACCGGTTGCTCACGTTCGACCGTGAGCCGCTCACGCGGACGCCGACCGTCGAGGTCGCGCACGAGGCGATCCTGTCCCAGTGGGAGCGGCTGCGTGGATGGATCGCAGAGCGTCGCGAGCATCTCCTCCTGCACCGCCGGCTCGTCGAGGCGGTCGCGGAGTGGGACGACGCAGGGCGCGATCCGGAGTACCTGCCGCGCGAGGGCAGGCTGGCGCAGCTCGAAGCCTGGGCGGGCGGCACCGACCTCGCCCTCACAGCCGGTGAGCGCGCGTTCCTCGCCGAGGCGCGCGCGGCGGCGAACGAGGTCGCGCGGCGGCGGGCGCGGAGACGGCGAGCAACGCTGGCCGGGTTTGCGCTGCTCGCCGCAGCGGCGTCGATCCTCGCAGGCTTTGCTCTCGTGCTGCGGGGTCACGCGCGAGACGACGCGCGCCTCGCAACGGCGCGCCAGCTGGCCGCCTCCGCGCAGGCGAACCTCGCCGTCGACCCCGAGAGGAGCATTCTGCTTGCGCTCGAGGCCGCGGAGACGACCCGGCGCCATGACGGAACGATGCTCGCAGAGGCCGAACAGGCGCTGCACGACGGTCTGGCCGCGTCGCGCGTGCTGAGCGCGGTCGACGGCGTCGGTCGCAAGACCGGCATCGGGCACGCCCTCTCCCTCGCGCCGGATGCGTCGCGCCTCGTCGCCGCCGACGTCACCGGTCGAACGGCCGGGATCCGAGACGCACGCACCGGCGAGACGCTCGTGCCGCTCGAGGGGCACGAGGGTGAAGTCCTGACGGCGGTGTACAGCCCGAACGGGAAGCTCGTCGCAACCGGAGGCGTCGACGGCACCGCACGGCTCTGGGATGCAGCGACCGGCCATCTCCTCCACACGCTGCGCGCGCATCGAGGCGGCGTCTTCGCGACCCGCTTCAGCTTGGACGGCACGCGTCTCGCGACGCTCGGCGCCGATCGCGCAGTGCGCGTCTGGGATGTCCGCACCGGCAGACGGCTCCGAGCGCTCCCTGGCGTCCACGCTCGCACCAACACGGGCGCCGCCTGGGGCGAGGGGGTGGCGTTCGTCGGCCGCGACCGCATCGCGGTCTCGCCCTGGCAGCGGGGAACCAGGCCGTCTCGCGTCGTGGCGAAGGTATTCGACCTCGCCTCGGGAGAACAGGTCGGGATGGTCACTGATCCGGGCGGTACAGCCCGCGTCGTGGACATCGACGTCAGCCCCGACGGCACGATGCTCGTCGCCGGCCAGGCCGAAGGCGGCCAGCTCCAGCTGTACGCGTTGCCGTCCGGAAGACCGCTCGACGTCGTGCGCGCACATGGAGCGACGGTCCTCGACGTCGAGTTCAGCCGCGACGGGCGGCAGGTCGCCACCGGCGGGGTGGACGGGCTGGCGAAGATCTGGGACGTGACGCACGGCAAGCTTCGCGAGGCCCTGGTGCTGCGCGGCCATACGCGACCGGTCGGCAGCGTCTCGTTCGACCGCACCGGAACCCGGCTCGCCACGTCGGGGCAGCCGGCCGGTGGTGGGCGCGTCTGGGAAGTCTCCCCCGCCGGCCGCGGCGAAGTTCTCACGCTGCCGGGCCCGGACACGGACGAGCACTCCGACATCGCGTTCACGCCGGACGGCCGACGGCTCATCGCCGCCTCGGGGCCCGAGGGGACGGTGCGCGTCTGGAGCGTGGCCGGCGGCGTCAAGCTTCTCGAGCTCGCACAGCATGCGCGCACGGGCGCTCGTGTCCGCGCGGTGATCGGCGTCGACGTCAGCTCGGACGGCTCGCGCATCGCGACGGCCGGCGCGGACGGCAGCGCACGGATCTTCGATGCCGCGACGGGCCGCGAGCTGGTCGTCGTGCGCGGGCGCCACTGCCTTCGCCCCCACCTTTGCCGCGTCAACCGCGCAGTCTTCAGCCCGAACGGCTCGAGGATCGCAACGACAGGCCAGGACGCCAGCGTGCGTGTCTTTGACGCGGCCACCGGTCGTCAGCTCCTGGTGCTTCGGGGACATGCGCCGGGCGGCTTGGGAACCTACCCGGTCGCCTGGAGCCCGGACGGCGCCCGGCTCCTCTCAATGGCAGTAGACGGAACGCGCATCTGGGACGCGCGCACCGGCCGGCAGCTGCTCGCGCTGCCGCCCCGCGGAGGCCCAGGCGCTTCCGCTGTCTGGAGCCCCGACGGCGCTCAGGTGCTCCTCGAGTCGGGTCTCGGCCCGGAGGTCTGGGACGCGTCGAGCGGCAAGCAGCTGCGCACGCTGGAGACGAGCGCGGCGTCGGGGGACATGGTGTTCAGCCGCGACGGGTCGCGACTCGCCAACACGACGGTCGACGAGCGGGGCTATGCGCTCCGGCTCTGGGAGTGGCCTGCGGGCGTCGAGACCCTGAAGCTGCGCGACAGCGGCTTGCGGGTCGCGCTCAGCCCGGACGGCCGGCTCGTCGCGACGGTGCGCCCGAGACAGCCGGTGCCGTTCGTGCACGTCTGGGCGCTCGACCCCGAGCTCCTGCTTCGGATCGCCCGAAGCCGCGTCACCCGCTCGCTAACCGAGGAGGAGTGCCGGCGCTACCTTCAGCGCTCATGCCGCCAGGGTCACTAGGCGTGGCCGCTTTCCACCACGCCACTCGATCGCGCGCCGTTCGCATGTCAGGTGGCAGAGATCGCCTCATCGGTAGCTCAGCCGGTCGATACGACGTGCGAACGTCGTGCGAAGGCAATGACCGGGGCGGCGATGATGAAGAGCGGCTGTGCTTGGGCGTGGGTTCAGCGATGGGCTGGGCCGCTTCGCTGGGGTTTCAGTGCTTCACAATCGACTGCCGTGCGGCGTACGCCGTGGTCCCGTCCGGCTTCGCTTTACGCAGATCGATTTATCCGTACACCTTCGCCATCTGGCCGCACCGCGCCGCGGATGCCATCGCACTCTCTGGAACGTTCCGCCTTCATTGACGCGTCTAGGCTACCGGGGGCGTTGCCTGATCGGGCATCAGCGCGCGATGGTAAGGAGGGGGTCGACGGTTCGAGTCCGTCAGAGGGCTTCAGCTTTCTCCCTGCTTAGTTGTCGCTTTCGTTTTCAGGGCTGACGCCGTCTTCCGCTTTCGGCGTCCACGGAACGTCCACCAGCGTCCACCCGGCATCGAGTGCGTCGAGGAGCTTGATCGCGTGCTCGCGTCCGTCTCGGGCGAGGTGGCCGTAGTGGCGGTCGATCATGGTCAGGCTGGCTCCCATGTAACGGGAGAGGTCGAAGGTGGAGATGCCGGCACGGAGGGCGAATGTGGCGAAGGTGTGCCGGAGATCGTAGACCCGTCGGATCGGGTTGATGTCCGCCGCCTTCTGGGCGGGGCGCCACTGGAACGGGCGGAAGTGGTGGATGTCGAGGTAGCCGCCTCGGTCGCCGGGAAACTGCAGTGGTGAACCGTAGCCGTCCTTGACCCGGTCGAGCGCGTCGAGGGCGCGGGTTTGTAGCGGCACCGCTCGCATGCTCGCCTCCGTCTTCGGGATCTTGAGCTCGCCGCGGGTGAAGGCGCGGCGCACGTACACGACACGCTCCTTGCGGTCTATGTCGCGTTTTTCGAGTGCGATCCACTCCGCCGGACGAAGCCCGGTCGCGGCCGCGAACAGGATCATCGGCCCGTACCTCGGCCCGATTGCCGCCGCGAGCGCCTCAAGTTCGGCCCATGACTCGAACGGATGCTGCTCTTTGCGCCTCCGCACCGGATTCTCGACACCGACCTTGGCCGGGTTGAGATCGATCATCCCCCACGCGACGGCGCGATGGAGCACCTGCCGCAACGCCTGGGTTGCTTCAAAGCGGTAACCGGGCGAGAGCGTCATCCGCCACTCCGCGATCTCCTGCGACGTCAGCTCACCGATGCGGCGATCACCGAACACCGCGGTCGCCTTGCCGAGCAGATAGCGGAGCTTCTCGATCGTTACCGGTTGCACGTCGTGCTGCGCGAGGTACGTCTCCACGAGTTCGGCGAGCGTGAGCCTGCGTGCGATGCTTCGCTCACGTCGCAGCCGCTCGAGCTCGCGCTCGAATGCATCACGCGCATCCTGCTCCGAGGCAAACCCGCCCCGCTGGATCCGCTTCGAGTCGCGGCCGCCGGTCCGGAAGCGATACGCCCACAGCCGCTCACCGCCGGGTCCGCGACGCGTGAGTTCGATTGTCTGTCCTTGCTGCACCATCGCTGGGATCCACTCCTTTCAGGAGTCGACCCCCTCCCAGCAAGATCCTCGCTCAGAGAAGGGCGGCGATCAGGCGGAGAGCGATCGGGGCGGCTGCTCGGTCGTCGGAGACGGCAGACTGAAAGCGATGGCGCAAATGACGGTCGAGTTACGCCCCGCGCTCGCGTCTCGGCTCGAGCTCGAGCGGCGCGCGAAGCTGCTCGCGCAACTTGGTAACGGCTGGCACCTCGTCGAGTTCTCGATCGCGCTCGGCGCCGGCATCGCCGCAGGCTCGGTCGCGCTCACCAGCTTCGCCGGCGACTCACTCGTCGAAGTCGTTGCTGCTTCGATCATCGTCTGGCTCTTCAGCGTCGGGCGCGGCGCATCCGAACACGCCGAACGGCGCGCGCAACAACTCGTCGCGGTCAGCTACCTCCTGCTCGTCGCCTACATCGGATCGCACGCCATCTACGACCTCGTCGGCACGAACAAGCCGGCACCAAGCTGGATCGGCGTCGGACTCGCCGCCTTCACGGCACCAACGATGCCGCTCCTCGCCCGAGCGAAACGAAAAGTCGGACGCGCCCTCAACTCAGCCGCGACGGTCAGCGAAGCAGGACAGAACCAGATCTGCGCCTACCTCTCGCTCGCCCTCCTCACCGGCCTGCTCCTCAACGCGCTCGCCGGCTGGCGGTGGGCCGACCCGGCCGCCGCGCTCGTCATCGCCGCCGTCGCGCTCAACGAGGGACGCGAGAGCTGGCGCGGCACGACCTGCGACTGCTGCTAAACCAGACACGACCCCCTCTACGGAAGACGTAGCTACATGCGATCTTCGGCCTCGAGGCGCGTGCAACCGACGCCGGGTTTGACGATCGCTTCGGATGCTGGTAGGCCTCCGTCGGAGGGAACCGCAGCGATGTCCCACTCAACCTCGACGCCATCGCGGAGGCCGCGCATGAACGAGGCGAAGCCTCCGTCGCGTGCGTGGATGGTCAGCCATCGCGCGGGGCGATCGCCGGCGGTGCGGAGCGAGTGTGCTACCCCCGGCGGGGCTGCGACGAAGCCGCCGGCGGAGACGGTGGTCGTTGCTGCCTCGCGTCCGATCTCGAAGGTCAGCTCACCCTCGAGAACATAGAACGCATCGGTATGGCCGTGGTGAACGTGCGGGCCGGCTACCCGTTCGCCCGCCGCGTAGCGGGCGTGTGTGACTGTCACCTCGTCGCGCGCGACGAGAATGCTGATCTCGCGATTCCCCTGATGAAGGATCGTCTCCCCGTCGCTGACGACGGTGACGTCGCGTTCGTGCCGTGCGAGGCTGCCGCGGCGGCGAGCGGTGGTCTAGTCGCCATAGAGGTCTTCCCAGCCGACGGGCTCCCAGGTCGTGCCGTCCGGGCAGCTTTCCCGCGCCCACTCGATCGCTGCCGCGAGCGTGTCGCCGCCGCCGATCGCCTTCCAGGAGCGCCCGCCGGGCGACCGGAACTCGACACTGAGGACTCGTTGCGCCTGAGCGGCCGACGCGACCGGGAGCAGAACGAGCTCCGCCCGGGGGAGGTCGAGGCGGGTCATCGGCATCACTGCCATGTCAGGACTCGCTCGGATGTTGGGTTGGAGGGGCGGGCGTGAGACCGTGGCGGCGCATGACCTCTCCCAGCGCCACGACATCGGGTGGCCCGCCGGCTGAGGCGTCGAGGACGGCCGCGACCTCGCGGAAGAAGCCGGGGCCGAGGATGCCCGGGGTGACGATCGCAAGAGCCTTCGCGTCCGCGTCGTGGGTGTTGTCGAAGTGGTGGACTGCGCCGCGTGGGATGAAGAGCGCATTGCCGGGGCCGACGTCGACCGGAACGCCCTCGAGCGTCCAGGTCAGCATTCCCTCGAGCCCGTAGATCGTCTCGTCGTAGCCGTCGTGGCTGTGCGCTGCGGCGACCTTCGCGCCGGCAGGAACGTCGAACTCGAAGACCGCGACCGAGCCTCCCGACTCGTCGCCCTCGAGCAGGAACCGGATCACCATCTCTCCGACCCTGATCTCTTCGCGTGTAGTCACTGTCATCGTCGCCTCCTTCAATCAGTTTGGTAAAGTGGCTTGACCCTACACGGAGTTCACCCATCTCGTCAAGTCGCTTGACCAAATCTTCCGGACGAGAACAGCAACCCGCACCACCGCTGATCGGTGCGCTCCTCCGCATGCCCTGGGAAGCCGTGCAGCGACACATGCTCGAGCGGCTGCACGCACGCGGCTTCGCGGATTTCGACGCGGCCTACCTGAACGTCTTCCAGTATCCCGGCCCCCAGGGCGCAAGGCCCTCCGACCTGGCCGCCCGGCTGCGGATCAGCAAACAGGCACTCAACCACCTGCTCGGCCAACTCGAGAAGCTCGGCTACCTCGAACGGCAGCCAGACCCCGATGACCTCCGCTCAAAACGCGTCGCCCTCACCAAACGCGGCAACTCGGCGATCCGCGTGATCCGCGAAGCCGTCGCCGAGATCGAAGCCTCCTGGGCGCAGCAACTCGGCACCAAACGCGTCACCCAACTCCGACAACTCCTGCTCGACGTCAGCATCGCACCAGGCTGCAGGGCGGCGAAAACATGAGGCACCCGACTAGCTGCGCGACGCGCAAACCGGTACCAAGCTAGTAGTAGGGGGAATCCGCACCATCGACCCCCTTCGACAAGGAGTTCCCATACACGCCCCATCGGCACGATCCAGCCGAAAGGCCAACGCGTGCAATGTGAGGTGATCAACATCTTCCGCTACACCCACGACCTCGTCGAGGAGTGGGTCCAGACGGATACCTACGACTTCCTGCGCCAGCTGGCGCAATAAGGAGCTGACGATGGCCAGTGCATTACCGGTCTGGGAGCAGCACGCACCGACGCTGCCGGTCCAGGAACTGACTTTCAGGCCCTGGCATGGAGCATTTATGGAATGTCATGAAGAAGGGCCTCCTCGCCGGAGACACTCTCCGGTGACGAATCCCATCGGGAAGGAGGCCCGTGATGAAGTATGTCGGACTCGATTGGGCGTATCGGAAGGCGCAGTGGTGCGCACTTTCCCCGGGCGGTGAGGTCGCCGGCGAGGGCCGCATCCCCGCTGACCGCGACGGCCTCGCTCGGCTCGTCCTCGAACTGGGCGATGAGGTGAAGGCGTGCCTGGAGATGATGAGCGGCGCCCTCTGGGTGCGCGACCAACTCGTCGATTGCGGCTGGCAGGTGGAGGTCGCGGATGCGCGCAAGGTGAAGACGGTGGCGCCGTTGGCCGCGAAGACCGACAAGGTCGACGCGCGTCTGCTCGCCGAGCTCTCCCGCCGCGAGCTCCTGCCGGCGCTGTGGCTTCCCTCGCTCGATGAGCGGGCGCTGCGGGAACGGCTGCGCCGGCGGATGCATCTGGTGCGGCTCCGCACCAGCGCCAAGGGTCGGATCTTCGGCCTGCAGACGCAGTGGGCTGTCCGCGTCTCGCTGGCGCGCCTGCGCCAACCCAACGGCGTGGCGCTGCTCGAACGCGCTGGCGTGCCCGACGTCTGGCGCCGCTCGGTCAGCGAGTGTCTGGCGCTGATCGAGTTCCTCGACGATCGGATCGCGCCGCTGGACGCCGAGCTAAGGCCGTTCGCGAAGGCCGACCCGCGCGCGGTCCTCTTGGACACGATCCCCGGCATCGCCGAGCTCCTCGCCTTGACGATCGCCGTCGAGATCGGTGAGGTGAGTCGCTTCTCGAGCCCGGCGAGGCTCGTCTCCTACGGTCGCCTTGCCCCACGCGTCCACCAGTCGGGTCAAGCCCGGCCGCACAGCGGCCCGCTCAGCAAGTCCGGCTCACGCCTCCTCGGCTGGGCGGCGGTCGAGGCCGCCCAGCAGGCCTGGCGCGAGTCGAACCCCTGGCACGACCTCTACG
>WNGB01011089.1_pt1 | contig 12973 bp, 6 predicted proteins | sample 5400681 | NCBI WGS metagenome assembly WNGB01 (sample SAMN13153367, study PRJNA577476) | soil metagenome | isolation source: 115 cm soil or saprolite under grassland replicate 2 | place: USA:California | collected 2016-06-15 | reverse complement strand
TGGGTGCCGAACGTGCTGAGCGAGCCCATCATCAGGGTGTAGCCGTCGGGCTGCGCGCTCGCGACCTGCTTGGCGCCGATGCTGCCGCCGGCGCCGCCCTGGTTCTCGATGACGATCGTCTGACCGAGGCCGAGCTGCAGCCGCTGCGCCACTAGCCGTGCCGCGGTGTCGGTCGCGCCACCGGCGGGGAACGGCACCACCAGCTTGATCGGCTTGACCGGATAGGTCTGGGCGTTGGCGATCGTCGCCACGCCCATCGCCATCGCGGCGGACAACATGACGCGCGCAGCAATCATCATTCACTCCGTGTCGATGTCTTTGACGCCGCATCATAGCAGTGCGGCGGGCGCGCTTGGGTCTCTTGTTGTTGCTTGTCTATTCCGCCTTGATGCCGGTGATCCGCACGATCTCCGCCCATTTCGGCGCCTCCTCGGCGATGATGGCGGCGAATTCGGCCGGCGTCGTGATCTTCGGCTCGATGCCGAGCCGCGTGAAGCTCGCGCGCACGTCGGCCGAGCGCAATCCGTCATTGATGGCGGCGTTGAGCTTATCGATCACGGCGGCCGGCGTTCCGGTCGGGGCGACGACGCCGAACAACGTGTCGTAAGGCGCGTCCATGTAGCCGGCCTCGACCAGGGTCGACACCTGCGGCAGCTCGGGCCAGCGTTCCGCAGCGGTGACGGCGATCGCCTTGGCCTTGCCGGTCTGGACATGCGGCAGCAGCACCGACTTGCCGCTCATGGTCAGCTGAATCTGGCCGCCGATGAGATCGGAGATGATCGGCCCGCTGCCGCGGTAGGGCACGTGCACGATATCGAGCCCGGCCTTGCGCTTGAACAGCTCCATCAGGAAATGCGGGCCGATCCCGATGGCGGCGCCGTAGTTCAAATGGCCGGGATGGGCCTTGGCGTATGCCGCCAACTCGCGCGCGTCCTTCACCGGCAACGAGGCATTGGCCACCATCACCTGCTTGTCGACCACGACAGTGGCGACCGGCGTGAACACCCGGATCGGATCGTAGTCGAGCTTGTAGAGCAGCGGCGCGGTGCCGAACGTGTTGGCGGCGGCGACCATCAGCAGCGTGTAGCCGTCAGGCGTGGCGTTCGCGACCTGCCGGGCCCCGATGGTGCCGCCGGCGCCGGCCTGGTTCTCGACGATGACCGACTGCCCGATCCGCGACGACAGGCCCTGTGCCACGATCCGGCCGGTGGTATCGGTCGGCCCGCCGGCGGGGAACGGCGCGATCAGCCTGATCGGCTTCTCGGGATAGGACTGCGCGGCGGCGGGAAACGCCATGCCGATCGCCAGCGCCACCGCCAATGCGCATCGGGCACGGAGCATCCCGGTCTCTCCCTTTTTGTTCGTTGTTGTTGTCCGCACCATATCACCGCGGGGCCCATCCGCACCCGTGTCCTGCTGCCATCCGGCACGCATCGCGCCCGGTGACGCACCGTTCACGATCTGGACTCTTACGGCCTCTTGCGCCTTGGCGCTAAAGTCGGCTGATTCGCGGGTCTATGGGGCGGATGAGGCCGGTCGCGTGCCGCCACGCGACCCGCACTTGAGCCGGCGCTCGATGGCAACGGCCAAATGCGGTGGGGCAAGTGGTATGCCGGAGGCGATCCGGATCACCGGCGGGGGCTTTGGGGCTCGTCCGCGCCAAGGCGGTTTCCGCACGGCCGTTGCAGCCGTTCTGGGCCCTTCCGCCGTCGCATCGATCGCCATCCCGGCGGCGGCCGACGATGCGCCGTTGCGCGGCACCGCGTTCGAAAGCTCGACGCTCGACGCCTATCTGACCGCCTTCGCCCAGCTCGACCGGCATGAGATCGCCGCGATCGCGCTCACCTTCGGCATTCTCTGTTTCGCGGTGGTCACCGCCATCATGCTGGTGCGCACGCGCGCCCGCCTCGCCGAGAGCGTGGCGGCGGCCCACGACGAGATCATGGCGGCGCGCGCCGAGGCCGACCGCACGAACGCGCTGTTGCGCTCCGACCCGCAGGTGCTGGTAGCCTGGGCCGCAGCCGCCGACGAGCCCGAAATCATCGGCGACACCAGCCTCGTCGCCGGCATCGATGCGCCGCAGCGGGTGCTCGCCTTCGGCACCTGGCTCGAGGCCGACGAGGCGCGCAGCATGGAGCGCCTGGTCGGGGAGCTGCGCGCGCGCGGCGAAGGCTTCGCCACCACCGTGACCACGCTCAACGGCCGCCCGATCGAGGCGGAGGGCCACGTGGTCGGCGGGCGCGCGATCCTGCGGCTCAAGGACGTGAGCGGGGTCAAGCGTGAGCTCGCCGACCTGCTCGCACGCTTCCAGAAGCAGAAGGAAGAGGCCGAGGCGCTACGCACGCTGGTCGAGACCTTGCCATTCCCGATCTGGGCGCGCGACGAGGCCGGCAAGCTCGTGTTCGTGAACACCGCCTATGCGCGCGCAGTCGACGCCAGGGACCCGCTGGAAGCCGTGCAGCGCGGCATCGAGCTGTTCGACCGCGCCGCGCGCGATGAGCTGTTCCGCGCGCACGAAGGCGCGCAGCCCTTCGCTGGCCGGCTGCCGGCGATCGTCGCCGGCTCGCGCCGAACGTTCGACGTGCTCACCTTCCCGGCCCGCCGCGGCAGCGCCGGCATCGGCATCGACGCGACCGAAGCCGAAGCGATGCGGGCCGAGCTCAAGCGCATGACCGAGGCGCACCGCCGTATTCTCGATCAGCTGCCGACCGGCGTCGCCATCTTCGGCTCCAACCAGCGGCTTGCCTTCTACAACGAGGCCTATCGCTCGCTCTGGGACCTCGACGCCGCCTTTCTCGATCAGGGACCGGCCGACTCCGCAGTGCTCGACCGGCTGCGCGCCGCGCGCAAGCTGCCGGAAGAGCAGGACTTTCGGCAATGGAAGGCGCAGCTGCACGAGGCCTACCGGGCGCTCGAGCCGCGTGAGTTCACGTGGCACCTGCCCGACGGCCGCACCTTGCGCGTCGTCACCACGCCCAATCCGGAAGGCGGCGTGATCTACCTGTTCCATGACAACACCGCGCGGCTCGATCTCGAACGGCGCTACGACGCCATGATCAAGGTGCAAGGCGAGACGCTCGACAACTTGACCGAGGCGGTCGCGGTGTTCGGCAGCGACGGGCGGATGCGCCTGTTCAACCCGGTGTTCGCGCGCATGTGGAAGCTCGAGCCGGGCGTGCTTTTGGAGCGCCCGCACATCGAGGCGGTGATCGCCTGGTGTCACGCGCTCTCCGGCGACAACCCGATCTGGTCGGCGCTGCGCACCACCGTGACGGCGATCGACAACCGCGAGCCGGTGACCGGGCGCATCGAGCGGCGCGATGGCAGTGCCGCCGACTGCGCCACCGTGCCGTTGCCGGACGGCGCCACGCTCGTCACCTTCCAGGACGTCACCGACTCGGTCAACGTCGAGCGCGCGCTGCGCGAGCGCAACGAGGCGCTGGAGGAAGCCGATCGCATCAAGATCGACTTCGTGCACCACGTATCCTACGAGCTGCGCTCCCCGCTCACCAACATCATCGGCTTCTCGCACTTCCTCGGCGATCCGGTGACCGGCCCGCTCACCGAGAAGCAGCGCGAATACCTGAGCTACATCCAGGTCTCCACCAACGCGCTGCTCGCCATCATCAACAACATCCTCGATCTCGCCACCATCGACGCCGGCGCCATGCGTCTCAATCTCGGCCCGGTCGACATCCGCCGGACCATGGAGGCGGCCGCGGAAGGTGTCCAGGACCGCCTGGTGGCGAGCGGCATCGCCCTCAATATCCGCTCCGCCCCCGACATCGGCAGCTTCGTGGCCGACGAGCGCCGGGTCCGCCAGGTCCTGTTCAATCTGCTGGCCAACGCGGTAGGCTTTTCGCCCGCGGGCGAGACCGTTACGCTCTCGGCGCGGCGGCTCAAGGACGCCGTCGTGTTCTCGGTGACCGACCACGGCCCCGGCATCCCGGCCGACGTGAAGGACAAGGTATTCGATTGGTTCGAGACCCACTCCCTTGGCTCCCCCCACCGCGGCACCGGCCTCGGACTGTCGTTGGTCCGTTCGTTCGTGGAACTGCACGGCGGCTCGGTGACGCTCGATTCCGCGGTCGGCCGCGGCACCACCGTCACCTGCGTGTTCCCGTTGGCTCAGTCAGCCGAGCGACCGGCGGCGTGAACCAAGGCGGCCGCCGGTGCAAGAGCGCGCTCCCATCGGTGCTACGATGACGACGATGGCACCGACCACCATCCCGGTCAGGGGCAGCTTCTCGGTGGTGCTGCCGGACGAGCACGCCACCGCTCGGCTCACCATCGACGTGGCCGGCGCGCTCGCGCCCGGCGATCTGGTCACGCTCTCGGGCGATCTCGGGGCCGGCAAGACCACCTTTGCGCGGGCGCTGATCCGCCATCTCGCCGGCGATGAGACCGTCGAGGTGCCGAGTCCGACCTTCACCCTGATGCAGATCTACGACCTGCCGCAGTTTCCGCTCGTGCATGCCGACCTCTACCGCCTCTCCGGCGCGGCCGAGCTGACCGAGCTCGGCTTCGACGATCTGCCGGAGGGGGCAGTGGTGCTGCTCGAATGGCCAGACCGCGCCGCGAGCGTGCTGCCGCCGGACCGGCTCGACGTCGCGCTCACGCTGGCGCCAAAGCTCAAGCTCGAATTCCGCCACGCCCGCGTGACCGGCCATGGCAGCTTCGGGCCGCGCGTCGCCCGGATGGCGGCCGTGCGCCAGTTCATCGCCGAGAGCGGCATGAGCGAGGCGCTGCGCCGGCGGATGGCGGGCGACGCCTCGACCCGCACCTACGACCAGCTCATCGTGGGCGACAAGAGCTATGTGCTGATGAATTCGCCGCAGCGGCCCGACGGCCCGCCGGTGCGCGGGAGCAAGCCCTACAGCGCCGCCGCGCGGCTCGCTGAAACCGTGACGCCGTTCGTGGCGATGGCCAAGGGCCTGCGCGAGCAGGGCCTGTCGGCGCCGGAAATCTTCCATGCCGACCTCGAGCACGGCCTCTTGCTGCTCGAGGACCTGGGCGACGAGCGCGTGGTCACGGGCGACCCGCCGGCGCCGATCGTGGAGCGCTATGAGACCGCCGTCGACGTGCTGCTGTCGCTGCACGGGCGTCCGCTTCCAGACGTGCTGCCGGTGGCGCCCCACGTTGAATACAAGATTCCCTCCTACGACATGGAGGCGTTCCTGATCGAGGCCGAGCTGCTGCTCGACTGGTATCTGCCGCGGCTCGACGCGCCGGTCACGCCGGAGGCGCGCGCTGCCTTCCATGCGGTCTGGCGCGAGGCCCTGCAGCCGGCGATCGATTCGCCGCCGACCTGGGTGCTGCGCGACTTCCACTCCCCGAACCTGCTCTGGCTGCCGCGGCGGAGCGAGCTCAAGCGCCTTGGCCTGCTCGACTTCCAGGACGCCTTGATGGGACCGGCGGCCTATGACCTCGCCTCGCTGCTGCAGGACGCCCGCGTCGACGTTCCGGAGCAGGTCGAGGTCGCGCTCCTTGGCCGCTATGTCCGGCGCCGACGCGCCGACAATTCGGAGTTCGACGCCGCCGGTTTCATCCGGAATTACGTGACGCTGGCGGCCCAGCGTTCGAGCAAAATCCTGGGCATCTTCGCCCGCCTCGACGCCCGCGACCGCAAGCCGCAATATTTGCGACACATCCCGCGCGTATGGGCCTATCTGCAGCGCTCGCTGACGCATCCGTCGCTGGCGGCGCTGAATGAGTGGTATAGCAAGCATGTTCCGGCGTTGAAGACGATCTGATTCGCACCCGAGGGGGGTTTCTTGACCGCATCCCACGCCGTAGCCGCCCCGCGCCGCGCCATGGTGCTCGCGGCCGGTCTCGGCACCCGCATGCGGCCGCACAACGGCCAGATCCCCAAGCCGCTGGTAACGGTCGGCGGCAGGGCGCTGATCGACTACGTGCTCGACCGGCTGGCCGACGCCGGCGTCGAGCGCGCGGTGGTGAACGTGCACCACCTGGCCGACCAGATCGAGCGCCACCTCGCCTCGCGGCAGCGCCCGCAGATCGCGATCTCGGATGAGCGGACCGAGCTGCTCGGCACCGGCGGCGGCGTGGTCAAGGCGATGCCTGAGCTCGGCGGCGGGCCGTTCTTCCACGTCAATTCCGACACGATCTGGATCGATGGCGCTGCCCCCAACCTGTCGCGCCTCGCGGACGCGTTCGATGCCAAGCGCATGGACGCGCTGCTGTTGCTGGCCCCGACCGCGACCAGCATCGGCTACAGCGGCCGCGGCGACTTCACCATGGCGCCGGACGGAGCGCTTGCCCGCCGCGGCGAACGCGACGTGGCTCCGTTCGTCTATGCAGGCACCGCGATCCTCACCCCTGCGTTCTTCGCCGGCGTACCGGCGGGGCCCTCGTCGATGTCGCCGCTGTTCGACCGTGCCATTGCGGCCGAGCGCCTGTTCGGGCTGCGCCTCGACGGCCTGTGGATGCATGTCGGCACCCCCGACGCGGTCAAGGCCGCCGAAGCCGCCATGATTGCCAGCGCGGCGTAGGTTTCCGCAAGCATTTGGCTCATGTCGGCACCGAACGTGTATGATTCGGCATGGCCAGCCCCCGCGTCTTTACCATTCCGGCCTCGGCGCCGTTCGTACCGACGCTGATCCGCGCGCTGCTCGACGGCATCCTGGTCGAAGGCTTTCCAGGTGCGCGCGATCCGCTCGCGCTCGCCGGCGCGACGCTCTACCTGCCGACGCGGCGCGCCTGCCGGCTGGTGCGTGACCGCTTTCTCGACGTCACCGGGGACAGCGCCGCGATCCTGCCGCGCATCGTCCCGGTCGGCGACGTCGACGAGGACGAAATCGCCTTCGCACAGGCGGCGACGCCAGCCGAAACCGCCCTCGACCTGCCACCGGCGATCGACGGCCTGGAGCGGCGGCTGGTGCTGGCTTGGCTCATCACCCGGTGGGCGCAAGCGCCGGAGGTCCGCGTCGAAGGGCGGCCCCCGCTCGTCACCACGAGCCCGGCCGCCGCGCTCGCGCTCGCCGACGATCTCGTGCGCCTGATGGACGACATGACCACGCGCCAGGTGCCGTGGGAGAAGCTCGACGAGCTGGTGCCGGACCAGTTCGACGAATACTGGCAGCTCACGCTGCGCTTCCTGAAGATCGCGCGCGAGGCGTGGCCGGCGATCCTAGCCGAGCGCGGCGCGATCGAGCCGGCGGCGCGGCGCGACCTGCTGATCGCCGCCGAGGCGCAGCGGCTCGCCGCCAAGGCCGACGGGCCGGTGATCGCCGCCGGCTCCACCGGCTCGATGCCGGCGACCGCCGAGCTGATCGCCACCATCGCCAAGCTTCCGCACGGCGCCGTGGTGCTGCCGGGCCTCGATACCGATCTCGACGATCGCTCCTGGGACCTGATCCCGGGCAGCGGCGACGGCCGCAAGGTGCCGGTTGCCGGCCATCCGCAATTCGCCATGCATGCCTTGCTTAAGCGCATCGGCATCGCGCGCGCCGAGATGGTGCGGCTGGCGCCGTCGACGGGCCGCGATCGGCTTGTGTCGGAAGCGTTCCGGCCCGCCGCCGCGACCGACTTGTGGCAAACGCGCGTGTCCGACCTCGCGTTTGCGGCGGAGACCGCTGCCGGGCTCGAGAACGTCGCAGCCATCGAGGCCGCCAATCCCGAGGAGGAGGCGCTGGCGATCGCCATCGCGCTGCGCGAGGCGGTCGAGACGCCGGGAAAGACCGCCGCGCTGGTGACGCCCGACCGCGCGCTCGGACGCCGCGTGCTCGCCGCGCTCGCGCGCTGGAACGTGGCGGTCGACGACTCGAGTGGCGACGCGCTCGCGGACACGCAGGCCGGCGTATCCGCGCGGCTTGCCGCCAAGGCGGCGATCGAAGGATTGCCGCCGGTGACGCTGCTCGCGCTGCTCAAGCATCCACTCACACGGCTCGGCGCGCCCGAAGGCACCCACGTGCGCGCGATCCCGGCGCTCGAACGCGCCATCCTGCGCGGGCCGCGGCCGCGGCGTGGCACCGACGGCCTTGGCAACGCGCTGGCGGCGTTCCGCGACGAGCTCCAAAAATTCCGGCGCAAGGAGCGCTGCGATCTGCATCCGTTGGATCCGCGCACGACGCTGACCGACGATGATCTGGAAGCGGCGGCCAACCTCGTGATCGAGCTGATCGCCGCGCTCGCGCCGCTCGAATGCCTGCGCGAGGGGCCGCATGCCTTCGCTGAACTGGCCGAACGGCACAGCCGCGTGGTCGAGCAGCTGTCCGATGACGGCACCGGCGCACCGTTGGCCTTTGCGGGCACCGACGGCACGGCACTCGCCAGCGCGCTCGAGGAAATCGCCGCGAGCCAGTCGGCCGAAAGCCTGCGCGTCATGCTCGCCGACTATCCGGAGACGTTCGAGGCGGCCATCAGCGGCCGCAAGGTGCCGGAGCGGCACCGCACTGGCGCGCGTGTGTGCGTGCTCGGCGTGCTGGAAGCGCGCCTCACCAGCTTCGACCGCGTCGTGCTCGGGGGGCTCAACGAGGCGAGCTGGCCGCCCGAGGTGAAGGGCGACGCCTGGCTCAGCCGGCCGATGCGGCTCGATCTCGGGCTCGATCTGCCAGAGCGGCGCATTTCGCTCTCGGCCCACGACTTCGCGCAGCTTCTCGGTGCCAACGAGGTCGTGCTCAGCCGCGCCGGCAAGGCCGAAGGCGCCCCGACGGTCGCCTCGCGTTTCGTGCAACGGCTGGCGGCGGTCGCCGGCCCGCGCTGGGAACGTGTGCGGGGACGCGGCGAACGCTACCTGCACTGGGCGCGCACGCTCGACCGTCCCGCCAGCATCGCGCGGATTCCCAAGCCCGCGCCGAAGCCGCCGCGCGAAGCACGCCCGCTCAATCTCTCCGTCACCGACATCGAGCACTGGCTGCGCGATCCCTACACTATCTACGCACGGCATATCCTCAAGCTGCGCGAGCTCGACGCCATCGACCTCGAGCCAGGCGCGGCCGACCGCGGCAGCGTGATCCACGGCGCGCTGAGCGAATTCACCAAGAGTTTCGCGGCCGCGCTGCCGGACGACCCAGAGGCCGAGCTGCTCGCGATCGGGGCGCGCCACTTCCAGGCGCTGGAGGACTATCCGGAGGCGAAGGCGTTCTGGTGGCCGCGCTTCCGCCGCATCGCCCGGTGGTTCGCGGGCTGGGAGCGCGAGCGCCGCCTCGACGTCAAGATGCTGGTGGCTGAAACCTCGGGCCGGATCGAGATCCCGCTCGGCGAGCGCAAGCTCACGCTGCGCACCCGTGCCGACCGCATCGAGAAGCTTGCCAGCGGCGGCTATGCGATCCTCGACTACAAGACCGGGACAGTGCCGACCGAGAAGCAGGTCCGCGTCGGCATCGCGCCGCAGCTCACGCTCGAAGCCGCGATCCTGCGCGAGTCCGGCTTCGCCGACCTGCCGGCGGACGCGATCGCGGAGCTCGTCTACGTATCGCTGCGCGGCACCATGATCGCCGGCGCGGAGTGCCCGATCGAGTTCAAGTCGGGCGATCCCAACCTGCATGCTGAACGCGCGCTGGTGAAGCTGAAGGAACTGGCGACGCGGTTCGAGGACGAGCAGCAGCCCTATCTGCCGCTGGTGCTCACCATGTGGAAGACCCGCTACGGGACCTACGACCATCTCGCCCGCGTCAAGGAATGGTCGGTCGGCGGCGACGACGAGGAGGGAGGCGGCGAATGAGGGCCCTGAGCACCTGCAAGGCGATCGGCCAGATGCATTACGTCGGCGACACGGGGGCCTTATCGCCCTCGTCGAGCCCGTTTCATGCCTTCCACTGCCTGCCTCCGCTTGGTGAAACGTGCAGGATCGGCCTCCTGCTCCGACACGGCGATCGGCAACAGAAGATCGATGGGCACGCCAAGCGCCCGACTGATCTTCTGATGCAGCGCAACCGGACCTTTGCGCTTTCCCGCCTCAAGATCAGAAAGATAGCCCTGGGTGATGCCAATAGCCCCAACCAGCCCGGCCTGCGTCATAGCGCGCCATTCGCGCAAGACACGGATGGGATTCTCTCCGGCCGCCAGCCGGTCGACAACAGCCTTGGGCACCATGATCTCGCGGCCGGCCGCGATCTTGTCGCGCGCATCGCGCACGACGCGGGCGGTGCCGACATCCTCATCGGCGACCAACTTGGCAAGCCGCTCATATTCGCTCTTCGGAAGGATTGCGAGCTCCTCGCCGCCCGCAGTCTTGATGAACTGAACCTTTGTCACGATCACCTCTTAATCATAGATCTCTCGGCGATGACCGACGGCGACGACGACGATCGTGCCGCCCTCGATATAGAAGATGATGCGCCAATCGCCGATGCGCAGCCGGGAGCCGGCGCGCCCTTTGAGTCGCTTTACATCATCGCCCTGACCAGTTCGTGCGAAAGTCAAGAGCTTGGCATCGAACCGCCGGCGCACATCGGCGGAGAGATCGAGCCGCCGACGCGTGGCAGCGGCAGTAAAGACGATCTCCATGGCTGGTATATAGCGGATCGCGATATATACGTCAAGCTTGATATCGCACATTGCGATAGCAGGAGACGCAAGTGACCGCCACGCGCATTATCCCGGACGTGGTGCTGGATCGGCAGATCAGGGCGTCCGATCCCGATGTGTGCGCCTGGGTCGCCGCCAATGCGGGCTCCGGCAAGACCCACGTGCTGGCGCTGCGCGTGATCAGGCTCCTGCTCGCCGACGTCGCGCCGGAGAAGATTCTCTGCATCACCTTCACCAAGGCCGCCGCCGCCAATATGGCCAAGCGCGTGTTCGACACGCTCGGCCAGTGGATCGCGCTCGACGATGCGGCGCTCGACGACGCGATCCGAAACATCTCGGACCTCAAGCCGAATGCGGCGCTGCGGGCGCGGGCACGACGGCTGTTCGCACTCGCACTCGAAACGCCGGGCGGGCTCAAGGTGCAGACCATCCACGCCTTCTGCACGCGACTGCTGCATCAGTTTCCGTTCGAGGCGGAGGTCGCGGCCGGCTTCGAGGTGCTCGATGGCGCGGCCGAGACGCTGCTGCTCAACCAGGTCAGCCTCGGCGTTCTGCTTGATGCGGCGGCCGATCCCGAGACGCCGCTCGGCCGCGCGCTCGCGACCGCGATCGCCACCGCCGCCGACCGGACGCTGAAGGAAGCGATCGGCGAGGCGATCCGCAAGCGCGACCTGGTGGAGGACTGGATCGCGCATGGCGGCAGCATCGAGGGCGCCGTCGCCGGACTCTGCGGCACGCTTGGCGTGAGCGCCGACGACACGGTCGAGCGTATCGATGCCGAGACGGTCGACGGACCGTACCTACCGTCGGACCAGTGGGACGCCGCCGCCAAGGTGCTCGACGGCGGCTCGAAGTCCGACCGCGAGCGCGCGGAGGATTTGCGCGCCGCGGCCCGCGCCACGGGCGAACAGCGCGCGGACCATTACCGCCGCGTCTTTCTCACCGATCAAGGCGAACCGCGCAAGCGCATCGTCACCGGCGCGGTCGACAAGGCCGATCCGGCCTTGGCGCAAAGCCTGAGGGATGAATGCGCGCGCGTGGTCGCCCTCTACGAGCGCCGCAAGGCCGTCGTCTGCCGTGATCGCACCGCGGCGCTGCTCACCATCGCAGCGACCGTGATCCACCGCTACCGGGACGAGAAGAGCAAGCGCGGCCTCCTCGACTACGACGACCTGATCGAGAAGGCACTGGCGTTGCTTGGGCGAGTCGAGTCGGCGTGGGTGCACTACAAGCTCGACCGCGGCATCGACCATGTGCTGATCGACGAGGCGCAGGATACGAGCCCGCGTCAGTGGCAGATCATCCGCGCACTCACCGCCGAATTCTTCGCCGGCGCCGGCGCGCGCCCGGGACGGCGGACGATCTTCGCGGTCGGCGACGAGAAGCAATCGATCTTCTCGTTCCAGGGCGCCGCGCCGCGCGAGTTCGACGCCATGCGGCGCGAATTCGAGACGCTGTGCCGCGGCGTCAAAAGCGAGCTCCGCTACCTGCAGTTCGGCCACTCGTTCCGCTCGGGCGAAATCGTGCTGCGCGCGGTGGATACCGTGTTCAAGGAGAAGGCGGTCTATGTCAGCGTGACGTCGGACGAGGCCGGCGTACCTCCGCACGTTGCGCTGCCCGAGGTGGCGCCCGGCGTGGTCGAAATCTGGGACGCCATCAAGCCCGACGAGAAGCGCGAGGTGGAGGCCTGGGACGCGCCGTTCGACGACGTGATCGAAACCAGCCCGCAGGTGCGGCTGGCACAGATCGCCCGCAACGTCAAGCTCTGGATCCGCAGGGGCGCCAAAGCCGGCGACGTGCTGGTGCTGGTGCGCCAGCGCGGGCCGCTGTTCGAGGCCATCATCCGCTCGCTCAAAGATGAAGACGTCGACGTCGCGGGCGCGGACCGGTTGATCCTGACCGAGCACATCGCCGTGATGGACCTGATGGTGCTCGCCGACGCGCTGCTCTTGGCGGAGGACGATCTCGCGCTCGCGACCGCGCTCAAGAGCCCGCTGTTCGGCTTCGACGACAAGGACCTGTTCGAGATCGCCTGGAAGCGGAAGGGATCGCTACGCTCAGCGCTCCGCCATCGCGACGAGCCGCGGTTCGTGAAGGCAGCGCAGAAGGTCGACCTCTACGCCGCCTGGGCCAAGTGCGAGACGCCGTTCGGCTTCTTCGCGCGCGTGCTCGGGCCCGAACGCGGCCGCCAGAACTTCCTGACGCGGCTCGGGCCCGAGGCCAACGACGCGATCGACGAATTCCTCAATCTCGCGCTCGACTACGAGCGGCGCGAGACGCCGTCGCTGCAGGGCTTCCTCGCCTGGCTGCGCACCGCGCAGATCGACGTGAAGCGCGACATGGAGATCGCCCGCAACGTCAAGCTCTGGATCCGCAGGGGCGCCAAAGCCGGCGACGTGCTGGTGCTGGTGCGCCAGCGCGGGCCGCTGTTCGAGGCCATCATCCGCTCGCTCAAAGATGAAGACGTCGACGTCGCGGGCGC
>WNGB01033002.1_pt1 | contig 12974 bp, 17 predicted proteins | sample 5400681 | NCBI WGS metagenome assembly WNGB01 (sample SAMN13153367, study PRJNA577476) | soil metagenome | isolation source: 115 cm soil or saprolite under grassland replicate 2 | place: USA:California | collected 2016-06-15 | reverse complement strand
GTCTGGCGCAACCGCGACACGCTCGTCACCGGTCGCCCCGAGATCGTCGACTTCCTCACTGCGAAGTGGGCACGCGAGCTCGACTACGTGCTCCGCAAGAGCCTGTGGGGGTGCCAGGGCAACCGAATGGCGGTCCGCTTTCAGTACGAGTGGCACGACGCGGCCGGTCATTGGTTCCGCAGCTACGGCAACGAGCTCTGGGAGTTCGACGAGCTCGGCTTGATGCGCCGCCGCGAGGCAAGCATCAACGATTTCTCCATCACCGCGGCCGAGCGACGCTACTTCGGTCCGCGCGCGGAGGCAGAACGCGGTCCGGACCACGACATCGCGCTGTTCTGAACCGCCAGCCAACGTGAGCACGTTGACGATCCAACGGCGCGACCAGTGTCAGCGGCGGCGCCTCTTTCTCTCCTCGTCCCGGTCTTCGGGCTCGCCGTGAACGCCGTCCGAAGTACGAGCGGCCGGCGGTGCCGATTGGACGGGTGATCTCAGTGGAGGATTGTCGCTATGGCCTCATTTTCGAGCGTCGTCGACACCCCTCCCTCTGGATAGTGACTTCCTCGGGTACCCCAGCGATTGCCAGCCCTGAGCATTAAGGACAGACTCGAAGAGACATCGCCACCAGTTCGGCGGCGAGGAGGGACCGATGGTCGAGCAGACGTCGGCCGCGGGCACCGTGGGGGTTGCGGTGCACAAGCGACTGGAGCAGAGCTACGCGGCCTTGAGCGACCAGTTCGAGGCCGCCAACGAGGTGCTGGTCGCCCTCGGTCGGTCGGCGGGGGATCCGGACACCGTCCTCACACGATCGTCGAGAGCGCTCGGCGGCTCTGTCAGTCCCAGGCCGCCCTCCTCTTCCTGCTGGAAGACGGCGTCTACCGGCTCATCAAGGCTGTGGGGCTGACATCGTGGCTCGGCACGGGCTGCACTTCGACCAGTCGCGTCAGCAGGGAGTCGTCTTCCACATGATCAGCTGCTTGACCGAGCACGGCCGCGTCGGCATGACCGCAGTCGTCGACACTCCCGCGGAGGCAGACCGTCGCTATCGCGAAGCCGAGAGGATTCTGCTCGACGAGGCGCGGCTGGCGCTTGAGGAGCTACCACTCCGTGTCTGACCGGATCGCGGTGCCGGCGTTCTGGTACGTCGCCTACGGGTCGAACCTCGCTCTCGACCGGTTTCGCAGGTACCTCGTCGGCGGGCGTCCGACCGGCGGGCTGCGCGAGTACGTCGGCTGTCGCGACACGCGAGACCCGGCGCGTCTCGTCGGCCTGGAGGTGTCGGGTGGGCTTGTCTTCGCGGGTGAATCAACCGTGTGGGGTGGTGGCATGGCGTTCTTCGACCGGAGTGCGCTGGGTCGGATCGCATGCCGCGCCTATCTCATCTCGGCAGAGCAGTTCGCGGACGTGACGGCTCAGGAGATGCGCCGACCGCCAGGCGGCGAGTTCGCCAGAGGGCTGGAAGGCATGCTGACCGAGATCGAGTCACTGCAAACGCTTGGGCCGGGCCGCTACGAGACCATCGTCCGGCTTGGGGTCTACGAAGGCGCTCCACTTCTCACCGTGACAAGCGGCGACGTCGCAGACCTCGTTCCCGCCGCACCCTCAGCCGCCTACTTGTCACAGATCGCTACCGGGCTGCACGAAGCCCATGGCTGGCACGCCCGACGGATCGGAACGTACCTGGCTGCTGCTCCAGGAGTCCGCGGGGCCTGGACCGCGGACCAGATTGCGGAGGTCGCCCGGTCGGTCGCCTGACACCGGTCAGCACGTTTGTCCACATCCCCTATCCGCCAAGCACCGCTGCGGACCGGTTGTCCACAGGCCGTGACGTCACGAGTTTCCGCAACCCCCGTCTCTGAAGTTGAATTGGCCGCGGCAGCATCCACTCGGGACGGGGACTCATGACTGCGACGTACGCCGACTCTCACGACGGACTGGTCGAACGGCTCGACGCCCAGGTGCGTGAGATCGTCCGCCGCGAGGGCGTGGATCCGCAGCGGGACGCAGGTCTGGTCCGGCGGATCGCCGAGGGCGTGGTGCGCGACCACGACGAGCTCAGCCTCACCGGCGCGGTGGCCCCGGTCCCGGACGCGCCGGCGATGGTCGGCGAGCTGCTGGCTCGGATCAGTGGCTTCGGGCCGCTGCAGCCGTTCCTCGACGACCCGACCGTCGAGGAGATCTGGATCAACGACCCGACCCGTGTCTTCATCGCGCGCAACGGCCGCCATGAGCTGACCAACCTGATGCTCACCTCGGCTCAGGTGCAGGAGCTGACCGAGCGGATGCTGAAGTCCAGCGGCCGGCGGATCGATATCAGCCAGCCGTTCGTCGACGCGATGCTGCCGGAGGGCCACCGGCTCCACGTCGTACTCGAGGGGATCAGCCGGGGCTTCTCGGCGGTCAACATCCGTAAGTTCGTGCTCAAGGCGGCTCGCCTGGGCGACCTGGTCGATCTCGGCAGCCTGAGCGGCCAGGCTGCGCAGTTCCTGGAGGCGAGCGTGCGCGCCGGCCTCAACATCCTGGTCGCGGGCGGCACCCAGGCCGGCAAGACCACGATGCTCAACTGCCTGGCGGCCGCGATCCCGGGCAGCGACCGGGTGGTGTCGGCCGAGGAGGTCTTCGAGCTGCGGTTCCCGCACCCCGACTGGGTGCCGATGCAGACCCGGCAGTCCGGCCTCGAGGGCACCGGCGAGATCCGGCTGCGCGACCTGGTCAAGGAGAGCCTGCGGATGCGGCCCAGCCGGGTGATCGTGGGCGAGGTCCGCTCCGAGGAGTGCCTCGACCTGCTGCTGGCCCTCAACGCCGGACTGCCCGGCATGTGCACGCTGCACGCCAACAGTGCCCGCGAGGCGCTGGTGAAGATGTGCACGCTGCCGCTGCTGGCGGGCGAGAACATCTCGGCGCGGTTCGTCGTACCCACCGTGGCGTCGTCTGGCGGGCGAGAACATCTCGGCGCGGTTCGTCGTACCCACCGTGGCGTCGTCGGTCGACCTCGTCGTGCACCTCTGCATCGACACCCACGGCGTACGCCGGGTCAACGAGATCGTCGCCGTGCCGGGGCGGGTCGAGAACGACATCATCGAGACCGAGCCGATCTTCCTGCGCACCGGCCCCAACCTGGTCCGCCAGAACGGCATGCCTCCGCGTCCGGAGCGCTATGACCGGGTCGGGATCGACGTACACCGCTTGCTGACCGGGGCCGCCTGATGGGTGCACTCGTCGGGCTCGGCGTCGGCATCGGGCTGATGCTGGTCTGGTCGGCCTTCTTCCTGCCCCGACAGCCCAAGCGGACCTCGGGCTCCCGCAGCCGTACGACGGAGCTCCTGGCGCGCGCCGGGATGAGCAACGTCAGCCAGACCAGCTTCTGGGTGCTGTGCGGGTCGTGCGGATTTCTCGCGATGGTCTTCATCCAGGTGGTCTCGGGCACCTTCCCGGTGGCGCTGACGTTCGGCGTGATCGCGTCGTACCTGCCGGTGGCGGTCGTCAAGGGGCGGGCCCGGACCCGGCAGCGCGAGTTCGCCGAGGTGTGGCCCGAGGCGGTCGACAACCTGGCCTCCGCCGTCCGGGCGGGGCTGTCGCTCCCGGAGGCGCTGACCGGGCTGGGGGTGCGCGGGCCGGAGCCACTGCGCGACGCCTTCAGGCAGTTCGGGCTCGACTACCAGGTGACCGGCCGGTTCAGCGACTGCCTCGACCGGCTCAAGGACCGGCTTGCCGATCCGGTCGGCGACCGCGTCGTCGAGGGCCTGCGGATCGCCCGCGAGGTCGGCGGCGGCGACCTGGGCCGGCTGCTGCGCAACCTTTCCAGCTATCTCCGCGACGACGCGCGCACCCGTTCCGAGCTCGAGGCCCGCCAGGCCTGGACGGTCAACGGGGCAAGGCTGGCGGTGTCCGCGCCCTGGCTGGTGCTGCTGATGATGTGCTTCCAGGGCGAGCCTGACCGCATGGGGGGCCCTAGTGGGCGCGGCGGCGGGGCTCGGGCTGCTGCTGCTCGTCGCCCGGGTGCGCGTGCTGCGCCGACCGCAGCTGTCGCTGCGGGTGCTGCCCTATGTCCGCGACGTCACGCCTGCCTCGGTGCACGCGACCGCGGTCTCCGGCACCGAGCGCACCTCGACCGTCTCGTCGGTCTTCGGGCCGGCCCTGAAGTCGACCGCCAACGCGGTCGAGCGGGTCCTCGGCGGTGCCCATTCCGTACGCCGTCGCCTGGAGCGGGCCGGGATCGACAAGACCGTCCACGAGTTCCGCATCGAGCAGGTGCAGTGGGGGCTGGTCGGGTTCGCGGTGATGGCGCTGTTCAGCACGATCCAGCTGCCGAAGAACCCCGGCGACGCGATCACCGGGCTGGTGCTGTGCGGCGTCGGTTTCGCGATGGGCGTGCTGCTGCGCGAGAACCGGCTCACCTCACAGGCCACCGAGCGCGAGCGCAAGATCCTCACCGAGTTCCCGACCGTGGCCGAGCTGCTGGCGCTGTCGGTCGCGGCGGGGGAGAGCCCGTCGGCCGCGCTGGCCCGCGTGGTCGACCGCAGCCGAGGCGAGCTGTCGGCCGACCTGTCGCGGGTGCTGGCCGAGATCCGGACCGGCGTACCGGTGGGGCATGCGTTCGACGCGCTCGCCTCGCGCACCGGACTGCCGCTGGTGGCCCGCTTCTCCGAGGGCATCGCGATCGCGGTCGAGCGGGGCACCCCGCTGGCCGACGTACTCCATGCTCAGGCGGCCGACGTCCGCGAGGCAGGGCGGCGGGAGCTGATCGAGACCGCCGCGCGCAAGGAGGTCTTCATGATGGTGCCGGTCGTGTTCCTGGTGCTGCCCGTCACCGTGATGTTCGCCTTCTGGCCCGGCCTGATCGGGCTCAGCCTGTCCACTCAATGACTTGTCCACTCAATGACTTGCCCACCCAGTGACTGTCGAAGACAAGGGAAACCAACCATGGAGAAGCTCAACGACCTGACGCTGCGGATGTTCGTCTTCCTGACGATCCCGCCGCCGAAGCGTGACGAGCGTGGCGACGTACCCGGCTGGGTGCTGGTCACGGTGATGACCGCGGGCCTGGTGGCCGCGCTGTGGAAGCTTGCCGGGCCCAAGCTGGAGAACATGCTCACGACAGCGATCAACAAGGTCCACGGGTGACCCAGTCGTCGCGCCGTCCCAGCGAGCGAGGGTCGGCGGTCGTCGACTTCGTGCTGGTGATGGTCATCCTGATACCGCTGTTCCTCGGGATCATGCAGGTCGCGCTCGTGCTCTACGTGCGCAACACGCTGACCGCGGCGGCGTCCGAGGGTGCCCGCTACGGGGCGACGATCAACCACGTCCCCGCGAACGGCGCGGCCCGGACTCGAGATCAGATCGCGGGCACGCTGACCGGCAAGTACGCCGCCAACGTCTCCCCCGGTATCGACGAGATCGAAGGGGCCCAGGTCGTCGTGATCACGGCCGACGCCGACGTACCGGCGCTGGGGCTGTTCGGCCCATCGGTGCATCTGACGGTCAAGGGGCACGCGATCAAGGAGGCGACCGACTGATGCGCCCGTCTCGCTCCGCCCGTGACGAGCGCGGCAGCGCGATCGTCGAGTTCGTCTGGCTCGGCCTCCTGCTCCTGGTGCCGCTGGTCTACATCGTGCTGTCGGTCTTCGAAGTGCAGCGCGGGGCGTACGCCGTCACCGAGGCGACCCGGTCCGCGGCGCGGGCCTACTCGCTGGCCGACGACGAGCAGACGGCCTGGAACCGCGCACACGCCGCCGCAACGGTCGCGATGGCGGACCAGGGCATCCCCGAGCACGGCTTCGACATGACGATCTCCTGCATCCCCGACGACGTGTGCTTCTCTCCCGGCTCGGTGATCAAGGTGTACATCGAGACCAACATCAACCTGCCGCTGCTGCCCGACGCGCTGGGCAGCAACCGGCCGAGCATCCACGTCGACTCGGCGCAGCAGGTCCCCTTCGGCACCTACCGGGAGCCCAACAGTGCGGGATGAACGTGGCCAGACCACGGTGATGATCGTCGGGTTCGCCTTCATCCTGCTGGTCCTGATCGCCGTGGTGACCGACGCGTCCGCGGCGTACCTCCAGCGCTCCGGGCTCGACACGATCGCCGACGGTGCCGCGCTCACGGGGGCCGACGAAGGGCTCGACCTCGGGGCGGCGTACCAAAACGGCGTCGGCGACGAACCGCAGCTCGACCCGGGCGCGGCGCGGGCCGCAATCGAGCGGTATCTGCAGGAGACCGGCGCCTACGCCCGCTACCCCAGTCTGAAGGTTCGAGCGGACGTCGCAGGCAACGAGGTGACGGTCCACGTGACCGCACCGCTGGACCTGCCGCTCGACGTACCGGGCGTCCAAAGCACCGCCACCATCGGAGCCACCGGGAGCGCCGTCCTCCACCCGGTCCCTTCCCAGCCGGTGCCGTAGGCACCGGGATCCGGGCGGGCCGTTGCCCACGGGTGGTCGCCGAGACAGGTGCGGCGATGGGCGGCACGAGCGGGCGCCACCGGTTTGGACGCCGAGGTCGGGGGTACCGACCCGGTCCTGCCGCGAGGGCGGCGGGGGAGGGAACTGGTGACGTCATGCGTCGGATCGCGTTACTGCTCGTGCTTGCTCTCACGCTGCTCTTCGGGGCGGCGCCGATGCCCGGTCAGGCGCAGTCGTCGCCTCCGCTCCCGAGCAGTATGGCGGCGATCGGTGACTCCATGACCCAGGCCGCCGACGTCTGCTGCTGGTACGGCGACCACCCGGCCAACTCGTGGAGCACCGGCTGGGCCGGCTGGGACGGCGTGCTGTCCCACTACGAGCGGATCCGGGCACTGAATCCCGACATCTCCGGCCGCAACTACAACGACTCGGTCTCCGGCGCCCGGATGACTTCCGCAGTGAGTTCAGGCAGACCCTGCAGATCCTCTTCGACGGACTGCCCCGGCGGGCGCATGTCTTCGTCGCGAGCATCCCGGACATCTACCAGCTGTGGGTGCTGTACGACGGCGACCCGATCGCCGAGTTCGTGTGGGACGTCGCCAACATCTGCCAGTCCCTGCTCTCCCCTGCCCGGACCGCCGACGACCGGCAGTTCGTGCGGGACCGGAACGCCGACTTCAACGTGGTGCTCGGGCAGGAATGCGCGACGTTCACCCGCTGCCGCTTCGACGACAACGCCGTCTTCGGCTACCACTTCACCAAGCAGGACGTCAGCAAGCTCGACTACTTCCACCCGAGCCTGACCGGCCAGGCCCACCTGGCCTCGGTCACCTGGTCCGCCAGCTGGTGGGGTGGCTGAAGCCGCCGGTGGAGATGTGAGCCCTCAGGCGCGGTGCCGTAACCTTGCTCCTTGTGGCAGGCCCCGATTTCGACAACGACCTCAAGCAGCTCCAGGCGACGATGCACACCATCGAGCAGGTGCTCGATCTCGACGCGATGCGCGCCGAGATCGCCGACCTCGGCGAGCAGGTGGCGGCTCCCGACCTGTGGGACGACCAGGCCAACGCGACCCGGGTGACCGGGCGGCTGTCGGCGCTGCAGGGCGAGCTCGACCGGTTCACCAACCTGCAGGGCCGGATCGACGACCTGGCGATCATGGTCGAGATGAGCCAGGAGGAGGGCGACGCCGAGGCGCTCGCTGAGGCCGAGACCGAGCTGACCCGAGTCACCAAGGCGGTCGAGGCCCTCGAGGTGCGCACGCTGCTCTCCGGTGAGTACGACGCCCGCGAGGCCCTGATCACGATCCGCTCGGGAGCCGGCGGTGTCGACGCGGCCGACTTCGCCGAGATGCTGATGCGGATGTACACGCGCTGGGCGGAGCGCAACAAGTATCCCGTGGAGGTCTTCGACACGTCGTACGCCGAGGAGGCCGGCCTGAAGTCGGCCACCTTCGCCGTCCACGCGCCGTACGCCTACGGCACGCTGAGCGTCGAGGCCGGCACCCATCGGCTGGTGCGGATCAGCCCGTTCGACAACCAGGGCCGCCGCCAGACGTCGTTCGCGGCGGTCGAGGTGGTGCCGGTGCTCGAGCAGACCGACGAGATCGAGGTCCCCGACGAGGAGATCCGCGTCGACGTGTTCCGCTCCGGCGGCCCCGGCGGCCAGTCGGTCAACACCACCGACTCCGCGGTCCGGCTGACCCACATCCCCACCGGCCTGGTCGTCTCCTGCCAGAACGAGAAGAGCCAGCTCCAGAACAAGGCCAGCGCGATGATCGTGCTCAAGGCCAAGCTGCTCGCGATGAAGAAGGCCGAGGAGGCCGCGCACCTCAAGGACCTCAAGGGTGACGTCGCGGCGAGCTGGGGCGACCAGATGCGCAACTACGTGCTGAACCCCTACCAGATCGTCAAGGACCTGCGAACGTCGTACGAGTCGGGCAACCCGCAGGCCGTCTTCGACGGCGACATCGACGCCTTCCTCGAGGCCGGCATCCGCTGGCGCCGCGGCGCCGACCACAAGGCCCACGCCAACTAGCCCTCGGCCGACCAACCCTCAGCGCGCCAGGGCGGCCGCGACCTCGGCGATGGCGCCGGTCACGGGGCGATGCTCGAGCCCCGGCGGCACGTCCTGTACGCCGGTCAGCGTGAACGCGCCGATCGTCGAGCCACTCACCTCGACCAGCACCAGCTGACCGCCGGTCGCCTCGGTGCCGGTGAGGAGCAGCACCCGGGCCGAGGTGCCGGCGGGTGCGGTCACCGGCAGGTCCTGTTGCAGCGCGGAGCAGTCCGCGGCGTCCTTGAGCAGCGCGTCGTACGAACCGCGGGCGGTGGGACCGTCGGCGTACGACGCGTAACTGGTCGCCAGCCCGATCCCGCGACCGGCCGAGAACTCCCGCCACGGCGAGCCGTCGAAGGCCAGGCAGCGCGGCGTCACGTCGACGCTCGGAGCCGTCTCGGTGATCGTGGACAGCCAGCCGTCGAAGGCGTCCCGGAGGGTCGCGGCGTCCGGGCCCGCGTCGATCGCGCGGGTCGGCTGGTGCACCGGGGGAGCGGGCGAGGGCCGGTCGTCGGACCCGAGGAGGCCGCCGCCGATCAGCACGCCCGCGGTCGCGACCGCCGCGAGTACGCCGATCGCCGCTCCACGCCGCCGCCGCGCCTTGTGTACGGCGGTCGCGGCCCCCCGGGGCCGGCTGGCCCGCGCCACGTCGGCGCGGAAGTCGTCGAGGATCTGGTCCAGGTCGAAGGTGTCAGGCATGGCTGGACTCCTGGTCGGAAGAGGTGTCCCCGAGTACGACGGCCAGCGCGGCTCGTCCGCGGGAGAGCCGGGCCTTGACCGTGCCCACCGGACACCGCTCCATCGCGGCGACCTCGGCGACCGGCAGCCCGGCCAGGTGGTGCAGCACCACCGCCCGCCGCTGCGCCTCGGGCAGGGTCTGCAGGGCCCGTACGACCAGCACCGTGGTCTCGTCCGGCCCCGGCGACGGCTCCGGCGGACGCTCGCGGCGCAGATGGGTGACGGCCGTCCGCATCCGGCGCCAGCGGCTGATCGCCTGCCGGGTCGCCACCCGACGCACCCAGGCGCCGGGATCGTCGTACTCACGGATCCGGGTCCAGCGCGGCCAGGCGCGGGTATAGGCGTCCTGGGCCACGTCCTCGGCCGCCCCCAGGTCGCCGGTCACCGCGTAGGCGCAGGCGACAGTGCGGGCCCAGGTGGCGTCGTAGAAGGCGGAGAAGTCCCGCAGCTTCTCGGTGGCCATGGCGCCTCCAGATCCGGTGACGGCGCTACTGGTCATCTCGCCGTCGCTTGCATCCCACACGCCCGAACGGGCCGATGGGTTGCATCCCGGTCACCCGCCCGTGCGCGCCGAGGAGACGACGGCGACGCACCACTCGCCGGCGCGCTCGAGGAGCGCATTGGCCGGCACGCCCGTGGCCGTGAGGCTGCAGCTGAGCCAGGCGTCGACGAAGAGACCAGAGTACGTCGCGGTCCGGGCGCCGCCCGCGGTGCAGACGATCGCCACGGTGGGCTTGCCGAAGGGCGGCGCGCCGGGGGGCGTCGTACACCCCTTGGTCTTCTTCTGCATCGTCACCAGCCGCTTGGCCATCCCCGGGCCGACGGGCGGCGCGAACACCCACGCGCGGGCCAGCGTGCCGCCCGCGGAGCGGTAGCCGCAGCTGAACTCGTGCGCCACGTCATGCACGTCCGGCGCGATCAGGCTCCGCTCACCATTGGAGTACGACGTCGTGCGCGCGACCGGCCCGCCCACCGCCCGTTCGGCCGCCGACTCGGGGATCAGGCTGCAGAACTCGCCGCGCAGGAAGGAGATCCCCGTGGTGTCGAAGTCCGTCAGGGGAGTGGGCGGGGAGGACTTGGGCGGCTTCGACCCGTCACCGTCGCCGCCCGCGGAGCAGCCCGCGAGCCCCAGCAGCACCACCGCCAGGACGACCCCCAGGACGCCGAACAGCAGGCCACCCGGGCGCGCCGAAACGGAGTACATGGCTGAACCCTAGGAGATCGCCGCAAGACCGTCCGACGAACCCGGACGACTTACCCGGACGACCGACCCGCCGCGCGTACGTCGTGCCTCGTGCTCGTGAGCCGGTCAGTCGTCAGCCCACCAGCGCCGAGACCGCGCCGCTGAGGGCGGCCAGCCCCGACTTGGCGTCGCTGAAGAACCTGCCGGTCTTCGGGTCGGTGAACAGTGGGTTGTCGATGCCGGCGTAGCCGTGGCCCATCGAGCGTTTGATCACCACCACGCTGGGCGGCGCTCAGGGTCCGCGGCAGCCCGTCCAGGCTCACGGTGTCGACGCCGGCCTCGGCGTACGCCGAGGCCGCCGCCGGATCGACGAGGGGCTGCAACATTCCGACCAGGGCCTGCCCGCGATGGAGCTCGCCGCTCGGCACCGGCTGGTGGCAGAGCACCACCTGGGCGCGCTCGAGCAGCGCGCCGCGGGCGACCAGCTGCGCGCCAGACGACGCGTAGTCCTGGTCGCGGAACCAGCTCGCTCGCCCGGCGCCGGGCTCGACGAGTACGTCGAACCCGGACGCGACGAGCTTCGCGGTCACCTCGGGGTCGAGTGCAACTCGCTCTTCCCCGGCGGCGGTCTCACGGACCACTCCCACCACGGGCAGGTCGGACATCGTCGGCCCTCCTGCTCAGAACTCGAACACCAGGCGGGCGGAGACCTGTCCGGAGAGCACCTCGTCGACGGCGGCGTTGACGTCGTCGATCTTGCGCGTCTCGGCGATCACCCTGGTCCGGCCCTGGGCGTGCAGGTCGAAGACCTCGGCGAGGTCCTGACGCGTTCCGACGATCGACCCGATGACCTTGATGCCCTTGAGCACCGTGTCGAAGATCGGGACGCTCATCGAGCCCTCGTTCTCGGGAGGCAGGGCCACGCAGACCAGCCGGCCGCCGCGCCGCAGCGAGGCGAAGGCCTGCTCGAACACGGTCGGGTGCACGGCCAGCGCCACCGCTACGTCGGCGCCGCCGAGGTCCTGGATCGCCTTGACCGGGTCGACCTCGCGGGCGTTGACGACGTGGTCCGCTCCCAGCTCTTTGGCGAGCTCCAGCTTGGCGTCCTCGACGTCGACGGCGATCACGGAGCCGCCGACGATCCGGCCATACTGCACGGCCAGGTGGCCGAGCCCGCCGACGCCGAAGATCGCGACTCTCTCGGTGGGCTGCACGTCGGCCACCTTGATCGCCTTGTACGTCGTGACGCCGGCGCAGGTGAGCGGGGCGGCGTCGAGCGAGCTGACCGCCTCGGGGACGGGTACGACGTACCCGGCGTCGGCGACGGCGTACTCGGCAAACGCGCCGTTGACCGAGTAGCCGCTGTTCTGCTGCGACTCACACAGGGTCTCCCAGCCGCTCACGCAGTAGCGGCAGTGGCCGCACGCGTGGCCCAGCCACGGGATCGCGACCCGGTCGCCGACCTGGCGGGCGGTGACACCGGCGCCGAGGCGCTCGACGATGCCGACGCCCTCGTGGCCGGGGATGAACGGCGGGGTCGGCTTGACCGGCCAGTCGCCGTGTGCGGCGTGGATGTCGGTGTGGCAGAGCCCGCAGGTCTCCATGCGTACCAGCACCTGGCCCTCGCCGGGCTCTGGGATGGGGAGGTCCTGGACCTCCAGGGGGCGGGTGAAGTCGGTGACGACTGCGGCTTTCATGATGTTCCTTCCTTGTCGGGCGTGGTTGTGGATCCGGTGCCGCCGGGCAGGGGAGCACCGAGGTCGGTGGGACAGCCGGAGGTCCGGCTGACGAAGTGGAGGCCGTCGCCGGCCTCGAGGGACAGGCCGTCGGCATAGCCGGGCTCGACGTCGATGACCAGCTCGCGGTGCTCCCACGCGGCCAGCTCCCGCCGGCCGACGTACACGGGGGAGCCCTCGACGTCACCGACGAGGACGTCGCCGGACCCGACGAGGAACCCCCCGTCGGGGAAGCACATCGGGGCGCTGCCGTCGCAGCAGCCGCCCGACTGCACGAACATCACCTTCCCGTGAGTGCGTGCCAGCCGGCGCACCGCCTCGCGGGCGGGGTCGGTGGCACGCACCTCGGGGATGACTAGGTCATCGCTCATCGGATCCGGCCTCGAGCTCAGAACAGGCCGAGCTTGTGCTCGTCGGTGCTGATCAGCACGTTCTTGGTCTGGCTGTAGTGCTCGAGCATCATCTGGTGGTTCTCCCGGCCGATGCCCGAGATCTTGTAGCCGCCGAACGCCGCGCCCGCCGGGTACTGGTGGTAGCAGTTGACCCAGACCCGACCGGCCTGGATGCCCCGGCTCATCCGGGTCATCCGGTTGGTGTCGCGCGTCCAGACACCGGCACCGAGGCCGTAGAGCGTGTCGTTGGCGATCGCCAGCGCCTCCGCCTCGTCGCGGAACGTGGTCACCGCGAGCACGGGCCCGAAGATCTCCTCCTGGAAGACCCGCATCTTGTTGTGGCCCTTGAGGACGGTCGGCTCGTAGAAGTAGCCGTTGGCGAACTCGCCGGGCACCTCGGCCCGCTTGCCACCGATGAGCACCTCCGCGCCCTCGGCACGGCCGATGTCGACGTACCCGGAGATCTTGC
>WNGB01019939.1_pt1 | contig 12974 bp, 14 predicted proteins | sample 5400681 | NCBI WGS metagenome assembly WNGB01 (sample SAMN13153367, study PRJNA577476) | soil metagenome | isolation source: 115 cm soil or saprolite under grassland replicate 2 | place: USA:California | collected 2016-06-15 | reverse complement strand
TGGAGAACGTGCGACGGTCCATCATCGTTTCCTCCTTGAGCGGCCTGTTGTCTCATCGGCCGGTTGCGTCCATTAGACGCTTAGGTCAGCGCATCGGCAACCTGCTGGTGTGGCCGTTGGTGCCGCCGCCGGTGCTATGATAAGAACAGAAAAACGAGAGTTCCCTTGGAGGTAACCGCCGATGCAGGATGTCCTCGATATCACCGTGACGCCGCTCTCGCCGGCCTGCGGCGCCGAGATCAGCGGCGTCGACCTCACCCGGCCGCTCTCAGAGCCGGAGGTGCACGCGATCAAGGACGCCTGGGCCAAGCACTTGGTGCTGGTGTTTCGCGGCCAGAAGGTGAGCCAGGACGATCAGCTTCGCTTCGCCTCCTATTTCGGCGACCTCGGCAGCCGCAAGAAGGCGCCGGAAGCACTGCGCAGCCGCGCCGAGGGCATCGAGCAGGACCACGAGAAGGTGCTGCTCGTCACCAACATCAAGGTCGACGGCCAGCCGATCGGCGCCTTCGGCGAGGGCGAGTTCTGGTTCCACATCGACTCGGGCTATTCGGCCAAGCCCTACAAGTACACGTTCCTCTACGCGCTCGAGCTGCCCTCGACCGGCGGCAACACCATGTTCTCCAACATGTACAAGGCCTACGAGGCGGTCCCGCCCGCCCTCAAGGAGAAGCTCAAGGGCAAGAAGGCGCTCCACATCCACGAATACAATCGCGCCAAGCAGGCGAGTGCCGCAGGCGACATCTCAGGCATCCCGCACTATCACCACCCGGTGTTCATCACGCACCCTGACACCGGCCGCAAAACCTTGTTTGTCGATCGCTTGATGACGACCCGCATCGAGGGCGTCAGCCAGGAGGAGAGCGACGCGATCCTCGACCAGCTCTACGACATCGGCGAGCACCGCGAGTTCATCTTCGAGCACGTCTGGCAGCTCGGCGACTTTTTGATGTGGGACAACCGCTGCACCATCCACGCCCGGACCGACTTCCCGAAGGAGGAGCGGCGGCTGCTGCGCCGCTGCACTGTCGAGGGCGAGCCGCTTCACGAGTAGGAGACGTCATGCCGGCACGACTTCCCGTTCTGGACAAATTCATCGGCGAGCTGCGCGCCATCTGGGCCGCGGAGAGCGACAACCAGCGCCGCATGGAGCGCGCCAAGCTCGCGCTCGAAAAGTTCGTGATGGAGCCGAGCCTGAAGGCGCACTCGGCGGCCTGGCCGTCGACCGAAGGGCACAAGAACCTTCTGCTCTACGTCGATCCCGAACACCACTTCGTCATCAACGCGGTGGTGCGCATGCCCGGCCGCAAAGGCAGCGTGCACGACCATGCCGATGCCTGGGTGCTCTACGGCTTGCTCGACGGCACCGAAAGCTTGGAGCGCTACGATCGCCTCGATGACGGCAGCCGCCAAGGTTACGCCGAGATCAAGCTCGCCTCGGTGACGACCGGCACGCAGGGCAAGGTCGATCTCGTCCCGCCGCGCAACATCCACGCCGAGCAGGGCGGCCCGACCCGCTCGGTCGCGATCATCGTGCGCAGCCAGAAGCTCGGCCAGGGCACCGTGCTGCAGGGCCGCTACGATCCCAAGACCAACACCCGCACCGAGGGCTACGGCCCCACCCAAGTGCCCTACGAGCTGGTGGCGTAATCGGTCTCTTGTCCCGGCTCTCGCTGCGCTCGGCCGGGACACGAGAAGCCGCTAACCCCCATATATTGCGGCCGTGGATGGCTGCCGGCCTAGCGCTTGGCGCTGCCCGGCCGATATGCTATCCGGGCGCCGTTCCGCGAAACCCTGGAAAGCCGCGCCTGCCGGCTTCTTTGCCCGCCATCCGCGAGGCAAGGCGCGAGGAGAAAGTGATGTCCGAGCCGTCCGCCAAGACCCAGAAGACCCAGCCTTCATCGATGTTCTCCGCCACGCTGGCGGAAGCCGATCCCGAGATTGCCGACGCGATCCGCAAGGAGCTCGGCCGCCAGCGCGACGAGATCGAGCTGATCGCCTCGGAAAACATCGTCAGCCGCGCGGTGCTGGAGGCGCAGGGTTCCGTCCTCACCAACAAATACGCCGAGGGCCTGCCCGGTCGGCGCTACTACGGCGGCTGCCAGTACGTCGATATCGCCGAAACCCTGGCGATCGAACGGGTTACGAAACTTTTCGGATGCCGGTTCGCAAACGTGCAGCCGCACTCCGGCGCCTCCGCCAACGCCGCCGCCTTCATGGCGACAATGGCGCCTGGCGACACCTTCCTCGGGCTCAATCTGGCGGCCGGCGGCCACCTGACCCACGGCTCACCGGTCAACATGTCCGGCAAATGGTTCAAGCCGGTATCCTACGGCGTGCGCCGCGACGACCACCGCATCGACATGGATGAGGTGGGCAAGCTCGCCCGCGAGCATCGCCCCAAGGTCATCATCGCCGGCGGCTCGGCCTATCCGCGCATCATCGACTTCCGACGCTTTCGCGAGATCGCCGACGAGGTCGGCGCCTTCCTCATGGTCGACATGGCGCACTTTGCGGGCCTCGTCGCCGGCGGCGCCCATCCGAGTCCGTTTCCGCACGCCCACGTCGTCACCTCGACCGCGCACAAGACCCTGCGCGGTCCGCGCTCGGGCTTCATCCTCACCGATGACGAGGCGCTGGCGAAGAAGATCAACTCCGCGGTCTTCCCGGGCTTGCAGGGCGGCCCGCTGATGCACGTGATCGCCGCCAAGGCTGTCGCCTTCGGGGAGGCGCTGCGCCCCTCGTTCAAGCTCTACGCCAAGAACGTGGTCGAGAACGCCAAGGCGCTGGCCGAAACGCTCAAGTCGAAGGGCCTCGACATCGTCTCCGGCGGCACCGACACCCACCTGATGCTGGTCGATCTGCGGCCCAAGCGCCTCACCGGCAAGGTCGCCGAGGCGGCGCTCGGGCGCGCCTACATCACCTGCAACAAGAACGGCATCCCGTACGATCCGGAGAAGCCGACGATCACCTCCGGCGTCCGTCTCGGCACGCCCGCCGGCACCACCCGCGGCTTCGGCATCGCGGAATTCAAGGAAGTCGGCGAGCTGATCGCCGAGGTGCTCGACGCGCTCGCGCAGATGGGCACCGAGGAGGACACGCTGGTCGAAGCCGCGGTGCGCGAGCGGGTGAAGGCGCTGGTCGGGCGGTTCCCGATTTATCAGTAGGACATTAGGAGATGCGCTGTCCGAACTGCGCCAGCCTCGATACGCAGGTGAAGGACTCCCGGCCGACGGAAGACTCCTCCGTCATCCGCCGCCGGCGCGTCTGCCTCGCCTGCAATTTCCGCTTCACCACCTTCGAGCGGGTGCAGCTGCGCGAGCTCACGGTGATCAAGCGCAACGGCCGGCGCGTTCCCTTCGACCGCGACAAGCTCCTGCGCTCGGTGCAGATCGCGCTGCGCAAGCGCCCGGTCGAGCCCGAGCGCATTGACCAGGCGGTGTCCAAGATCGTGCGCGAGCTCGAGAGCCAGGGCGAGAGCGATGTCTCCTCCGAGACGATCGGCGAGATGGTGATGGAGGCGTTGCGCACCCTCGATGACGTCGCCTACGTGCGCTTCGCCTCGGTCTACCGCAATTTCCGCGAGGCCAAGGACTTCGAGGCGCTGCTCGGCGAGCTCTCCGGCGAGGACGACACCAAGCCGCCCGCGGTGGCGCGGAAGTAGGTCCAGCTTTGAGGCGCAGGGCACACCGATGGACACCGTCACCTTCGGCATCACCGACTACCGCGTCTCCCGGCTCGGGCTCGGCTGCATGAGCATGTCGGGCTGCTACGGCGCGCAGGACGACGACGAATGCATCCGCACCATCCAGCGCGCGCTCGATCGCGGCATCAACTTGCTCGACACGTCGCACAGCTACGGCGAGGGCCATAATCAGCAGCTGATCGGCAAGGCCATCAAGGGCAAGCGCGACCAGGTCGTCATCCACTCCAAGACCGGCTCGCCGCGGCTCAAGCCCGGCGACGCCGTCAACCGCGGCGGCGGCTCGGAGGCCTATCTGCGCCGGACCTGCGAGGAGAGCCTGGCGCGGCTCGGCACCGACCACCTCGACATTCTGTGCATGTCGCGGGTTGACCGCAACGTACCGATCGAGGAGTCGGTCGGCGCAATGGCGAAGATGGTGCAGGAGGGCAAGACCCGCTACATCGCGCTCTCGGAAGCCTCGCCGGAATCGATCCGCCGCGCCTGGACCGTGCACCCGATCGCCTCGCTGCAGATCGAATACTCGCTGTTCTCGCGCGACCCGGAGGAATACGGCAATCTCGACGCGGTGCGCCGGCACGGCATGAGCCTGATGGCCTATGCGCCGCTCGGCAAGGGGCTGCTGGCGGGCGCGTTCCGCTCGGTCGACGAGGTGCCGGCCGGCGACCGCCGCCATGAGCTGCCGCGGTTCGAGCGCGAAAATTTTTCCCGCAATGTGCAGCAGGAGAAGGGCGCCTCGATGGCTTCGCTCGCGCTCGCGTGGCTCCTGCATCAGGGCCGCGACGTGATCCCGATCCCGTCCTCGAAGTCGCGCAATCACCTCGACGACAATCTCGCCGCGCTCGATATCACGCTTTCGCCCGACGATCTGCAGCGGATCAACGCCATCTGCCCGGTCGGAGCCGCCGCCGGAACGCGCTATCCGCAGAGCCAGATGTCGCGGGTCAATGTCTGAGGCTGCACCGCTTGCCCGAGCCTCACTGCGGTACGGTCATCAGCTCCAGCACGTGCCCGCTCGGATCCTTGAAGTACACGCCCCGGCCCCCGTTCCAGTCGTTGAGCTTGCCGTCATCGAGGCTCCACGGCGCGCTGCCATAGGCGAGGCCGGCCTTTTTCACGCGGCCGAAGATCGCGTCAAACTCGCTGTCACTGACGTGGAACGCGTAGTGCTGAATCGGGGGCGACTTGTCCTCGTCGAACAGGAAGGTCAGCGTATCGTTCACGCGCACCGGCGCGAAGTGGTCGCTCTTTCCATCGAATGTGAGGCCGAAGAGGTCTGCGAAGAATCGCGCGGAGGCGACCTTGTCGCGTGCCGGTACGATCGTGTGGTTGAGTGTGATCGTCATGGGATGACCCTGCCGATTAGGACGGTGCGCGTTGGCGCATGCTCTCACAGAATTTATGGAGCGGGTTGCGAAGCGACAAGGAGCGCGGGTATTCGCCGCTCACGCGGTGTAGGTCGGCCGCGGGCTGCGCTCGGCCAGTTCCAGCATCTTCTGCACCAGCCGCTCGGTCAGCTCGCACTTCACCGCCGCGCTGCCGGGATCGTCCCAGAGATTATGCAGCTCGTGCGGATCGGCTTCGAGATCGTAGAGCTCCCCCCAGGGCACCCCCCGATAGACCGAGATGCGCCAGCGGCCGTCGACCAGCGTACGCATGGACAGCTCTGGTGGCAGCGCCGGCACCGGCCGCTGCGAGCCATACTCGATCAGGATGCCGTCGTGCCCGGCGTTGGCGTTGCCGGCGAGCGCAGGCAACATGCTCTTGCCCTGGATGCCGTTGTAGGGCGCGAGCTTGGCGCGATCGAGGAAGGTTGTGGCGATGTCGAGCGTGCCGTGGAGCGCGTCGGTGCGCCGCGGCGCGCCCCCCGCCGGCTCGACCCAGATGAACGGCACCCGGATCAGGCCCTGATAGGCATAGGCGCCCTTGAGCATGAGCTGGTGGTCGCCCATCAGGTCGCCGTGGTCGCTGGTGAACACGATCACCGTGTTCTCCGCCAGCCCCAGCTCGTCGAGGCGCTTGAGGATCTTCACCATGCCGTCGTCGATCATGGCGATCATGCCGTAGGTCAGCGCAATTGCCTCGCGCGCCTCCTGCTCGTTGACCGCGAAGGCGCCCGGGCTCGCGCCCTTGCGGGTGCCGTTGTCGCGCGCAGCCACGAGCGCGGCGGCATGCGGCGGCAGTTTGCGGTTGCCGAGCCGGAACGATGGCGGCAGGGCCATGTCCTGCGGTTTATAGAGATCCCAGTAGCGGCCCGGCGGCGTGAACGGATGATGCGGATCGGGAAACGAGCACTGCACGAAGAACGGCGCCGTGTCGCTGCGCCGCGCATGGTTCTCGAGATAGGCGATGGTGCGCTCGACCACGTAAGTGGTCGGATAGAGCTCTTCCGGCAGGCTGGTACGCCAGGCCTGCGGCAGCGAATAATTCGAGGGCAGCGCGTTCTCCGGACCGCGCAGCGCGTCGGCGCCCGGCTTGCGCTCGCGCAGCCAGCGCGTGTAGGTGCCGTGCACGTGCACGGCGTGGCCGGAGCACAGCTCGACATGGTCGAAGCCGTAATAGGGCAGGCGGAACTCGCGCTTCGGGTTTTTATCCCACTCGCGGCCGTTCTCCTGCTCGTAGGCCGGATCAAGGAGGTCGTCCTTCTCGGCCTCGTCGCAGCCCGGCGGCGGCGCCCGATAGCCTTCGGGCAGCTTCGCCTTCTCCACCACCGTCGGCAGCCCCGTCATGTTCTGCAGGTGGCTCTTGCCGATCAGCGCGGTGCGCCAGCCAGCCGCGCGAAACAGGTCGACGAAGGTGTTGGCGCTGAGCGCGAGCGAGATGCCGTTGTAGCGGACGCCGTGCAGCGAGGGCATGCGGCCGGTGACGAGGGTCGCGCGATTGGGCTGGCAGACCGGACTCGCCACGTAGAAGCGGTCGAAGGAAACCCCGCGCGCCGCGAGCTGGTCGATTGCGGGCGTGCGGATGGTCTTGTTGCCGTAGCAGCCGAGGTGGTCGGCGCGCAGCTGGTCGGTGATGAAGAACAGGATGTTGGGGCGGTCAGCCATTCTTTACGGTCCGGCGATCCTCACTCAGCAAAGCGTAGCAGGACTGCGTATACTTGCGGCGTGATGGTTGCAATCGCTCCCGCCGACGATGCCCGCTTCATGGCGCTCGCCCTTGCGCTTGGCCGCCGTGGGCTCGGCCGTACCTGGCCCAATCCGGCGGTCGGGGCGGTGATCGCGCGCGACGACGGGGCAGGGCCCGTGATCGTCGGGCGCGGCTGGACCCAGCCGGGTGGGCGCCCGCACGCCGAGACCGAGGCGCTCCAGCGCGCGGGCGCGGCCGCGCGCGGCGCCACCATGTATGTCACGCTCGAGCCTTGCTCCCATCACGGCAAGACCCCACCGTGTGCCGACGCGATCATTGCCGCCGGCATCGCGCGCGTGGTCTCGGCGCTGGTCGATCCCAACCCGGAGGTCGCGGGAGCGGGCCATTGGCGGCTGGCGGAAGCGGGGATCACGGTCGAGGTCGGCCTCGGCGCCGACGAGGCGCGGCGCGCCCATGCCGGCCACATCCGCTGCGTGCAAGATGGCCGCCCGCACGTGATGCTCAAGCTCGCGGTCTCCGCCGACGGCAAGGCCGGCCTCGCCGGCCGGCGGCCGATCGCGATCACCGGCGAGGCTGCGCGCGAACGCGTGCACCTCATGCGCGCGACCAGCGATGCCGTGCTCACCGGCATCGGCACCGCGCTCGCCGACAATCCGCTGCTCACCTGCCGGCTGCCCGGCATGGGGTCGCGCTCGCCGGTCCGCATCGTGCTCGACAGCGCGTTGCGGCTGCCGCTCGAGAGCCGGCTCGTGGCGACCGCGGGCGCGACGCCGCTATGGGTCGTGTGCGGGGAGGCGGCGCCGAAGGATCGCGAGCAGGCGCTGGCGGCGCGCGGGGCGGAGGTGATGCGCGTGGCCACGGCTGCCGGCAGGCTCGATCTGCCGGCCGTGCTGGCGCACCTCGCCGGGCGCGGCATCACGCGGCTGATGGTCGAGGCCGGGCCGATGCTGGCCGCCGCGCTCCTCAGTGCCGACTTGGCGGACGAAGCCGTCCTGTTCCGCTCCCCCCATGCGATCGGCGCGGACGGCATCGACGCGCTGGAGGGACTGACGCTTGCGGCGCTGACGCACCGCCTTGCACTCGCCGACACGCAGACGGCCGGCGTTGACGCGGTGGAAACCTACGAACGGCGGGGCAATTGACCTGCCCCGCCCGGAGGTGATGAATCCCATGGCACGGAGTACCCAATGACACACGATCCGCACGACCATGGCCATCACGGCCATGACCGTCATCATGACCATGACCACGATCATCACGATCATCATCCCCACGACCATCACCACCACTGGGAATCGGCAGACTATGTCCGCTCATGGATCACCCGCGACGCCGGCCGCCTGGGCGAACGCCAGCCGATCATCGAGCGACTGATTGCGGCGGTGCCGTTTCCCCGCGACGCCGCGATCGGCGTGCTCGACGTCGGCGGCGGCGGCGGCATGATCGCCGAGGCGGTGCTCAGGGCGTTTCCGCAGGCCGCCGTCACGGTGCAAGACTTTTCGCCGCACATGCTCGACGGCGCCCGCGTGCGGCTTGCCAGCGATGCGGACCGCGTGCGTTTCGTGCTCAGCGATCTCAAGGACCCGGCCTGGCTCAAATCAGCCGGCGGGCCGTTCGATCTCGCGGTGTCAGGCATCGCCATCCACAATCTGCACGAGATGGCGGCGATCGCGGGCTGCTATGACGGCGTGCGCTCGCTGCTGAAGACCGGCGGCGCCTTTCTCGACTACGATCACTTCGACCGCGTCGGCGGCGTGCCGCTGCATCAGCACATGCTCAAAGTCGCAGGCTTCGCCAGCGCAGACGTCGTGTGGCACGAGCACCCCACCGCGGTCATCAAGGCGAGCACGTAAATGCCCTACAGTCAGGCCAATGGAGTCGACATCTGGTACGAGGTCACCGGCGATGGCCCGGCGATGGTGCTCGTCCACGCCAACCCGTTCGACCACGATCTGTGGATGTACCAGACCGCGCACTTCGCCACCTGGTTCACGGTCGTTGGCATCGACATCCGCGGCTACGGCCGTTCGTCGAAGGTGACGCGGCCCTATGCGCTCATGGATATGGCGCAGGACGTGGTCGGGGTCATGGACGATCTCGAGATCGAGAGCGCGGTACTCGGCGGCTGCAGCGTCGGCTCGAGCATTGCGATCATGCTTGGCCTGGAGCACCCGGAGCTGTTTGACGCCATCGTCCTGGTCGGCGGCAATTCGGGCGTGAGCAGCCGCTACCAGGGCCGCGTCGACGGCTACCGCAAGAACCTCGGCGACTACCATATCCAGCATCTGCGCGACCTGGTCGCGCCGGCGTTCGCCGACAGCCCGCTCGGCCGCCACCTGCTCAACATGTGGGTCGAGCGCCAGCCGCGGCTCAAGGGCGAAGCCATCGCGCAGGTGTTCATGGCCGGCAACCACACCGACAACACCGACCGCCTGCCGACCCTGGCGGTGCCGACCCTGGTCATCAACGGCGAGTTCGACCACTCGCTGCCGGCCGGGCAGCGCACCGCGAGCCTGGTGCCGGGCGCCGTGCACAAGGTGCTCCCCGGCACCGGCCATGCCTGCTGCCTCGAAGATCCCGCCGGCTTCGACGCGCTGGTGATCGACTTCCTGCGCTCCCACGACCTCATGCCGGCGCTGTGACATCCATGTTCACCGGCATCGTCACCGACATCGGCGAACTGGTTGCTGTCCGCGCCCGCGCCGAAGGGCTGCATCGGCTCAAGATCGCGTGCCGCTATCCGCGCGCCTCGATCGTTGAGGGCGCCTCGATCGCCTGTTCGGGGGTGTGCCTTACAGTGGTGGGCTTCGGCGAGGAGGACGGCCGCACCTGGTTCGCGGTCGACGCCGCAGCCGAAACCTTGCGGGTTACCACGATCGGGCGCTGGCGCCACGGCGCCAGGATCAATCTCGAACGCGCGCTCAAGGTCGGCGACGAGCTTGGCGGCCATATCGTGGCAGGCCACGCCGACGGGCTCGCAGCCGTCGTCGAGCGGAACGACGCGACCGGGATGGCGCGCTTCGTGCTGCGCGCACCCCATGAGCTTTCCCGCTTCATCGCGCCCAAGGGCTCGGTCGCGCTCGACGGCGTGTCGCTCACGGTCAACGAGGTTGACGGCGACACCTTCTCGGTGCTGATCATCCCGCACACGCTCAAGGTCACGACGCTCGGTGCGCTCGCGGCCGGCGCAGAGGTCAATCTCGAAGTCGATCAGATGGCGCGCTATGCGGCGCGGCTGATGGAGGCGCGCGCCTGAGGGATATCGTGCGCTAGCTTGCGGACCCAAGTCGGGACAACTACGCTCGGAGACCCAGCTCCAACTCAGACCAGAAGCGAGTCGATCATGCGCCATCATCGCCCGGCCCTGATTGCGTTGCTTGTCGCCCTCAATCCCGCGTTCGCTCTCGCGCAGGCGGGCGGCGCCACGGAGAAGGCCTACTTCCCCGACGCGGTGTGGCAGCGCAAGCAGCCCGCCGAAGTCGGCATGAATCCGCAGTTGCTGAAGGAGGCGATCGATTTCTCGGTCGCGAGCGAGACCAAGGCGCCGCGCGACCTCAAGCTCAATCACTACCAGACCTTCGGCCGCGAGCCGTTCGGCGACGCCGTCGGGCCGATCAAGAACCGCGGCGACCTGACCGGCGTGATCATCCGCAACGGCTACATCGTCGCCGAATGGGGCGAGCCGTTGCGCGTCGACATGACCCACAGCGTTACCAAGAGCTTCCTCTCGAGCACCATCGGGCTGGCGTTCGATCGCGGCCTGATCCGGAGCATCGACGACCTGGCGCACGAATACGTTCCGCCCATCCAGCTCTACAATCCGTCGCCGGCCGGCAACAAGGCGGACCGCTTCAGCGCGACCGATCTCATCGACCTGTTCGGTACGCCGCATAACCGCACCATCACCTGGAACCACCTGCTGCGGCAGGTCAGCGATTGGGAAGGCACGCTCTGGGGCAAGCCCGACTGGGCCGACCGGCCCGGACCGAACGCCGAATGGCTGACGCGCCGGCGCAACCCGCCCGGCACCGTCTACAAGTACAACGACGTGCGCGTGAATGCGCTGGCGCTCGCGGCGCTCAACGTGCTGCGGCGGCCGATCCCGCAGGTGGTGAAGGAAGGCATCATGGATCCGATCGGCGCCTCGAGCACCTGGCGCTGGTACGGATACGAGAATTCGTGGATCGTGATCGACGGCGTGCCGGTGCAGTCGGTGACCGGCGGCGGGCACTGGGGCGGCGGCATGTTCATCAACGCCTACGACATGGCGCGCTTCGGCTACCTGGGGCTGCACCGCGGCAAATGGAAGGACCGTCAACTGCTGTCGCGGCAATGGGTCGATTGGGCGCTGACGCCGACACCGGTCGAGCCGACTTACGGCTTCATGAATTGGTACGTCAACACGGATCGCAAGCTGCTGCCGAGCGCGCCCGCCACCGCATTCATGCATACCGGCAACGGCACCAACATGGTCTATGTCGATCGCGACAACGACGTGGTCGCGGTCGTGCGCTGGATCGAGCGTCCGGCGCTCGACGGCTTCGTCAAGCGGCTGCTGGCGGCGTTGAATAAGGCATAGCCCGGCTGCGCCGTCCGCGCTTGCTTCTAGCCTGCCCCGCTTGGTACTGACCGGTTGAAAGGCGGGAATTCGATGGCCGAGCCGAGACGAAGCAGCAGTGCAGACCCGGGCGACCTCAAGGGGGCGCGCATCCTGGTGGTGGAGGCGCGCTTCTACGAGGATATCTCCGACGAGCTGATGAAGGGCGCCACCCGCGTGCTCGACGCCGCCGGCGTGGTCTACGACCGGATGGCGGTGCCGGGCTCGCTCGAAATCCCGCCGGCGATCACGATCGCGCTCGATGCCGCCGACGACGCCGACAAGCCCTACGAGGGGGCCGTGGCGCTCGGCTGCGTCATCCGCGGCGACACCATCCACTTCGAGATCGTCTCGTTCGAATCCTCGCGCGGGCTGATGGAAATCTCGCGTACCCGCGGCGTGCCGATCGGCAACGGCATCTTGACGGTCGACAACGACGCCCAGGCCTGGATGCGCGCCAAGGTGGACGAGGGGGACAAGGGCGGCGACGCGGCCCGCGCGGCGCTCGCGCTCATCCGGCTCAAGCGCCGCCTGGCCGCCGGCTGAGCCATGGCCACCGCACCAAAAGACGAGCGCAAGGCGAACAGGCGGGGGGCGGCGCGGCTCGCCGCCGTGCAGGCGCTCTATCAGATGGACATCGCCGGCACCGGGGTGAACGACATCCTGGCGGAGTTCGAGCGCCACTGGATCGGCCGCGAGGTCGAGGGCGACCAGTACCTGCCAGCCGAGGCGGCGTTCTTCCGCGACGTGGTCGGCGGCGTCGTGCGCGAGCAGCGTACGCTCGACCCGCTGATCGACGCCATCCTGACGCAGGGCTGGCCGCTCAAGCGCATCGAGACGATTCTGCGCGCGGTGCTGCGCGCCGGCGCCTATGAGCTCGATCACCGGCGCGACGTTCCGGCGCGCGTGGTCGTTTCCGAATATGTCGACGTCGCCAACGCCTTTGTCGAGCGCGACGAGACCGGCATGATCAACGCCGTGCTCGACCAGATCGCCCGCAAGCTGCGGGGCGGCGAATTCGATCGCGCGGGTCTTTGATGGCATCACGCAAACCCGAGCCGTCCGGCGAGGATCGGATCATCGCCCGCTATTTCCGTCCGCTGGCCAAGCATCCAGGCGCGTTTCGGCTCATCGACGATGCCGCGGCGCTCACGCCCCCCGCGGGCGCCGAGCTCGTGCTGACCGTCGATGCGATCGTCGGCGGCGTGCATTTTTTCCCCGATGATCCGCCCGACACCGTGGCGAAGAAGGCGCTGCGCGTGAACCTCTCCGACCTCGCCGCCAAGGGCGCGCGGCCTGCCGGCTTCCTCCTCGCGCTCGCGCTGCCCAAGGACACGAGCGAGACCTGGATCGCGGGCTTCGCGCGCGGGCTCGGCGCCGATGCCAAGAGCTATGCCTGTCCGCTGCTCGGAGGCGATTCCGTGCGCACGCCGGGGCCGGTCACGATCTCGATCACGGCGTTCGGCACGCTGCCGAAAGGCACGATGGTGCGCCGCGCCGGCGCGCGGGCGGGCGACAGGCTCCTCGTCACCGGGACGATCGGGGATGCCGCGCTCGGCCTTGTGGTCCACCTGCATGGCGACTATT
>WNGB01022215.1_pt1 | contig 12979 bp, 8 predicted proteins | sample 5400681 | NCBI WGS metagenome assembly WNGB01 (sample SAMN13153367, study PRJNA577476) | soil metagenome | isolation source: 115 cm soil or saprolite under grassland replicate 2 | place: USA:California | collected 2016-06-15 | reverse complement strand
CCGACGTCGCCGACAAGACCTGTATCGTGGTCGGCGAAGGGTGGGGCACGCCGCGCCCGTTTGGCCCCGATCAGCCGCTCTATCGCTGGGCCGGGCAGCAGGCCACCTTGGCGCTGCTGCGCCGTGCGCCGGGCCGCGTGACGCTGCGCTTCACCGGCCATAGCTTCGCAAGCCCGCGCCGACTCCAGGTCCGGCAGGGGCAGCAGCTCGTCGGCGAGTTCGCAATCGGCGTCGCGCCCCAGCCGCGCGCGCTCGACCTCGACCTGCCGGCCGGGGTGACGTGGCTCGAGCTGCGTGGGGTCGAGCCGGCGCTGTCGCCGGCCGATTTCGGCTACGCGGATACGGCCCCGGTCACGATCGGGTTCTCGCAGCTTGCGGTGGAGGAGCGCTAGAACACCGGTAAAGTTTATTCACCACGGAGATCGCAGAGCACACAGAGAGTTGCAGGTTCTTTCCTCTGTGGTCTCTGTGCGCTCTGTGGTGAGTGACCCCGCGTGCTATTCGGCCCGGTCGTAGCTGCTCCGGTAGAGGCGGGCGCGAACGCGCTGGACTACCAGCTCGTCGACGTAGGACCAGCCCCACTGCGGGCGCAGCTGCGGGCGCTTGTGCGGCGTGAGCATGAGCAGCGTGTCGCCGATCATGCTCAGCTGGAGAGCCAGCGCCGGCAGGCGCGAGAGCGGCGCCAGGTGCAGCGCGAAGCTGCACACGATCGTGCTGTAGTGTCGATCGGCGAGCGCGCCCGCCGCGATCTGCTCGAAGGTGTAGCGCTCGGCCGTCCGGCCAGTGCGCTCGGCGTAGGCCTGGTGGGTGTACGGGTCGATCCCGTCGATCGTGCCGGCGCCGAGATCCTGGAGCGCCAGCGTCGCCTCCCCGCTGCCGCAGGCCAGGTCGAGCACGTGATCGCAGGGGAGATCCCAGCGCGCGATCGCCTGCGCGATCGCCGCTCGGACGGCCGGCTCGTGTGGATTGCGGTAGGTCGCGCCAAACTGCTGATAGAACTCCTGGACGCCGTGGCGCGCGTAGGCCGCGCGCACGGCGGGTTCTTCGCCGATCGGCGCGCCGCGTTCGCTCGCCGGTCGCGTCTTGGCGGTCGTTCGACGTCTCACTTGCGCAGTAGCGGGAAAAAGGCGACGTGCGAGTCTGGATTCGAAGAGGGGTCGTTCCCCGACCAGCTGATAGCGGCGGCGAACGGCGACGTATTGCCGTCGCCGTCGGTATGAGTCGCGGTGATATGCGGGCCCTGGAGATTGTCGGGCGCGACGGTGAGGTGAAACGAGCCGTCACCGGCAGCGGTGGTCGCCCCGACGAAATACCGTCCCTCGTCGCTCGTGTCGGTAAAAATCTCGACGTGGCAGCCCGAGCAGGCCACGCCGCTGATGGAATTCGTGTGCGCGGTGCTGATCCGTGGCGGCGCGATCTCGTTGTTGCCGCCCTGGGTCAGCCGGATGCCGACGGCCTGGTTGTCGCTGATGCTGTTCGAGAGGATCCGGTTGTTGCGCCCGCCGTACACCGTCACGCCGGCGTTGTCGTTGGAGAGGATGTCGTTGGCGGTAAGCAGGGTGCCGTCGGTGTCGCTGATGACCACGCCGCCGCGGATGGCACACCCGGACCACGGCCCGCTGCCGTCGCCGTTCAGCTGGATCAGGTTGCCGCGGATCGTCGCGTTTGGTCCTGCCACGCAGATGCCCGAGCGCGCGTTCGACACCAGCGTATTGCTGAGGACGGTGGTGTTGCTTCCGCTCAGCAGGATGCCGGACTGCTGGTTGTGGGCGATCAGGTTGTACGGGCCGATCACGTTGTTGTCGCCGCCGACGCGGACGCCGTTGAACTGGTTGCCGAGCGGTGTCGCGCCGTCGGCGCCAACGCCGATCAGGTTGCCGGCAATCTGGTTGCCAGGCGCGTCGACCCGGATGCCCCCGAGGCCGTTGTAGGCGATTACGTTGCTCGTGCCGGGCGCCGTTCCGCCAATGAGGTTGCCCTGCGCGCCGGCGGCGATCAGCACGCCCTGGCGATAGTTGCCGGCCGACCGCGTGCCGCTCGTGTCGACGCCGATATAGTTACCCTGGATCGTGTTGTTCGCTGTATTGGCATCCGAAAGATAGATCGCCTGACCGAACGCCGAGGAACTGGCGCCGTTGCCGGAGATGATGTTGCGTAGCGCGGCGCTGGTGCCGCCGATGACATTATCGCGTGCGCCGCGCACCCCAAAAATACCGCCGTTGGAGTTGCCCAGCGGGGTTTGCCCGTCGGCGGCCAGCCCGATCGTGTTGCCGGCGATCGTCGTCGCGACGCCGCCGTCGATGTAGACGCCGGTGTCATTGCCCGAGATCAGGTTGCCCTGGCCGGCGCCGCCGATCGAGTTGTCGTGCGCGCCGCTGCTGACCAGCACGCCCGCCACGGCATTCTTCAGCGCTGCGTCGCCGGTTGCATCGGTGCCGATCCAGTTCCCCGCAACGGTGTTGCCGTAGCTGGTCGCGCTCTGGATCAGGATCCCGGAGTGCGCGTTGCCGGCGATCAGGTTGCGCGCGGCCGAGCTGGCGCCGCCGATCAGGTTATCGTGGGCGCCGTTGCGCAGCTCGACGCCGAAGTAGCTCGGCTGCGCGGCCATCTCGCCGTCGGCGTCGGGTCCGAGGTAGCAGCCGGCGATCTGGTTGTAGGCGGCGTTCGGCCCGTCGATCAGCACGGCGTCGTCGTAGAAGTTCGCCAGCGTCAGGCCGCGAATGGTATTGTGGCTTGAGGTGATGGTGAGGCCATTGCTGAGGCCGGCGGCCTCGTAGACGTTAAAGCCGTCGAGCACGATCTGGGGGTGGCCGGGTGCGCCGGGCTGGGTTGTCCCGTCGATCGTCACACTGCCGTGCGTGAGCGGCGGCAGGGCCTGGGCGCCCAGGGTGATCGTCCAGGTGCCGTTCTGCGCGTTGTGGCCGGGTGTGCCGCTGGGGATGTCGAACGCGATCGTCAGCGGCGTGCCGGTCGCCGTCGAGTTACTTGCGAGGATGGCTTCGCGGAGCGAGATGGCGCCGTCGGCGCCGGGATGGCCGATCAGGCTAGCGAACGTCGTGGTGTCGCCGTCGGCGACGTCGGAAGTCGTGGTGACGGTCACGCTCGTCGGCGCGGCGGCAGCCAGGCTCCTGGCGCCGAGCGCAGAAACAGCTGCGGCGCCGTGCACCGATGCGGGGGCCGTCGTCGGCCCGAAAAGAAGAAACAACATGCACAGGAGCAGCGCCCGTAGGGCGAGGCTCCCGCGCATGTAGCGCTTCGCGGGCATGTGAGTCTCCTTGCGGAGCATGACGTGGTGCGTGTTGCCAAGAGAGGGAGGAGCGCAGCCGATACGATAAGAATTGCGAAGTACAACAAGCAGAGCTCGTCGCCATTGGCTTCACAAGGACGTAGTTCACGCCCGCACTCCCCATCAACTGTCAGCCTTTCGCATTATACCCTCTGGATACGTGATGTTCAAGTTAAGATACGGTTTATGAGGCTCTGTCGTAAACCCTTTTTCGCACACCACGGCCGGATCTCTGGGTGGGCAAAACGACTCTAGTTTTGCTCGTAGTGGGCCGCGATACAGTGCGTAGTATTTTTAAACAGCCATTTAACGATTGACACTTTCGTTGTATCACTTAACATAAAATATGCATATCGTGTTTCGAGCTACTACAGCCAGGGGCAGCAAGATTGAACCCATCTGAACGCCGCCACGGAGGGCGATTCACCCGCAGTGCTCGCTCAACATTTCTGCTCTCGGCTATAATGGTATAATAGCGCCTGTCGACAGGCTGCGCGCTCTTGCCCCATACAGCCTGGACGAGGCTGCGATCAACGTGACAACCTGTGGTGCAATGCAGTGTGGGGGTGGGCGTTGCCTTGCCCCACACTCCACTCAACTGGCCGAACGGCGGCAATACCAGCATGGCCGGCACGAATCATCGGCGGCGATGACGATTATTATGACCACGATAGCGCATCAAAAGGAGACACTATGACCGCGACAGGCTACACAGCTCCAGCGGGTGATCCGATCACCATTCAGGGTGGGATGCTGCGTGTGCCGGATCGCCCGATCATCCCGTTCGTTGAGGGCGATGGCACTGGCCCCGACATCTGGCGGGCCAGCGTGCGCGTCTTCGACGCGGCGGTGGAGCGGGTCTACGGGGGCCGGCGCAAGCTGATGTGGATGGAAGTGCTGGCGGGCGAGAAGGCGTTCAAGGAGACCGGCAGCTGGCTTCCGGACGAGACGGTCGCGCTCTTCCAGCGCTATCTGGTCGGCATCAAAGGCCCGCTGACGACACCGGTCGGCAAAGGGATCCGATCGCTCAACGTGGCGCTGCGGCAGCTGCTCGACCTGTACGTCTGTCTGCGGCCGGTACGCTACTTCTCGGGCGTGCCCTCGCCGGTCAAGCGCCCCGAGCTGGTCGACATGGTGATCTTTCGCGAGAACACCGAGGACATCTACGCCGGCATCGAGTACCAGGCCGGCACGCCCGAGGCGCAGAAGGTGCTCGATTTTCTGCGCGAGACGTTCCCGAAGGATTTCGCCAAGGTGCGCTTCGGCACGGCCGAGCGCGTCGGCCAGTGGCTCGGCCTGATCGGGCTGGACGCCGAGCCCGAGGTCGAGGTCGGCGTCGGCTTCAAGCCGATCAGCAAGCTGGGCGCGCAGCGACTGATCGCCGCCGCGATCACCTATGCGATCGAGCATAATCGCAAGAGCGTCACGCTGGTGCACAAGGGCAATATCATGAAGTACACCGAGGGCGCGTTCCGCGACTGGGGCTACGAGCTGGCCGAGGGCGCCTTCGGCGAGCACTGCTACACCTGGGCGCAGTGGGAGCGCACCAAGGCGGCGCGTGGCGAGGCGGCGGCGAACGCCGAGCAGAAAGCGGCGCTGGTGGCGGGCCGTCTGCTGATCAAGGACACGATCGCCGATATCACGCTCCAGCAGGTGCTGACCCGCCCGGTGGAATTCGACGTGATCGCCACTCCCAACCTCAACGGCGACTACCTCAGCGACGCGCTGGCAGCCCAGGTCGGCGGGATCGGCATCGCGCCCGGCGCGAACATCAACTACGTCACCGGCCACGCGATCTTCGAGGCGACCCACGGCACCGCGCCAAAGTACGCCAACCTCGACAAGGTCAACCCCGGCAGCGTGATCCTGAGCGGCGACATGATGCTGCGCTACATGGGCTGGAGCGAGGCCGCCGACCTGATCATCAGCAGCCTCGAGAAGACCATCACCAGCAAGACCGTCACCTACGACTTTGCCCGCCAGATGGTCGGCGCGACCGAGGTCAGCTGCTCCGGCTTCGCGGACGCGATGATCACCAACATGTGAAGTGTTGAGTTATGAGTGTTGAGTTGTGAGTTGTGGTACTTCTGAAGTTATGAGTTATGAATGTTGAGTTGTGAGTTGGAGTATTTCCATAACTCATAACTCATAACTCATAACTCATAACTCATAACTCATAACTCGACTACGGGTTGTGGTCCTCGGCCGGCGGCGGCGGCCCCCAGCCGCGCTCTTCGACGACCTGGAAGATGTCGGTGTCGCTGATGATGCCGACCGGCTGCTCGCCCTCTTTGATCACCGCCCGGCGGATGTTCTTGTTGATCATCAGCTCGCTGCACTCGCGTAGGCTCGTCTCAGCGGTTACGTAGATCAGCGGCCGCGTGGCGATCTCGCCGACCGGCACATCCTCCGGCGTGCGCTCGGCGTTGACGATCCGCCGCAGAATGTCGCGCATCGTCATAATCCCCCATTCGCCGTCGGCGCCCGGCTCGACCAGCACGCTCGTGATGCCCTGCTGGTGCATCAGGTGCATCGCCTCCATCACACTGGTCGGCTGGGGGACCGCGATGACTTTGCGAGTCATGACTTCGCTGACGCTGAAGGGGCGCTGGCGGTCGATCGACGGCGAGGGTTTGGCCATCCGCTGGGCCAGCGGCTGGCGATAGCGATCCAGACTGAACATCGCCACGCTGACCGAGCGCCGCTGCTGGCGGGCGGCCGCCAGCTCCATGCTGCCCTCGAGGAAGGTCACCAGGACGTACGACTCGCCGCCGACCGGCGCCTCGTCGAGCAACTCAATGGTCTTGCCATTAAACCGGCCAGGAATCGTCTGCATCCTCTTCCTCCTTGAAAAGCATGACCCGTTCTCGCCGTCGTGCGGTGCGCTCTGGAGCTACGCTCGTCTGAACGTGCCCGCAGTTCTATCACGGCCGGGTTACAACTGAGTTCACGCTTTGAATACTGTGGGTGGGGCTTAGGTCCGCGGCTGCGCCCCGGCCCCGGACCCCCACCCCCAAAAAACTGTCAAGCTGCCGCGGCCCTTGTCTAAGGGTCTATTGTAGCACTAATCGTCGCGTCGCCAGTGATAGAGCGCCAGCGCCAGGCCAAACAGGCAGAGGCCCAGCCCCAGCGGCACGTCCCACGGCTGGTAGCGCAGGCTGACCGTGTGCCGGCCGGCCGGCAGCTCGACCGACAGCACGGGCGCCGGGCGCAGCGCCGCCGGCCGGCCGTCGATCTGCGCGCCAGCCGCTCCAGCTGTTTTCCGCCAGCGCCAGCACCCCCGGCCGCGGGCTATCGCACACGATGTCGAGCGTGCCGCCGGCGCCGTGGGCGGCGCAGGCGACCCTTTCGCCGCTGTCGGTCGTCAGCGCCGCGTACTGTGGGTCGCCCGGCGCGGCGTACAGGTAGACGCCCTCCATCACCGGGCGCTGCATGCGCAGATCCGGAAGATCGGTTCGGTGGCTCAGCACCAGCGCGGCTGGCGGCAGCTTCCGGCCCTTCCAATCCCAGGCGCGGAATCCATAGGCGAGCTTGAGGCCGCTGGACACCGCGCGCTCCTCTGAAGTTGGCGTACAGGAACGGGTACGGCAGCTTCCCCAGCGCGCTGGTCGTGTACACGTCGTGGTCGCCGATCACCAGGTTGAACAGCACGTAGGTGAACGGCTGCGCGCCGGCGACGTCCGGGTCGGCGTTCTTGCGGAACTCGGGCAGGAAGTGCGCGAACGGCACAAGGAACGGCGCCGCCAGCAGCAGCGCCAGCGCCCCCGCGAGCGCGTAGCGGCGCAGCAGCGCGCCCCAGCCCAGCGCGCCGCGGGAGCAGCGCCGCAGCCGGCAGCAGCAGCGCCAGCCCGATCTGCATGTAGCCCTGGCCGGAGACCAGCGCCCCCGCGAGTGCGCCGCCGAGCGTCACCGCCGCGCGGCGGCGGCCGGTCTGCGCCAGCCAGACCAGCGGCGGCAGCACCAGCGCACAAGAGACGGCCGAGATGACCATGCTGAACAGGCCCTCGCTCATCTGGGCCGCCAGGAAGCCGGCCGCGACTGCCATGGCAGCGCTCCAGACGCGCGCGCCGCACCCGAGGCCCAGCACGCGCGCAAGCCACCACTGCGCGAGACCGGCCAGGAAAAAGGCGCACACCAGCGCGACCTTCGATCCGACGATCACGCCAAAGAGCAGGGTCGTGACGATCACCAGCGGGTGCAGCAGGCTAGCGTGCGGGTCGACGAACGCCGGCGCGCCGCCGCGGACGCTGCCGTTCCAAAGCGCGCACCAGCCGCACTGCTCGAAGCGCGTCCAGACGTGATTGCTCTGGATCAGGATGTAGTACTCGATCCCGCGCGGGGCCGTCCGCGGGCTGAGGTTGGCGTAGGGGGCGGCGATCAGCAGCGTCCAGAGCACGATCACCAGCAGCTCGGCGCCGGCGTCGGACAGCCAGGCGCGCAGCGCCGCCCATCCGAGCCTGCCGGGCTCATTCGCCCAGGACTGCGCCTCGCCCTGGCCGAGCGTGCTGGCGGGGCGCTGGGATGCTGGCTGTCGCTCGGTCAGCTCTTCCATCTCGCCCATGGATCGCCGCGGCGCTCGCTCATCCGACTAGCGGCCTCGTCGACCGCCGCCAGCATGTGGCCGACCCAGGCATCGCGCTCGGCCTGCCCGATCGCGAACGGGGCGTGCCGCATCCGCAGCCGCGGGTGGCCGCGCTGCGCGGCGTAGCGCGCCGGCCCGCCGAAGTACTGGGTGATGAACAGGAACTAGCGCTCTTTGCCCGGCTCCAGGTCGGCCGGGAACAGCGCCCGCAGTAGCCGGTCGCCCTCGATCCGCGCATAGAAGATATCGACCAGCCGGCGGAAGGGCGCGTCGCCGCCGGCCAGCTCGTAGATGCTTGTCTCGTTTGCCATACCGCCCATTATACGTGACAAGGTGACAAGGTGACAAGGTGAGGGGGTGATTATTCTCGATGAGAATGTCACCCCCTCACCTTGTCACCCCCTCACGGGTCAGGCGGATCGCTGGACGCTCACGTCGCCGCTGCTGTAGAGCGCGTAGACCAGTCCCATGATGTTGTTCTTCTCCAGTGCATATTTGCGCCGCAGCTCCAGGAGCAGCTCGCCCAGCGTGCAGCCGCCGGCGACGAAGCGCGTGAGGAACTCCTTGGCGAACTCGGCCGCGAACAGCGCCGGCGTGTCGACTTCGGTGCCGATCACGCCGCGCGCGCCGCGCGAGATCAGGTAGGGCACCAGGCCGTCGTACAGGTACGGGCTGAGCTCGGCGCCCTGGCAGGCGTTCAGGAAGATCAGCGGTGCCGCCTTGATGATCGGGCCACGGCTCGGCGCGCGCATTTCTAAATCGCTGAGTGTCACCGCGCCGTCCGACAGCAGCAGCTTGGAGCTGGACACCCCGCCCTTCTCGCCCGGCAGGTTGCTGACCGCGTGGCAGTAGATGTAGAGCAGCTGCGTGGGGGTGTCGCCGCTGCGCAGCAGGTTGTAGAACTCCTGCCGGTTGGTATACTGGATCAGGTTGATCCCCTGCAGCGTCTGCACGAACTCGCGCTGCTCCGCGATCACCGGGATGCCGATCTGCGTATCGATCGTGGTGTTGGCGAGGAAGGTGAACTGCAGCGCCCCCTCGACTTTGATCTCGGGGGTGAAGTTGATCGGTGTGGCGGTGGTGAACTCCGGCGCATACTCGACGATGTGCTTGAAGCCCCAGAAGCCCTGCGGGTCGACTACCTCGTTGTCGTCGCCGAAGTACTCGCGATCGTAGAGCATCGTCCAGGGGAATATAAAGCGCTCGGCGACGACCTTGACGTGCAGAGTCTGCCGCTGCGAGACCTCGCGCAGCAGATCGCCCATGGCGTTGGCGTCCTGGCTGGTGCCGGGCGAGTAGAACAGCTTGTTGTAGAGATTGACGCCGACGCGCGCCAGTGACTTGAGCGCCTCGGCGTGGACCTCGGGCGCGATGGTGGTGTTGTCCTGCTGGTAGACGTACTCGCCGTCCACCTGCTTGTAGACCAGATCCCTGAGCGCCGTGCGCGCCTGCCCGATCATCTCGTCGATCTGGGCCTCGCTCAGGTTGATCGACGCGCGCTTCACGCCGCCGTTCTGGGCGATAAACTTGTAGCCGGCCGGCTCCTTGATGATCACCAGGTTGACCTGCTGCTCGTGCCCGCGCGCCGGCTGGGCCAGCGCGCTCGCCATCGTCACGCCGCTGCTCCTGGCTGCGACCGCGCGCGTGGCGCCGGGCGCGAGCTCGCCGGTCTGAAGGGTGATCGTGATGCGCTGAAAGACATTGCCGTTGACGACCAGCACCGCCGTGACGACGCCGGGGCCCTTCTGCTTCGGCTCGATGCTGAAGGTGACGCTATTCTTGGAGCGGCCCTGGCGCGGGACGATCAGGAGCTGCGAATCCGAGCCGTACACGATGAAATCGCTGCTCTCGAACATGACCAGAACTTCGATGAAATCCTGATCCTCGCGCATCATCGCTACGAGACTCTGAACGCCGCCCGCCGCGACCGCCGCATCTTTGCGCGGCGAGTCGACGTTGATGCGGAGATCGTAGGTTTTGCGGAGCTGCAGCGGCTCGTTCCTGGCGAGGCTGCGCTCCTGCCCCGGCTCGGGATCGACGACCCAGACGTTGAACACGCGGTCGTCAGCCGGCGGCGTTGTCGTCGGCGTCGGCTGCCCAGGTGCGGGTGGTGGGGTGACCGCCGGCGGCGGGGGCGCCACCGCGTCGTCGCCGTCGCCCCCCAGGACGGCCGGGCGCTTCGGTACCGCGAACGGGTCGGCCCCGAGATCCGCGCCGTCGCGCAGCTCAAGGGTCAGGATGCCGATCGGCTGGCCCTGCCGGAGGATCACCAGGCGCTTGCCGGGCTGCCGGTCGCGCAGCTCGCGCGCCGCCTGGAGGCCCATGCTGTCCTGCTCGACGCCCGCGACCGGCTGTGGCAGACCCGCGAGCGACCCGATCGCCAGCCCGCGGATATCCTGCTTCGCCGCCGCCGCGATCTGCTCGATTTCGGCCCAGCGCACGACGACGAAGCGCCCGTCGTCGGTCGGCAGCACCAGGTACTTGAACGCTCGCTCGCCGCGGCGCTCCGGCAGACGCGCCAGCACGGCCGCGACGGTCTCGTTCAGGGCGGCCGCGATCCAGTTCTTGCCGATGTCCGCATCTGGAATTGGCATCGATACCTCCCTAACATGTGGTTAAACAGGGTTCTTGGTCACTAGACGATCTGGGCCGGGATGGGGGGGTGGAGGCGCAGCCCCGCCACACCCATCCCACTCTATGACGGGAGTTACGCGGTGGCGTCCAATTTTGCACGGAACGGATTGTCAAAGCTCCTATCGTGGGGTTTTTTCGCCCGCAGGGCGAAAAAACCCCACGAAAGAAAATCCGTTCTCTGCCTGTGACGGCGTAACTCCTGTCCATGAATGATGAACGCGGACCCGCGCGGTTTTATGGCGTCGCAGGATCCGATTTCCAGGGCGGATCGGCCGGATCGTCGAGCTGATGCGGGGCGAGCGCGCTCCAGCGCACGACCGCGTCGGGCGGCAGGCCGTAGCGGTCGCGCAGCGTCTCGACCAGCCACGCCAGCGCGCCGAGCAGCGCAGGCGTGTAGCCTGCCGGCCCGCGCTCGGCCGCGAGGCCCAGGCTGATTCGGTTGACGTTGCGCCGGCGGCCGCGCCACACGGCCATGCCCGCGTGCCAGGCGGCGTACTCGTCGCCGACGAGCTGGTAGATCGAGCCGGCGCCGGTGACGTAGTAGTGCGCCATGTGACGCGCGCCGGCGGTCGTCATCGCGGCGCGCGACTGCTCGGCCCGGCCGGCGTCGCCGTGCAGCACGATCAGCGCGATCTTCGATCGGCCGCGCCAGCCGTAGGCCGTCGGCATCGCGCCGGGCGGGCTGTACTGGAGGATCTGGTGGCGCGCCGGCGCCGGCTCGAACTGCGCGTCGTCCGACAGCAGCGCCTCGGCTGGCTGCTCGCGCTCGTCGATCAGCGCGGCGGCCGCGGCCCCGGCAGCGCGCGGCACGTCGGCGCTGAGCCGCCGGACATCGCTCCAGCGCGGCACGACGTTGTAGAGCGTGTCGGTGGCGTAGACCTGGATGGCGTACTGGGCCGCGCCCGATGCGACCTGGTAGGCGCCCGAGAGCGGCGCGCCGAGGTCCCAGCCGCGCGCGAGCTGGTGGAAGGCCCAGTCCGGGTGGTAGGTCGCGCCGGAGCGGGCGTAGGTCTGTGCCAGCAGCGCGTCGCGCAGCCGGACCATCGCCGGGTCGGTCGCGCCGGCCAGCTCGCGCAGGCGGCGCACGTCGCCCCAGTTCGGCACGCGATTGAACAGCGTGTCGAGCGCGAAGACCTGGAACGCGTACTGCACGCCGTCCACGCCTATGGTCGCGCTCTCGCCGATCGGCGGGCCGAGCTTGCTGGCAACCGCATACTGGTGGAAGGTCCAGTCGGGGTGAAACGTCGCTCCTCCGGCGCGGTAGGTCGCGTCGAGCAGCGCGCGCCCCAGCCCGCCCGGTGGGATGCTGCCGCCCAGCAGCTCGTACATGCGCCGGACATCGCCCCAGTTCGGCACCTGGTTGTAGAGCGTGTCGCGGGCGAACGGCTGGTAAGCATAGCTCTGGCCGTCGACCTGCATCTGCGCGCTGCGGCCGATCGGGAAGCCCAGCCCGCGCTGCGCCGCGTACTGGTGGAAGGCCCAGTCGCTGTTGTAGCCCTCGCCGCGCCGGCTGTAGCTCTGATCCATCAGCAGCTCGACCAGCGCCTCGACGCCGGGGGGCGGCTTGCCGATCGGGCCGGGCGGCGGCGGCGGCGGCGGCGGCCGGTTGGCAAGCCAGGCCTCGACCTCGCCAAAGACCCAGTCCCTGGTGATCGCCCAGCCGGGGCAGCTCTTCTGGTTGGTGTAGTCGCGGTGGAACGCGATCAGCTGCCGCGGCGCGATGCCGAGCCGCCGCGACAGGCCGCCCATCACCGCCTTGGCAGCCTCCCAGACCGCGCCGGAGGGCCTCGTGTAATCATACGCGCCAGCAAGTTCGCATCCTATCGAATACCAGAATCGCCGGTTGGTCACGCCGGAGTTGCCGGTGCCAGCGTGGATGCCGACGTCCTTCATGGGCGTGGCAAGCCAGATCGCATCCGGACCGCGATCGGGCCGAAGTCGTAGCCGGCGACGTAGGTGAGCCACTCCGGGATCGAGAGGCGCCGGCCGATCATCGGTGGCATGCCGCTGGTGGGATCGTTGGTGGGCACGCGCAATCTCCTCTGACAAGCGCGTCGGTGCGGGCGCGGCGCGGCGGGTACGAACGATCCTAGCACGCGGCGTAGCCGGAGTCAAGGTTGTTTGGTCGTTTGAACCAGGAAGCGCGGAATGGTGGAAGAGGCGGACAGTCGGGCCGATCGTATTTCCGCTCCCTCCGCTCCTGCCGCCGCTTCCCGTTCAGCAGCCTGTGGTATCATCCGCGCAGGCAGCACCGAGAGGAGCCGAGCGAATCGATCCGAAGCCCGCGCATTCGTCGCTGCCGTGGTGGTTCAATTGCCTCTGCGCCTGGAATGGTACAATGTCATCTACCCAGGGCCAAAGGCGCCTGGGCTTGCGCCTGATCCCGACTGCCCATGACTCACGACACCCTGACACATGCTACGCGGCAGTTGACCGACGCGATAGGCCGGATGAAGGGGTGGACTACTCCCTAGGCG
>WNGB01021675.1_pt1 | contig 12979 bp, 9 predicted proteins | sample 5400681 | NCBI WGS metagenome assembly WNGB01 (sample SAMN13153367, study PRJNA577476) | soil metagenome | isolation source: 115 cm soil or saprolite under grassland replicate 2 | place: USA:California | collected 2016-06-15 | reverse complement strand
GGGATCGTCGGTGTTGCCGGGGAGCCTGTCAGCGTTCATGCCTCACCTTCCGACTCCAGAAGCGGTGATGCCCGCGTCGGCGCGCAGGTAGTCCAGGGGCCAGCGGCAGTCGTGCAGTTGGGTGAGCGCTTCGGAGAGGCGCTGTTCCCAGTCTTCGTCGCCGGCTTTCGCGCCGACTGACGTCTCGAGGGCCGCGGGCCGTACAGTCCCGAACGCGATCCGCCGCACGGTGGCCGAGTTCCGCTGGTCCGCGTCGTGCCAGCGCTGGACCACGCCGATCTGCTGGGCACAGGTCTCACCGGGGATGGGCCGCCCGGTCGTCGCTTCCCAGTCCGCCGTCTGCGGATGCCGTGCGGCGCCCGGGGCCTTGCGGTCCAGGGTCTTCAGGTCATCCAGGATCAGGGCCCAGCGGAACGCCGGGGCCAGCCATTGCGGTTCGGGGAACGAGCACTCACGTCCGGCGTCCGTGATCCACCGGCGCAGCGCCGCCGCCACGTGAGACGCCAGGGCGCCCGGGCTGACCCGCGCCGCGAAGGTGCTGGCCCTCGCGGCGACCGCGGCGTCCACCGCGTGGGACACGGCGCAGTCCCGGAGGCGCGCGAGGGACAGCGCCGCGATCTGGTCAGCCAGTTCGCCGCCGGCGACGGGCACGGGCATCAGCCATCCGGTCAGGTGGGCCAGCACCGCCACCTCGGCCCAGAATACGAGCCCGGGCTGGCCGGCCAGCAGTCGCTGAGCGGACCGCATGTCCCGGAGCGTGCACGGGCTGGCCAGGCAGTCCGGGCCGCACGTCCCCGAGCGCGGGGACACGAGGCCGGCCGGGGATTCCGTCGCCGGGGAGGCGGCGGCCTCCCGGTCGGTGCCGTCGGGCATCGCCGCCAGGACCGGGTAATCCATGCCGTCGGTGAACACCGCGGCCTGGCCCGGCGGCAGCGTGACCAGGTACCTGGACTGGGCGTCCGTCATGTTCATGGTCGCCCCGACCGTTTCCCGGTCGTCGGCGGCCGGGAGACGGTGCACGATCTTGACCGCGGTGTTCTTGACCGCGTCGGGGATGATCTTGGCGGGGATCTGCTCCGCGATGACCAGGCCCTCGCCGTACGCCCGGATCTCCGCGAGCAGCCCGGCGAACATCTCCACCGCGTGCGCGGTGGCCCCGGACCCGCCGCGGTGATCCTCCGGGCGGCGCAGCAGCCGGTGGGCTTCCTCGAACACCGACAGATGCCGCAGCCCGGAGGCGGTGCCCAGATCACTGCCGCGGGCCTGCATTCGCAGGTGCTCGGCCAGCTGGATCAGGACCGTGCCCATCAGGAACGCCTTGTCCCGGTCGTCGCCGACATCCTCGATCTCGAACACGACGTTGCGGGTCATCAGCTTCCCGAAGTCGATCGGGTGGCCGCCCTCGAAGAACCGGCCGGTCGTGCCCAGCCGCAGGCTGGACAGCCGGACCGTGATGAAACCCCGGACGTTGTCGGTGATCTCACGGCCGTAACCGATCTCGGACACGACCCGCTCCGCAGCGGTCTGCAGGTCACCCAGGGTGGGATACCGGGGATGGACCCCGGGCGTGACCGGCTCGCCCAGCGCCAGATCCCAGCCGGCCTCCTCGTACACGCGGGTGATCGCGGCCGACAGCACCTGCGGGAAGGGCTCGTCCCCGGCGAACGAGGCCAGGAACAGTGCCCGGACCAGGTCGGCGTGGGTCTGCAGCGGGAAGCGCCGGCCCCCGGCGCCGGCGGCCGGCGCGAGCGGGTTGATCCCGGCGGCGACCTGGTCCGCGTCGCCGGGGCGGATCCGCACCACCCCGCCGGCCGGCCCATTCAGCCGCACGCTCATCAGCCGGTACTCGGCCTTGGCCGGCTCGACGACCAGCCACGGCAGGCCCGCGCGCGATGCCTCCTCCAGCAGCGCCCGCACCGTCTGCGACTTCCCCGCGCCCGTCGCGCCGCAGACGAACACGTGCCGGTTCACCGAGGCCGCGGAGACCGCCAGGGGCCCGGCCGGGACGCCGTTGCGGTCCAGCACCATGCCGAGCCGCAGCAGGGACGCCCCGTCCGCCCCAGCCCGGGCAGGTTCCGGGGTGACGTCGAATTCCGGGCGCAGGGTCAGCCGGACACCCGGCACCTCCGCCTCGGGCACCCGCGCCAGAGACGCGAGCAACACGGTGCTCCCGTAGAAAGGGAACGCCGCCGTGGAATCCGTCCGGGAGGGCTCAGGCGTGCCGGGCCGGGCGCTGAGGACTTCCGCGATCGGTTCCGTTGCGGAGATTGACGGGGTAAGGGTGTAGGGAAGGCCGCTCAGGTCCACTGATGCGCAGAACAGGCCGGCGACGCGCGAGGCCGTTTCGGGTGTGTCCGCGCCGGCCAGCACGTGCAGCTGCCACAAGCCGGAGGAGAGGGCCTGGCGCAGTTCCGTGTGGCGCTCCTCGAGGCGGCGGGCCTGCACGGCCTTTTCCGGGTCCCGGTCGGCCATGGCCGCCGCTAACCGCTGCTTGCCGGCCACCCTGGCGGCGCAGTCCGTGATCTCCGGCGGGGCCAGGGGATCGGCGAGGATCAGCCAGCCGAAGGGGCCGTCCCAGGCCGCCAGCAGGCCCTCCTCCAGCGACGCGGGATCGTTGTGCAGGTCGCGGACCTCGCCGGCGAGGAGGCCGTCGGCGATCCCGCCGATCCGGGCCCAGCATGGAAGGGCGTTCATCGCGGCCGCCATCCCGCCCGGCGCGACCGCGTCGCCCCGGCCGCCCGCCGGTAAGGCCAGCGCGACCCCGGTGCTGGCAGGTATGCCCGATCCCGCCGGCGGCCGGGCGCTGCCGCGGAGGGCGGAGCCGGCGAGCAGTACCTCCACCGGCCCGCCTGCCACGGCCCGGACCCAGCCCAGCGCGACGGGGCCGCCGCCGGCGTGGCGGCTGATACCCGCGTGGTAGGCGGATGCTAGTGCGGCGGCGCGTTGCGGGCGACCGGAGTCGCGGTCGCTTCCGGCCCGCCCGTCCGGGGCCGGGGCGCCGGGGCGGCGGGGGATCTCGGTCACGCGGCAGGCGCCGAGGTCAGACAGCCGCTGCCATGCTGTGCCCGTCATCGATGTCCCCGCGCTCCTCTGGCCGAGTGCACTCGGCGCCGTGAACCTCAGGGTAATCAGGCGGTGCACAATTTGCGTACGGACGTGCCTGATTCGTGTCATTCCGCTGACCGGGCGTGGTGCTGCGGCCCGGCGCGGCGAGGCTAGGAGAGCGGGTCGGCGCCGGGGTGCTCGCGGAGGGGGACCTGGCTGAGGGCGTCGAGGTAGGTCTGGGCCCAGTAGGCCACGTCGTGTTCCAGGACCCGGCGGCGCATCGAGCGCATCCGGCGCCTGGCCTCCGTGTGGGAGACGGTCGCGGCCCGGACGATGGCGTCCTTCAGCCCCTCGATGTCGTGCGGGTTGACGATGAACGCCCCGCTCAGCTCGTCCGCGGCGCCGGTGAACTCACTCAGCACCAGCGCGCCGGTCTCGTCGAACCGGCAGGCCACGTACTCCTTGGCGACCAGGTTCATCCCGTCGCGGAGCGGGGTCACCAGCATCACGTCGGCGGCCAGGTAGAGCGCCGCCATCTCCTCACGGGGATAGGACTGGTGCAGGTAGTGCACCGGCGCCACGCCGACCTCGCCATGCTCCCCGTTGATCCGGCCGACGGTGACCTCGACCTCATCCCGCAGCCGGCGGTAGTGCTCCACGCGCTCCCGGCTGGGGCTGGCCACCTGGACCAGCACCGCGGCGGGCAGCCCGAGACGGCCCTCGTCGAGAACCTCGCCGTAGGCGTTGAGCCGGTGCAGGATGCCCTTGGTGTAATCGAGCCGGTCGATGCCGAGCAGCACGATGTCCGGCTTGCCCAGCGCCTCGCGGAGTTCCTTGGCCCGGTCCTGGACGTCCGGCCGCTGGGCGATCCCCTGGAAGCTCCGCGCGTCGATCGAGATGGGGAACGCCGCGGCGCGCACGTCTCGTCCGCTCACGAAGTCATCCTGGGCGACACGCTGGCGCCGCGCGCTACGCGTGGCGTGGTCGGAGTGCGTGTCGTCGAACCCAGCATCCGGGACCCGGACCAGCGAACCGCGCGTGGCCAGGCCGGCCGACCGGCGGCAGGCTCGCAGGAAGTTGGTGGCGTCGCTGTGGCGCTGGAATCCCAGCAGGTCCGCTCCGAGCAGGCCGCGGACGATCTGGCGCCGCCAGGGCAGCTGCGCGAAGATCTCGTAGCCGGGGAAAGGGATGTGCGTGAAGTGCCCGATGCGGACGTCGGAGCGCATCTCCCGGACCATCCCGGGCACGAGCTGGAGCTGGTAGTCGTGCACCCACACGGTCGCACCGTGGGCGGCCTGGGCGGCGACCACCTCGGCGTAGCGCCGGTTCACCCGCACATACGCGTCCCACCAGGGACGGTGGAACTCAGGCTGGGCGATGACGTCGTGGTAGAGGGGCCACAGGGTGGCGTTGCAGAAGCCCTCGTAGTAGTCGGCGACCTCTTCTTCCGACAATCCCACGCTGACCAGGTGCATCCCGTTCGTGTCGAACGGGTCCGGTGCGCCGCCGGCCGAGCCGGGCCAGCCGACCCAGGCCCCCTCGGTCGCGCGCATCACCGGCTCGAGAGCGGTCACCAGGCCGCCAGGGCTGGGCCGCCATTCGGTCTCGCCGTCCGGGCCCTCCGCCCGGTCCACGGGCAGGCGGCTGGCCGCCACCACGAAGTTGTAGTCGCCGTATGCAGCCGTGGTCCTAACCTCCCTGCGGCCGGGCCGATGCTGTCCTGGCCCGTGCTGTCCTGATGCCTTGTCCTGACCTGGCCAGGCCGGCCTGGCCAGGGTGGGCGATCATCAGGCCAGCAGTTCCCGTGCCGGGGGGCACGAAACAACCCTATCTGGTGCCTCACCGGGGAGGATGGGCGCTGCGCCCGGCCGGTGCCAGCGCGTAACCGGTGCATGCGGCGGGACACCCCGGGCGGCGCGGCGGGCCGTCGTGCCGCAGCCACCCTGGATCGCTGACAGGCAGTGGCATAGCAGGCAAGCATCAGTGGGGCAGGGTGCTCATGCCCGCGCGGACGCGTACCGCGGTGGCGTCGAGTTCGTCGCGCCCCGGCGTGTGCGGCCTGGCCTTGAGCCCGAAGCCGTCTCCAGGGGTACGCGGGATCACGTGCAGGTGCACGTGGAAGACCTCCTGGCCGGCAGCCACGCCGTCCGCGAGGAAGAAGTTCACGCCCTCGGTGGGCACCGCGCTTTTCCGCAACGCCCGGGCCAGCTGATGGGCCACCGCGAACACGCGCGCCCCGAGGTCCTCGTCCAGGGCCTCCAGGTTGGCGGCGTGAGCCCGGGGCACGACCAGCAGGTGCCCGGGGGTCAGCGGCCGCACATCCATGAAACCCACCACGCGATCGTCCTCGTAGACCCGGCTCGCCGCCAGTTCCCCGGCGATGATGGCGCAGAACACGCAGGCCTGCGGCGGTGTGGATGCCATGCCGATATTGTGCCGGACCAGCGGCGTGAGCCGTGACAGGACGATGGGTGCCGCGCCAGGGCGTGCAGCGCGGCCCGTGGCGGCCGGGGATCCGGCCTGTGGTGGCCAGGGATGAGGTCGATCGGGTGAACGGGCGGGCGGTCCTGGTGACCGGGGCCGGGCGGGGCATCGGGGCAGCCGTGGCGCAGGCGTTCGCGGGCCAGGGGGACCGGGTCGCGGTGCATTACGGCCACTCGGCCGGGCAGGCGGCCAGCGTGCTGGCCGGGCTGCCCGGTGGCGGCCACCTGATGGTCCAGGCTGACCTGGCCGACCCGGACGCGGTCCGCCGCCTGGTCGATGAGGCCGCGAAGGGCCTCGGCGGCCTCGACGTGCTGGTGAACAACGCGGGCGTCTACGCGGCGCAGCCGGTCACCGAAGGGACCTACGAGGAGTGGCAGGCAGCGTGGCAGCACACGCTGGCGGTGAACCTCACCGCGGCCGCGAACGCGACGTGGTGCGCGGTCCGGCACATGATCGCGGCGGGCGGCGGCCGGATCATCAACGTCTCGTCCCGCGGCGCGTTCCGCGGTGAGCCCGACCATCCGGCCTATGCGGCGAGCAAGGCCTGGCTGAACGCGCTCGGCCAGTCCCTGGCCCGCGCCCTGGGCTCGCACGGCATCGCGGTCACCACCGTGGCGCCCGGGTTCGTGGCCACGGACATGGCGGCCACCAGCCTGGACGGCCCTGCCGGGGACGAGATCCGCGGGCAGAGCCCGTTCGGCCGGGTGGCCAGCGCGCCGGAGATCGCCGCCGCGGTGGTGTACCTGGCGTCCGCGGAGGCCGAATGGGCCAGCGGCGCGATCCTCGACCTCAACGGCGCTTCGTACCTGAGGACGTAGAGGACGTCAGCTCAGCCTCCGGGGGGCGTCCGCCGCGATCAGCGCTTACGGCCGGCACCGCACCAGATCGTCACGTCGGGCAGGACCGGGTCACCCGGATCGGGCCGCCACTGCGGTGGCTCGACGACACCTGGTTCCAGCAGCTCAAGCCCGTCGAAGAAACGGAGTACCTGATCACGGTCGCGCACCGTGGCCTTCGGCCCCTTGAGCCGCTGGTTCATCCGCCGGGTCATTTCGGCCACTGAATCGGGCCGGATGTCGCTGGCCGGATGGGACACGACCAGGTAACTGCCCTCCGGCAGCCCCGCGAGCAGTGACCTGACCACGTCCTCCGGGCCGTCCGCGTCCGGGATGAGATGCAGGATGAGCAGCAACAGCAGCGCCACCGGGCGATCCAGGTCGAGTGTCCGCCCGGCGGCCTTGAGGATCACCGCCGGGTCCCGCAGGTCAGCGTCCACGCAGTCACAGCTGCCGTCCGGGTCGCTGACCATCATGGCCCGGGCGTGGGCGACCACGATCGGGTCGTTGTCCACGTAGACGACGCGTGCGGCCGGGTCGGCTGACTGCGCGACCTCGTGAGTGTTGGGGCACGACGGCAGCCCGGTGCCGATGTCGAGGAACTGCCGGACGCCGCGCTCACGGGCCAGGAAGCGGACCGAGCGGGCCAGGAACGCCCGGTTGGCCCGGGCGTCCGCGACGATCCCGGGATTGGCCGCGATCGCCTCCTCCGCGGCTTCCCGGTCGGCGGCGAAGTTGTCCTTTCCGCCCAGCCAATAGTCGTACACCCGTGCTGAATGGGCACGGCGGACATCTATCTGGGCGGCCTTATCACGGCCTGAAGCCGACCTTTGCAGCCATTGGCCTGCCACCCAGCACTCCATAATCTGTCGTCATGCCGCCTGAAGCGCAGCATAACGGGGCCCGGACCGGCAAATAAGACCCAGGGCGAGGAAAGGTCACCGCCCGCGACCCGGCCCGCGCCGTCTGTGCGCCCGGGCCCGCGCCGTGCCAGGGCCCGGCCCGCGCCGTGCCAGGCCCGGCGCGGGCCCGGCCCGCCGGTACCGCGGGCGCGCGCCGGGGCCGCCCGGCGGCCCTGACCAGCCCGCACCCCCGTGAGCAGGGCTGCACCGGCTGTTGCCGGACGGCGCGGTGAGCATCGCCCGTTATACGATCGTGCGGGTCAGGCCCGGACAGGATGGCCGCCCGGAGGGCAACCGCAGCGGATGAAAATACCCCGCCCCCTCATCAACGATCCCGGCCTGGTCTCGCTCAAAACCGCCGCCCGGGCGGGCATCGTGATGCCCGCGGTCTTCGCGTTCGCCGACCAGGTGATCGGCCAGCCGCAGACCGCGCTGTACGCCGCGTTCGGGTCGCTGGCCATCCTGGTCTTCGTCTCCTTCAGCGGGTCCGCCCGCAGCCGGCTCCTGGCCTACCTGTCGCTCGCGGCCGGCGGCGCGGTCCTGACCGCGGTGGGTACCGCGTTCTCCGGCAATGCCTGGCTCGCCGCCGGGGCCATGCTCGTGGTCGGGTTCCTGATCCTGTTCTCCGGGGTGATCAACGGCTACTTCGCGGCCGCGGGGACCGCCGCGGTCCTGGTCTTCGTGCTGTCCGTGACCGTTCCGGCGCCGGTGTCTGAGATCGGCTGGCGGCTGGCCGGCTGGGGGCTGGCCTCGGCCGTCGGCATCCTGGCCGTGCCCGGCTGACCGCCACGCCGCACCGGCCCACCGGGCCGACCCGCCCCGCGGCCGCCCTGGCCGGGCTCATCGACGAGCTGGGCTGGCTGTTCCAGTCGCTGGAAATCCTGGCCGGCATCCCGGACGGCGAGCTGTGCGCATCCGAGAACACCGCCGCGATCCGCGCGGTCGCCGGGGTGCTGCGGGCCTGCGCCGGCGAGCTGGAGGGCCGGCCGGAGCTGTCGGCCCGCGACACGGCCGGGAAGCAGCCGGTCGAGCGGCTGGAGCGGGCCCGGGAGACCGCGGCCCAGCTGCTGGCCGGGCGGGTCGCGGAACTGCCGCGCCTCCCGGACGAGGCGGCGCTGCAAGCCCAGGTGGACCGGGGGTTCCGGGTCTACACGATCTCCTACACCGCGCGGCAGATCGCCGCGTATGCGCGCGCGGCCAGCCCGCACCCGGCCGGGCCGCCCATCGAGGGGGTGCCCGGTCCCGCCGACCTGGCGGCCGCCGCCCGGTCGGCCCCGCCGGACCCGGGCCCCGACCCGCTGACCGGCGTGGTCCCCGCCTCGCACCGCTGGACCGGCCGGATGCGGACCTGGCTGACCGGCGCGGAATCCGTGACCCACGCGGACTACCGCTCGGTCTGGTTCCGCAACAGTGTCCGCGGCGCGGTGGGCCTGGCCATCGCAGTCTTCATCGCCCAGAAATCCGGTCTCCAGCACTCGTTCTGGGTGGTGCTGGGCACCCTGTCGGTGCTGCGCTCCAACGCGCTGGGCACCGGCTGGTCGGTGATCAGCGCGCTGGCCGGCACGGCCGTCGGCATCGTCATCGGGGCGGCGATCCTCATCCCGGTGAACGGCGACACCACCGTGCTGTGGGGAATTCTCCCCGTCGCGGTGCTCGTGGGGGCCTACGCGCCCCGGGTGATCTCGTTCGCCGCCGGCCAGGCCGCGTTCACCGTGGTCATCCTGGTCCTGTTCAACATCATCGCGCCCACCGGCTGGAAGGTCGGGATCCTGCGCATCGAGGACGTCGCGGTCGGCTTCGCGATCAGCCTGGGGGTCGGGCTGGTGTTCTGGCCCCGCGGCGCGGCCGCGCTGCTCCGGCAGAACCTGGCCGCGGCCTACTCGCGGACCTCGGATTACGTGGCGGCCATGGTGGAGCAGCTCAGCGGGCTGGACGGCGGCGCGAACCCGAGCCGGGCCGAGCTGGCCGCGACCACGGCGGTGCACCGGCTCGACGACTCGTTCAGCCAGTACCTGGCCGAGCGGTCCGCCCAGCGGGTCGACCCGGAGCGGGTGACCCGCATGGTCGGCGGGGTGGCCAAGGTCCTGCGCGCGGGCCAGTCGCTGGCCGCCCTCAACACGTTTGCCGACGGCCCCCCGGTGCTGGGCCAGCCCGCCGGGGGCCAGCCCGCCGGGGGCCAGCCCGCCGGAGGCCAGCCCGCCGGAGGTCAGCCGCAGGAGCGGCCGCGGCTGCCGGTCACCCCGGCCGGCGCTCCGGAGAACGGGTCACGCAAACCCTGCGCGGAGAACCTGGAGCAGAACGTGCTGGCCTTGCGGGCCTGGTACGTGACGCTCGGCGATTCGGTGGTGAACGGCACCGCGGTGCCCCCGCCCGAGCACCGTGACCCGGCGGCCCGCAAGCGGCTGCTGCATTGCACCCGGGCGGCGATCAGCGGCGGGGAGCCCGCGACCGCCCGCAACGCGCTGCTGGTCCTGTGGGCCAGTGAGCACCTGGACATGCTGTGGCGGCTCGAGGAACGACTGGGCCGCGGCCAGGACCCGGGCCCTCCGGCGGCCGGCCTCCCGGCGGACGCGCCGGCCGCGGCCCCCGCGGAGTAATCCCGGAAGTTCTTTCCGCAACGAAAACCGCCCGCACCCGGTCCGCCCGCGCCAGCGCAGGGCGCTGGCGCGGGCGGCACGCCCCAGTCCGGGCTGGTCCTCCGGCGCCAGCGCAGGGCGCAGGGGCGGGCGGCACGCCCCAGTCTGGGCCGGTCCTCCGGCGCCAGCGCAGGGCGCAGGGGCGGGCGGCACGCCCCAGCCCGGGCCGGTCCTCCGGCGCCAGCGCGGGACCGGAAGGGTCAGCTGGGCCGGGTGGTGCGCAGCCGGATCGTGACGTCCAGGCTGCTCAGGCTGGCCAGCATGTCGTCGGGGTATTCGGTGCCGATGTCGGTGAGCACGTAGCCGAGCTCGTCCCGCGTGCCCAGGAGCTGGCCCTCGACGTTGGCGCCGTGCTCGGCGAGCGTCTGGTTGATGCCGGCTAGCACGCCGGGGACGTTGTGGTGCAGGTGCACCAGGCGGTGCGTGGCCGGGGTGTGCGGCAGCGCGATCTGCGGCAGGTTCACGCTCAGCGAGGTCGTGCCGCAGCTGACGTAGTCGTGCAGTTTCCCGGCCACGAACTCGCCGATGTCCTGCTGGGCCTCCTCGGTGGAGCCGCCCACGTGCGGGGTGAGGATCACGTTGGGCAGGCCGCGCAGTTCGGAGTGGAACTCCTCACCGCGGCCGCGCGGCTCCTGCGGGAACACGTCCACGGCCGCGCCGGCCAGGTGCCCCGACTCGATGTTGCGGCGCAGCGCCGCGTGGTCCACCACGAAGCCGCGGGACAGGTTGAGGAACAGGCTGCCCGGCTTCATCGCCGCGAACTCGGCTTCGCCGAACAGCCCGCTGTTCCCGGGCCGGCCGTCCACGTGCAGGGTGACCGCGTCGGAGATCTCCAGGAGCTCTTCCATGGTGCCGCAGCGCTGGGCGTTGCCCAGGGCGAGCTTGTCCGCGGTGTCGTAGAAGTACACGGTCATGCCGAGGCTCTCGGCGAGCACCGACAGCTGGCCGCCGATGTTGCCGTAGCCGATGATGCCCAGGCGGCGCCCGCGCACCTCGTGGCTGCCCGCCGCGGACTTGTCCCACAGGCCGGCGTGCATCTGCGCGTTCTTGTCGGTGAGCCGCCGGGTCAGCGCGATGATCTCGGCCAGGACGAGCTCGACCACGCTCCGGGTGTTCGAGAACGGGGCGTTGAAGACCGCGATGCCGCGCGCCGATGCCGCGGAGAGCTCGATCTGGTTGACGCCGATGCAGAACGCGCCGACCGCCAGCAGGTTCGGCGCGGCGTCCAGCACGCGCGCGGTGACGTGCGTGCGGGACCGGATGCCGAGCACCTGCACGTCGCCGATCGCGGCGATCAGCTCGTCCTCCGTCAGCGCCCCGGCCCGCGTCTCCACCTGGTAGCCGGCCTTGGTCAGCCGGGTGGCGGCGTCGGGGTGAATGTTCTCCAGCAGCAGGACACGGCCGTGCCCATCCGTGCGGTCCAGCGTCAACACCCTTCCCGTTGGTCATGGTCAGCGGGGTGCGCGTGCCACCCGCCCCGGGCCGGTCCCGTCGTCCGGCCAGCCACCCCAAGCAGCCTAATCGCCCTCGGGGGTGGACGTGCCGGGCCGGCGGCGGGGCGGACTGGTCAGGCTGGGGACGCCGGCGGGGCGGACTGGTCAGGCTGGGGACGCCGGCGGGGCGGACTGGTCAGGCTGGGGACGCCGGCGGGGCGGTGATCCCGGCGGCCTCGACGATCTCGGCGGCCACGCAGGCGATGTTGTCGGGGCCGCCCGCGGAGTTGGCCAGGCTGATCAGCTCCTGCACCGCGGCGGCCGGCTCATCAGCGCCGCGCAGGACCCGGTGGATGCCGCTGGCAGGCACGACCGTGGTCAGCCCGTCCGAGCAGAGCAGGTAGCGGTCGCCGGGCCGGACGTCGTGCAGCGACAGGTCGGGCACGGCCGCCTGGGTGCCGTCGAGGGCGTGCAGCAGCAGGGACCGCTCCGGGTGCGACAGGGCTTCCTCCGGGGTGAGCCGGCCCTGGTCGATCAGCGACTGCACGACCGTGTGGTCGTGGGTGATCTGGAACAGCTCGCCGCCGCGCATCAGGTAGGCCCGGGTGTCGCCGACGTGCACCAGCGCGAGCTGGGAACCCGACCACAGCATCGCGGTCAGGGTGGTCCCGCTGCCGCTCTGGCCCGGGCCGGCGGCGGCGATGTCCTGCACCGCCGCTTCCGCCTGCTCCACGGCCCGGGCGAGCGTGCTGAGCAGCTCCCCGGGCCCGGCGGCCTCCGGGCGCGGCCCGCCGTCCGCCTCCGGCGGGGGCGTCACCACCTGCCGGGCTGCCACGATCGGCTGGGGTGCCGGGTCCGGTTCCAGAGCTTCCAGGGATTTCAGCGCCTCGATGGCTGCGGCGCTGGCCCGGTCTCCGGCGCTCCCCATCCCGTCCGCGACCGCAAGCAGCCGCCCGCTCGCGTACGCGGAGTCCTGGTTGACCGGGCGGCTGCGCCCGATGTCGGACGCCGCGGCGTAGCGGATGGCGAGCGCGGCGCCGGGTGCGGTCATCACGTTCTCCTTCGCGGACAGGTAGCTGGTGAGGAAGGCAGCGAGGTCGCGGCGGCTGGCCAGGTCGGCCTCGGCCTGGGACTGGAACGCGGCCACCTCGGCGGCGGCCGCGGCGGGGGGCAGGTCGCAGACCACCCGGATCCGGGCCAGCGGCATGCCCAGGCGGCGCAGCCAGGCCACCAGCCGGGCCCGCTCCAGCTGGCCTGGCTCGTACAGCCGGTAGCCCGACACCGGGTCCACCCGGGCCGGGGTGAGCAGGCCGAGCTCGTCATACAGGCGCAGGGCCTTGGGAGACAGGCGGGAGGCCCGGGCGAACTCCCCGATCGTCAGCACCGCCGCTACCTCCCGTCCGCCGAGTCCCCGCGCGGCGTCGTCACGCCGTGATCATGGGATGACTGGTGCCCTGACCACGGCGATCCCATGATCACGTTCGCGGGGGCCCATGCCTGATGGCCCCGTGCCTGGTGGCCCCGTGCCTGGTGGCCCCGTGCCTGGTGGCCCCGTGCCTGGTGGCCCCGTGCCTGGTGGCCCCGTGCCTGGTGGCCCCGTGCCTGGTGGCCCGGTGCCTGGTGGCCCGGTGCCTGGTGGTCCG
>WNGB01010319.1_pt1 | contig 12980 bp, 16 predicted proteins | sample 5400681 | NCBI WGS metagenome assembly WNGB01 (sample SAMN13153367, study PRJNA577476) | soil metagenome | isolation source: 115 cm soil or saprolite under grassland replicate 2 | place: USA:California | collected 2016-06-15 | reverse complement strand
GTCGTCGTCCACCGCAAGGGCGCCACGCGCGCGTTTCCCGCGGGCCATCCGGAGACGCCTGCGAAATACCGCGACGTCGGGCAGCCGGTCCTCATCCCGGGCGACATGGGCACCTGCTCCTTTGTGCTCGTCGGCCTTCCGACATCGATGACGCAGTCGTTCGGGTCGAGCTGCCACGGCGCAGGCCGCCAGATGTCCCGTAAGGCCGCCACCCGCAAGTTCCAGGCGAACGAGGTCGTCCGCGCCTTGGACAAGCGAGGCATCTACCTTCGTGCGGCGTCGAGGGCGGGAATCGTCGAGGAGGCACCGGGCGCGTACAAGAACGTGGAGGACGTGGTCCGGGTCGCCGAGGGCGCAGGGCTCACGAAGATCGTCGCGCGGATGGTGCCCCTCGGGGTCGTCAAAGGATGATCCTGACGCTACAGCCCGTGGGTCACGTGGATCCGTCCGTGCTCGGACGACTGCGGGCGCAACTGGAGCCGTTCGGCGAGGTGCGAATCGCGGATCCCAAGCCCGTCCCGAAGGCGGCCTTCCGACGCCTGTCGAAGCAGTACCGGGCCGCCGCCTTCGAGGGGGTCTGCCACGCCGCCGACTCGGACCGGGTCGTGGCGATCACCGACGTCGAGCTGTGCGACCCGGACCTGGGGATGAAGCGAGTCTTCGGCCACGCCGAGATCACGGGCGGATGGGCGGTCGTCTCGCTCTCGATGTTCGGCGGCGACGGAGAAGAGCGACTCGTCGAGCGTGCCGCGAAGACCGCGGTCCACGAAATCGGGCATACCCTCGGCCTCGGCCACCACGACGGAAATCCGGAATGTGTGATGTACTTCTCGGAGAACCTCGCGGACACCGACCGAAAGGGGCGGGACTTCTGCCCTAGGTGTGCGCACACCGCGAACCTCACCTTGTCGCGGCTAGAAAGGTGAACGCATCGTCCATCTCGAACTGATCGCCGTAGCGGCGCGGCAATTCCACCTCGAGGAACCGGAGGCCCCGCTCGAACTCGTTCGGCGGGAGGAGATCGAACGTCGACAAGTACCGTCGACGCACGCGTTCGATCTGTTGTGCGGACGTCAAGACGCGATGGTACGGACGGCTCTCCATCCGCACGTCGCGAAAGCGGATCGCCTCGAGCGCTCGGATTATCTCGTCGATCGCCGGGAAGCGAACGCGGTCGATGCGGAGGAGACTCGGAAACGCCTCCCCCATGATCCCGAGGTTGCGATGGGGCATGTCGCTCGTCGCGACGACCACGCCACGAGATACTCGGGAGACCTCCGCGAGGGCGGCCCGGAAATCGGCGAGGTGATGGAGGACCATGACGATGATCGTCGTATCGAACGAGTCGACGCGGAACGGGAGACGATGGGCGTCTCCCCGCACGACCGCGAACGGGCCCTTCCCATGTGCCACGCCCAGCATCTCGCTCGATGGATCGAGGGCGACGACGTCATTCGTCTGGGAGAACAGCCGCGAGAAGCGTCCCGTTCCGGCCCCCAGATCGAGAATTCGCTGCCCGGGTCGAATTCGGCCGACCTCCCGGAGCCCTCGAAGCCAGTAGTCGCGGTCGAGCGCGTCGTCCGCGCGGCCGTGGTCGTACTCCGCCGCGAGGCGCGAGTAATCGACCGCCACACAAGTTGCAAGAGACGGTCGGCATATGAGGATGCCGGGTCGTTCGAATGACAATCGCGGAGTTCAGCATCACGCCGATCGGCAAGGGCGTCAGCGTCGGCGAGTACGTCGCCCGATGTGTCGACATCGTGGATCGAAGCGGCCTGCCCTACCGGCTCAATCCGATGGGGACCGTCGTCGAGGGGGGGCTCGAGGACATCCTCGCGCTCATCGCGCGATGCCACAAGTCCGTCGCCAAGGACTCCGAGCGCGTATCGACGATCATCAAGATCGACGACCGCAAGGGGGCGTCCCGGCAGATTGAATCGAAGACCGCCGCCGTCGAGAGACGCCTGGGTCGGAAGCTCAAGACGTGACGGTCGGACGCCAGAGGGACAAGGCCACGGCCGAAGCGGACGCGAGGACCGCGCCAAACGCAAACGTCGCGCTCGGGGAGACGGCGACCCAGAGGAACCCCGCCACGAGTCCCGAGGCGAGTTTCACGACGCCCACGCTCGTGTGGTAGGCGCCCAGGACCGTCGCCTTGATTTCGGGAGGCGCGAAGTCCGCCACAAGGGCGCGCTGCGTCCCCTCCGCCATTCCGTAAGCGAAACCGTAGAGGACGAAGCCGACGATGAGGACGATCAGCGCCGTGGAGGCCGCAAGCAGGACGGCCATCGCGACGAATAGGACGTATCCCACGAGGACCACCGGCTTCCGACCGACGCGATCGGAGAGGATCCCCGCCGGGAACGCATTCGCCGCGTAGACGATGTTGAACAAGACATAGAGGAGGATCGCCTGGACGATCGCTTGCTGCGTCCCCGATTGCGGCACCGCCCGGAGGAGGAGGAACGCGTATGAGAAGTCCGCCAGGGAGAACAAGCTCGCAATCGCGATGAATACGAGGAGCGGTCGTGGGATTCCGCGGAACGTGACGCGAAGCGGCTTCGGGGGACTCGGCTCGCGCGCGGGTTCCTTCACGAACATCACGACGAGGACCGAGATGACGGCCGGAATTGCGGCGAGGAAGAGAATCATCCGGTAGGAGCCCTCGACGGTCATCGCCGCGCCGACCGTCGTCAGGAGCAATAGGGTGATGATGGGCCCCGCGATCGCGCCGCTCGTGTCCATGCTCCGGTGAAAGCCGAAGGCCTTCCCGCGGGTCTCCGCGGGCGTCGACTCGGTCAGGAGTGCATCCCGGGGCGCGTCGCGGATCCCTTTGCCGGTCCGCTCGAGGACGCGCATCCCGAGGAATTCCGGCCACGACTGGGCGAACGGGAACAAGACCTTCATCGCGGTCGAGAGTCCGTATCCCGTTGCGACGAACCGCTTCCGTTTCCCGGCGGCGTCGGAGAGCCTCCCGGAGAAGATCTTCATGAACGAGACGACGCTGTCCGAAAGGCCCTCCACGAGCCCGACGATTAGGGCGTTCGCCAGCAGGACCTGTGTCAGGAAGAACGGTAGGATGGGGAGGATCATTTCGCTGCTGATGTCGGTGAAGAGCGAGACGACGCCCAGCACGACGACGTTCGCGGTGAGGCCGTAGGCGAGGCTCCGCCGCATGACGGCCATGCCCTCACGCCGGGTGGAAGAAGAACGCCACCGCGATCACCGCGTACACCATGACAAGCAACGCGCCCTCGTACCAATTGCTGCGGCCATCGGAGACCACCGCAGCGACGACTGCGGTCGAGAGGACGAGAGATGCGAGCTCGAAAATCTCGAAGTCGAGGGTCATCGGCCTCGCGAGGAGTAGCGAAATGAACACGAGGACGGGGGCCACAAAGAGCGCGACCTGCGTCGACGATGTCGTCGCCACGGCCACGCTCAGCTCCATCTTGTTCCGATGCGCCATCAGGACCGCGCTCCCGTGCTCGGCCGCGTTGCCGACAATCGCGACGATGATGACGCCGACGAACAGATCCGTGAGGCCGAGACTCGCCTTCGCCGCTTCCAACGAGCCCACGAGGATCTCGCTCTCGACGGCGACCAGCGCGGTGGAGACGAGGAGGACTCCCACGGCGAACGACCGCGACCATCGCGGGCGCTCCTCGACCTCGGTGACGGGATTGAAGATATCCTTGTGAGTCCGCAACGAGAATAGCAGGCCCAGTCCGTACGCCAGGAGAAGGATCACGGCGATGACCTCGCTAATCTCCTGCAAGGTCAGCGAGCTCACGCCGCCCGCCGACTCGGCCGAGAGGACGTACAGGGCCGGCATCACGAGGCCGATCACGGCGAGGACCAACATCGTGATTTGGATGCCGGAGGCCTCGCGCGAAAAGGTCTGACTCTTGTGCCGCAAACCTCCCGCGAGCATGCTCGCGCCGAGGACGAGCAGGAGATTGCCGATGATGGACCCGGTGAGAGATGCCTTGACGACTTCCGTCAGGCCGCTCGCGAGCGCGAAAATCGCGATGATGAGTTCCGTGGCGTTTCCGAACGTCGCGTTCAGCAAGCCCCCGATTCCCGGGCCCGCGTGCTTTCCGAGCTCCTCGGTCGCGAGTCCGAGGAACCAGGCGAGCGGGACGATCGCGATCCCGGTCACGACGAACACGAGCACGCCCGCACCGAGCACGAGGTCGAGGATCCAGCTCACGGGCACCAAGAGGCCAAGCGCGAGCGCCCACGTGTACGGGCGAAGCGGGCCGAGGTCCATTGGCACCGGGAAAAGAACACTCCCACTTAACCACGCGGGCAAGGCTTAACTAGCGACGCCCGAATGCGCGCCCGATGATTTCGGCGACCGAGATGCGGGTCCTCGATCGCAACGCGCAGCACTTCGGCGTTTCCATCCTGGAACTGATGGAAAACGCGGGCGAAGCGGTCGCGGACGTCGCCCGGGCCGAGATGCACGCGGCTGGAAAGAAGGTCCTCGTCCTCTGCGGGACGGGGAACAACGGCGGGGACGGGCTCGTCGCCGCCCGTCACCTCTCGAAGGACGCGCGGGTGACGGTCCTGCTCGCGCGCCCTCCGGACCAGTTCACCACGCCGGAGGCCCGGACGAATTTCGAGCGGCTCCGGGACGTAGAGATCCTCGCAGGCTTGGATCAGGCCGAAGAGGCGATCGCCCGCGCAGACCTCCTCGTCGATGCCCTCCTCGGGATCGGTGTGTCGGGCGAATTACGGGAGCCGCATGCGTCCCTCGTCCGCCAGCTGAACGCCTCGGGAAAGCCGATCCTCAGCGTGGACGTCCCCAGCGGCTTCGGGACGAACCTCGCGGTCCATCCGACGGCAACCGTGGCGCTCCATGACGTGAAAGAGGGCATGACCCCGGAGAACTCCGGGGTCATCCACATCGCCGACATCGGCATCCCGGCGAAGATCGCAACGACGATCGGACCGGGCGAGTTCGTCCTCTATCCGGTCCCCAAGCCGACGAGTCACAAGGGGGAGAATGGCCGCGTCTTGGTCGTCGCTGGCGGCCCGTACACGGGCGCGCCCGCCCTCGTCGGGTACGGCGCGTTCGGGGCCGGCGCGGACCTCGTCCGCATCACCACGCCGGCAGTGGCCGCGCCGATCGTCGCCGGCTACTCGCCGACCTTCATCGTCCATCCGCTCGTCGGCCACCGGCTGCTCCGCGAGGATACGCGCGAGATCCTCGAACTCGCGATGAAAGCCGACGCGATCGCAATCGGGCCGGGCCTGGGGGACGCGGACGGCTCCCTCGAGGCGGTGCGGGAGATCGTCCGGGGAGTCTCCTTGCCGCTCATCGTCGACGCGGACGCGATTAAGGCGATCGCCACGGATCTGAAGGCCGTCGCGGGCAAGCGCGTGGTCGTGACGCCGCACTCGCGGGAGTTCAAGGTCCTGACGGGAAAGACGTTGCCCGATGCGCCGGAGGACCGGGCGGGGGTCGTGCAGCAAGCGGCGAAGGCGCTCGGGGTGACCATCTTACTCAAGGGGCCGGTCGACGTCGTGACGGACGGCGAGCGTTTGAAGTTCAACTACACCGGGAATCCCGGCATGACCGCGGGCGGGACCGGCGATGTCCTCTGTGGGGTCGTGGCCGGACTCGTGTCGAAGGGGATGGCGCCGTTCGACGCGGCGCGCCTTGGCGCCTTCGTGAACGGGTACGCAGGCGACCTCGCATTCAAGGAGAAGAGCTATGGGCTCACCTCGGTCGATGTCGCGGGCAACATCGGCCGGGTGCTCGCCGAGTTCCTCGGCCCTGCGACGGCGCGCAACCATTAAGCGGAACCGAAACGTGGAATGGCCGTGGACCTGGAGCCCGTCCCCGATGTCCCGGCGTTGATGGCGGATGACATCCTCGTCGTCGCGGACCTACACATCGGACTGGAGGAAGAACTCCGCGAGAAGGGCGTCCGCATCCCGAGCCGCGCAGAAGCGATGGGACGGCGGCTCCTCGAAGTCGCGGACCGCCGCGGCGCGTCCCGGCTCGCGATCCTCGGCGACGTCAAGCACCTCGTCCCGAAGATGGCCTCCCGCGAGCGACGCGACGTGTACGTGTTCTTTCGCGACCTCGCTTCGGGGTTCCGAGAGATCACGATCGCCCAGGGGAACCACGACGGGATGCTGAAGAACATCGTCCCCAGGAACGTTCGATTCAAGCCCGCGTACGGATTCCGCATCGCGGACGTGGGGTTCTGCCACGGCCATGCGTGGCCGTACAAGAAGGTCATGGAGGCGAAGGTGCTCCTCATGGGCCACAACCACCCGGCGGCCGCGTTCCGGGACGCGATGGGCTCGCGCCAGATCGTGCCCTGCTGGTTGCGCGTTCCGTTCCTTCCGAAGCACCGACGGTACCCGAGGCTGCCCAAGGAGGCGATCGTGGTGCCGTCCTTCAACGAGTTATGCGGCGGAATGCCGGTCAACGACATCCGAGCTCGGTTCATCGGGCCTCTCTTCGACGAGGACCTGGTCCGCGTCGACGAGGCGGCGGTTCATCTCCTGGACGGCACGAATCTCGGACGGCTCGCCGACATCCGCGTCGACTTGGGCTTCCGCCCCGAAGACTACCGCCAGTGAACGGAGGACGCGCGATGACAACGGCAGACCGGCCTCCCGCCGATTGCGGCCATCGAGATTTCGGCGGAGTCAGCCGGACGCCGGTGGGCCCGGTCGGAATCGAACCGACGACCTCGACTTTGTAAGAGTCGCATCATAACCACTAGACGACGGGCCCGCGGCATCAAGGACCGGAGACGGATTAAGGCTTCTCGGACCTCAATCCAGATCCTTCGCGGCCGCCTGGACGAAGCGAGCTACGGCCGTTTCCAGGTCGGACACGGCGCGTTCCGGCGGCATGACGACGACGAGCATCCCGCGCCGACCGACCTCCTGGATGAGGAACGTCGCATCGTCGGATTCCAGCAGGACCCGGCCCGGGGCGTCGTGCCCGAGCTCCGTCGCCGCGGTCATGCCCGCTCCGACGATCGCGGCGCACATGATCGAAAAGGTCTCTTGTGAGACGGATGGAGGGAGTTCCGCGGCGACCACGCCTCCGTCGCGGGTGATGACGGCGACCGCCTCGGCCTTCGTCACGTCCTTGAAGGCGCGCACCATCTCGGCGAGGGTCGTCACGCGCCTCCCTCCCGCTCGAACACGCACTCCCGGGCCCCCATGCTCGCGCACTCGACTTCCGCGAGCCGCACCCGATGCTTCGTCTTGGCCTCCAGCAATTTCGACAGGATTCCCCGCAGTCGATGGCACGTCTCCACCTCGCCGCCGGCCGTCGCTTCGATGGACCCGCGGACGCGCACGCCCGCGTCCGTGAAGAGCACGTCCTCCGCCCACCCGCGATCGATGATCGTCTGCTTGCCCACTTCGAGCGGGTCCTCCCCGAGCGACAGGGACTTCGTGATCTCCTCGGCCAAGACCATCCCCTCCCGGAAGAACAGGCCGTGACACGCGTAGGACATGACGCTCTCGTAGAGCTTCCGGACGGAGTCGAGCTCCTCCTGAGAAATCTTCACGAGCCGGGCCACGGTTTCGCACGAACCTGGGAACGGATTATAAAGCTTGTGAGGAAATTATCCGCCCCTACACTCCGGGCAGACGAGCAGGTTGCGGTCCCACATCAGACTCGTCGAATAGACGCCGCACGCTTCGCAATGCCCCTCAATCCCTTGCGCGAACTGCGACTCGAGGCCCGCCCGCGCGTACTCGCGCGTGACTTCGATCAGCTGCGGCCAGATTCGGAGGATGTCGTTTTCCGTGACGATGCCGACGAGTTTGCCCTCCTCGATGACGGGCAGCCGGCGAATCTTGCGCTGCGACATTTGCTTCGCCGCCTCCGCGACCTCCTCGTGAGGGTGGATCGCGACGATGGGGGACGTCATGATGTCCTTCACGATGATCCGGCTCGGCTGCAAGTCCGAGGCCGCGACCTTCGTCACGAGATCCCGTTCCGTCACGATGCCGGTGGGCTTCCCGTGCTCGAGGACGACGAGACTGCCGATGTCCCGGTCCCGCATGATCTTCGCCGCTTCCACGGCCGTCGCCTCCGCCGGGATCGTGATGGGCGTGGTCGTCATGATTTCTACGACGGGGATGCGGGCCCGCATGGCAACGGTGTCAATGCGGCCGCAGGCGATAAAAGGTTCGTCCCCTGCGGAGACAATGCGCGCAACCAGGCCGACAATGTTAAGGCTCGTGCCTTTGTTGCGGAATCGAATGGAGTACCCCGACCAGGAAGGCGAACTCGCCGTGCGGATCGCGCGCGAGGCGCTCGAGGCGTTCGTGATGCGACGCGAGAAGCGCGGCTTCGAGATGCCTCGACGCTTCGATGCGAAGTCCGGCGCGTTCGTGACCTTGGCCACCCATCCGGGCGGCGAACTCCGCGGGTGCATCGGATACCCGCAGCCGTTCTTCCCGCTCGTCAAGTCGATCGAGAAGGGCGCAGAAGGCGCCGCGGAGGACCCCCGCTTTCCGCCGCTTCAGCCGGACGAGGTCGACCACATCACCGTTGAGGTCAGCATCCTGACGCCCCCGCAGCTGATTGAAGTGAAGAAACCGAAAGAATTGCCGAAACACCTCACCGTCGGCGTGGACGGGCTGAGCATTGCACAAGGCCCGTACCGCGGACTCCTCCTGCCGCAGGTCGCGATCGAATACAACTGGGACGCGTCGGAGTTCCTGGCGGAGGCGTGCATGAAGGCAGGCCTCCTCGCCGATGCATGGCTCGACCCCGAGACCCGAGTCTACAAGTTCCAAGCGGAGGTCTTCGGCGAGGTGGAGCCGCGCGGGGCCGTCGTGCGCCGGAACCTGGGGGCGGCGCATGCGGGTCATTAGAGGACGCGTCTTCTATCGAGGTCGCCTCGAAGCGCTGAGCCTCGGCATCGACGAAGACGGACGCCTCGCGGCGATCAAGAAGGTCTTGCGGGGCGAGGAGGAAGTCGACCACGGCGATGCGGTCATCCTCCCAGGCTGCGTCGATCTCCACGTCCACCTGCGCGATCCAGGACTCACGCACAAGGAGGACTTCACGAGCGGCACGCGTTCGGCGGCGATCGGCGGCGTCACGACCGTGGCCGACATGCCGAACACGCGACCGGCCGTGACCTCGCATCGAATCCTCGAGGACAAGATCTCCGTCCTGCGGGGCCGTGCCTGCGTCGACTACGCCGTCTACGCCGCTCCGCTGGATGCACGGGTCGTCTCGACCCTGTCCCACGCCGCCGCGTTCAAGCTCTACTTGGCCGAGTCGACGGGAGGACTCCAAGTGGAACCAGACGCCGTCCCCGGCATCGTCGACGCCGCGGGACGCGAGCGGAAGATCGTCGTCGTCCACGCGGAGGATCCGTCGATGTTGGCACGAGAGCCGGGCCATGATCTGCGCGGTCACTCGACGGCCCGGCCGAAGGAGGCCGAGCAGAAGGCGATTTCGTCCCTCGCCCGAGTCTCTGGATCGGCGAGGGTCCACGTCGCCCACGCCACGTGCCTCGAGGCGCTGGATGCGGCCCCTCCGGGCGTGACGACCGAAGTCACGCCCCACCATCTCTTCTTGGACTGGACGCGTCCGCTCGGGGCCCGGGGGAAGGTGAACCCGCCGCTCCGATCGCGCGAGGACCGCGAGGCGCTCTGGGATGCGTTCCGCGCGGGCCGCGGCGACATCGTCGCGAGCGACCACGCTCCGCACACGCTCGAGGAGAAGGAAGGGCCGTTCGAGGAGGCGCCCGCGGGGGTGCCCGGGGTGGGCTCCTCGTTTCCGCTGTTGATGCGCCGCATGCGCGCGGGCGACATCGAGCTGCCACGGCTCGTCTCCGCGATGGCTACGCGTCCGGCGGAACTCCTCGGAATCCGGAAGGGTTCCATCGAGATCGGAAGCGACGCGGACCTGCTCGCGGTCGATCCGCGCCGGATCGAGAGGATCACCGCGAAGCGGCTGCGCGCGAAGTGCGATTGGACGCCGTTCGAGGGGATGGAAGGGTGCTTCCCGCTGGCCGTCTACCTCCGAGGTGAGCCGATCGTCGAACAAGGCGAGCCCATCGCGGACGGGAGGGGACGCCTCCTGCCGGCTTCCGCGTGATTCACGCGGCCTCTTCGATCGCGTAGTAGTATTCGCCCGCGGATTTCTGCTCGCGGTCGAGACGCGAGTCGAGTTTGTTGATCCTCGGGCGGTTCGTGTCGGCGTCGCGCCGGAAACTGATGCCCACCATCTTCAGGAAGGCGTTCATCCCTTCGCGCATGGGGAACGGCCCCTCCCCCACCCCGTTGCGGCCCGGATCGCCGGTGAAGACCATGAGGCTGTCTGACACCATGTCGATGAAGTAGACATCGTGGTCGACGATGAGGCCCGTCCGGGCTTCCTTCTCCATGACTCTCCGGATCGTCCGGGCGGCTTCCATGCGCTGGTTCGAATCGAGGTACGCCGAGGGCTCGTCGATCAGGTAGATGTCCGCGTCCCGCCCCAAACAGAGCGCGATCGCGACGCGCTGTAGCTCGCCCCCGGACAGCGTCGAGACGTCCCGCTCCGCCATGCCCTTGAGGCGCAACGGTTGGAGGATCTCCGAGTCGAAGTATCCGGACTCCGCCTTCTTACCGACCGTGTTCCGGAGCAGCTCCCCGACCGTGCCCTCGTAGGCGGACTCGAGGTACTGCGGCTTGTAGGACACCTGCCACTTCCCCGCGACGGATCCGCTCGTCGGTGTCTCTTGCCCCGCGAGCATCTTCACGAACGTCGTCTTGCCGGTCGCGTTCGGCCCGACCACGCCGACGACCTCCCCCTTGCGGAGGCGGCCGGAGCGGACCGTCAGCTCGAAGTCCTCGAACCGCTTCGTGAGCTCGTCGAACGTGACGAGCGTCTCCGCCTTCCAGTCGCCTCGCGGAGGCCGCGTGTCGAACCGGATCTCGCGGTCGCGGAACCGGATGTTCTCTTCCTTCAGATAGCCACCCAGGTAGACGTTGATCGCGGTGCGGACGGGCCGCGGCTGCGCGATGATCCCGTAGGCGCCCTCCTCGCCGTACATCAGGAAGACGGTGTCGGCGAGGAAGTCGAGGACCGCGAGGTCGTGCTCCACGACGACCACGTACTTCTCCTTCGACAGGGACTGGATGACCTTGGCGACCTGGAGCCGCTGATAGATGTCGAGGAAGGACGAGGGTTCGTCGAAGAAGTAGATGTCCGCGTCCTTGAGCATCGTCGCCGCGATTGCCATCCGCTGTAGCTCGCCTCCCGACAATTGGGAGATCTCCCGATCGAGGAACGAGTCCAGCTCGAGGGAAGCCGAGAGCTCGGGCAGCCGACCGCGACGATCGATCTTGGTAAGGAGGTCTCGCACCCGGCCGGAGTAGACTTTGCTCAGCTTGTCCACGTATTGCGGCTTGATGGCGGTCGTGAGCCGCTTGTTCGCGATCTTCTCGAGATAGTCGTGGAGCTCAGTACCGGCAAAGTAGTCCAGGACCTCCTCCCAGTACGCTTTCTTGCGTCGATAGTGACCCAGGTTCGGGGCGACTTCCCCGCTGAGTAGGCCGACACACGTCGTCTTCCCGATTCCGTTCGGCCCGAGGAGGCCGATGACCTCGCCCTTCTTCGGGACCGGGAGTCGGAAGAGGCGAAAGGCGTTCTTCCCGTACTGGTGGACGAGATCTTCTTTCAGGGCTTCGGGCAGTCCGATAATCCGGATCGCGTCGAACGGACATTTTTTCACGCAGATTCCGCAAGAGATGCACGTCTCCTCGCTGATGGCGGCCTTCCCGCTTTCCGGATCGATCCAGATGACTTCCGTGCCGGTCCGTTGCGGCGGACAGAACGCGATGCACTCGAGATGGCAGCGCTTGGGCTGGCATCGGTCCTTGAAGACCACGGCGACGCGCACGGCGCAATCCATGCGGCGGGCGATATTTAAACGTATGATGGCGGGCCGTCCTCCGCAGAACCTTTATCCGAACCGCCACCATGCAATCGCGACGTGATTCGATGATCCCGGGCGGACGCGTGAACCCGAGGCAGATGCGCCAGGCGATGAAGCGGATGGGTATCGAACAGGAAGAGATCGATGGCGTCGAGGAGGTCATCATCCGCACCGCGTCGAAGGAATACGTGATCCGCGACGCAAACGTCACCGCGATGACCGCGCAGGGTCAGAAGATTTGGACCGTCGTCGGCGAGCCGATCGTGCGGGACCGGGCCGGTGCGAAGCAGCCGGCAGATGGCGCAGCCCCGTCGATTCCCGAAGAGGACGTGCAGCTCGTCGCGGAGAAGGCGGGCGTGTCCGAGGAGGAAGCGCGGAAAGCCCTCGAGGAATGCGGCGGGGAGCCCGCCGAAGCGATCATCCGCTTGATGAGCCGATGAAGATCGAGCGGGTCCGTACGATCCTCGGCGTCTGGGCCCCGATGGCAATCGGCGTCTTCATCCTCGCGACGTCGATCAACTTCTACGTTACCGCGCAGCTCCCATCGAACCTCGAATCGTGGCGGCTCGTGTGCTCCGCCGGCGCGTTCTTCGTCGGCGGGGTCCTGCTCCTCTCGACGTACGGGCGATACAAGAAGACGAAGGAAGCGCGGCGGGAGACCGCGGCCTCATCCGTCGTCTCCGCCGCGACGCCGGCGCCACACGAGGACGACCACCACGAGGGCAACGACCACGAAGAGGGCGATTAGGCCACACCCGACGCTCGAGATGCCGACGGGACCCGCGACGGTCCAATTCGCCCGCACCGTGACCGGATGGTACGCGTTGATGGTGAGCGTCGGTTGATTCGACGTCATGTCGCCGGACCAGCCGGCGAAGTTGTACGTCTGCCCGTTCTTCATGGCCTGGGCCGGTGCCTGCAGGGTCGCGGTCGAACCCGCCGCAACTCTCTCCCCCGAAGACGAAAGGATGTGCGACGAGAGAACCGTTTGCTCAGGCCGTGGGCCGCGAAACGTTATTATACGAAGCACCGGTTGAGAACGCCGCTAGG
>WNGB01022866.1_pt1 | contig 12981 bp, 10 predicted proteins | sample 5400681 | NCBI WGS metagenome assembly WNGB01 (sample SAMN13153367, study PRJNA577476) | soil metagenome | isolation source: 115 cm soil or saprolite under grassland replicate 2 | place: USA:California | collected 2016-06-15 | reverse complement strand
ACCTCGGCGCGGCGGGCCTCAGCTCCTCGGCCGGAGAGATGGCATCGAAGGGCGGCGTCGGGATCGACATCGACGTCTCCCGCGTTCCGCTTCGCAACCCCGACCTCGAGCCGTTCGAGGTGATGGTCTCCGAGTCCCAGGAGCGGATGCTCGCCGTGGTCGAGCCGCAGCGGCTGGACCAGGTGCTCGCCGTGTGCGAGCGCTGGCAGACGGGCGCCGCCGCGATCGGGGAGGTCACGGAGGGTGGACGGATCCGCGTGCTGGACGGCGCCGAGGTGATCGGCGACGTCCCGGTCGAAGCGCTCGTAGATGGATGCCCCCTCTATGGCCTGGATCCAAATGAGCCGGCGGGCTGGATGTATGGCAACGAGGCGACGCTCGACCCCAGCGCGGATCCCGGCGAGACCCTCCTCGCGCTCCTTGCCTCGCCATCGGTCGCGTCGAAGCGGTGGGCGTTCGAGCAGTACGACTCGGTCGTGCTCTCACACACCGTGCGGCGTCCGGAGAGCGCCGATGCGGCGGTCCTGAAGCTCGACGAGACCGGGGGCGCGATCGCCGTCGCGATCGACGGCAACGGGCGCCGGGTCGCCTGCGACCCCTACCGCGGGACAGTGGAGGCGGTGCTCGAGTGCGCCGCCAACCTCGCCTGCGTCGGCGCGGAGCCGCTCGGCCTCACCAACTGCCTCAACTTCGGCAATCCCGAGAAGCCGCAGGTCGCCTGGCAGCTCGACCGCTCCGTTCAGGGCCTTGCAAACGCCTGCAGCGCGCTTGGCGTGCCGGTGGTGGGCGGAAACGTCTCCCTTTACAACGAGACGGACGAGGGTCCGATCTACCCCACCCCGGTCGTCGGCATGGTGGGTGAGCTGCCCGACCCGGAGCGGGCGGGCGGCATCGCCCTGCGCGATGGCGACGCGATCGCGATCGCAGGGCCGTTCGCGCCCTCGCTCGCCGGCTCCGAGCTGGCAAAGCTCCGTGGCGATCTCGACGCAGGGCTACCGGAGACGCCGGCCACAGCCGTCCAGATTGCGATCACGTTCGTCCGTGACGCGGTTCGAGCCGGGAGAGTCACCGCCGCCCACGACGTCAGCGACGGCGGCATCGCCTGCGCCCTCGCCGAGATGGCGATCGCCAGCGGCGTCGGCGCGCGGGTCGATCTCGACGAGCTCGTGGAGCTGCGCGGCGCATCGGGCGAGAGCTGCCTGTTCGGCGAAGGGCCGGGTGGGTTCCTCGTTGCCGGCGAGCGATCGGAAGTCGAGGCGCTCGCTCGGGATGCCGCCGTCTTGAACGTCGACATGCTCATGATCGGCAAGGCGATCGGAGACCGACTCGAGCTGTCAGCCGCCGAGACCGAGATCGGCCTGCCGCTCGACGATGCGGCGGCAGCATGGCGCTCCCTGGGCGAGCGCATGGGCGGCGGCGTCCCCGCTTAGCGCCTTTCGAACGCCCCGACATCGGGGCGCCGATCCCGCCTCACGCCTCGCTGATCTCGCTTCGGCGAGGTCTGTCGGCTTGCGTGCCCGATCGCCGGGCTGCGCTTCTTCAGCCTGATCGTCTTCGTCGGGCCGCCGTTGCGCGCCAGGTGCCCGATCCGCACGTGTCGCCTCACGAGATCGCTCTTCCGCGTGAACCCGCGGCAGCGCGTGTCATCTGAGGTGCGGATGTTGTGTCCTAATGACCGGAACCTTCCCCAGCACTGCGGCCCGCCGCCGGTCCTGCCCGTGGCGTTGAAGGCCAGCAGGGTGTTCGCGGCGGTGGACCCGCCATGAGGAGATCGAGCGAACACCCCTCCTCCGGCGCCACCGTCCCGGCCGTCGGCATCCGATCTGTTGTGCACGATCGTCGATGAACGGAGCGTCATGTGCCACGCGGCAATTCCGCCGCCGTCGCCGTCTGCCTTGTTCCGGGCGACCGTCGAGTTGACCAGGATTACGCGGCTCAGATACGAGTGGATGGCTCCACCTTCATTACGGCTGCGATTCCCGTTCAGCGCTGACTGGCGAACATGCAACGGTACGAGAGTCTCGATTCCCCCCGCTCCGAGGTGGCCGCCGCCGCGATTATTCGCAACCGTCGTTCGTACGATCGTATGCGGGATAGGGCGATGGCAACTCCCGCAGGCGATCCCTGCGACGAAGATGCCGCCGATGTCCTGCGCGGTGTTGCCGCTGATGACGCTGTCAGCGACGATGAACGCCTGCTGCACGGACGCGTCGAGTCCGCCGACGTTCCTGCCCACGTTGTTTGCAACTCGCGAGTCGCGTACGACGACAGACCGTAGCCCGGCCGCGATCCCACCGACCTCGCCTCGGTTCCGGGATATGCCGCTATTGATCACAGAGGTCATGCTATGGCCGCTTCCCTGGACTTCTACCCCTCCGGTGCTCGCCGCTCGGTTACGGCGGACCACGCTGTTCCTGAGATTCATCGAGCCGTCGGAGAACACCCCTCCGAAATTCCGCGCTCGGTTCCGCACAACGCGAGAGCCCTCGATGCGCGCCATTGCCTCGGCTCGTATTCCGCCAGCCGAGAGAAAGCCCGTCGCGTTGTTGTGCCGGACGATGCTGTGCTTCAAGTGCAGCGTTCCCGCCGAGATTGCCCCCGCATCCGGGCCTGCGTTGTCCGTGAGGATCGACCGGACGACCTCGATCCGGCCGCCCGTGATGCCACCCGCTCCCTTCCGTCCCCCTCCCGCGAGCCGGCCGTGGCGGATGACGAGGCCGGTGAACAGCGGATGACGCGCACGGCGCGCGTCGAAGACGGCATCGATCCGGTGGGCGTCGATCGTCGCATGCCCGTCTCCGACGGATCTGATGACCACCGAGCCGACCAGGTCGAGGTCGCCGGTTTGCCCGCGGTCCTCGTTGGGGCCGCGGCGCGATAGCGAGTAGGTCTTTCCGGCTCGCAGCACGATCAGGTCGCGGCCATCATGGTGGTTCGCCGCCAGCACCGCCTCGCGCAGCGAGCAGTTTTGCGGCTTGCAGCCGTTCGGCGTGGGATCGTCGGTACGCGTAGCGCGGAACGTCTCTGCGCCGGCGGGAGCAGCCACAACGACGGCGACCGCCGCTGCGGCTGCGAACGGTGCTAGACGCATCGCCCACGCCGAAGCGTGGGCGATGCGTCCCCGACCGAGGCTTAATCCGCTCCCTTCCACGGAATCGATGGTAGGGAGACCCTGCCGGCTGCCCACATCAGCCCCTGCCGAGCAACCGGACCAGCCCCGTGTCAGTTCCGTCCTCGCCGCCACCTCGGTGCGTAACCGAGCCCGCGAGCACCACTCGCGAGCGCGAGTCGATGGCCACGTCCAGCGCCTCATCGTCGTTCTCAGAGAGGTCAACGGTGCGGAGGCCGCCGTGCGAGAAGGAGCGGTCGAGTTGCCCGCCGCCCGTGAGACGCGCGGCCGCGAAGTCGTCCGCCCTGCGGCGGGTTCGGGCCGCGCCCGCGACGACGAGCTTCTCGCCGCTCAACGCGACGCTGGTCGCCTGGTCGACGCCGTCGGCGAAGTCGATCGCCTCGACCCCGTCGCCGGAGAAGCTGGCGTCGGGCGTCCCGACCGCGGTGAACCGGGCAACCATGAAGTCGTCGGCGTCGGTGCCGACCGCCACGATCCGCCCGCCGGAGACGGTGACGACGTCCTCGGCGCTCCTCGCGTCGTTGCTCGTCAACACGCCGCCCACGGAGAACGACGGATCGAGCTCACCGGAGGTGTCGTATCGGGCGACCAGCAGGCGATCCACGTTCGTCGGGTTCAGCCGCGTCGTGCCGCCCACCACGATCCGGCCGGAATCGTCCAGGGCGATGCTGTTGGCCCCCTCGCTTCCATGATCGACGTCCGTCGTCTGGCGCCCGTCGCCCGAGAACGACCCGTCGAGCTGACCGTCGGCCGTGTAGCGAGCCAGGGCGATGTCGTACGCGTAGGACTCGGTGTAGACCGCGCCGGCGACCAGGATCTTGCCCTCGGGCCCGAGCGCGACTCCCTCCGCATACGCATCGCGGAACCCAGCACCGAACCCGGTGGTCTGGATTCCGTCGTGGTCGAAGGACTTGTCGAGCTTCCCGCCCGGTCGAATCCGCGCCACGCCGAACGCCCGCTGTGCGCCGGGCGCATCGGACGTGAAGGCGACGACGATCTTGCCGTTGGGCTCGATCGCCACGTCTCGCGCGTAGCCATCGCCCGGGACGGCGATCTTCCTCGTGCCGTGGCTCGCGAAGTCCCGGTCCGGCCGCCCGTCCGCATCGAACTCGGAGACGACGAGCTGCTCGTGACCGTCGACCTCGACGTCGCCCACCGTGACGTTTCGGCCGCCCTTTGTCGCAACGGCGACGGCCTCATCGTCTCGACCAAGGTCCCGGACCACCTTCCCGCGGTGGCCGAAATGCTTGTCGAGGTCTCCCGCGGCGGCCAGGGCCATACCGCAACTGGCGATCACGGCGAGAGCGGTGACGACCAGGAAGACGACTGGGCTTGCGATGGACATGCGCCGAGGCGCTTGAGTGCGTGCATTGAGCTTCATGCTCCGAGCATCGGGCACGAGCTCGCCCGCGCCAAGCCACCCTAGGGGGGATTCGTCACCACCTATGGGGGCGCCCAGGCGAGCGCGCTCCTCCGCACGTCGGGAAGTCATGAGCCCTCGTGGAACGCGATCAGGCGCGTCGGGCCCTCGGCCTTCATGAAGCCGTTCATGACGATGAAGTCGGTGAGCCCGTTGCGGTCGTAGTCGATCGGTGCCACCGCGTCGCCGATGCCGCGCCGGGTCTGTGGGATCAGCATGTTCCGGAAACGGTGTCCGGAGCCATGGTTGACGAGCATGCGGTCGGGATGGTCGCCATTGACATTGGCGTTGAACCGCTTGATGTAGTGGCCGGTGCGGAGGACGTAGACGTCGTCCAGCCCGTCGCCGTTCACGTCTCCCAGCCCGAGCTGGCGACCGCCGTAGAGCTCGCGCCGATAGGCGGCACCGCCCCGGAAGGCGCCATGGCGCTGGAGCCGGATGGTCACCGCCCTGTGGGTGAGGCGAACGAGGTCGGGTCGAGGGTCCCGGTTCATCTGCGCCAGTGCCGCGAAGCGACAGCTCCCTCGAGATTCCCCGTTGAGGGAGAGATTCTCGAACCCCTCGCCGTCCACGTTGCGGTAGAGGAGCAGGCCGGTCTTGCCGCAGACCAGGAGGTCCTGCCAGCCGTCGAGGTCGAAGTCGATTGCCTGGGCGGTGAAGTCGGCGCCGACCTGGCGGTCGAGTCCGTACTCGGGTGCGTCGCGAAAGTCGGCGCCGCCCTCGTTGATGAACAGGCGGTTGGGGGAGCGGTGCCCGTCGACTCGCGGAAACGTGTTGCCGACGAACAGGTCCGGGTACCGATCGCCGTTGGCGTCGATGAACGTGGCTTCGCGACCTCGGCCGTACGGATCAGTGACGTGCCACTCGGCGGCACGCTGGACGAAGGTGCCACCGGGCTGCTGTAGCCACAGCTGTTTCGGGTTGGGCTTCGTGCCGCCCTTACCGCCGCCGATCGTGCAGTAGAAGTCCAACCGGCCGTCCTGGTTCACGTCCGCGGCCGGGCAGGAATGAAAGTCGCGCCGGTCCGGATTAGTGGGGAAGGCGGTGGCGCTGACGTCGACGAAGGTCCCTTCCTGGTTCAGATAGAGCGCGGGGAAGCTCCCGAAGTGGCGCACTAGCAGGACGTCCGGCCAACCGTCGTCGTTGAAGTCGGCGACCGTCGAGCTGTAGGTATGACTCACCTGGAAGAGGCCGCTTGGAGCGCTCACGTCCTTGGCCACCAGTTGGGCCGTCGCGGCCGGAGGCGCCGAGAGGCTCAAGGCGACCAAGGCAATGGTCGTCACTCGTCTCATATGACGAGAATCGGGGCGCCACGGGCCGCTCGGCAGGTCCCCTAGGGTGGAATCGCCTTCACCCGAAGCCGGCGCTGACGCGGGCCTGGGATCCCAGGTCGCGCTTAGGCGTCAGCGAGGTCGCGCGGGGTGACGGTGCCGCTGCGAACGGCGCGTTCGGCCAGCGCGGTGCGCTTGGCGTTCTGCGGCAGGTCGCCGACCCCGAAGGTCTCGAACAGCGCCCTCAGATGCGACTTGACGGCGTCGACGCTCAGGTAGAGCTCGTCGGCAATCGCCCTGTTGGTCGCCGGGGCAGCGAAGGAGCTTCCCGCGGCGAGCGGGCGGCAGAGCGCGATGAGGACGCGTCGTTGCGTGGCCGTGATCCGGTCCGGGGCCGAATCCGCTGCCATCGCGGTTTCCGCACGCTTCGTTCCGGCCGGATTGCGAAAGAAGAGCAGCGTCTTGCCGCATCGCACGAGGTCGCGGTCGCGAAGTCGCCGCCGACCGATGACGCGCTCGCCGTTCACGAGAGTGCCGTTGCGCGACAGCCCGTCGTCGACGATGAGCCATTCCCCACCCACTGGGTGAAGCTCGGCGTGGAGGTGCGACACCTCCGAATCCCACGGCAGGCTGATCCCGTCCGGCTGCGTGCGGCCAACGAGCATCGGTTCGCCCGGCAGCGGAACGATGACGAGTTGCTCGTCGTCACCCCTGAATACGACAAATGGGCGTCCCTCGCGCTCCAGCTCGATCTGCCGCTTGAGCTCGCTGGGCGACTGGTCCTCGGTTGGCAGCCGGTCAGTCACGCCCGAATCGTCGCATTCCAGCTCCTAGACTGGGAATCAACGTCGAGGGGGCACGTATGAACGACCAGACAGGGGATCGCACCGAACCAGCAGGAGGCGACGGCGCCGCTGTCCGCGGCCTCGCCGCGGGCACCGTGTTCGCCGGGTTGGAGATCGAAGCCGAGGTGGGTCGCGGCGGGATGGGCGTGATCTACCGGGCCCGCGACCCCGCGCTGGCGCAGATCCGGGCACTGAAGATCCTCGCCTCCGAGCGGTTGGACGATCTCACGTTTCAGGAGCGGTTCCGGCGGGAGTCCAGGCTGGCGGCTTCGATCGAGCACCCCAACGTGGCGCCGATCTACCAGGCGGGTGAGTCCGACGGTCGGCTCTACATCGTCATGCGCTTCGTCGATGGCCCGAGCCTGCATGAGCTGCTCGCCGAGCGCGGGCGGCTCGAACCCTCTCACGCCGCCGCCCTGACGCATCAGGTTGCCGCGGCGCTGGATGCCGCTCACGCGCGGGGTCTCATCCACCGCGACGTGAAGCCGGCGAACATCCTGCTCGAGGGGTCCGAGGGCGAGGAACGCGCCTTCCTGTGCGACTTCGGGATCAGCAAGCTCGCCAGCGCCGGCAGCGAGCTCACGAGTACCGGCCAGTTCCTCGGCACCGTCGACTACGTGGCGCCGGAGCAGATCGGTGGCGATCCGGTCGACCCCCGCACTGACGTGTACTCGCTGGCCTGCGTGCTTTACCACGCCCTGACCGGCACCCCGCCGTTCAGCAGGGAGACCCAGCTGGCGACGATGTTCGCCCACGCGCATCAGCCGCGACCGCTGGCTTCGGAGCAAGGGCCCGATCTCCCGCCGGCGCTCGATCCCGTGCTCGTCCGCGGGATGGCACAGCGGCCGGCCGACCGCTACGCCTCAGCCGGGGAGTTCGCGACTGACGTAGTCGAAGCTCTCGGCGAGCGTGGCTCGCAGGCAGTGACGCAGCGATTGCCCGAGGTTTCGCGCCCGCGACGCAGACGCGCTCCGCTTCTGGTGGCCGGCGTCTTGGTGCTCGCGGTCCTTGCCGCAGCCGCGGTCGTGATCGCGTTACCTGGCGGCGGCGGATCGGAGGAGGCTCCTGCGGTGACCCGTCCAGACGGCGGTGGACGACGAGATACAGATCGGGGGTGTGCCGTCCTCGGTTGCGTTCGGCTTCGGATCGGTGTGGGTCACGGATCGGAGCAACGACAGGTTGATCGAGATAGATCCAAGCGGTGGCGGATCGGTGGAGAAGAACATCCCCGTAGGCGACCGGCCCTTCGACGTAGCGGCAAGCAACCGCTGGGTATGGGTCGCCAATCGCGGCGACGACACGATCTCGCAGATCGACCCCCGGACGAACGAGGTCAGGCGGTCCGTTGCGGTCGGCTCGAAGCCCAGCGCGATCGCCGCCGCGCCATTCGCCGTCTGGGTCGCGAATCTCGGTGATCGAACCGTGTCTAAGGTCAACACCTCGACCGCGGCGACCGTCGGCAAGCCGATCCCCGTCGCAGGGGCACCGACGGATCTCGCAGTCGGCCGCGGTTCGGTTTGGGTGAGCGACAACTTCAACGGCACGCTGACGCGCATCGATCCCGAGTCGATGCAGGTGGTCGGCGATCCGATCGGCGTGAGCCCGAAGCCGCGAAGCGTCAGCGTCGGGCTCGGCTATGTCTGGGTCGCGGGCGGCGAGGATGACGCCGTCGACCGGGTCGACCCGCACACCGGGGAGGTGGTGGGCTCGCCGATCCAGGTAGGGGAGACGCCACGGAGCATCGACGTCAGCCACAGGGCCGTCTGGGTCGCCAACTTCGGCGACTCGACGGTCACCAAGCTGAAGCCGTAGGCGCCTGGGCCCGCGCCGCGCTCGCTGCTAGCCTTCGGTTGTAGGCGGTCCCCGCCTGCCTCGCAAGCTCTGCATTCCACCGAGAAGAGCTCTTTATGAAGCCCACCGAGCGGCCTTTCCCGGACCGCGACGGCCCGCGCGACGAGTGCGGGGTGTTCGGCGTGTACGCGCCTGGGCACGACGTCGCCCGCCTCACCTACTTCGGCCTCTACGCGCTTCAGCACCGCGGTCAGGAGTCGGCCGGTATCGCCACCTGCGAGGGCGGTCACATCACCACGCTGCGGGAGACCGGCCTCGTGTCGCAGGTGTTCGACGAGGAGAAGCTGCGGGCGCTCGAAGGCGACATGGCGATCGGGCACGTGCGCTACTCGACCACCGGCAGCGGCTCGTGGGAGAACACGCAGCCGGTGTGGCGCGACGACGGGCGCGAGGTTGCCCTCGCGCACAACGGCAACCTGACGAACGCGGTCGAGCTCTACAACGAGCTCCAAGAGCGAGGCCTGCGCTTCCGCGGCACTTCGGACTCGGAGATCATGGCGGCGCTCTTGTCCGTGGAGGAAGCGCGGCCGATCGAGAACGCGGTCGAGGCGATCATGCCGCGCCTCGAGGGTGCCTATTCCACGGTCGTGATGACGAAGCGCGCGGTGGTTGCGTTTCGAGATCCGCACGGGGTGCGGCCGCTGTCGCTGGGCAAGCTGGGCGATCGCTATGTGGTGGCCTCTGAGAGCTGCGCGTTCGACATCATCGGCGCCGAGCTTCTGCGCGAGGTGATGCCGGGCGAGCTGATCTCGCTCACCGAGGAGGGCATCGAGACTCGCCAGGTCGTTCCCTCCGACCGTCCCGCGCACTGCGTCTTCGAGCACATCTACTTCTCCCGTCCGGACAGTCGGCTGGAGGGAGACGTGCTTCAGAGGGTGCGCGGGCGGATGGGCGAGATCCTGTGGCGGGAGTCGCCGGTGGACGCTGATCTGGTGATCTCGGTGCCCGACTCCGGCAACCCCGCCGCCAACGGCTTCGCGAGCGCCTCCGGGATCCCGCAGGACGACGGGCTGATCAAGAACCGCTACGTGGCGCGGACGTTCATCCAGCCGGGGCAGGAGCTGCGCAAGCACGGGCTGCGGATGAAGTTCAACCCGCTGCCGGAGATCGTGGCCGCCAAGCGGGTGGTGGTCGTGGACGACTCGATCGTGCGCGGCAACACGACGCGGCAGATCGTCGGCATGCTCAAGGACGCCGGCGCGAGGGAGGTGCACCTGCGGATCTCCTCGCCGCCCATCCGCCATCCCTGCCACTACGGAATCGACATGTCGACCCGCGAGGAGATGATCGCCCACGAGCGTTCCGTGGAGGAGATCGCCGGGGAGCTGGGGGCGGACTCGCTGGCCTATCTCTCGATGGAGGGCGTCTACGAGGCGGTCGGCACGCCGGCCGAGCACCACTGCGACGCGTGCTTCACGGGCAACTATCCGCTCGGCGACGGCGGTGAGGGCAACGGCAAGTTCGCGCTGGAGGACATCGCCGTCGTCCCCGCCAGCCGCTGACACCTCCGGAGGTGTCGCGCGAGAACGTAGAGATCGTCCGGCGCGGGTACCGGGCGTGGAACGCCGGGGAGACGGATGAGATCGTCGAAGCGCTTTCTCCCAAGGTGGAGTGGTGCGGCCATTCGCAGCTGCCCGAGCCAGGACCGGTTCACGGCCGTGAGGCCGTCGGCGGGTGGATCCAGCGGCTGACGGAGGCTTGGTCCGAGCTGTCGGCTGAGCCGGTGGAGTTCGTCGACTCCGGCGACAGCGTGGTCGTGCTCGTCCGGATGGCCGGGCGCGGCAGGGGTAGCGGAGTCGAGGTGCACGGCGGCCTGGACGTCCACGTGTGGACGCTCGACGGCGGACGTGTAACCCGGTTCCGCATGTACCAGGGAGACGATGCGGCCGACAGGGTGGCCTTGAGCCAGCTCGAGCGGAACGTGCTCCGGCTCTGCGTGGCCGACGACCTCCCCGATGCTGAGGTCGCCGCCCGCCTCGATGCCGCGGAGGGGGAGGTGGTGCGAATCAGGGCACGGGCGATGCGCAAGCTGGACGAGCTCGGCGAAGACTCGAGCCGGGCATGAGCTCCTTCCAGCTCGCCGTTCTTGCCTCCGGGACCGGGACAAACCTGCAGGCGATCCTCGACCGGGTGCACGGACGAGACGGGATCGAGGTCGCGTGCGTGGTCTCGAACAAGCCGGAGGCGAAGGCGCTGGAGCGGGCTCGGCGTGCGGGCGTCGAGACTGCGGTCTTTCGGCGCGAGGACCATGAGGATCGCGACGCCCGCGACGCCGCGATCGGCGACCTGCTCGACGCGCGAGGGGTCGACCTCATCGTGCTGGCCGGCTACATGGAGCTGCTGTCGCCGGATTTCGTGCGGCGCTTCCCCAACCGGATCATCAACGTGCACCCGGCGCTGCTGCCCGCCTTCCCAGGCCTCGACGCTGTTGGGCAGGCGCTCGAGCACGGCGTGCGGGTGGTGGGTGTGACCGTGCACTTCGTCGACGAGGGGGTGGACTCGGGGCCGATCATCCTTCAGCGGGCCATCGACGTGCCATACACTCGCGACCGCTCTCAACTGGAAGAGGAGATCCATCGAGTCGAACACGAGCTGTTTCCGCGGGCGATCCGCCTGATCGCCGCAGGGGCGGTCCGCGTCGACACCGAGAATCCTCGACTCGTTCACGTCGATGAGGAAAGAGCTGTTTAGGCATGGATGACCCCGGGACGACGGCCACCGGCGAGCAGCCGTCGCATGCCGCCGAGCACGCCGTCCGCGTGCGCCGCGCGCTGATCTCGGTGTCCGACAAGACTGGGGTCGTGGAGTTCGCCCGCGGGCTCACGGAGCTAGGGGTCGAGATCGTCTCGACCGGAGGGACGGCGAGGGCGCTGCGCGAGGCAGGGCTGGACGTGCGCGACGTGGCGGAGCTCACGGGCTCGGCGGAGATCCTGGATGGTCGCGTGAAAACCCTCCATCCGCGGCTACACGCCGCCCTGCTCGCGGTGCGCGACGACCCGGACCACGTCGCCACGCTCGAGGCCGAGGGGATCGAGCCGTTCGATCTCGTGTGCGTGAACCTCTATCCGTTCGAGCGCACGGTGGCGCGCCAGGGCGTCAGCGACGAGGAGGCCGTCGAGAACATCGACGTCGGGGGGCCGACGATGATTCGCGCCGCGGCGAAGAATCATCGATTCGTCGCCGTGGTGGTGAAGCCGGAGAGCTACGACGCGGTGCTCGCCGAGCTAGAGGAATCCGGCGGACACATCTCTAAGGAGACGCGGCACTGGCTGGCGAACGAGGCGTTCGCGTTCACGGCGCGCTACGACGCGGCGATCAGTCGCTGGTTCGGACTCCGCTACGAGGAGTTCCCAGGCCATTGGGTGATGGCGCACGAGAAGTTCATGGATCTCTCGTATGGCGAGAACCCGCACCAGAACGCGGCGCTCTACGTGGAGGTCGGCGCGCGCTCGCACGTCCTCTCGCGGGTGGCCAAGCTGCACGGGAGGGCGCTGTCGTTCAACAACGTGCTCGACCTGGATGGGGCGCGTCGGCTGCTCGACGAGTTCGAGCCGGCTGCGTGCGTGATCGTCAAGCACAACAACCCCTGCGGGGTGGCGATCGGGAAGTCGATCGCCGATGCCTACGAGAAGGCGCTGGCCTGCGATCCGCTGTCGGCCTTCGGAGGGGTGATCGCGCTCAATCGGCCGGTGGACCGAGCGCTCGCTGAACGCCTTCACCAGCACTTCATCGAGGTGCTGATCGCGCCCGGCTACGACAACGATGCGCTCGAGGTGCTGGGGCAGAAGGAGGCGGTTCGGATTCTCGAGGCGAGCGAGCAGCGCGGATACGAGCCGCGCGAGCGCGACTTGAAGAGGGTGAGGGGCGGGCTCCTCGTTCAGGACCCCGATCGGATCGATCGGGCCCGCGAGTCGATGGAGGTTGTGACGGAAGCGAGCCCCGGCGAAACCCAGTGGGAAGACCTCTGGTTCGCATGGAAGGTGTGCAAGCACGTGCGCTCCAACGCGATCGTGATCGCCAAGGACAGAGCGACGATCGGGATCGGCGCCGGTCAGATGAGCCGGGTCGATTCCGTGAGGATCGCCGTCGAGAAGGCGCGGGAGGCGCGAGGGGAAGAGGCCGCTGAGGTGCTCGCCGGATCGGTCGCCGCCTCTGACGCGTTCTTTCCGTTTCCCGACGGGCCACAGATCGCGATCGACGCGGGCGTGACGGCGCTGGTCCAGCCCGGCGGCTCGGTGCGCGACGCGGAGGTGATCGCGGCGTGCGACGCGGCGGGCACAGCGATGGCGTTCACCGGGCGCCGGCACTTCCGGCATTAGCCGCGTGCCGGGTGCGTCGCTGGTCGACTTACGTCGACATAGACGGCGAAACCCGACCACGAAGTCTCACGCTGCCCGGCTGGCGAAGCGCCCCTAAGCTTGACTGGTATGCCCCCGTGGCGCAATTGGTAGCGCAACGCCCTTT
>WNGB01012380.1_pt1 | contig 12981 bp, 5 predicted proteins | sample 5400681 | NCBI WGS metagenome assembly WNGB01 (sample SAMN13153367, study PRJNA577476) | soil metagenome | isolation source: 115 cm soil or saprolite under grassland replicate 2 | place: USA:California | collected 2016-06-15 | reverse complement strand
GCCGGCGGTCTGCCGGAAGAATCAGATAGCGGACGTTCAGCATCTGGTATTGCGCGAGGTTCGTCTCGTCGAACGCCGCCTCGACGTCGGTCGAGAGCGACGCGATCGTCCGGAACGTGAAGCCGATCGCGTCGACGTCACGGTTCGCGAGCGCGGCATACACCGGGACGTAACCGACGAGAAAATCGCGTCCCCAGTTGCCTCGCAGCCCTGCGTAGACGCGGCCGTCGCCGCGCGCCTTCACGATCGCGACGAGCCGGTCGAGGTCGCGTCCAGCCGTCGCGTCCGCAGCCTGCTGCGTGCGGAGCAGGCTGTCGCCGTGCCGGTCGTAGGACCCGATGTCCGTCCAGGCCGGCGCGAGCACACCGACGCCGAGCGCGACCATGCCCGCCGCTGCGAGCGCGGCGTAGCGGCTCGGCGCACGGACGAGCGCAGCGCGCTGCGCCGCCTGCAGTATCCACCCGAGCCCGACCCCGGCGAGCACGATCCCCGCGAGGTGGACGCCCGTGATGAAGCGGTGGATCTGCACGTCCTTCATCCCCGGCAGGAGATCGAGCACCGGGCCGAGCGTCGGACGTCCGAAGAAGAGGAGGAGGCTCAGCGCGTAGGCGCCTAGTAGCGCCCTCGCCCGCATGTCGGCTCGTGCTCGCGTGAGGCAGACGAGGACGCCGGCAAGGACGAGCAGCGAGACGATCGGGAAGCGCCCGTTGTCGAAGAGCGCTCCGGTGAAGAGCCAGTGCAGCACCTTGCGCGCGCCGTAGGAGTCGTTGAAGAACGTCCCCGTGTAGTACTCGCTCCGCGTCGTCCACTTCGCGTCGCCGACGAGTGGGACGAGCACCCAGGACGCCACGAGCAATCCGCCGACCGTGACGAGCGCGGCGCGTCCAACCCTCCGCACGAAATCCGCGCCGATGAAGACCAGGACCCACACGCCGACGGTCAGCACGGCGAGGTAGCCCGTGATGAAGTGACATGCGATCGTCAGCGCGAGCGCCGCCGCTGCGGCGGCGTAGCGCTTGCCGTGCGCCACCGCACGCCAGGTCAAACCCCACGCAAGCGGCAGCAGCCACATCCCCCACAGCTGCGAGTACACGCCGTAGCCCTGCCACGTGTAGCTCTCGTGCTCGTAGCCATATCCGGGCGCGCTGACGAGCAGCGGCGACACCGCGGCCGCGCCCGCGGCGATCCACTTGCTCCAGCCCAGGAGGCGCGCCCCGAGGTACACGGCGATCGGCCAGAAGGCGAGCAGCAGGTACTGGATCCACAGGTACGTGCCCTGGCCGCTCGAGCCGGTTGCCCGCGCGGCGTACGCAGTGAGCGTGTGCGGCAGGCTCTGGTAGTGGTGGAACTGCGCCGAGCCGAGTGAGAGGTACGGATACCAGCCGTCGAGCGGGACGCGCCCCTCGCCGATTTGCCCGTCGGCCCAGCGCACCATCTGCAGGTGGAACGCGCTGTCGTTGAGATTGTTGGCGGGCTTCGTCTCGCCGCGCAGGACGACGAGAGAGAACACGCACGCGAGCGTGACGAGCGCGAGCGGCGCCCAGCGAGCGACCGCCGCAGCGGGGACGGCGACGTCGTCGGCAGGCAGCGCGGCGCGCGGCGTACGGGCGGGCTCGGGCGCGAGTATGTCGCCTCCCGGCTCGGCTTGCGCGGCCCAGCGCACGCCGAACCACGCTACGGCGAGCGCGATCGCGACGACCGCGAGCGACCACACCCGCTTCTGCCACGTGTCGGTCGCGAAGCCGCCGAAGATCCAGTCGAACCAGGGGTTGTAGTGGAAGTCCTGGACTCCCCACTGCGAGTTGAAGTACGCGTACGGGTACCAGAGGTTCAGGATGAACAGGCCCGAGAGGCCCACCAGCGCCCAGCGCAACGGGCGGATGAAGACGAGCGGCGCCAGCGCCGCGAGCGCGAGGAACATGTAGCGCTCGTGCATGCGCGTCAGGAACGTGTACGCGAGCAGGCTGACGATCGCCGCCGCGGCGGTCAGCACGCGTCCCTCGTGCGCGCCGCGCTCGAGTGCGCGGTGTGCACGCCAGAGCACGTAGACGACTCCGGCGACGAGCGCGAGCGCGCCGACGATCCTGTAATTCGAATCCGAACGCCAAAAGCCGACGGCGCCCCAGAGATTGAAGGCGTTCGCGCTCGTCACCGGATAGACGGAGGCCGAGTGCTTGTAGAAGCGATAGAGGTCGACCGGGCCGAGTCCGAACGCGAGCCCCGAAACCAACCAGACGACGAGTGACAGCGCACCAGAGAGCGCGATGCTGAGCGCGCCGTCGATCAGCTCCGGCCGCGGCCGTCGGTGCAGGTAGCGCCGGTAGAGCGCGTACAGCATGACCGGCAGGACGAAGCCCGACTGCGGCTTCATCGCGATCGCGACCGCGAAGAGCGCGAACGCGGCGAGCTCGCGGCTCAGCGCACGCGGTCCGGTGAAGAGGAGCAGCAGCGAACCGAGCACGAAAGCGGCGGGAACCGCGTCCACTTGCCCCCACACGGCGCTGAGCGCGATGACGGCGGGGTTGAAGAGCACCGATGCCGCGACGAGCGTGCGCACCGGCCAGCGCTCTTTCAACGAAGCCGGCGCGATCCGCGCCGCCAGCGTGCCCGCAAGCCAGGCGAGCGCGAGGTCGGCGAAGATCGCGGGGAGCTTGAGCAGGAGATAGCCGGGCGCGGCCGAGAGCTTGCCCATCAGCCACAGGATGTAGAGGTAGCCGGGCGGGTAGTCCGCGAACTGCCCCCGGATGTAGAACTTGTGCGGGCCGACGTCGGCGAGGCGCTCGGCCCACATCCGGAAGAGGCGCAGATCGCCGTAAAAGCCGAAGTGCGGCGCGAGCAGCGCGCGCACGAGGAGGGCCACGACGAACATGCCGAGGACGCCGCCGGGAGTATCGACGCTCCACGCGAGCGAGCGCAGGCGCTCGCGCCGCGATGTCGAAGTTGGAGGCTCGCTCAACGTCGCATTCATTCAATCTCAGTCTTCGAAAGGACGTGCTAGCTTCGACCGGCCTGCAGTTTCAAGGTCGAGCGACAGCTCTCCTGCTTGGACGAACAGCCGACATCGACAACGCCAGAACCGCAGCGCGGCGCAAGTGAAGCGATCGCGTGGCTGCGCGAGTCACCGCTCCGGCTCGTCGGCGTGCTGGTCGCTCTTGCGATCGTGGTTGGAGTCATCATCTGGGCTGTCACCAGCGGCGGCAGCTCGTCCTCGAACGCGACCAAGGGGCCGGTCGTCCAGCCGATCAAGCCGGTCGGCCTCTCCGCGTCCGGACTGGAGACGCTCGCGAAAGCCGTGAAACAGCCGATCTACTGGGCCGGCCCGCGTCAGCACTACCTCTACGAGCTCAGGCGAACGAGCGACGGAAGCGTCTACGTCCGCTACCTGCCGCCGGGAACCGAAGTCGGTGATCCGAAGAAGGATTACCTCGTCGTCGCGACGTATCCCTTCGTCGGCGCCCTCGACGCCCTGAAGAAGCTGGCGAACGTGCGCCACATCGACATCCTCGGCGGCGGCGTTGCGGTCGTGTCGTCTGATTCCGCGACGTCGGTCCACCTCGCGTTCCCGAAGGTGGACTATCAGGTCGAGGTCTACGATCCGTCGCCGAAGACGGCGCTCCGGATCGCGACGTCCGGCCAGGTCAAGCCGGCGCAGCCGGCGTCCTGAGTCTCCGGGGGCGGGTCGAGCCGGTGGCCCCAGTGGGCACTCGCGGCGTCCACGATCGACCAGGCCCTCGGGCCAGAATGATCCGACGAACGCCTCGCCGATCAACTTCACGGTCGTCTTCAGCGAGTCGGTCACCGGCTTCGCGCCCGCCGACGTGACGCTGAGCGGCACCGCCGGCGCGACGACCAAGGTCGTCACGGGCAGCGGCACGACCTACAACGTCGCAGTCAGCGGCATGACCTCAGACGGAACCGTGATCGCCACGGTCCCGGCGGGCGGCGCCCAGGACGCGGCGAACAACAACAACTCCGCCTCGACCTCGACCGACAACACGGTCACGCGTGACACCACCGCCCCGGCAGTCACTCTGACGTCTCCCGCCAACGGCTCCTCTACCAACAACAACCTGCCGACGTTCGTTGGCTCGAGGGGAACGGCGTCCGGTCACCTGGCGATGGTCACGGTCAACATCTACGCGGCCCGAACACGTCGGGCACGCTTGTGCAGACGCTCACGGACAGCACGGGCGGTGGCTCGTACTCGGCCGCGGCGTCGGTCCTTCCGGACGGGCAGTACACGGCGCAGGCGTCGCAGTCCGACTCCGTCGGGAACACCGGCACGAGCTCGGCCAACATCTTCACAATCGACACCGCCCAGCCGACGGTGACGATCAACCAGGCGGTCGGTCAGGCCGATCCGACCAACGCTTCGCCGATCAACTTCACCGTCGTCTCCAACGAGTCGGTCACCGGCTTCACCGGTGCCGACGTGACGCTGAGCGGCACGGCTGGCGCGACGACCGCCGTCGTCACCGGCAGCGGCACGACCTACAACGTCGCCGTCAGCGGCATGGCCACCCTCGGCACCGTCAGCGCGACGGTCCCGGCGGGCGGCGCTTCCGACGCGGCGGGGAACACGAACACCGCTTCTACGTCGACAGACAACACGGTCGACTACGACGCTACGGGCCCCGTGACGTCGAGCGTCACCGCGACTCCCTTCCCGACGAGCTCGGCGCCGACCATCACCGCTCAAGTGAGCGACACCACGACTGGCAACCACAACATCACGGCTGCCGAGTTCTTCGTCGACTCCGTCGGCGCGAACGGCGCGGGTACGGCGATGGGTGCTCCGACCGCGTACGACAGGCCGACCGAGGGCGGCTCGGCGGCAATGAGCGGTACGCAGTTCAATGCCCTCACGCAGGGCTCGCATACCGTGTACGTCCACGGGCGCGATGCCGCTGGCAACTGGGGTGCGACCACGACGCAGACCTTTACGAAGGACACGGTCTCGGCCACCGTCACCGCCAATCAGGCTTCCGGCCAGGCGGATCCGACGAACGCATCGCCGATCAGCTTCACCGTCGCGTTCAGCGAGCCTGTCTCGGGCTTCACAGCTTCCGACGCCACGCTGGGCGGCACGTCCGGCGGCACCAAGGTCGCCGTTGTCAGTGGTGGCCCGAGCGTCTACACCGTCGCCGTCAGTGGCATGACCGACGGCACGGTCACGGCGAGCGTTCCGGCGGGCGCCGCGTCAGATGCGGCGGGCAACACGAACTCGCCCTCGACGTCGACCGACAACTCGGTGACTTACGACACGACCGCGCCGGTCGTCACGCTGACGGATCAGGCACGACTCGTATACGAGCAACCCGAAGCCGCATTTCAAGGGCGTCGGCGGGCAGCTCAGCGGCGACACGAACCTCGTCACGATCAACATCTACAGCGGAACGACCGCGACCAGCACGCCTGTGGTTGTTCTCACCGATACTGCCGGCGCCTACGACAAGGCACCGGGAGCCGACCTCGCCGACGGCACCTACACCGCTCAGACGGTGCAGACCGACTCGGCCGGCAACACGGGGTCAGCTCGGCGAACACGTTCACGGTCGACACCGTCAAGCCGAACGTGACAATCAACCAGGCCGTCGGCCAGGCGGACCCGACGAACCAGGTTCCGATCAACTTCACCGTTGTCTTCAGCGAGCCGGTGGCAGCCTTCGTCGCCGCGGACGTCAACGTCGGTGGGACGGCCACCGGCCGTGCGGTGCAGTCGATCACGCAAGTCAACTCGACCACTTACACGGTCGCAATCACGGCGACGGGCCAGGGCACGGTCATCCCGACTGTTCCGGCCGGCGGCGTCAGCGACTTCGCCGGAAACACGAACAACGTGTCGACGTCGACCGACAACACGGTCACGTACGACACGACGGCACCGACCGTCACGATCAATCAGGCGTCGGGTCAGGTCGATCCGACGAACGCTTCGCCGATCAACTTCACGGTCGTCTTCAGCGAGGCAGTCACCGACTTCGTCGGCACGGACGTCTCGCTGAGCGGAACCGCGGGCGCGACGACTGCGTTCGTCACCGGCAGCGGCACGACCTACAAGGTCGCGGTCAGCGGCATGACCTCCGACGGCACGGTCATCGCGAGTGTGCCGGGCGGGCGGCGCGCCGGATGCAGCAGGCAACAACAACACGGCGTCCACGTCGACAGACAACACGGTCACGCGCGACGCGACGGCACCGTCCGTCACGATCAGCCAGGCTTCGGGCCAGAACGACCCGACGAATGCGTCGCCGATCAACTTCATGGTCGTCTTCAGCGAGTCGGTCACCGGCTTCGCGGCCGCCGACGTCACGCTGAGCGGCACTGCCGGCGCGACGACCAAGGTCGTGACCGGCAGCGGCACGACCTACAACGTCGCGGTCAGCGGCATGACCTCCGACGGCACCGTGATCGCCACGGTTCCGGCCGGCGGCGCGCAGGACAGCGCGAACAACAGCAACACCGCGTCCACGTCGACCGACAACACCGTGACGCGCGACACGGCGGCTCCGACGGTCACGATCAACCAGGCTTCGGGCCAGAACGACCCGACGAACTCGTCGCCGATCAACTTCACCGTCGTCTTCAGCGAGCCCACGACGAACTTCGCGACGGGCGACGTCACCGTCACAGGCACGGCGGGCGGCGCGAAGACGGCCACCGGCACGACCTACAACGTCGCCGTCACCGGCATGACCACGAGCGGCACCGTGATCGCCTCGATTGCCGCCGGCCTCGCGACCGACGCTGCGGGCAACGGGAATGCGGCCTCGACCTCGACCGACAACACGGTCACATGGGACGTCACGGCGCCGACGGTCACGATCAACCAGGCGAGCGGTCAGAACGATCCGACGAACGCGTCGCCGATCAACTTCACAGTCGTCTTCAGCGAGTCGGTCACCGGCTTCACGGGCGCCGACGTCAATCTGAGCGGCACCGCGGGCGCGACCACGGCGCTCGTGTCCGGCAGCGGCACGACCTACAACGTCGCCGTCAGCGGCATGACCTCCGACGGCACCGTGATCGCCACGGTCCCGGCCGGTGGCGCCTCTGATGCCGCGGGCAACAGCAACACCGCCTCGACCTCGACCGACAACACCGTCACGTACGACACGGCAGGCCCGTCGGTGACGATCAACCAGGCGAGCGGCCAGGCTGATCCGAGCAACGCGGCGACGATCAACTTCACGGCTGTCTTCAGCGAGTCGGTCACCGGCTTCACCGGCGCCGACGTCACGCTGAGCGGCACGGCGGGCGCGACCACTGCGACCGTCACTGGTAGCGGCACGACCTACAACGTCGCCGTCACCGGCATGACCTCGGATGGCACGGTCATCGCGAGCGTGCCGGCGGGTGGCGCCTCTGACGCGGCGGGCAACCTGAACAACGCCTCCACGTCGACCGACAACACGGTCACCCGCGACGCTACGGCGCCCACGGCCACGATCGACCAGGCCTCGGGCCAGGCTGATCCCACGAACGCATCGCCGATCAACTTCACAGTCGTCTTCAGCGAGTCGGTCACCGGCTTCACGGGCGCCGACGTCTCATTCGCCGGCACCGCGGGCGGCACGAAGACCGCGACTGTGACCGGTAGCGGCACGACCTACAACGTCGCGGTCAGCGGGATGACCGATGGCACCTTGATCGCGTCGGTCCCGGCGGGCGGCGCGCAGGACACGGCAAACAACAACAACACCGCGTCGACGTCGACCGACAACACGGTCACCTACGACGCGACGCGGCCGAGCGTGACGATCAACCAGAAGCTCGGCCAGGCCGATCCGTCGAACAGCTCGCCGATCGAGTTCACGGTCGTCTTCAGCGAGCCCGTCACCGGCTTCGTCGGCACCGACGTCTCGCTCAGCGGCACCGCAGGCGCGACGACGGCGTCCGTCACCGGCAGCGGCACGACGTACAACGTCGCCGTCAGTGGCATGACCTCGGACGGCACCGTGATCGCGACCGTTCCGGCCAACGGCGCGAACGATGCGACCGGCAACCTGAACTTTGCCTCGTCCTCGACCGACAACACGGTCACGTACGACACGGCTGGTCCGTCGGTCACGATCAACCAGGCGAGCGGCCAGGCTGATCCGAGCAACGCGGCGACGATCAACTTCACGGCTGTCTTCAGCGAGTCGGTCACGGGCTTCACCGGCAGCGACGTCACGCTGAGCGGGACGGCCGGTGCGACGACCGCGACGGTCACTGGTAGCGGCACGACCTACAACGTCGCCGTCAATGGCATGACCGCGAACGGCACCGTCATCGCGACGATTCCGGCCGGCGGCGCTGCCGACAACACGGTCACGCGCGACGCGACGTTCCCGACCGTCTCCTCGGTCATCCGCAACGGCACGACACCGACGAACGCAACGAGCGTCAGCTGGACGGTCGAGGTCAGCGAGAGCGTCACCCGCGTGGACTCGGCCGACTTCTCGCTCTCGCCGACGGTCACGGGCGCTTCGATCACGAGCGTCACCGGCAGCGGGGACACCTACAACGTCACTGTCGGGACCGGTACGGGCTCCGGCACGCTGCAGCTGAACGTCGTCGACAACGACACGATTCAGGATCCAGCCACGAACAAGCTCGGCGGCACGGGCGCGGGCAACGGCAACTTCAGCGGCGAGGCGTACGCGATCGACAAGGTCTCGGCGACCGTCACCGCGAACAGCGCGGCCGGCCAGGCGAACCCGACGAACCAGACGCCGATCAACTACACGGTCACCTTCAGCGAGCCCGTCGCCGGCTTCACCGCCACCGACGTGACGCTCGGCGGCACGGCCGGGGCAACGAACAAGGTCGTCACCGGCGGGCCGAGCATCTACAACGTCGAGGTCAGCGGGATGACGTCCGACGGCACGGTCACCGTCTCGGTGCCGGCCGCGGCTGCGCAGGATCCCGCGGGCAACCCGAACTCGGCTTCGAACACGGCGAGCGTCAGCTACGACACGACGGCCCCGGTCGTCACGCTCGTGACGCCGGCGAACAACTCGTCCACGAATGACAACACGCCTGCCTTCAGCGGGGTGGGCGGCTTCGCGGGCGGCACGGCCAGTGACTCGACGACGATCACGATCAAGATCTACAGCGGCACCGACACGTCGGGCACGCTCGTCCAGACACTGACCGACACGAGGGACGGCTCGGGCAACTACTCGGTCTCGTCGGCGACACTCGCGGACGGCACCTACACCGCGCGCGCCGAGCAGAACGACACCGCCGGCAACACCGGCTACAGCTCGGCGAACACGTTCGCTGTCGACACCGTCGTCCCGACCGTGACCGTCAACCAGGCCGCTGGCCAGAACGACCCAACGAACCAGCAGCCGGTCAACTTCACGGCCACCTTCAGCGAGCCCGTCAGCGGCTTCGTCGCGGCCGACGTGACGATCGGCGGGTCGGCTCCCGGCACGCAGGTCGCAACGGTCACCGGCGGTCCCGCCATCTACAACATCGCGATCTCCGGCTCGACGGGCTCCGGCACCGTGACCGCGACCGTCGGTGCAGGCAAGGCCAACGACGCAGCTGGCAACCAGAACACGGCATCGACCTCAACCGACAACTCGGTCACGCTCGACCTCACCTCGCCGACGGTGACCTCGATCAACCGCGTCGGCTCGAGCCCGACGAACGCCTCGACGGTGAGCTGGACGGTCACGTTCAGCGAGTCGGTCTCCGGCGTGAACGCGAGCGACTTCTCGCTCGTCGACGTCACGAACTCGATCAGCGGCGAGGGCATCATCTCGGTCACGCCGGGCGGGCCGAGCTCGACAGACACGGTGACCGTCACGACGGGCGCGGGCGACGGCACGCTGCGGCTCGATCTGACGGACGACGACTCGATCACCGACGGCGTGGGGAACAAGCTCGGCGGCGCGGGCACTGGGAATGGGAACTTCACCGGTCAGACGATCGTCATCGACAAGACGGTGCCGACGGTTGTCTCGATCACGCGCAACGACGCGAACCCGAACGCTTCGACGAGCGTCAGCTGGACGGTTACGTTCAGCGAGAACGTCACCGGCGTGACCGCCGATGACTTCGTCGAGGTGACGAGTGGCACCGTGACAAACGGCGCCGACTCCGTCTCGAGCGCGAGCGCGACGCCGACCGACACGGTGACCGTCTCGACGGTTGCCGGCGACGGCACGCTCGGCCTCAACCTCGTCGACAACGACTCGATCGTCGACGCGGCCGGTAATCCGCTCGGCGGCTCCGGGACGACCGGCGCCGGCGACGGCAGCTTCGTCGGTGAGGTCTACACGATCGACAACACCGCGCCGACTGTCACGGACGTCAACTCCACGACAGCCGACGGCACGTACGAGGTCGGGGCGACCATCTCGATCCAGGTCACGTTCAGCGAGAACGTGAACGTGACTGGCACGCCGACGCTGACGCTGAACTTCGGCGGCACGGCGAGCTACACGAGCGGCACGGGCACGAACGTCCTGACGTTCACGTACACGGTTGCGACTGGCGACAGCACGTCCGATCTCAACGCGACCTCACTGAACCTGGGCGGCGGCATCAAGATCAGGGATGCGGCGACGAACAACGCAACCCTGACGCTACCCGCGGCGCCGAACTCACTGTCGGCGCACAAGGACATCGTCATCGACGGCGTCGCACCGACGGTCACGAGCGTCTCCTCGACGGCGATCAACGGCGAGTACATCTACGGCGACACGCTGGCGATCACGGTCAACTTCAGCGAGCCGGTGCTCGTCACCGGTACGCCGAAGCTGCAGCTCGCGCTCGACTCCGGTGTCAACCCGTTCGCGACCTACGCGAGCGGTAGCGGCACGAGCACGCTGACCTTCAGCTACACGGTCGGCGACAAGGAGACGACGGACGACCTGAACTACGTCAGCACGTCGTCCCTCCAGCTGAACGGCGGCACGATCAAGGACGCCGTCAACAACAACGCGGTCTTGACGCTCCCGGCGACCGGCAACGCGATTCGGCGGCCAGAAGAACATCATCCTGGCGAACGAGTACTTCGCCACCGCCAGCCCGTCGTTCGTGCCCGCGAACTCGACCAGGCCTTCACGGTCACGCTGACCAACTCCGTGCACTCGTACGAGGACGCACAGCGCGTGAAGATCGCGATCCCGGCTGGTTGGACGGTCAACTCCGGTTCGATCGTCGCCACGACGCAGAACAACACCACGTGTCCGGGAAGTGCCAACGGAACATGGACGAACGACGGGACGATCGTCTCGGGCCGGGACGACCTCCTGGCAGACCGAGATGACGCGGGAGTACCCGGAGAGCTCGCACTTCTACGAGATCCGGACGCAGCCCACGGTCACGCTCGACAACACCGCGCCGTCGGTGACGATCGACCAAGCCTCCGGCCAGGCACGCTGAGCGGCACCGCGGGTGCGACCACGGCCGTCGTCACCGGCAGCGGGACGACCTACAACGTCGCGGTCAGCGGCATGACGACGCGCGGCACGGTCATCGCGTCGCTCGCAGCCGGCGTCGCGCACGACGCGGCGACGAACGCCAGCACCGCTTCCACGGCCACCGACAACACGGTGACGTGGGATCGCGTGCCGTCGGCAACGGTCTCGCTCGACAACCACACGCCGACGACGAACCAGACGATCACGGCGACGGCGACGAAGAGCGATCCGGACGGCGACGCGGTCACGCTGACCTACGTCTGGAAGGTCGGCAGCACGACCGTCAAGACGACGGCGGGCTCGGCCTCGCTCACGGACACGCTCGACCTCTCGCAGGCCGCCAACGGTGACAAGGGTCAGACGGTCAGCGTCGAGGTGACGCCGAACGACGGCCTCTTCAACGGGTCGACCGTCTCAGACAACGCGACGGTGCAGAACACGGCGCCGACGGTGACGCTGAGCGGCTTGAACGATCTCTCGGCGAACGAGGGCTCGACGCACACCTACAGCTACACGATCAGCGATGCCGACGGCGACACGATCGCCTCGGTCGCGACGAGCTGTGGCACGAACGGCACGACGACCAACACCTCGAACACGAACACGAGCGGTTCCTTCGACTGCACGTTCGTCGAGGGCCCCGGCAGCTCGACCGTTTCGGCTCAGGCGACCGACTCGCGTCGGTGCGGCTGCGGGCAACAACGCGACGCAGACGGTGACCGTCAACAACGTCGCGCCGACTGTGACGTTGCTCGGGCCTGCTTCGGCAAATGAGGGTGACACGAAGAGCTACACGTACTCGTGGACTGACCCGGGTACGGCCGACACGTTCCCCGCCGCCGGCAACTCGGTGAGCTGTGGAACGAACGGAACGGCTTCGGCTGTGGTCTTCACGCCGGCGTCGAAGAGCGGTTCGTTCGACTGCACATGGTCGGATGACTCCGGTGCGGGCACGGTGACTGTGTCCGCGAGCGTCACGGACGACGACACCGGCCTCGGTTCCGACTCGAAGAGCGTCTCGGTCACGAACGTCGCGCCGAACGTGACTTTGCTTGGGCCGGCGACGGCGGACGAGGGCGACACGAAGAGCTACACCTACAGCTGGACGGACCCGGGCACGGGCGACACGTTCCCGATCGCCGGTTAACTCGGTTGACTGTGGTGTCAACGGGACGCCTTCGAATGAGGTGTTCACGCCGGCGACGAAGAGCGGTTCGTTCGACTGCACCTGGTCGGATGACTCCGGTGCGGGGACGGCTGCTGTGAAGGCGACCGTAGGTGACGATGACTTGGGTTCGGATACGGACACGGTCAACGTCGACGTGAACAACGTCGCGCCGACGGTAACGCTGAGCGGTTTGGATCAGGTGAACGAGGGCTCGACGCACACCTATTCGTTCACTGTCACCGATCCGGGTGCTGACACGTTCACAGTCAACGAGCCTGCGTTCCCTGACTGTGGGACGGGCGGCAGTTACGTCTTGGGTTCGCTGGCGACGGATCCGTCGGGTGGCAGCTTCGACTGCTTGTTCCCGGACGGGCCGGCGACGACGGACGT
>WNGB01065288.1_pt1 | contig 12982 bp, 11 predicted proteins | sample 5400681 | NCBI WGS metagenome assembly WNGB01 (sample SAMN13153367, study PRJNA577476) | soil metagenome | isolation source: 115 cm soil or saprolite under grassland replicate 2 | place: USA:California | collected 2016-06-15 | reverse complement strand
CTGCTGCACTTCTCGGCGCTGGTCGGCACCTATGAGCCCTACGTCGAGCTGTGCGAGCGACTCAACGCGGCCGTGCCGATCGCCGGCGCGTGCAAGACCATCCTCTCGAACAGCGGCGCGGAGGGGGTCGAGAACGCGATCAAGATCGCCCGTGCCGCCACGGGCCGCCAGGCGATCGTCGCATTCGAGGGCGGCTACCACGGCCGCACGCTGATGACGCTCTCGCTGACCAGCAAGACCTCGTTCAAGAAGACCTTCGGCCCGTTCGCGCCCGAGGTCTACCGCGCGCCGTTCCCCTACGCCTACCGCATGGGCCTGAGCGAGGAGCAGGCGGTCGAGCGCTGCTGGGAGGCGTTCGAGCGCCTGCTGGTCGCCGGGGTCGGCCCCGAGGCGATCGCGGCCGTGATCGTCGAGCCGGTCCAGGGCGAGGGCGGCTTCATCCCGGCGCCGCCGGAGTTCCTGCGGCGGCTGCGCGCGTTCTGCACGGCCAACGGCAGCCTGCTGATCGCCGACGAGGTGCAGTGCGGCTTCGGGCGCACCGGCACGCTGTTCGCCATGGAGCAGCTGGGCGTCGAGCCGGACATCCTGGTCAGCGCCAAGTCGATCGCCGCCGGCCTGCCGCTGGCCGCCACCACCGGCCGCGCCGAGCTGATGGACCGGGCCCATGTCGGCGGGATCGGCGGCACCTACGGCGGCAACCCGCTGGCCTGCGTCGCCGCGATCGAGGTGATGAAGATGTTCAACGGCGACCTGCTCTCGCGCGCCCACGCCATCGGCCAGGCCGTGCGCGCGCGCGCGGCGGCGTGGCAGCGCGAGATCGCGCTGATCGGCGACGTGCGCGGCCTCGGCGCCATGATCGCGATCGAGCTGGTCAAGGACCGCGCCACCCGCGAGCCGGCCGCCGACGAGGTGCTGGCGGTCGTGAAGCACTGCGCCGAGCGCGGCCTGCTGACGATGCGCGCCGGGCTGTACGCCAACTGCCTGCGCCTGCTGATGCCGCTGGTGATCACCGACGACCAACTCCAGGAAGGGCTGGACGTGCTGGAGGATGGGCTGAGGACCGTCAATGACAAGATGACAAGATGACAAGGTAACGGGGTGATAGGATGTCTGATCGTGTCATCTTGTCACAGTTGGAGGGCAACACGATGAGCGCGACAACAGCGATTCCGCCGCTCCAGCGGATCGAGTATCCGGAAAGCGATGGCAAGCCCGTGGGAGAGACTGATGCACATCGCCGTGAGATACTGGAGATCATCGCGATGCTCGAACAGTATTTCGCGGAGCAGGCTGATGTCTACATCAGCGGCAACCTGATGTTCTACTACGAGGAGGGCAATCCGAGCGCCGTCGTCTCGCCCGACGTGTTTGTCGTGAAGGGCGTGCCGAAGGGGCTGCGCCGCACGTACAAGTTGTGGGAAGAAAAGCAGCCGCCAGTGGTCGTCTTCGAGATCACCTCGCGCTCGACTCGCCTCGAAGACAAGGGCAACAAGCGGGCGCTGTACGCGATGCTGGGCGTGCGCGAATACTTCCTGTTCGACCCGCTTTCGGAGTATCTCAGGCCGCCGCTCCAGGGCTTCCGGCTGGTGGGCGAGGAGTACATCCCGATCGACCAGGCCGAGGACGGCTCGCTGATCAGCCACGAACTGGGGCTGCGCATGTTTCATGAAGATACGTTTCTGCGGCTGATCGACCTCGCAACCGAGCAACCGTTGCTTCGCCCGCTACAGTTGGCGGAAGCCCGCCGCGCCGCCGAGGAGCGTGCCCGCGCCGCCGAGGAAGAAGTCGAGCGCCTGCGCGCTGAGCTGGCCCGCCTGCGCAGTCAACAATAAGTGTTGAGTTCTGAGTTCTGAGTGAGCCGACACCGCAACTCAACACTCAACACTCAACACTCAACACTCAGAGCTATGAGCGACATCACCATCACCAACACTCGTTCGGAGCACCTTGACGCGCTGGCCGAGCACCAGAAGATCTGCTTCCCCACGCTCGCGCCGTACGAGTGGATGACCGCCGAGCACTTCGCCTCGCACCTGTGGCTGTTCCCCGAGGGGCAGCACGTCGCGCTGGACGGCGAGCGACTGGTCGGCCAGAGCAGCACGTTCCGCGTTCGCACAGACCAGGTGTTCGCGCCGCACACGTTCCACGGCATCATCGCCGGCGGCTACTTCACCAACCACGACCCGCAGGGCGAGTGGCTCTACGGCGCCGACATGAGCGTCCACCCCGACTATCGCGGCCGCCGGATCGCCAGCCTACTTTACAGCGCGCGCAAGGAGCTGATTCGCCGGCTGAACCTGCGCGGCATGGTCGCCGGCGGGATGCTGCCGGGCTACAACCGCCACCGCGACGCCATGAGCGTCGAGGAGTATGTCGAGCGCGTGTCGCGCGGCGATCTGGCCGACCCGACGCTGACGCCGCAGCTGCGCAACGGCTTCGTCGTCCAGAGCATCCTGCGCGACTACATCGACGACTCGCGGATCACGCCGCACGGCACGCTGATCGTGTGGGAGAACCGGGATTGGAACGGGGAGTGAGCGGAAGTGGCGGAAGCGGCGGAAAACCAGGGACAAGCGCTGTAAGAGCTCCGCATAGTGATGTTGATGAACTGATGCTTTAGCCTCACTGGTCGAAAGGAGAGCTCCGTATGCCTGATCTCAACAAGCATGTCAACTACCCAAGGCTAAAGCGCCTGGGCTTGTGCCTCAACCCGACGCGCAAGGTGCGGATTGGACACCATAGGCCGATTGACCGCAGCCCTGCTGCTTCACGCGACGCTATGGCAGCGATGGACGCACAACCTTGAACCTTTTACCGAGCGGAGGATTACCCGCTCGAACTCCCAAGGCCCAGTTGTGAACGTGCAAACCGTTGTCTCGACGGCGTCCGGTCGAGTGCCTTATCGCACATCTGTACGCATTCTACCACGAAAAGCGATTTGTGGCAATAGAACGCTCTATCCGCGGTGGGCTAAAGCCGCTGAAGCGAGACGCTCCTCCCATCGCTAAAGCTGATGGGTTTCCGCGCCTAAAGGTAAGCATCTATGAATGTGTCGGCATCCGCCAGAATGGAGCTGTTCCGGTCCTTCGATAGCGCGCCGCTCGCCACGGCCTCGATGGCCCAGGTCCACCGCGCCGTCCTGCACGACGGCAGCCCCGCGGTCGTGAAGGTCCAGCGCCCGGGCGTCCGCCAGCGGATCGAGATCGACATCGAGGTGCTGCACGAGGTCGCGCGCTTCCTCACGAAGTATACGGCGCTCGGCGCGCGCTACGGCATCGCGCAGATGGTCCGCGAGCTCGAGCACAGCCTGAGCCAGGAGCTCGACTTTCGCCAGGAGGGGGAGAACACCCGCACGATCGGGCGGCAGATCGCCGGCTTCCTGCGGCTGACGACGCCGACCGTCTACTCGGAGTACACCGCGCGGCGCGTGCTGACGCTGAGCTTCGTGCGCGGCCGGCACCTGTCGGAGATCCCGCGCGGCGAACTGACCGCGCTCGACGCCCCCGCGATCGCGAAGGACCTGCTCTCGGCCTACCTCAAGCAGATCGTGATCGACGGCATCTTCCACTGCGACCCGCATCCGGGTAATATCTTGCTGACCGACGAGGGCCAGATCGCGCTACTGGACTTCGGCATGGTCGGCCGGTTCGACGCCGGCCAGAAGGACAATGTCATCCTGTTGCTGCTGGCGTTACCACGATATGAGCGGCGGGCGCATGGCGCTCGGGACCGCGCTGCTCGACCTGACCAAGCTGGCGTATGTGCATCGCGTGCCGGTGCCCAGCACGATGACGCTGCTCGGCAAGGCGATGCTCAACCTGGACGGCACGGTGCGGGTCCTGTCGCCGGAGCTCGATCCGGTCCAGCTGATCCGCGACTACATGCTTGAGGTGATGGAGAAGCGCGGCATGGCGCAGATTGCGGCCGGCCGGATGTTCGCCTGGGCGATCGACATGAAGCACCTGGTCGAGAACGCGCCGCGCCGCGCCGACACGATCCTTGAGAAGCTCGCGAACGACCAGATCACCAGCCGGCTGGAGGTCAACAACCTCGACAGAGCGATGAAGAGCCTGGACGGCGCGGTCAACCGGCTGTCGCTCGGCATGATGGTCAGCTCGCTGATCATCGGCGGCGGGTATGTGCTGGGTGCGCTGATCAAGCGCGATGCGGCGGGCCGCCGGATGCGCTGACAGAGCCGGGGCGCTCAGGACCAGATACCCCCCGCTCCCGCGCACGGGAGCGGGGGCAGGGAGCGGGGCTGCGCCGCGCCTCTGCAAGACCGACTTTAAAGCCAAGGCCGCCTTTCTGAAACCATGTCTTACAAGGATAGGGCGTAAAGCCGAGGTGCTTCAGCCCTGGGAGCCGTCACATGTACAAGGAGACATTACGTGAGGAGATGCTTACCTCGCCGCTGTCGCTGGGAGCTGGCTTGAGCGGAAGCGTAATCGTGAAGATGCTCCCGCGACCGATCTGACTCGCTAGACTGGTGCTCCCGCCCATCAGTGTCACCAGATGCCGGCTGATTGCCAGACCCAAACCCGTCCCCGCGCGAGAGCGGCTAAAACTTTTATCGATCTGGCGAAACGCCTCGAAGATCAGATCCTGGTCTTCTGGAGCGATTCCAATGCCGGTATCTTCTACCTCGATCACCAGGTTAGCAGGTTCCCATGTGTTATTTGTGCCCGATGCCTCTGCGCGCCGCGCGCGCAGTGTGATGGTGCCCTGATCTGTAAACTTAATCGCGTTCGCGACCAGGTTAAGTAGAATCTGCCGCAGGCGGAGCTGATCGATATACACCTTTGCCGGTAGCGTCCGATCGATATCGGTTCGCAGCGTGAGATTCTTGCGTTGTGCCTGAGGAGCGCAGATACGGACGACCTCTGCAATCAGGTCGGATAGCGCCAGACAATCCTCGTGCAACGTCTGCTGACCGGCTTCGATCTTGGCGAAGTCCAGGAGATCGTTGATGAGCCGCAGGAGGTGTTCGCTACTGTCGCTGATTTGAGCGATCGCGTTTTGCAGCCCATCTGTCAAATGCCCGTAGACCCCGAGTCTCAGCATATCGGTATAGCCAAGCACGGATGTCAGGGGCGTGCGCAGCTCGTGGGAGACCGTCGCGACGAACTCAGACTTCAGTTGGTTTGCAGCCTGTGCTGCGTGGAGCGCAAGTTGCAGCTCGTCATTGACCAGCGCTAACTCTTCGCGTCGGGCGATAAGTGCAGCCTGCTTCTCTTGCAACTCTTGCGCCATCGCGTTGAATGCGTCGGCAAGCTGGCCAAGCTCGTCACGCCGCTGCACGACGACCGGATCGTTCCAGCTTCCGCTCTGGAGGCGCGTCACACCTTGCTGGAGGTGCTCGATCGGATGCGTGATGGTTGCCGCAAGGTACCGGCCGAGTAGCACGGCCGCGAGACCCGCGAGCAGGATCAGCCCGATCTGCACCAGCACCAGGTACCAGTTGTCGGCGTCTGTGATGGCCGGTGGCGCCTCTACCAGAACGTACCAGCCCGTGGACGGTATGCGATACCACATGCCATCCACCGGGAGGGCCAGCAACCCGACGTACGTATAGCTGGCGAGCACACGCTGCTGGCCCTGGAGGGCGGCCCTGACGAGAGCGATCGAGCTAACATCGCGGCCGGGCGGCACACGGTCCGGATGCGGCGAGATGATCAGATGCCCGTTGGAGTCGACTACATAGCCGTAACCCTGTGATGTCGGGCGAACGGCCTGCAGGATCGGTTCTCCGAGCCGCTGCAAGTCGAGCTGCACCAGCAGGGCGCCTGTGTGGTCCACATCAGATCGTATCGGCATCGCGAGGATGACGGTTGACGCCGGAGCTTCCGCGGGTAGATCCGCGGAGATGCTTGCTTCACCACGGGCCAGTGCTGCGCGCGCCGCTGCCGTGAGGAGCGGGGCGGGGAGCGCGCGCCCGCTACGCTGCACCACCGATCCGTTGGAGTCGATCAGCCAGGCAGCCTGACACGCGGCACAGTCGTGCTGCAACAACTGGAATATCGCCGTGCGCTCACCCTCGGCGCCGCCGGCCTGCCCCAGAATGGTTGTCTCCCAGCGCAAATCGGCGATGGTGGTCTGCCATTCTTGATCGAGCAGCTCGCCGATAGCGCCAGCCATGCTTTGCTGGATCGCCCCATTGTTGGTCTTCGCGATCCAGACACTGATCACCAGGGAGATGAACACGCCGAGCACGAGCGGCGCGACCCCGACCAACGCAAAGATGAGCACGATGCGTGGGCGCAGCCGCTCGACCGGCGGCTGGGACGCCGGGTTGGGAGGAGTAGCAGTGTGGCGCGCGGTCTCCACAATCGTCTACACCTCGTCCCAGCTGCTCCGGGTAACCCAGTGCTCTGAAAGCGCCGCTGCAGCCATGCCGACAGTAATGCCGATGGCAGCGCGGAGCAACACGGCACCAATCGTACCCAGGCGGGTGTAGTCGGCGTTCGTCGGGCGGAGCAGGCCGGGGGCCAGGCCTATGATTCCGCTGCCCAGATACCAGAATGGCCACCACCCCCATCCCAACACCTGATCGGCGACCAGATTGCCAACAAAACCGCTGACAAAACCGGCAAAAGGGCCGAAGAATGCGCCGCAGACGATCGGAATGGCGACCGCCGGTCGGACCTGCACATTGGCGGCGCCGGGAATATCCAGGATGCCGGTCAAGACGATCCCGATCGCGTACAAGATACTGCCGACGATCGACGGACCAAACCGGGAGAGAAGCCGTCGCTGCCAGGATGATGATTGCATAGTGTGCCTCTTCTGGCTTTACAGTCGGTTTGTTGGGGTGGGGTTGTTGGCGGGGCGCAGCCCCGCCCCCAACCCCCACCCCAACAAACTATCAAGTTGCCAAGAACCTTGTCTAAATGTTGAGCGATGCGGCCGATCGGTTATGAAGCGCTCTAACCAGTCGTATCAGCATGGCGCGCCCTGCTGCTGAGCAGCACTGCCATTTTCGCTAACAGCTGGCGAAACTGCATTGGTTTGGCTTCATATTCATCGCACCCCGCAGCCAGAGCTTTCGCGCGGTCCGTATCGAGCGCATAGGCCGTCAGCGCGATGATCGGAATGCCCGCAGTTTCTGCTGTCGCCGCCTTGAGCTGACGGGTCGCCTCCCAGCCGGTCATCACCGGCAGCCCCATATCCATGAGGATGAGGTCTGGACGCTCTGCCTGGGCCAGCGCCACGGCCTCGGCGCCATCTGCGGCAATGATCACATCATAACCCTCCCATGCAAGACGGTGTACTATCATATTGCGATTCATCGAGTCGTCTTCTACGACGAGGATCTTTGCCATACACCACATCCTGCTTCAGTAGTGAGCAAAACGATCAAGTCTGACGAATGCAAGCCACGGAGGGCCCTCACGATCGATGCCGGCTCAACTGCTCTACTCTGTAAAGTGTATAACATCGCGTAGGCATCAGGTCGTGGAAGTGCCAGGGCACCTCTGCTAGTCGCTGGCGCTCCAGTGATATCCCGAGCGCCAGCTTCTTTATTATAGGGGAGGTGATCAGTCTGCATTATTGCAGGTGAATGACTCTTTGGTAGCAATTCACTACGGCACAGAAAATGTGTGCTGGGCGCCGACAATCCCACAAATCACGGCAGCGAGCGTGTTGAGATGCTTCTCGTGATGGCTGTTCCGCCGTACAGGCAGCGTTTGCAGCAACGCCCGTTTTATGGCAAGATGGCGCCGATGGGTGTCAAGCGCAATAAATTCAGCGATCTCAGGCGCCTCAGTGCCTCAATGGTACAAAGGAGCGACCATGCCCACGGAATACCACAACATCATCGCCGGCGAGCACGTCGAATCTGCCAGCGGCGACTGGATCGAGGTGCGCAACCCGGCCGACGTCGACGACGTGCTGGGCCGCGTGCCGGCCTCGACCGCGGCCGACGTGCGGGCAGCGATCGGCGCCGCGCGCGACGCCTTCCCGGCCTGGGCCGGGCTGACGCCGCCCGAGCGCGGGCGCATCGTGCACCGCGCCGCCAACATCCTGGAGGCCCAGACAGAAGACTGGGCCGCGGCGCTGACGCGCGAGGAGGGCAAGACGCGCGGCGAGTCGCAGCGCGAGGTCTTCCGCGCGGTCGAGCTGCTGCGCTACTTCGCCGGCGAGGCATGGCGCGTCGGCGGCGATATGCTGCCGGCCGACACGCCGCACACGCTGCTCTACAGCACGCGCGTGCCGCTCGGCGTCTGCGCGATCGTCACGCCGTGGAACTTCCCGCTCTCGATCCCGGTCTGGAAGATCGCGCCGGCGCTGGTGGTGGGCAACACGGTCGTATTCAAGCCCGCCTCGGCCACGCCCATCCTGGCGCTCCGGCTGGCCGCGCTGCTGCACGAGGCCGGCCTGCCCGCCGGCGCGCTCAACGTAGTCACCGGCGCGGGCGGCGCGCTGGGCGACGCGCTGGTGACCGACGAGCGGATCGACGGGGTGTCGTTCACCGGCTCCTACGCCGTCGGCCACGCGCTCTACCAGAAGACCGCGCCGCGCATGACCCGCACGCACCTCGAGATGGGCGGCAAGAACCCAATCATCGTCGCCGCCGACGCCGACCTCGACAAGGCGGTCCAGATCGTGGCGCAGGGCGGCTTCGGGCTGACCGGCCAGGCCTGCACCGCCACCAGCCGGGTGATCGTCGAGCGGGCGGTGGCGCGCGAGTTCACGCAGCGCTTTGCCGCCGCCGCGCGGGCCTGGAAGGTCGGGCCGGGCGCCGCCGACGGCGTCCAGATGGGGGCCGGCGGTCAGCCAGAGCCAGCGCGAGACCGACCTGGAGTACGTCGCGATCGCGCGCGACGAGGGCGCCGAGGTGCTGGCCGGCGGCGGCGCGCCCGAGGGCGCCGCCTACGGGCGCGGTCACTTCGTGCAGCCGACCGTGCTGGCGAACGTGCGGCCCGACATGCGGATCGCCCAGGAGGAAGTCTTCGGCCCGGTGATCGGCGTGATCGAGGCCGGCGACCTGGAGGAGGCCTTCGCGATCGCCAACAACACCAGCTACGGGCTGTCGGCCGGCGTCGTCACCAACGACCTGCGCAGCGCCATCCGCTTCGCCGAGCGCGCCGAGGCCGGCATGGTCAAGGTGAACCAGGGCACCGTCGGCGCGTCGATCCAGGCGCCCTTCGGCGGCTTCAAGCACAGCGGCTCGGGTATGTTCCGCGAGATGGGCAAGGGCGCGGTCGAGTTCTTCACCAGGATCAAGACGGTCTATATCGACGGCCAGTAGTTTGTTCAATTGGGCTCAACCAATCCGCGCAGAGGTAGCTTCTATTTCGATCACATCCCGCTGTGTCGGCGCCCACATGCTGCTTATTATCGATTCGCAGGGCGACGATGTTCTCGCATCTTAACCACGGTGTGCGAGGAATAGAGCGAGGCTATACCATGTGGAACCGTCTACGGTGTTGGTCGAGCGATCTCCCAATTCACGACCAGGTCGAACGCCGGCAGGCGCCCCTGGTCCAGGTAATACTGCTTGCCAAGATCGTCGCTGCCATACTGGCGCTGCCGCTCCCGCTCAGCCAGCCGGTTCCGGCCCTCGGTAGATTCCTCTTCGGATCGGCCGGCCTGGGGGATCTGCTCCTGACGCTAGGCGCTCTGGTGGCGCTTCGACGCGGTCACTTCAAATTATCGATAATGATGGCGGCGGCGGGGCTACTGCTGCTGCTGGCGATGGTTCTGGTTGCGGCGGGCCTTGAAAGCGGCGCATCGCTGCTGCTCTTGTTTATGGTCCCGATCTCACTGACCGGGCTCCTGGCAGGACGGTACGCCCTGTTACTGACACTGGTGCTGAGCGTGGCGATCCTGCTTGTCGTTGCCATCCTCGAGCGCCTCTCGCCACCGCTGGCCGGCTTCTTCCCGCTGCCACCCAGCGCGGCGAGCATCATCATCGGCTTCAGCCTGACCACCGGCCTGATCTGCCTGTTCCTCGACCGATTCGGCGCCTCGCTGCGCGAGGCATTGGCCGCCGCGCTCACGCGCGAGCAGGAGCTGGAGCGCGTCCGTGCCGCGCTGGAAAGGCGCACAGCCGAGCTGGAGCACGAGATCAGCCAGCGCGTACGGGCGGAAGAACAGCTCAAGCGATCAGAAGCAAGCCTTTCGGCGCTGATCGAGAATGCAACAGAGGCTGTCTGGTCGGTAGATACCAACTACCGGCTCATCGCGTTTAACAGCTTCTTCCGCGATCAATTCCTGCTGGCTTTCGGCGTGCGGATCGACCAGGGTATGGGATTGGCCGACATGCTGCCTCCGGAAACGCTGCTGGAACTGTACACCTATTGGGCCAGGTTGTACGATCGCGCGTTAGGGGGCGAGCGATTCAGCACCGAGCAGCAGTACGACATCCAGGGTCGAACCCATTATTACATCGTATCGCTGTATCCGATTATTACCGACGGAAGCGTCTCCGGCGTGGCGATTTTCAGCCAGGACATCACCGAGCGCAAACTGCTTGAAGAGCAGTTTCTGCAAGCCCAGAAGATGGAAAGCGTTGGACGTCTGGCCGGCGGCGTTGCCCACGACTTCAATAACTTGCTGACTGCGATCGCGGGTAATGCCGAACTGGCGATCGAGGCGCTGCCGGCCGATCATGTCGTGCGCGCCGATCTGCGCGAAATTCTCAACTCCGCCGAGCGCGCCACCGTCCTGACCCGCCAATTGCTGGCCTTCGCTCGCAAGCAGATCATCGAGCCGCAAGTGATCACTCTCAATCATCTGATCGGCAATATGGATAAGCTGCTCCGGCGCCTGATCGGCGAAGATATTGATCTGGTCACGCTGCTGGCGACCGACCTGGAGCTGGTCAAGGCCGATCCCGGACAGATCGAGCAGGTGGTGATCAACCTGGCGATCAACGCGCGCGACGCCATGCCTGACGGCGGCAAGCTGACGATTGAAACGCGGAATGTCGCGCTGGATCAAGACTATGCTCAGCAGCATGTCAGCGTCACCCCCGGCTATTATGTCATGCTGGCGGTCAGCGATACCGGCATCGGCATGGACGAAGAAACCAGGCGGCGCATTTTCGAGCCATTCTTCACCACGAAAGAAAAGGGTCGTGGCACCGGCCTGGGCCTGGCGACCTGCTACGGCATCGTCAAACAGCACGGCGGCAACATCTGGACCTACAGCGAGCCAGGCCACGGCAGCACGTTCAAGATCTATCTGCCACGAGTTGACGAGCCGGCCGAGCATTTGCCCCAGACGGCCGATGCACACGAGCTCCCACGCGGCACCGAAACGGTGTTGCTGGTGGAGGATGAGCCGGCGGTGCGAGCGCTTGCGGCGCGGGTGCTGCGCGAGCGCGGCTACATAGTGCTGGAGGCGGCTAACGGCGACGAGGCTCTACATATGGCGCATGAATGCGCCGGCGTTCCGATCCACCTGCTGCTCACCGATGTGGTGATGCCGCATATGAGCGGCAAGGCGCTGGCAGAACAACTGCAAAGCTTGTACCCCACCATCAAGGTGCTATTCATCTCCGGTTATACCGATAATGCGATCGTCCATCATGGACGGCTGGACGCCGGCGTCGAGTTCTTGCAGAAGCCGTTCGCGCCATCCGTGTTAGCTAGTAAGGTGCGTGAGGTTCTGGATTCCTAAAGTCACGCTTCTACTCATTAGACAAGGTTCTTGAGCACCTTACAATGTTTGGTCACAGGTCGCAGGTCACAGGTCGCAGGCGACATTATCTTGTGACTTGCGACTTGCGACAGACTGTAAAGCTGAAACGCTTTGTGCGAAACCTTGTCTTAGTGACAAAGGGATGGTTTGATGCACTGTGATACGATTCTAACCGGCGGCGTGGTCCATACGATGGACCCAGACCGCTCCCATGCGACCGCGCTGGCGATCGTGGGCGACCGCATCCTGGCGATCGGCGATGACACAACGATTGCGGCGCTGGCCGGCCCCGGCACACGCCGCATCAATCTGGCCGGAAGCACGGTCGTGCCCGGCTTCAACGACGCGCACGTCCACCTCTGGAAGGAGGGCATGCTGCTCAGCCAGGTCAACGCGCGCCCGGCCGCGGCCCCATCGGTCGCGGCGCTGGTCGCGGCCTTCGCCGCGCGCGCCGCGCAGACGCCGGCGGGCCAGTGGATCGAGGGGCGCGGCTACGACGAGACCCGCCTGGACTGGCGCTGGCCGGCGTCACCGCCGCCACGCCCGACCCGCCCGGCGGCGCGATCGACCCGACGAGCGCGGCGAGCCGACCGGCGTGCTGCGCGAGACGGCCATGGCGCTGGTGCGCTCGATCCAGCCGCCGCCGATCGAGGACGAGCTGGCGCGTGCGCTGATCGGGGCCGGCCGCAAGTGCCTGGCGCTCGGCATCACAAGCGTCGGCGAGCCGGGCGTGGACCCGCGCACCGTCGAGGTGTACCGGCGGCTCGACGCCGGGCGCCGGCTGCCGCTGCGCTGCGACGTGATGGCGATGACGATCCTGCCGAACGGCCAGCGCGCCGCGCCGCCGCAGCCCTGGCGCGGCCGGCTGGCCAAGTGCGACACCGTCAAGCTGTTCGGCGACGGCGGCCTCAGCAGCGGCACCGCGGCGCTCAGCATCCCCTACCGCAATCGCCACGACTGCGGCCTGCCGCGCTTCCCCGCCGAGCAACTGGCCGACGAGGTGCGCCTGGTCTACGACGCCGGGCTCTCCGTCGCGGTCCACGCGATCGGCGACCGGGTGATCGGCGAGCTGCTGGACGCGTTCGAGGCGCTTGGGGCTAGGGGCGTGGGGCTAGGGGCTAGGGCAGAACCAATCCCAAGCCCCAAGTCCCAAGTCCCAAGCCCCCGCCTGCGGATCGAGCACTTCGGCCTGCCCAGCGCCGCGCATCTGGCCCGCGCCCGCGAGCTTGCCGTGATGGTCGCGACGCAGCCGTCGTTCCTGCACGACATCGGCGACACCATCCTGCACCACCTGCCCGACGCGCTGGTGCCGCAGTGCTACCCGTTCCGCGCCATG
>WNGB01013576.1_pt1 | contig 12982 bp, 11 predicted proteins | sample 5400681 | NCBI WGS metagenome assembly WNGB01 (sample SAMN13153367, study PRJNA577476) | soil metagenome | isolation source: 115 cm soil or saprolite under grassland replicate 2 | place: USA:California | collected 2016-06-15 | reverse complement strand
GTCGGTCACCCGGCGGGTGATCGACCGCATGGCCCAGCAGCCGACGCCCGAGCTCGCCGATCAGGCCAAGCTCGATACGCTGACACCGCGCGAACGGGAGGTCCTCGAACGCCTCGCTCGGGGCCTATCCAACCGCGAGATCGCCGCCGCGCTCGCGGTCGAGGAGTCGACGATCCGAACCCACGTGAAGCGGATCCTGACCAAGCTGGACCTTCGCGACCGGGTCCAGGCCGTGATCTTCGCCTACGAAACCGGCGTGAACCGCCCTGCGGTAGGCGCCACGCCAACACGTCCGCAAGACCGAGCGACGCACTAGTACCGCCACGGGCGCTCAGCATCCGCAGCTCATTGGCGATGCTTGGGGTTTCCGAACCCCGCGATCCGAGGCTTAGCTACGCAAATATTCCAAACTCTGCCGTAGTCCACCTTCCTCCCAAAATCGGAATCTCTCTGTTCGGGGAGCGGCACTGTTGCATCGAGCGGCTACTCTGCCGGCAGCCTCCACTCCGGGTGCTGAACACAGCAGATTGGGTCACGACCACGTGTTTCACGCCGTTCCTGGCGTCTGTCGCCATGGGAGCGCCACTCCGTCCGGGCTTCGCCGACGCCTCCGGCTCAATGCAACAGTGCCAACCTCGGTACGCGGCTTGGTGGCCGCCCCGACCGGGAGGGGCGCGTGCGCGGCGGCCACCTCGTGCGAGCCGCCTGCGAGCTCGAATCGCGCTCACCCCCAACGCCTCAGGGGGCCAAGCTACGCCGACGAGCCGGACAGTCAAGACCACAAGCAGCTTGAAGTCCTGGAAGACGCAGCCGATCGAGCGCCGCAGGGCGGGCACCTTCCAGGAGGCGAGGCGGTTGAGCTCCTTGCCGGCCACCCAGATCCGGCCCGAGGTGGGCCGTTCCTCCTTGGTGAGCAGGCGCAGGAAGGTCGACTTGCCGGAGCCGGACTGGCCCACGATGAAGACGAACTCGCCCTTGTTGACCTCAACCGAGACGTCGTCGAGGGCTTGGACGTCGGTCCCGTAGGTCTTGCCGACATGGTCGAGCTTGATCACGGGGCGGGATTGACCTTTCGCTCTCCGGGGCTTGCTGGGGCGCGGAGTTGGGGGGGCCTCCACGCTGGCCATCTGCCTGGACAACGCAAGACCATACCAGACCTGCCTGCCGAAATCAGTCGGCCGGGAGTCCGTTGGCGCCAGGGCCGCCCCCTGCCGCTTCCTGGCCCGCAGCCGCCGGACCACCGTCGGGGCGAGCAGCACGCCCAGCCCGACCAGCGTCAGCGCCTTGCCGGCCAGGTCGACCGGAGTGTCCCGGTAGACCAGCCGCACCTGCGGCTGGGTCGGCACCACCACCATCAGCCCTGGTGACAGCATCCACGGGCCCTCGGCGCCCTCGGCGCGCCAGTTGGGGAACCAGGAGACCTTGACGACGTGCGGCTCGCCGACGCGGTCGGTGGTGAAGCTGATCACGTCCCCGGTGCGGCTGGTGGTCGCCGGGACCGGGCCGGCCCGCGGCAGCCGGTCGCGCGGCAGGGAGCCGGCCGGCGACGCTCCCGCGTCGGCGAAGGCGGCCCTGGCGGCCTTGTCGCCCGCCGGCGCGAACGCCAGCGGGGTGGCCAGCCAGTCCGGGGTGCGGAACCAGCTGAGCGCGTTGCCGCGCCAGTCCGGGTCGTCGAGCAGCACCGGCCGGAACTCCGGCACCTCCACCAGGTGGCCGTCGCCGACCTCGAAGATCGTGAAGCGGCCGCTGCGCTGCACCACCCGCAGCCCCGCCGCCCGGGCCGCCCGCGTCTCCGGGTCCTGCTTGCGGAGCTGCTCGCAGGGCTGCCACACCTGGGAGTCCGCCTCCTTCTGGCAGGCGTCGTAGGCGACGTAGTAGCGGATCCCGAACAGGCGCATGTGGGTCAGCCCCGCGGGGAAGTCGAAGGCCGGGTAGTCGATGCCGGGCACCGCCTGGGTGGCATGCTCCGACGTCTCCGCCTGCATGATGAAGTGGAACGGCGCGTTCAGCGACGACTCGATCAGCAGCCCCTCCATGGTGGGCTGGCGGGTGAACACCGGGATGTTCTCGAGCGTCCTTGGGGTGCCGAACCGCTCGTAGTCGCGGTTGTACTCCCACATGACCCGGCCGGGCGGGAGCGCGTCCAGCGCGCGGAACAGCGCCTCGGCCTCCGGCCAGCCGGACTTCACCTCGAACCCCTCGTAGTTGTACTGCGCCCAGCCGGGCGTGAAACCGCGGTGCCGCCAGGAGGCCAGCACCGGCGTGACGATCAGCGCCGTCACCACCGCCAGCCAGGCCAACCGCATCGGCGCCCCTGTGCCCCGCTGCAGCCATCCTGCCAGCAGCTCTGCCAGCACGGCCGCGCCGTAGGCGGCCAGCAGCAGCGAACAGAGGTAGATGAACGGCAGCAGGCGGGCGTTCCACAGCGCCGCCTGCGGCGCGAAGCGGATCAGGCCGACGAACACGAACGCCGCCACCGCGGCCGGCCAGGCGTACAGCAGCATCCGCCGCTCCCCCCTCGCCACCGCCGCCACCAGCCCGACCAGGGTCAGCACCAGGTAGGGCCGGATCTCGTTGGGCAGCAGCAGGTCGTACTCGGTGAGCTGGGTCCAGCGGAAATGGGCGGTGTACTGGACCCGGAACAGGAACGGCAGCCCCCAGAAGGCGGCCAGGCAGAACGCCACCAGCAGCACGCCGGCCAGCCGGCGCAACGACTCCACCGCCGTCCGCAGGGGCCGCCGCAGCAGCAGCACCGAGCAGCCGAGCACCAGCACGATGGTGGTCAGGATGTGGCAGAGCACCAGCGCCGCGACCAGCAGCGCGGCCACCCGCCAGCCCTTGCCGTCCTCGCAGACCCGCCACAGCACCGCGAGGGCGAGCGGCAGCAGCGCGAACGACAGCGAGAACGGGAACTCGCCCGCCATGGTGCTGGCGATGTTGCCGCCCCAGATGGTGAACTGCTGGTTCGGCGTCACCTGGGCCATGAACAGGAACACGGTGGCCGCGCAGGCGGCCAGCAGCGGCGCCGGCTCGCGGATCCGCAGCACCCGGAACGCCCCCCAGCAGGTCACCGGCAGCAGGAACAGCCCGAGCGAGGTCACCAGCTTGAAGGCGATCTGGTCGCCGAGCAGCGGGGTGAACAGCGCGATCAGCGCGTACGGCAGCGGGAAGTAGAAGGTCAGCATCGGGATGCCGGCGAACCAGCCGGGCGCCCAGCCGGTCACCCGCCCACGCGGCAGCAGGTCCTCGCGCAGGAACGTGGCCACGTAGTGGTGGGAGCCCATGTCTCCGCCCGCCGCCGTGGTCCGCGAGAAGATAAGGTCTAGGTGCAGCACCCTGACCAGGACGAGGTAGATGGCGGCGAAGGTGAGTAGCGTCAGGCCGCGCTGCACCCACACGGTGCGGGCGCGGGCGTTGGCCAGCCCTTCCGGGCCGAGCGCCGCGATCGTCGCCAGGGTGCCCTCCTCGAGCCGTCGTCTCCAAGAATGAAAGCAGGATCGGCATGGTAATGCCGCCACCGGTCGCGCCGGCAAGAGCCAGACCGTCGCCGACCTGGTCGGGCGAGTGGCTGCCAGCGGCCGACGTGCCCCTGGACGGCGAGCGGGCGGCCACCGTCTCCTTCGACCGGGACGGCCGCTGCCTGCTGACCGTGGCGCTGGACCGGCCGGCCGGCGAGGCCGACGTCGCCGCGCTGGAGGAGGCGGCCGACGTCCTGCCCCAGCTCCACCTGGAGGACCTGCCAGGCGGGGACGGCTATCCGGCCAGGCACGCCGAGGCGTTCGGCCTGCCCGTCCCGCTGCGTCCCGGCGCCTTCAACGCGGCCGCCGAGGTGGAGCTGCTCGCCCAGCCGGGCGGCAGGCGCCTGCCGGCCCGGCTGGGCCGCTACGGGCTGCCGGCCCGTACCGGCACGCTGCCGGCAGCCCCGCCTCCACCCCCGCGGCCGCCGAACCGCGGCCGCCTCGAGCTCGCCCTGCTCGACGCCGGCAGGCGGCTGGTCGCCGCCACCCGCACCCCCGGCCCCACCCTGTGCGCGGTGGCCCTGTGGGCCATGATGGCGGTGTTCGTGGTCGCGTTCGTGCGGGCCACCTGGACGCTGCACGCCCGCTTCGGCACCTACGGCTTCGACCTGGGCATCTACGACCAGGGCACCTGGCTGCTGTCGCGGGCGCAGGCGCCGCTGGTGACCGTGCGCGGCCTCAACCTGTTCGGCCTGCACGGCTCCTACATCCTGATCCTGCTCGCCCCCTTGTACCGGCTGTGGGCCGACCCGAGGCTGCTGCTGCTGCTGCAGGTGGTGTTCCTGGCGCTCCCGGCGGTGGTCGTCTACCGGCTCGGCGCCCGTCACCTCGGTCACCCGGCCGCCGGCCTGGCCGTGGCCGTCGCCTACCTCGCCTACCCGGCGATGCAGTGGGCGATCACCTGGCAGTTCCATCCTGAGGCGATCGCGGCCGGCCTGCTGGCGCTCGCCGCGCTGGCCGCCGACCGTGGCCGCAACCGCACGATGGCCGTCCTGCTCGCCCTGGCCGCGCTCTGCGGCCAGGAGGTCGGGCTGGTGGTCGCCGGCTTCGGCCTGCTGCTGGTGGTCAGCGGCCGGCGTGCGGTCGGCTGGCGCACCGCCGCCGCCGGGTTCGGCTGGTTCCTGGCCGCCACCTTCGTGCTCGCCCCGCTTGCCAGCGGCCGCCCGACCCGGCTGTTCGAGACCACCTACGGCATCGCCGGCAGCGGGCCAGTGGCCCTGCTGCGCGCGCTGCCGACGATCGCCGGGCACGCGCTGCAGACCGGGCTGGCCAACGACGGGCTCGCCTACCTGCTGCTGGTGCTGCTGCCGCTGCTCGGCCTGCCACTGCTGGCGCCCCGCTGGCTGCTGCCGGTGGCGCCGCCGCTGCTGCTGAACCTGGCGGCGGTGCAGCCGGAGCACCACCAGATCCGCTACCACTACCTGGCCACCGCGGCGCCCCTGCTGGCCGCCGGGGCGGTGGCCGGGCTGGCCGTGGTGCGGGCCAGGCGGCGGCGCCTGTTCGTCCCCGTGGTGGTGCTGCTGGTGCTGGTCGCCTGCTTGATGGACTGGCGCTACGGCCCGGCGCCCTGGTCGCGCGACCCGGTCGCCATCGCCGCCGCGCCGGTCGACCAGGCAAGGCGCCAGGCGCTGGCGCTGGTCGACCCGCGGGCGCCGGTCAGCGCCCAGTTCAACCTGCTCCCCCACCTGGCCCACCGCACCGAGATCTACGAGTTCCCCAACCCGTTCCGGGCGGTGAACTGGGGCCTGCCAGGCGACCAGCACCCGCAAGGGGTGGTCGATCGGCTCCGCTTCGTGGTCGTCCAGCGCGACCTGCTCGGCGACGACGACCGCGCCCTGCTGGACCGCCTGCAGCACGACCCCGCCTGGCGGACCGCCTTCGACCAGCAGGGCATGCTGGTGCTGGAACGCCAGGGGGCCGGCGGGTGAGGCCGGCGCTGTCGATCGTCCTGCCGTGCCTGGACGAGGCCGAGCGGCTGCCGGCGACGCTGCGGGCCTACCTGGCCCACTACCCGGCCGGCCGCGCCGAGGTCGAGCTGCTGGTGGTCGACGACGGCTCCACCGACGGCACCGCGGCGGTCGCCGACCGCGTGGCCGCGACCGACCAGCGGGTGCGGGTGCTGCGCACCGCCAGCAACCACGGCAAGGGCTACGCGGTCCGCGCCGGCATCCGCGCCGCCCAGGGGGAGCTGGTGGTGTTCACCGACGCCGACGGCTCCTACGGGCCGGAGCAGGTGGACCTGGTGGTGGCGGCGCTCGCCGGCGCGCCGGTGGCCATCGGTGCCCGGCTCGGCAGCCAGGCGGGCGCCGGGCGGCCGCTGCGCCGCCTGGCCAGCCGCGTCTTCAACCGCGCCATGCGGCTGCTGCTCGGCCTGCCGTTCCACGACACCCAGTGTGGCCTGAAGGGCTTCCGCCAGGAGGCCGCCGCGGCGGTCTTCGGGCGGGCCAGGGTGGACGGGTTCGCGTTCGACGCCGAGATGCTGCTGCTGGCGCGCCACCTCGGCCTCCGGGTGGTCGAGGTGGCGGTCCGGGCGGAGGAGCGCCCGGGCAGCAGGGTCCACCTGACCGGCGACGCGCTGCGGATGCTGCTGGACGTGTGGGCGGTGCGGCGGGCGGCCAGGCGCGGCGCCTACGAGGAGATGCGGGTGGTCGACCCGGCCGGCTGAGCTGCCGCCTGCCTGGCGGGCGAGCGGGCGGCCGCGCGCTCGTGGGAGAGGAACACGAAGCGCTTGTAGGTGGTGAACCGGAACACCATGCCAAGCGCCAGCCCGGCCAGCTGGGCGATGTTGAACCACAGCACGCCGCTCTTGCCGAAGCCCTGCTCCACCACCACGATGCAGGCGTCGGCGATCAGCAGGCCCACCCCGTTCAGTATGAAGAACAGCGTGTACTCCCGGCGCAGCCCGGTGCGGGCGCGATGCCGGAAGGTCCAGTTGCGGTTCATGAAATACGAGGAGGTCGCCGCCACCGCCACCGAGGTGGTCTTGGCGCCCAGCGACGGCCAGCCGAGCCCCAGGTACAGCAGGTTGGCCAGGCCGAAGTCCAGCACGGTGTTGATCGCACCGACGATGCCGAACTTGGCCAGCTCATGGACCAGGTGGCGCCAACGATGGTAGAGGCTCGCGATGATCTTCAGGGCACGCTCCCAACCGTCGAAATGAGCCCGGGTCGCCAAGCCTAGCGCATCCGGGGCGGTCCGGCCGACGCCACCATTACGAACGCGTTTCGGGCCGGCGGCGTTTCGCGACGGCGATGTCGTCGCGCTCGAAGATCACCTGGTATCCCCCTTGCGGCCCGACCAACCGCTGGTACAGCGGCAGCTGCTCGCCGAGCAGCCGCCGGTCCACCACCAGGTAGTCCACGGTGGACGGGTCGGGCGGGTGCTCGCCGTGCGCCCCCCAGTTGGTGACCACCCACGGGTTGGGGAACTCGTAGACGTGCACACGGTGGGTCAGGTGCGGCGCCATGTAGTACATCGCCGACACCCCGGCGTCCGGCGGCACCATCCGGAGCGCGGCGTTGACGGCGGCGTGCCTCGGCTGGGCGCCCGCCCAGACGCCCGAGTCGAACTGGCGGCTCATCGGCGACGGCGACCAGGCCACGTTGGCGGCCAGCGAGGCGGCCAGCAGCACCCCGACCAGCGCCCGGCGGACGCCACGGCCGCGGCCGGCCCAGGCGATCCCCTCCACGGCGGCCAGGAACACCGCGGCCAGCACGATCGCGGTGTAGTGGTAGTGGATGTCGTGGGTCAGGGCATGGCCGGAGGTCACGTTCACCACCGTCTGCGGCGCCCCGATCAGCAGGACCAGCGGCGCGGCCAACGGCAGGAAGGCCACCGGCGCCAGCACCTGCCAGTAGTAGGTGAGCCGGTCGTCCATGGTCGCCAGCTCCAGCAGCCGGCTCGGATGGACCACCATGTTCCAGACGATCGCGCCGACCGAGTCGCCGAAGCCGGGGAACAGCTCCTGGTAGAACGGGCCGGCGCCGCCGCCGGCGGCGGGGATGACGACCCGGGTCGCCAGCAGGAACCAGCCCAACCCGGCCGCGGCGGTGAGCAGGCCGGCGCGCCGCTGGCCCCGAACGGCCAGCACCAGCCCGAGCATGGTCACCGCCAGGGCGGCGTCCTCCTTGCAGGCAAGGGCGACCGCGACCGCCGCCGCGAACCAGCCCCAGCGGCGCCGGCCCGCCAGCCACCAGGCGAACAGCAGCGGCGTGATGATCAGCGCATCGGGGTGGAAGTGCCACCAGTTGATCCACTCCAGCGACGGGTACAGCAGGAAGCAGGCCGCCACCACCAGCGCCAGCCAAGGGCTGCGCAGCCGGTCGCGGGCCAGCAGCCACAGCGGCACCGCGCCGGCCGCCATCCACACCGTCTCCACCAGGTACAGCAGGTGCGGCCCGGCGCCCAGCCAGTAGGCGGGCACGAACAGCAGCGTGATCAGGTTCACGTGGTGGGCGAAGAAGTTCAGGCCCCTGATCGTCACGAACGGCTCGTGGAACCTCGACAGCAGCCAGATCCCCTGGTCGTAGAGGCCCATGTCGTAGCCGAAGGTGCCGAAGTTGGACTGCTGCCCCCAGGTCAGCGAGCCGAACACCGCCACGTAGGCGCCGATCAGCAGGCCGAGCGCCGCCACCGGGGTGAACGGCAGCGCGAGCAGCGAGGCCACGGGCAGATCGGGCGCGCCCGCCTCGGGCTCGGAGGAGGCCACCCGCGCCGGCGGCCAGAACCGCGTCAGAGCGCGGAGCCGAGGTTGCACGGCGACAGTCTACGGTTCGCGGCCGGGCGAGGAGCCCGCCGCGCCGCGGTCGGTGGCGCGGCGGCGCAGCTCGGCGGCGACGAACTGGTCGAGGTCGCCGTCAAGCACCGCCTGGACGTTGCCGGTCTCCACGCCGGTGCGGTGGTCCTTGACCAGCTGGTAGGGCTGCAGCACGTAGGAGCGGATCTGGTTGCCGAAGGCGATCTCGCCGCGGTCGCCCCGCAGCGCCTGCAGCTGGGCCTCCCGCGCCCGTCTGGCCCGCTCGGCCAGCCGCGCCGCCAGGATCTTCAGCGCGATCGTCTTGTTGGCCAGCTGCGAGCGCTCGTTCTGCACGGCGACCACGATCCCGGTCGGCAGGTGGGTGATCCGGACCGCCGAGTCGGTGGTGTTGACCCCCTGGCCGCCCGGCCCGGACGAGCGGTAGATGTCGATCCGAAGGTCGGCGTCGTCGATCTCCGGGGCGTCCTCGGCGTCCAGCACCGGGATCACGTCGACCGCCGCGAACGAGGTGTGCCGCCGCTTGGCCTGGTCGAACGGGGAGATGCGGACCAGCCGGTGGGTGCCGGCCTCCGCCGAGGTCAGGCCGTAGGCCCGCGGGCCCTCCACGGTCAGCGTGACCGACTTGATGCCGGCCTCGTCGCCCTCCTGGTAGTCGTTGACGGTCACCTTGAAGCCGCGGCGCTCCGCCCAGCGGACCAGCATCCGCCACAGCATCTCGGCCCAGTCCTGCGACTCGGTCCCGCCGGCGCCCGGATGGATGGTGACGATCGCGTCGCGGTCGTCGTACTCCCCGCCCAGCAGCGCGAGCACCTCCAGGTCGTCGACCGCGGTGGTCAGGGCGGCGAGCCCCTGGGTCAGCTCGCCGGCGACCGAGTCGTCGTCCTCCTCGAGCGCGAGCTGGTTGAGCGTCTCGAGATCTTCGAGCTGGCGCTGCAGCCGCGCCGCCGCCTCCAGGTCTCCCTCCACGGCGGCCAGCCGGCGCATCACCCGGCGCGCCCGCTCCGGCTCCTCCCACAGGTTCGGCGCCGCCGACTGCTCCCGCAGCGTGGCCAGTTCCCGCTCCTTGCCCGCCAGGTCAAAGGAACTCCTTCGCGTCGGCGAGCCGTTTGCGCAGCTCGGCCAGGTCCGCGCCGTGGTCGGTGGGCATCGCGATCGGGTCTCCTCCAGCCGCGAGATGGGGTCGTCGCCAGCCATCCTAGCGGCCCGGCGCCCCGCAACTGGTGGGAATCCTGCCGGGACGTCGGGAGTTCCCCCTGCGTGCTCCTCGACCCCCAGCGAGGTCCCTCATGCAGCGTCCCTCCACGCTGACCGCGCTGCAGCGCCCGCCGCTGTTCGCCGTGGTGCTGGTCGCCATGGTGCTGCTGGCCGCAGCCGGCGGCGCCGCCGTGGCCTGGCAGCTGGCCAAGTCCGACCGCCCGGTCGCCGCGGCCGTGGCCACCGCCGCCGCGAACCAGCAGTCCCAGGCCGGCCACGCCCACGGTGGGGCGCCGACCTCCCCTGCGGTCACGCCGGTCGGCGGCGTGGTCGCGGTCCGCGTCGACGAGCTGGCGGCCGGCGACGTCGACTTCCAGTGGAAGCCGGACAACCTGCTGCTGGCGGCCGGCCAGCGGGTCACGCTCAAGATCGCCAACGCCGATTACATGCAGCACAACTTCACCTTCAAGGCCGTCAAGGTCGCCAGGAACCTGCCGGTCGGCAAGACGACCACCATCCGCTTCACCGCGCCACGGGCGGGCGCCTACCGCTTCTACTGCAAGTACCACCTGCAGATGATGGACGGGGCCATCACGGTGCGGTGAGCCCGGGGAGCGCAGCGCCCATGGATCCCCGTCCACGCAGCCGCCCGGCAGCGCTGGCCGGCACCCTCCTCGCCCTGACCCTGCTGGCGCTGCTGGTGGCCCCGCCGGCGGACGCGCACGCGCTCGGCGGCGTGGAGCCGAGCAACTACCAGACGCGCGTCCTGGCCGTGCGCCCGCGGGTGCCCGGCCTCTCGGTCAGCGTGATCGACGCCGGCACCCGCCTGCGGCTGGTCAACACCGGCGACCGGGAGGTGGTGGTGCTCGGCTACCAGTCCGAGCCGTGGCTGCGGGTCGGCCGTGGCGGGGTCTTCGAGAACACCAGCTCGCCCGCAGCCTGGCTGGCGGGCCGGCGCCGGGTCGACGCGCCGCCGCCAGCCGCCGCGGACGCGCCGCCGAGCTGGCGCCGGATCGGGGAGGCGGGCACGGTGGCCTGGCGCGACCAGCGGGCACGCTGGACGGCCGCGCAGGCGCCGCCGCAGGTACGGCAGGCGCCCGAGGAGAGCCACGTGGTGGTCCCCAGGTGGACGGTCCCGCTGCGCTACGGCGACCGGCCCGTCACCGTGGTCGGCTCGTCTGGGTGAACCTCCACTTCCGGCTGCGCGACCGTGAGCTCAATCTCTCCAGGGGCTTCCTGCTCACGATGCTGCTGCTGGCCGTCGGCCTGGCCGGGACCTTCCCGCCGATCTACCAGCTGTTCGAGCACACCCGTTAGCGGGGCGGGGAGGGCCCGGCGAAGCGGGCCAGCCGCAAGCCGTCGACCTCGGCTTCCTGCTCCGCTCCCAGATGGCCAGCGCGCTGCCCGGCTGGGCGGTCCGCGCGGCGGTCGCCGCCAAGCTCGGCCTTGGGGTGGGCGTGGCCGTCGCGGCCGGGCTGCGGCTGCGGCAGGCGCTGCTGGACCGGCCGGGCGCCGAGCATCCCAGGCACGGCGGCGGGCAGCTCGCCACCGTCACCCTCTGGCCGGGGGCGCGCCGGCCGATCGCCAACCCCGATCCCGAGACGCGAGGAGGAGCATGATGCGGGCCAACGAGATGGAGCCCAACGGCGGGATCGTGGCCGCGGCGGTCGCGGCCGGCGCCGGCTGCGCCGCCCTCGGGGTGCTGACGGTGGCGTGCGCCGCCTCGACGGAGTTCGCCGACCTGCTGACCCTGTACGCCCCCTCCGGACCGCTCACCGGCAAGTCGTCTGGGTGAACCTCCACTTCCGGCTGCGCGACCGTGAGCTCAATCTCTCCAGGGGCTTCCTGCTCACGATGCTGCTGCTGGCCGTCGGCCTGGCCGGGACCTTCCCGCCGATCTACCAGCTGTTCGAGCACACCCGCTGACGGCGTCTTGTCACTCTCTATGCCGCTTGGCGAAATGACGCCATGTCGGCCCAGCAGAGGGCTGCGCGGATTGGGCTATGCTACGCGAGTGGCCAGAGATGACCTGTCCCCGCGACGGGACGACTGCGGTCGGCAGAGGATAGCCCGGCGGAACGCAGCATTCGTGCTACTGCCAACCTGTATTCTCGTGCTCCTGTCATGCGACCTCATTTGGGAAGTAATCCGCAGCAACGTCTCGGAGTCGACCCGCTCCCACTGGCCGTGGCGCCTGAGTCTCCTCGGGGTGGCACCCGCTGCCGGTTTGGCCGGCGTGGTCGGCGGCCTCCTGCTTGCTCGTGGGCAATTTGCTCGTTCTGTTCGGCCAGCTCTGGGCTGGACGGCCGACGACACGTCGCCAAGCTCAATGATCGGCGATCGGTCACGCTGGACGGTTCACCTGTTCAATGGCGGCGCAGGTCTGGCGACGGTAAGCAAGATTCGGTACTCAGTTGTGCTGGGGACGGGCACTGACTGCGTTCCCGACGCAACTTGGCTTGACTTCACATCGACCATGAGGACGTTAAGAGCTGCGAGCCTGAGCGAGGGCGACGACTTCGCGCTCTCCCAACTCGGGGAAGGTGCGGCCCTGCCCGCCGTGAAGGGATCCAGCGACGGCGTGGAACTGGTAGCCTTTGGTGAACGCTGTCTGTCGAGGCTGCGGGCGTTCAATATCTGGATCCAGGTGATTGACACTGTCGGGGACACGCACGAACGAATATTGCGGTGCCTGGAGCCGCTAGGCCGCGACGACAAGGAGGGGAACGAGTCGTAGGCTCGTCTGGGGTGCGTTGCGCTAGAGTCCAGCGTGGTCGAGGATAGCATCCGTGACCGTCATTACTCGTAGTTCGCAGTCCTTAGTCTTGGTGCTGTCAAAGGTTCCATTCTCGGCGAGCTTGTTGCTCGGTGCGCCGCCGCCGCAGACTGTGAAGTAGCCGCATTCGTCACGGCAGCGCATTACGCCCTTCCGAATATCGCGTTCGACCTTGACGAGACTTCGCTGTGACTGTATTTCACGCCAACCATGGGTATGGACGTTGCCCCAGGTAAATCTCCCGTATCGAGGATGCCCGGTTCCAAGCAGCTCGGGCGAGAAGGTGGAGATGGATCCATCAACCCCGATGCTGATGGTTCCGCCTGGCAGGTTTTCAGCACTTCTCACTTGATACCCTGGAGACGCTCGTAGGAAGCCCTCGGCCTCGTCGAGTTCGCGAACTCGCATGTCGGGTTGACTGCGCCGGAGCTCAAGAAGCCGCCTCAGAAAGCTGTAGTACCCATTTCCCGCTCCTGATTCCCCCATTGTTGTTGTCTCATTACCGCCCTCAACCTCCTCCACGTTGAATCCTACACTGCGTATACAATTATCCACCAGGAAAGCCCAGATGTCATCTGGGTGATCCAGAGAACGTCTCGTGAGGACGGCAATGACGGTGGGAGACAAGTCATGCTGCTGAAGCTTGCGCAGGCCAGCAAGTGATCGGGAATGGGTGCCGCCACCGTGACGGTCGCGGCGCTCAGCGTCATGAAGGTCAGCGGGCCCGTCGATACTTAC
>WNGB01010314.1_pt1 | contig 12982 bp, 8 predicted proteins | sample 5400681 | NCBI WGS metagenome assembly WNGB01 (sample SAMN13153367, study PRJNA577476) | soil metagenome | isolation source: 115 cm soil or saprolite under grassland replicate 2 | place: USA:California | collected 2016-06-15 | reverse complement strand
TCGGACGCGTGGAGGTGCGGCCCGGCTCGCGGCTGCGGCTGCTCGGGGCCACGGCCACCGATCACCGCCTGGCGCTCGACGTCGGGGAGATCTACGCCCGGGTGAATGCGCCCCCGCGGCTGTTCTTCGTCGAGACCCCTGCCGGCGTGGCGATCGACCTCGGCTGCGCCTATACGCTCCGCGTGGACGCCTCGGGCAACGGCTTCCTCCACGTCACGTCCGGCGCCGTCGAGTTCGAGTGGGGTGGCCGCCGGGCGATCGTGCCCATCGGCTTGCGCGTCGAAATCCGCAGCGGCTTCGGTCCCGGCGTGCCGGTCGTCCTGGACGCGCCCGAAGCGTTCCGGCGCGCCCTCGATTCACTCGAGTTCGGCCCGCAACCGGGGGGAGGGGCGCTCCCGCGGGTGCTCGCGCTGGCGCGCCGCGACGACGCGATCTCTCTTTGGCACCTGCTCGCCCGCACCGACGGCGCCTCGCGCCTCGCGGTGTACGAGCGCCTCACCGAGCTGGTGCCGCTCCCCGCGGGCATCGAGCGCGAGGCGATCCTGCGGCTCGATCGCGGGGCGCTCGACGTCTACTGGAACTACCTGCCGCACTCGGTCTGGTTGAAAGGCCTGAAGAAGAAGGGTCGCTGATCCAAACCGCCGCGCTCTCGTCGGCATCCTACCGAGTGAACCCGCTCCTGGAGTCGCACATGTTCGCTCGGATTCGCACACTCGGCGTTACGGCGCTGTTCGCCGCTACGCTGGCCACACCGGCGCTCGCCAAACCGCCCTGGCTGTCGATCGAATACCCGGTCAACCCCTACGACGCGTCGCTACGCGGGGTCTTCCTCGTGGTCCACACGTTCATTCACCGCATGCCGGTCGCCGTACCACTGGCGGGCACCGCCGAAGGGTTCGTGAACGGAGAGCGGCGCACGATCGCGCTCGAATTCACCGAGACTTCACGGCCCGGCGTCTATGCGCTGACGCAGGCGTGGCCCCGCGAAGGGGTCTGGACGCTCGTGATCCGCGCCGGTCAGGCTCCCGGCATGATCGCCACGGCGGTGGTCGAGATCGGCGCGGATGGCGGCATCGCGTCCGTGCGCGTCCCCACCCGACAGGAAGGGAACGGGGCCGTCCCGGCGGACGTCTCGATGGCCGACATCGACCGGGCGCTGCGGGCGCGGGGAGCCTTGACGCGGTCTTGACGGCGGGGGGGCATCCTGGCACATCCAAATCACCGTGCCAGGAGCCTCCCATGCGTCGCTTTCTCCCTCTCCCCCCAGCGTTGGCCGTCCTCGGCGGACTCGTTGCCGGCTGCTCTGACCGCGCACCGACGGCGCCTCTCGTCGAGCTTCGCTTCAGCGGGTCCGAAGGTGCCGCCGCCGGCGTCACGGCCATGACGCAGAACCTCTACGTCGGCGCCGACGTGGACGCCGTCATCATCGCGCTCGCCTCCCCGGACCCGAACGACGACGTCCCGGCCTTGGTGAACGCGATCCAAACGGTCGGCAATACCGATTTCCCTGCCCGCGCTGAGGCGATCGCCGATGAGATCGCTCGCGTGCGGCCCCACGCCGTCGGCCTGCAGGAAGTGGAAGTGCTCGACATCGACCTCACTCCCTTCGGCCAGCCGATCGTCGTGGATCTCGACTTCCTGCCGATACTCCAGGCGGCGCTGGCCGCGCGGAATCTCCATTACGTTGTCGCCGCCCAGGTGCAGAACACCGCGGCGGTGCCGGTCCCGGGGATCAGCCTCGTGGATTACGACGCGATCCTCGTGGACGCGGATCGGGTGACCGTTACGACGGCGGGCGGCCAGAACTTCTTCCGCAATGCCGGCCCGGTCGCGCCCGGCGTGGACCTCAAGCGGGGCTGGGTGTGGACCCGCGTCATGATCGCCGGCACGCCTTACACGTTCGTGAGCACGCACACCGAACCGGACCTGGCCGGCGCGTCGCTGGCTGGATTACGCGAGGCGCAATTGACCGAGCTGGTAGACTCGCTCGCCGCCGACCAGCGGGTCGTCATGATGGGCGACTTCAACGACGTGCCCGGCTCCCTGATGCACCAGGTCGTGATGGGCGCGGGCTTCACCGACGCGTGGGCCGCCCTTCGTCCCGGTGCGATCGGCTACACGTGCTGTCACCTGTCGGACCTCTCCGACTCGGTCGCCAACTTCTCCCAGCGCATCGACTACGTCTTCTCGCGCGGGCTGGGGGGGGGGGACCCCGACGTCCGCCTGCGCGGCAAGGTCGACCGGTTCGGCGAGGTGCCGTCGGACCGGACGGCGGGGCCCGCCTATCTCATTTGGCCGTCCGACCACGCCGGCCTGATCGCGACGCTTCGCTAACGCGGCCGGGGGGGGGGAGGCGGCTCCTCGCCGATCGGCGTACCCGGCGGCGGCGCCAGCGGTTGGGGCGCCGCCGTCGGCGCGTCGCGGCGCGTCAGGAACCGGTCGATGTCCGCCGCCGCGAGCTGGCGGTGGGCCAGCGCGTCGCTCCCCGCCGCGGCCCGGCTCGGTGCCGCCAGCTGGCGCGCGATGCGCCGCAGCCCCCACTCCGCCGCCGCTCTGACCTCGGGCGTCGCCTCGCCGCGGCGTGCCAGGTCGATCAGCTCGTCCATCACGACGCGCTCCGCGACGCGCTTCAGGGCCGCGTGCTGCGCGGGCGCCGGGGCACCCCACGTCCGGTCCACAATACGGCCGATCACCTCGGTGAGGGTCGGTTGGCTTGGGTCGCGATCCGCGAAGGCCACGATCCGCGCTGCGCGCGCGGGGTCGAGGAGCCCGCCGACGACGGTCGCCGCCAGCGTGCGGGCGATGCCCACTTGGTCGAACGCCGGCGCCGCGGCCGAGCTGAACCCGCGGGTGTCCGTGTCGTACCCGAACGGGCGCGGGGCGAGCAGGCGCAACACCCGCTCCGGCACCGCCAGCTCGCGGGGATCGATCGCGTCGAGCACCGCTTCCAGCGCGCGGCGCTGCTCCGCCGCCGGGATGATCCGCGTTGCGGGTTGCGTGTCGCCGCGCAGCGCGTAGCGGTACTCCATGCCGCCGACGATCTTGATCGCCGCGCCCAGCGTGAAGCGGTGGTGCAGGTAGACCGTCGCCAGCCGCCGGTTCAGCAGCGCCATCGGCTCTCCCGGCGCGATCGCCCGCTCGTCGAACCGCTCGAGCAGGAAGCGCCGCACCGCCGCCACGCGCTGGAGCTCGGCGGTCATGTCGCTGCCGTTCACCCAGGTCGTCGCCTGGGGGTAGGCGTTGGAGGGCGCCTCGTCCGGGTTGGTGATGAACTTCAGCCCGCGCGCCATCCCTTCCCGCGCGATCGCGTCGAGGCCCGCGGCCTCCGCCGCCGGCGCGAACTCGGTGTACGCCCAGCGGAGCGCGAGCGAGTCCCAGGCGCCGGGGCCGTCGCGGTAGGCGGCGGAAAGGTCGAGCTTCCCGTTCGCCAGCTGGATCAGCGGGGCCGGGTAGTCCATCACCGAGGCCCGCCCGTAACTCGTCGCGATGAAGTTGTGCGCCAGCCCGAGCGTGTGTCCGACCTCGTGCGCGGCGTGCTGCCGCCGCCGCGCCATCGCGAACGCTTCGGGCGTCACGTCAGCCGCCAGCGTCGCGAGCCAGGGGTCGAGGCCCTCGGCGTCCTCCGCGCCCAGGGCGGGCGCGGCGCCCGCATAGATGTCGTAGTCGGGAAGCGAACGGTGGGACTCCATGCGCACCGCGGCCTTGATGATCTCCCCCGTGCGCGGGTCGACAAACGCGGGGCCGATGGAGTAGTCGGCCTCGGTGCGGTGCACCCACTGGATGACGTTGTAGCGGGCGTCCAGGGGATCCATGTCGGCCGGCATGTCCTCGACGCGGAACGCGTTGCGGAAACCCGCCGCGTCGAACACCCGGTTCCACCAGCTCGCGCCCTCTTTGAAGGCGGCCCGATAGGGCTCGGGGACGCCGGGGTCGAGATAGTAGACGATCGGCCGCACCGGCTCGGACACGGCGGCCGCGGCGTCGCGTTTCTGGAGGCGGTGCCGGATCGCGTACCGCGTGACGAAGTCCTGCGTGAGCGGCTTGGCGAAGTCGTAGAAGCTCACCGCGAAGATCCCCATGCGCGGGTCGAACGGCCGCGGGCGGTAGCCGGGACCGGGGAGCTTCACGAACGACAGGTGCTGGCGCAGCGTCAGAGCGCGGGCGTCGGGCGTGTGCCGGCGCACGCTGCGGCCGGGGCTCTCGGTCGTCAAGGTCAGCGTCGCTTCGATCTCCGTGTTGTCGGGAAAACCTTTGGTGCGCGGCAGGTACACGGCGCTGCGGTTCGGTTCGAGCCCATAGCCGCCTTGATTGCCGGCCCGCAGCGCGCCGCGCACGTCGGTGATGTCGCTCAACACGAACCCCGTCGCGTCCACGAGCAGCCGGCCACCCTCTTCGGCGACGATTTCCCACGCCGCGATCGTAGACAGCGGGAATGACTCGCGGACCGAGCGGGCGAGCGCTTCGTTGTCGCTCAGGGCGCGGAAGCGCGGGTTCTGCAACACCAGCTGGACGCGCGGGCCCCCCCCCCCTCCGGCACGCTCGAAGCGGGCGATTTGCTCGTCCCCGATCGTGCCGCGGTCCAGGCCGAGACTGGCGTCGCCGAGACCGGTGGCCAACGAGGGGAGGTAGAGAAAGTCCTCGCCCAGGCGCCCGGCCGGAACCTCGAAGAAGAGCCGGCCCTTCGCGGCGTCCCAGTACAGCGGGATGTAACCGTCGCGCCTCTCGAAGCTCTTCGTGTAGTCGGTGATGCTGGGCAGCTGCGCGATGGCGGGCGTGGCGAGCGTCATGAGCGCCGCCACGACGGGGCGGAGACGAGCAAGCATACGGCGGACCTCGGGGGAACGGGACGGTCGAAAAGCTGACGCCCGTTCCCCCGCGCGGCTAGGCCACGGTGCCGATCGGCAGCCTCCGAATCCGTTTGCCCGTCGCGGCGAAAATTGCGTTGCACACCGCGGGCGCAATCGGCGGGGTTCCCGGCTCACCCACACCCCCAGGTGCTTCCCCGCTCGAGACGATGTGCACCTCGACTACGGGCATCTCGGCCATGCGCAGCATCTGGTAGTCGTGGTAGTTGCTCTGCTGCACGCGCCCGCGATCGATCGTGATCGCACCCTTCAGCGCCGCCGTGAGCCCGTACACGATCCCGCTCTGCATCTGCGCCTCGATCGTGTCAGGGTTCACAAACATGCCGCAGTCCACGGCGCACACGACCCGATGCACGCGCACCTCGCCGGCGGAAGAGACCGAGACCTCGGCCACCTCCGCGACGATGCTCTCGAACGACTTGTGCACCGCGATGCCGCGCGCCCGTCCGGCGGGCAACGGCGTGCCCCACCCGGCCTTCGCCGCCGCCAGCTCGAGCACGGCCCGATGGCGCGGGGCATTGGACAGCAGCCCCCGCCGGTACTCGAAGGGATCGACCTTGGCGGCCGCCGCCAACTCGTCGATGAAGCTTTCGACTGCGAACGCGTTGAAGGAATTGTTCACCGAGCGCCAGAAACCGACCGGGATGCCGGTGTCCGTCAGGGCGTAGTCCACGTGCACGTTGGGAACGGCGTAGGCCATCTCCTTGCCGCCCTCGACCGCCTCGCCGTCCAGCCCGTTCTGCACGGAGTTGGGGAAGACGCGCGCCATGATGGAGGGCGCGACGATGCGGTGCGTCCAGGCCACCGGCTGGCCGCCGGCGGTCAAGCCGGCCCGCAGGCGGTGGTAATTCGCGGGGCGGTACTGCGCGTTCTGGATGTCGTCCTCGCGCGACCAGATCACTTTCACGGGCACGCCCCCGGCGGCCTTGGACACCTCGAGGGCCTCCTGGATGAAGTCCAGCTCGAACCGCCGCCCGAAGCCGCCGCCCAGGTACGTGGTGTGGACCTGGACCTTCTCGGGCGGCACGCCGCCGATCTGCGCGCCAATCCCCTGCGCACCCGTTTGGAACTGTGTCGGCGCCCAGATGTCCACACCGTCCGGCCGGACGTGGGCGGTGCAGTTCATGGGCTCCATGGTGGCGTGGGCCAGGAAGGGCAGCTCGTAGACCGCTTCCACGCGTTGAGCGGCGCCCCCCCCCTCTCGAAGCGCGGCGTCGGGATCGCCGTCGTGGCGCGCCACGGCGCCGGGCTGCCCCGCGCGGTCGGCGAACAGCTGCGAGATGGTGGCGTTCGAGACCGCCGCGTTGGGCCCCTCGTCCCAGACGACTTGCAGGGCATCGCGCCCCTGCTTGGCGGGCCAGTAACCGGTGCCCACGACCGCGACGCCGCTCGAGATCTGGACGACGTCGCGCACCCCTTCCACCGCCTTGGCGGCGGTGGCGTCGAAACTCTTGACCTTCCCGCCGAACACGGGCGACCGCGCCACCAGCGCGACGCGCATGCCGGGGACCCGGACGTCGATCCCGAACTGGGCGCGCCCGTTCACCTTGACCGGGCTATCGAGGCGCTTCGTCGGCTTCCCGAGGATGGTCCACGTCTTGGGGTCCTTGAGCGGCACGTCGGCGGGGACGGGAACGGCGGCGGCTCGCTGCGCCAGCTGGCCGTAGCGCAGCCGGCGGCGGGTCTTGGCGTGCGTCACCGCGCCCCGCTCCGCCCGACACTCCGCGCGGTTCACGCCCCACGCCTGCGCGGCGGCGGTGATCAGCATTTCGCGCGCCTGCGCGCCGGCCTTGCGCAGCGGCATCCACGCCGCACGCACGCTCGTGCTCCCACCCGTTCCCTGCATGCCGAACAAGGGATTGATGTACGCCTTGTCGGCCGGGGCGAACTCGATCTTGACCTTCGTCCAGTCGGCTTCCAGCTCCTCGGCGAGCAGCATCGGCAGGGCGGTCGTGACCCCCTGGCCCATTTCCGAGCGGTCCACGACGACGCGGACGCTGTCGTCCGGGTCGATGCGGAGCCAGGCGTTGGGCGCAAATCCTGCCACCTGCTGGTTGCGCCCGGTCGGAATGCGAAATCCGATCACGAGGCCGGCGCCGACCGTTCCGGCCGTCTGAAGAAACGCGCGCCGTTCCATCAGGCCTCCTTCGCCGCGCGGTGCACGGCGGCGCGAATGCGCTGGTAGGTGCCGCAGCGGCAGATGTTGGTCATGGCGTCGTCGATCTGCTCGTCGGTGGGCTCGGGCGTCTTCGCCAGCAGCGCCGCGGCCGCCATGACCTGCCCTGACTGGCAGTACCCGCACTGCGGCACGTCTTCGGCGATCCACGCCTTTTGCACGCGGTGCGCCGCCGTGGCGACGCCACCGGGGGAAAGCCCTTCGATGGTCGTGATTTTCGCGGTGCCGACCGCGGCGATCGGTGTCACGCAAGAGCGCGTGGCCTCGCCGTTCAGGTGGACGGTGCAGGCGCCGCACTGCGCGATGCCGCATCCGAACTTCGTGCCCGTGAGGCCGATGTTGTCGCGCAGCACCCAGAGCAGCGGCGTGTCGGCGGCGACGAAGACGGTGTAGGGACGCTCGTTGACCGTGAGCGTAAAGGGTGGCATGAGACGAACCCTCGCGTGGGAAGACCGCCGGAAAGTGACATGGAAGCGCGGAAACGGGAAGCCCCTGGCGATCCCGACATCGCGTGCCAGATTCACGCTGCCCTTCTCGATTGGTGAGCGAAATGAAACGTTTCGCGACGTTGTGGTTGGGACTGGTGCTGGTCGTCGCGCCTGGCGCCGCGCAGACGCCACGCCCCATGGAGTACGCCGACATCTTCCGCCTCGCGAACCTCGGCGGCGCCGAGCTGTCGCCCGACGGCGCGTGGATCGTGTACGAGGTGTCGAAGCTCCAGTTTCCCGACTGGCAGCGGCGCACCGACTTGTACCTGGTCTCGGCCGACGGCCGCACCACGCGCCAGCTGACGTACACGGAAGGCGAGGACGAGACCGGCGCGCGCTGGCAGCCCCGCGGCATGGCGGCGGGGATCGGCGCGATTGGATTCACGTCGAGTCGCGACAACAAGAAGCGCCAGCTGTTCCTGATTCGCCCCGACGGCGGTGAGGCGCGTCGTGTCACAAACGCGGAGGACGGGATCGGGGCGTGGGCGTGGAGCCGCGACGGCGCCCGGATCGCCTACAGCGCCGGCCCCGAGGGGAAACGCCAGGTCTGGGTGGTCTCCGGCGACGGCACCGGCAAGGCGGAGCAGGTCACGAAGCACGCAACATCGGTCGAGAGTTTCTACTGGAGCGAGGACGGGCGCGCCCTCTACTTCACCGCCCCCGACGAGCCCGACTCCACACGCCGCCGCCGCATGAAGGAAAAGTTCGACGTGCGGGTGATGAACGAGCCGGCGCCGGCGATGCACCTGTGGGCGCTCGATGTCGCGGCCAAGACGGAGCAGCGGCTCACGGAGGGAGCGCTCCGCGTGACGGGCGTGGAGTTGTCGCGCGACGGCCGTTGGGCGGCGTTCCGGGGGCGGCCCACCGACCGCTACGCCGACGACCGCGCCACCGAGCTATACCTCGTGAACCTCGGGTCGGGCGCCCTGGAGCGGCTCACCGACAACTACGTCGGGGAAGGGGCGCTGTCGTTCTCGCCCGATTCGCGCCTCATCGCGTTCACCGCGGACCGAGATTTTCACTACGGGAATCTGAGCCGCGTGTACGTGCGACCGGTGGTTGGCGGAAAGGGGGACTGGCGCGAGCTGGGCCGCGGCGACGCCCGCGATGTCGGCGTGGACTTCTGGAGCGCCGACGGCCGCACGATCTACTGGAACGGCGACGAGGGGGTCAACGGGAACCTGTACGCGCTCGACGTCGCCTCGGGGGCCGCGCGGGCGCTCGCGACCGTCGTGGGCACGGTGAGCGCCGCCAAGAATCGCGAGCAGGAGAGCGCCCTGCTGCGCTACACTGATCCCCGCAGCCCCACCGACCTCTACCTCGCGCCGGTGGCGCAGCTGGCGCGCCGCGAGCGCTGGGTGCGCCTCACGCGGCTCAACCCGTGGGTCGACTCGCTCGCCCTCGGCCGCTACGAGACCGTGCACTGGAAGGCGGGTGACGGCGCCACCGTGGAGGGCATTCTCGTGTACCCTGTCGCCTGGGACCGCGCACGCCGTTATCCCCTGATCGTGCAGCTGCACGGCGGCCCCGCTAGCGCGTACCAGAACGCGTTCAGCGGCAGCTACGGCACGTACACCCATGTCCTCGCCGGGAAGGGGTACGCGGTGCTCCAGCCGAACTACCGCGGCTCGACCGGCTACGGCGAAGCGTTCCAAGCCGCCATCGCCGGCAATTACTGGCCGCTCGCCGCTGAAGACATCCTCACGGGCGTGGACACGCTGATCGCCCGCGGGATCGCGTCCCCCGATTCGCTCGGCTTGATGGGCTGGTCGGCGGGCGGCCATTGGTCGAACTGGACGTTGGTCACGACGGACCGGTTCAAGGCGATTTCGAGCGGGGCCGGAGTGTCGAACTGGATCAGCCTGTATGCGCAGACCGACGTGCAGTCCACCCGCGAGTACTACCTCGGCGGGGACGCGGGCCGCGGGGCCGCCAACAAACCGTGGGACAATTTCGATCACTGGTGGGCCGAATCGCCGCTCAAGTACATCGCGCGGGCGCGGACACCCACGCTGCTGCACTCGGGTGAGAAGGACGAGCGGATTCCGATGGCGCAGAACCTCGAGATGCACATGGCGTTGAAGCAGCGCGGCGTGCCGACGGAATTCCTGGTGTATCCGGGCCAGCCGCACGGGCTTCAGGAGCCGCGCTATCAGCTCGTGAAGATGATGGCGGAGGTGGGGTGGTTCGAGCGGTGGATTCGGGGGAAGCCGGGGTTCACCTGGGAGGAACTGCTCGGGACCGCGGATCGGATCGCCGGGAAGGCGGCGGTCAGCGCTCAGCCGTCAGCTGTCAGCGGGGCCGAGCGCTGACGGCTGACCGCTGATGGATGACGGCGCCGTTTCGTACGCGCGGAGGCTCGGGCTCTTCTCCGGGACCATGGCCGTCGTGGGCGGGATCATCGGCGGCGGGATCTTTCGGACTCCCGTCACCGTCGCCGAGCGCGTGGGCTCGCCCGGTCTGGTGTTGGTCGCCTGGGTGCTGGGGGGCGCGATCGCCCTGATTGGCGCGTTCTGCTTCGGCGAGCTGGGGTGGCGGCGGCCGCGGGCGGGCGGCGGGTACGTGTACCTGCGGGAAACGTGGGGGTCGCTGCCCGCCTTTCTCTACGGGTGGACCCTCGTCCTCGTCATCGCGACGGGGGCGATCGCCGCGGTCGCCGTCACCTTCGCCAACTACGCCCTCGCGCTCGCCGGACTCCCCGACCGGTACACCGTGCCGCTCGCCGTGGGCGCGATCGTCCTGCTCGCCGGCATCAATTACGTGGGCGTCCGTCCGGCTGCGATTACGCAAAACATCTTTACCGTGCTGAAGCTCGCTGCCCTCGCCGCGCTCATCGGCGCGGGGATCTTCTTGGCCGCACCCACCGCGCCCTACCCGGTCTCACCCCCGCCCTTGGCGTCTGGTCTCGGTGCCGCATTGGTTCCCATTCTCTTCACCTACGGAGGCTGGCAGCAGACCAACTTCATCGCCGAGGAAATCATCGAGCCGGAGCGCAACCTGCCTCGTGCCCTCGTGATCGGCGTGGCCATCGTCGTCGCCGTCTATCTGCTGGCGAACGTCGCCTACCTGCGCGTGCTCGGCGCGGCCGGGCTCGCGGCGAGTACCGCCCCCGCCGCCGACGTGATGCAGGCGGTGCTCGGCCCCGTGGGTGGCAAGATGATCGCCGCAGGGATCGCGGTCTCGACCTTCGGGTTCCTCAACCTCGTGATCCTCGTGACCCCGCGCGTTCTGCAAGCGATGGCCGCCGACGGCGTCTTCTTCGCCCGCCTCGCCGTGTTGCACCCCGTCTATCGCACGCCCGCCGCCGCGATCGTCGCCCTGGCCGCGTGCGCCATCGCGCTCGCCCTGTCGAAGACTTTCGGCCAGCTCGTCGACTACGTGACGTTCGGAGACTGGATTTTCTTCGGGCTGACGGTCGCCGGGTTGTTCGTCTACCGCCGGCGCGACGGCAGGCCGCCGGCGTTCGGCGTGCCCGGGTATCCGTGGACGCCCGCGCTGTTCGTGCTGGCGGCCGCGTACACCGTGGTGAGTGCCGTCGCGTCGAACCCGCGGAACGCGGGCGTCGGCACGCTGCTCATCGGCGCGGGGATCCCGATCTTCCTGTACTGGCGGCGCCGCAGCGCGGCGCTAGGTTAGGCCTATGCGCCGAACACTCCTGCGATTCGCGTTCGTCACGGTCGTTCCGATCGCGCCGCTCGCCGCTCAGGCCCACGAGCACGGGCCCGCCGAACGACTCGGTCGGGTGGTTTTCCCCGTGTCCTGCAACGCCGAAGCCCAGCGACGCTTCGAGCACGCCATGGCGCTGCTCCACTCCTTCTGGTGGGAGCAGGGGCCGGCGGCATTCGGCGCCGTTACCGCTGCCGACTCGACGTGCGCGATGGGGTACTGGGGCCTTGCCCTGAACTACTGGGGCAACCCGTTCGCGGGTGGGGCGTCCGGCGACAACCTGCGGCAGGGGGCGGCGGCGGCCGCCCGTGCGGTCGCGCTGAGCGCGCCCACGGCGCGAGAGCGCGGTCTCCTCGCGGCCGTGAGCGCGCTGTACCGCGACTACGAGACAGTACCCAACCCGCCCCGCCTGCGCGCGTACTCGGATACCCTGGCCCGCGTGTACCGCGACCATCCGAACGATGCGGAGGTCGCGATGTATTATGCCCTCTCGCTGGTCGCCACGGCCCCGGCAACCGATACCACGTTCGCTCGGCAGAAGCGCGCGGCAGCGATTCTGAATCCGCTGTTCCAGCGCTTTCCGGGGCACCCGGGTCTCGCCCACTACATCATCCACGCCAACGACTCGCCCCGGCTCGCCGCACTCGGCCTCGACGCCGCCCGCCGCTACGCCCAGATCGCGCCCTCGGCGCCGCACGCCCAACACATGCCGTCCCACATCTTCGTGCGGCTGGGGCTGTGGGACGAAACCATTGCCGCGAATCAGAGGGCATTTGCGGCAGGCGTGGCGTACGCGGAGGCGCAACGACTGGGCGGCGTCGTCCCCGAGCAGTTCCACGCGCTGGACTACATGGTCTATGGCTACCTCCAGGAAGGCCGGGACTCGGCCGCGCGGGCGACCGTCGCCGACGGCCTCGCGCGCTCCGCGGTGGTGGACGCACGCGGCTTGGTGGCGAGCTACAACCGCGTGGCGATGGAGGCCCGCATCCCGCTGGAGCGGGGCGACTGGGTCGCCGCCGCCCGGCTGCCCGTGCGCGCCACCGAGGCCAACATCGGCGCGGCGCTGGCGCATTTCGCCCGCGGGATCGGCGCCGCCCGCAGCGGGGACACCGCCCGGGCCCGCGCCGAGGTGGCAGCGCTCGAGGCCATCGAAACCGCCTTGCGCGGCCAACCCGGGTACAACTGGTCCCGCATCGTGGGCATCAAGCGGCAGGTGGTTGCGGCGTGGCTCGCCCTCGCGACTGGCGACACGGCGAGCGCCGTGCGTGACGCGCGAACCGCCGCGGTGGTCGAAGACGTTACGGAAAAGCACCCGGTGACGCCGGGTGAGCTGCTGCCGGCGCGCGAGCTGGAGGGTGACCTGTTGCTGGCGGCCGGCCGGTACGGCGACGCGCGCGTGGCGTACGACGCGGCGCTCAGCCGGGAGCCCGGGCGCGCGCGCAGCTTATTCGGCGCCGCGCGCGCCGCCGAGCTCGCCGGGGACCGGGCCGCCGCGCTGGCGCGGTATCGCCAGTTCCTGAAGCTGATGGAACATGCCGACGGCGGCCGGCCGGAGATCGACCGAGCCAAGGCGTTCCGAATGGGGTAACAATCCGCATGCCCAACCTACCGCGCCTCCTCCCGCTTGGTGCCGCGCTGCTGCTCGCCGCGCCCACGGCCAGCGCCCAGTACTTCGGCCGTAACAAGGTTCAGTACGAGACGTTCAACTTCCAGGTGCTCACGACCGAGCACTTCAAGGTCTTTTACTACCCGGCCGAGCGCGGCGCCGCCGAGCAGGCGGCGCGCAT
>WNGB01010311.1_pt1 | contig 12984 bp, 12 predicted proteins | sample 5400681 | NCBI WGS metagenome assembly WNGB01 (sample SAMN13153367, study PRJNA577476) | soil metagenome | isolation source: 115 cm soil or saprolite under grassland replicate 2 | place: USA:California | collected 2016-06-15 | reverse complement strand
GGCGCGCCCAAGCGGACCTGCCTGGAACCGGACGGGCCGCTGCCCGGCGTCGTCCCGGCGATGGTCGGCCTACCGGTCGGGCAGGCGGCCGCCTGGCTGGACCATGCCGGCCTGGCGGTGGTCCAACGGCTGCGGGTCGACGGGCGGCTGCGGCCGGGCACGGTGCTGGCCCAGTCGCCAGCTGGCGGGACGGCGCGGCGGGCGGGGACGCCGGTGGAGCTGACCGTCGCCGTCGACCGGCTGGGGTTCGGCGGCCTGGGGGTGGCGCTGGTCCCCGAGGTGCTCGGCCGGCCGGAGGCGGCCGCCAGGGAGCTGCTCGGGCAGGCCGGGCTCGGCGCCGTGGTGGTCGCCGGCTGCGACAGCGACGCGGCGCGGGCGGCGGACCGGCCGGGCTGGGTGTGGCGGTCCGGTCCGGCGCCAGGCGCGCAGACGCCGAACGGCCGTCCGGTGCGCCTGTGGGTCAACCCGCCGGGCTGCCAGCCGCCGGCCCCCGCGCCCGGCACCGGCGGCTCGGCCAGCGGCTCGGCCAGCGGCCCGGCCAGCGGCGGCTGAGGGCTGGCTGGTCCGGCTGGTCGGCGGCGCTGCCGCCGTGGCACGGGCAGGCGGCGGCACGGGCGGGCGGCGGCAGGGCCGGGCGGCGGGTCATGCGCGGGAACGGGGCCGCCCGGCGGCGGGGCCGGGCCGGCCAGGGGAGACGTGGGGGTCGCCGGCGACCAGGGCCCGCCAGGGCCGGTCGGCGCCGGCACTGACGCCGACCCGGCCGGTCCAGGCGACCCGGTCGTCGGGCACCGGCCAGCCGGCGGCGAGGAGCACCGGCCCGGCGCGCAGGTCGGCGCCGTCGGCCCAGCCGGCCAGCCCGAGCGCCTGGCACAGGCGGGCCGGCCCTCTCGCCAGGTCGCGGGCGCGGCTGGCCGGGCGCCTGGCGGCCATCAGCGCCGTGCCGACGACCGGCTCGCCGGCCCGCAGCAGCACCGCCTGGGCGACCCCTGGAGGGGCGCAGACCACGTTGGCGCACCAGTGCATCCCGTAGGTGAAGTAGACGTAGAGGTGCCCGGGGGGGCCGAACATGACCGCGTTGCGGGCGGTCCGGCCGCGGTAGGCGTGGCTGGCGGGGTCGAGGCCGTCGCCGTCGTAGGCCTCGGTCTCCACGATCCGGACGGCGCTGGTTCCCTCCGGTGCATGGTGGACCAGCAGGCGACCGAGCAGGTCGCGGGCGACCTCCAGGACCGGCCGCAGGTAGAAGGCGGTCGGCAGCGGCTCCTGCGCCCCCGGCGGCAGGGCGGCGGGGGTCATGGCCGGCTGCGGCCCTTGGCCAGGAAGCGGGCGAACTCGGCGTCGGGGAGGGCGTTGACGACCCGGTCGGGGGTGGTCCAGCCCCGACCGGCGGTGGCCACTGCGAAGCGCATGTTGGCCAGGTGCCCCGGCCCGTGGCTGTCGGAGCCGAAGGACAGCAGCACCCCGAAGCGGTGGGCCAGCCGGATCTGCTCGTCGCCCAGGTCGAGGCGGTGCGGGGAGCCGTTCACCTCGAGGGCGGTGCCGGTCCTGGCGGCCGCACGGAACAGGGCCTCCAGGTCGACGTCGCTGGCCGCGCGGCTGCCGATACGGCGACCGGTCGGGTGGCCGACGACGTTGACCGCCGGGTGCTCGCAGGCCCGCACCAGGCGGGCGGTGAGCTCCTCCCTCGGCTGGTCCAGCCGTTCGTGCACGCTGGCGACCAGCACGTCGAAGCCGTCGAGGAAGTCGTCGTCGTAGTCGAGCGAGCCGTCGACGCCGATGTTCAGCTCGGCGCCGTGGAGCAGCCGGATGTCGCCGAGGCGGCGCTCCAGCTCGCGCAGGTGGGCCCGCTGGGCAAGCAGCTCCGCGCGGCTGGCCCCGCCGAGCGTGAGCCGCTCGGCATGGTCGGTGACGGCCAGGAACCGGTAGCCGCGCGCCCTGGCGGCGTCGACCATCACCTCCAGGGGCGCGGTGCCGTCGGGCGACAGGTTGGTGTGGCAGTGCAGGTCGCCGCCGACGTCGGCCTCGGCGACCAGCGCCGGCTGCCGCCCTTGGCGGGCGGCCTCGACCTCGCCGCGGTCCTCGCGCAGCACCGGAGGCACCCACTCCAGCCCGAGGCGGCGGTAGACGACCGCCTCATCCTCGGCCACCACCAGCTCCCCGGCGCGCTCGAACAGGCCGTACTCGGAGAGCTTCAGGCCGGCCTTGACGGCCAGCTCCCTGACCCGGACGTTGTGGGCGGCCGAGCCGGTGAAGTACTGCAGGGCCGCGCCCCACACCTCGGGACGGACCACCCGCAGGTCGACCTGGTGGCCGTCGGTGGTCCGGATCGACGTCTTGGTGTCGCCCAGCGCGGCCACCTCGGCGACCTGGGGCAGCTCGGCGAAGGCGCGGGTGACGGCGGCCGGGTCGGCGCCGGCGGCCAGCAGGTCGATGTCGTGGACGGCGGCCTTCATGCGGCGCAGCGAGCCGGCGACCTCGACCCGCGTCACCCCGGCGACGCCGGCGAGCTGGTCGCGCAGCGCCTCCGCCAGGGGCAGGGCGACCGCCAGGGGGATGCCCTCCAGCCCTCCCTGCATCCGCTCCAGCGCACGGCGCAGGTTCGCCTCGGTGCGGGCGCCCATCCCCGGCAGGCCGGCGACCCTGCCGGCGGCGACGGCCGCGGCCAGCTCCTCGGGCGACCCGACTCCGAGGGCCTGGTGCACCTGCCGCGCCTTGCTGGGCCCGAGGCCAGGCACCCGCAGCAGCGCCCGCAGCTCGACCGGGACCTCGGCGCGCAGCTCCTCCAGCTTGGCCACGCGGCCGGTGTCCAGGTACTCGCGGACCTTGGCGGCGATCGCCTTGCCGACCCCGGGGATGGCGGCCAGCTCGCGCTCGGAGAGCGCGGTCAGGTCGGCGCCGTGGCCGGAGAGGGCGCGGGCGCCCCGGTCGTAGGCACGGACCCGGAAGCCGGTCTCGCCGCGGAGCAGCAGCAGCTCGGACATCTCCTTGAACAGCCGCGCCAGCTCGTCGTTCCTCCAGGCCATCCGAGTCCCCAGGTCAGGCCGGCTCGCCCGACGGTCCGCGGTCGCCGCTCGGCTCGGCGTGGTCGGAGGCGAGCGGTGGTGGGAGGTCGGTGCGCTGGACACCGCGGCCCGGTCTGGCCCACCAGCCGGCGGCCAGGGCGGCGCCGACCACGCCCCAGGCGACCATCACCCCGGCGGTGAGCAGGGAGGGGGCCAGCCCGAACTCCCGCACCCTGTCCAGCCGCAGCACCAGCAGCGGCCCGAGCGGCACCCCGAGGCCGACCGCGATCACCGCCCAGCGGCCGCCGCCGCGGGGCACCACCAGGGCGGCCAGCACCGCCCCCACGCAGGGGGCGCCGAGCAGCAGGCCGACCCGCAGCGCCAGCTCGACCGGCTGCAGGGCGAGGTCGGCCTGGCGGCCGGCGACGGCCGCGGCGAGGGCGGTGGCCAGCGTGCTGGCCGCCGCGCCGGCCAGCCCCGCCGCCAGCGGCCAGCGCCACCCCGGACGGGCAGCTTCGCGGCCCGGTGGCGGCCAGGGCGCCGCCCCCGAGCCGGCCCGATCGACCGGGGCCCGACCGTCCGGGGCACCCCCTTGGGGTTCCCCGGACCCCTCCGGCGGCACCGAGGTCACCGCGCTAGCCGGGGTCGGGCGAGCCGGCGAGCAGCCATGACAGCAGGGCCTTCTGGGTGTGCAGCCGGTTCTCGGCCTGGTCGAACACGGCCGAGTTGGGTCCGTCCATGACCTCGGCGGCGATCTCCTCGCCCCGGTGGGCTGGCAGGCAGTGCAGCACCACCACGTCCGGGGAGGCGACCGCGACCATGTCGGTCGACAGCTGGTAGGGCTTGAAGATCAGCGCCCGTTCGCTGTGCTCCAGCTCCTTGCCCATCGACGCCCACACGTCGGTGTAGAGCACGTCGGCGCCCTTGGCGGCGACCGCCGGGTCGTGGGTCAGCTCGACGCTGCCGCCGGTCGCGGCCGCGATCTCGGTGGCGCGCCGCACCACCTGAGGGATCGGCTCGTAGCCCATGGGGGTGGCCATGACGACGTGCATGCCGGTCTTGCTGCCGGCGAACAGCAGGCTGTGGGCGACGTTGTTGCCGTCGCCCAGGTAGCCGATGCGGATGCCGGCCAGCTGGCCGGTGTGCTCGCGGATCGTCTGGAGGTCCGCCAGCGCCTGGCACGGGTGGGAGTAGTCCGACAGCGCGTTGACGACCGGGACGCTGCCGGCGCGGGCCAGCCGCTCCAGGCTCTCCTGGGCGAAGGTGCGCAGCACGACCGCGTGGACGTAGCGGGACAGCACGGTCGCGGTGTCCTCGATCGTCTCGCCGCGACCCAGCTGCAGCTCGGCGCCGGCCAGCGGCAGCGGGTGGCCGCCGAGCTCGTGGACCGCGACCTCGAAGGAGACCCGGGTGCGGGTGGAGGGCTTCTCGAACACCAGCGCGACCGTGCGGCCGGCGAGGGTCTGCCTTGGGCGCCGGTCGGCCTTGTGCCGGTCGGCCCCGTCGAGCAGGGCGACCAGCTCGTCGCCGGAGAGGTCGTCGACGGAGAGGAAGTCACGTTTGCTCATGGGCGCTCCCGTGGGCGGCACCGCCGGCGAGCGCCTTGACCCGCGCGGCCAGGGTGATGATGTCGAAGGGCTTCTCGAGGACGGCGTCCGGGCCCAGCTCGCTGCGGAGCGGCGCGATCACCTCGGCCGCCCCGGTCACCACCAGCACGGCGAACGGCAGCGTGCCGTCGGCCCGGCGGAGCCGCCGGATGACGTCGGGGCCGCCGAGGCCGGGCATCATGACGTCGAGCAGCACCACGTCCGGCTGGACGGTGCGGGCAAGGCGCAGGCCCTCCTCGCCGTCGGCGGCCAGGATGACCTCGAGCGCCTCGTCCTCGAGGATCGCCTGGAGCAGCCCGCGCACGCTCGGGTCGTCCTCGACCACGAGCACACGACTGGACGACATCGGAAGCCTTTCTGGGTTGCCGAGCTGGACCGGTGCGGACACGGCCGGGGGAGCTAGTCTGCCACGCCGCCCTGACGACGGCCATCCTCTCTCATCGGGGCCTCCGCTCGCCGGGCGCCGGCTGGCCCGTGTGGCGGTCCAGCGCCTCCGGGGGCAGGTCGGTGGTGGTGACGGTGGCGGCGGCGTCGCCGACGCCGAGGTCCACGGCGAGGTCGATTTGGCTCTTGGCCGCGACCGCCGCGGCCGCCCGCTCGTCGTGGGGGGCGACCTGCCCGCCGGTCACCACCGTGACCGGGCCGAAGCGGACGCCGACCCTACCCGGGTCGAGCGCCACCGGGGCGGTGGCCAGCGCGTCCAGCACCGCCGGCCAGGCGGCGAGGCCGGCGGCCATGGCGGCGCGGACTGCCACCGAGCCGGCGATGGCGCGGGCGGCGCCGAGCGCGTCGGTGTGCCTGGCTGCGCCGTGGACGGTGACCACCACCAGCTTGCGGGCGCCTGGCACCCGCAGGGCGAGCCCCTCGGCGAGCGATTCGCACAGCTGGGCGAGGGCGGACTCGAAGGCCGACGCCCCGTCGGAGCCGGTGCGCAGGGTCGGGGCGGCCGCGGTGGCGTTGGCCAGCAGCACGGCCGTGTCGGCCATGCCGGGCGCCTGGTCGACCATCACCCGCTCGAAGGAGCGGGCCAGGGCCCGGCCGAGCAGGCCGTCAAGCACGTCCGGCTCCACGGTCGCGTCGGAGGTGAGCACGACCAGGGTGGTGGCGTGGGGGTCCGGGCCTTGCCCCCCGGTCGGTCCGGTCGCTGCGAAGGCGGGGGCGAAGGGGACGGAGGCCTTGGCGACGCCGCCGATGCGCACCTCCCCCTCCGACCAGGCGACCGCGACGGCGTGCTCGCGCGCCACCCCGCCGGCGGCCGCCACCGCCCTGACCACCTCGCCGGACCCGCGACGGCCGAGGGCGGCGGCCGCCTTCTCGGCCGCCTCGGCGGCGTCGGCAACCGCCAGCCGGGTGCCGACCGTACCGGTGCCGAGCAGCAGCACCTCGCCGGCGGGGCAGCCGATGGCGGCGGCGCAGCGGGCGGCCAGGGCGGCCGCGTCGGCGTCGCCGTCCGGGCCGGTGGCCGCGTTGGCGCTGCCGGCATGCACCAGCACGGCCCTTGCCAGTCCCGCCTGCAGGCACGACCGCGACCAGCGCACCGGCGCCGACGCGAACGGGTGGGCGGTGAAGCGGCCGGCCGCGGCCGAGGTCTGCTGGCTCACCACCAGGGCAAGGTCGGGGCCGGACCCGGCGGTGAGGCCGGCGTCGACCCCGGCCGCGCGGAAGCCGCGCGGAGCGCAGACTCCGCCCTCCACGCCGGCCACCGTGTAGTCGACCACTGAGACCCGTTCCCCTTGCTGTCGTCCCCGTTCGATTCGGGGGGGAGCCCGCTCCCCCCCGAGGCCCCCCCAGAAGCCCGGCCGCCCGTGCTGCGGACCGTGATCGCCCCGATTCAACAACGCCGGCTGCCGTGCGTTGCTGCCTGCGGCCTCCTCCCCGAGGGAGCTCTGAGGTTCCTTTGCTCTACCCTACTCGGCTGTCCGGAGCACTGCCTGCAGGCGTTCGGCGGCAAGGGCGGCCATCCGGTCGCGGGTGGCCGCCCCGTCGGCGTCGGTGAGGGTGCGGTCGGCGGCCTGCAGGGCGACCCGGTAGGCGAGGTTGCGGTGGCCCGGCGGCAGCGGCGGCCCCCGGTAGGCGTCGAACAGGGAGAGGCGGGCCAGCAGCTCCCCGGCGGCCTGGCGCAGCACCGCCGCCAGCTCGCTGGCCGCCACCCCCGGCGGGACCAGGAAGGCGACGTCGAAGGACAGCTCCGGGTAGGGGGAGGGCGTCGGAGCCGGCCGCATGCGCGGCACCGCGGCCAGCAGCGGTGCCAGCTCCAGCTCGACCGCGAACGCGGCCGGCGGCAGCTCAAGGGCGGCCGCGACCCGGGGGTGGAGCTGGCCGAGCAGGCCGACCGGGCGGTCGCCGATGAACACCCCGGCGCAGCGGCCCGGATGGTAGGGCGGCGGGCCTTCGGCCCGGTAGCCCACCTGGTCGACGCCGAGCGCGGCGACCAGGCCCTCCACGACCCCCTTGGCGTCGGCGAAGTCGAACGGGGCGACCGGGTCGTCGAAGCGGCCCACCTGCCGCTGGCCGGTCAGCAGCACGCCGAGCGTGAGCGGCTCGTCGGGCAGCTCCTGCGCCGATCCCGGCGGCTGCGGCAGGAACACCGCGCCCAGCTCGTAGACGCCGACCCCGGCGAGCCCTCTCGCCAGGTTGCGCCTGGCCACCTCGGCCAGCCCGGGCAGCAGCGTGGTGCGCAGCTCCGGCGCCTCCTCGGAGATGGGGTTGGCCAGCCGCAGGGTCCGCCGCCGCGGGTCGCCCGGCGGCAGGCCGAGCCGGTCGAAGGCGGCCTGCGACAGGAACGGGTAGGTCTGTGCCTCGCTGAGCCCCATCCCGGCCAGCAGCTCGCGGACCTGGCGCCGCAGGCGCTGCGCGTCGGTGAGGCGACCGCCGGTCGCCTTCGGCAGGGTCGCAGGGATCTGCTGGTAGCCCCAGCGCCTCGCCACCTCCTCCTCCAGGTCGGCCCACAGCTCCAGGTCGAAACGCCAGCTCGGTGCGACCGCCTCCACGGTCTGCCGGTCGACCACCCGCACCCGGCAGCCGACGCTGGCGAGGTGCCCGGCGGCGAAGGCGGGATCGGCCGGCGCCCCCAGGCGGGTCGAGGAGCGGCCCCAGTCGAGCCGGATCGCCTCCCGCTCCCCCACCCCCGGCCCGCCGCGGAGCCGGCCGGCCGCGACCGTGCCGCCGGCCAGCCGCGCCATCAGGGCGGCCGCCCGGTCGCAGACCGGCTCCGCCCCCGCCGGGTCGACCCCGCGGGCCCAGCGCTGCCCGCCCTCGGTGTTCATGCCCAGCCGGCGCATGGTGCGCCGCACGGTCGCCGGCGGGAAGTGGGCCGACTCGATCAGGACGCTGCTGGTGTCGGACCGCACCTCGGAGTCCTCGCCGCCCATGATCCCGGCGAGGGCCAGCGCCTGCTCGCCGGAGGTGATGACGGTGTCGGCGGTGGTCAGCCGGCGCTCCCGCCCGTCGAGGGTGCGCAGCGTCTCGCCCTGCCGTGCCCGCCGCACCACGATCCGCCTGCCGGGCACCCGCTCAAGGTCGAAGGCGTGCAGCGGCTGGCCCTGGTCCAGCAGCAGGTAGTTGGTCACGTCCACCACCGCCCCGAGCGGCCGCTGGCCGTACAGGAACAGCCGCTTGGCCATCCACAGCGGCGCGGGTCGGGCGGCGTCCACGCCCTCCACCACCCGTGCGGCGTACAGCGGGCAGCCTTCGACGTCCTCGACCTCGACGGTGGCGAGGTCGGCGGCGGCCGGGCCGGTCTCGGGGACGCTCAGGTCGAGCGGTTTCAGCTCGGTGCCGAGCATCGTGGCAACCTCGCGGGCGATGCCGCGCATGGAGAGCGTGTCGCCCCGGTTGGGGGCGTTCTTGATGTCGAGGACGGCGTCGCGCAGGCCGACCGCCTCGACCACGTCGGCCCCGACCGGGGTGTCGGGCGGCAGCACCAGGATGCCCGAGTGGTCGTCGAAGACGCCCAGCTCGCGGGCGGAGGCGAGCATGCCGTCGGACCAGACGCCGCGGACCTTGCGGCGGCCGACCTCCACGCCGCCGGGCAGCTTGGCGCCCGGCGCCGCCCACGGCACGATGTCGCCCGGCGCGAAGTTGCGGGCGCCGCAGACGACCCAGCGGTCCTCGCCGCCCGCCTCGATGCGGACCAGCACCAGACGGTCGGCGTCGGGGTGGTCGGTCACCTCGAGGACCCTGGCGACCAGGATGCCGGCGAGGTCCTCGCCGACCCAGTCGATCGTCTCGATCTCGATGCCGGCGAAGGTGAGCCTGTCGGCCAGCTCGGCCGGCCTCAGGTCCAGCTCGACGTGGTCGGCCAGCCAGGAGAGCGGGACGCGCATGGCTTCCTCCTCTACACGCTGGTCAGCCAGCGGACGTCGTTGTCGGTCAGGGTGCGCAGGTCGGCAAGGCCGGAGCGGAGCATGAACGGCCGCTCGATGCCGGTGCCCGCGGCGAACCCCGACACCTTGTCGGGATCGTAGCCGCCGGCGCACAGCACGTTGGGGTGGACCATGCCGGCGCCGAGCAGCTCGATCCAGCCCTCGCCGCGGCAGGTGCGGCAGGCGCCGCCGCGGCCGCCGCAGATGAAGCAGGAGACGTCCACCTCGGCGCCCGGCTCGACGAACGGGAAGTAGGACGGGCGCAGCCGGATCTCGCGCTCCTCCCCGAAGTAGGCGCGGGCGAAGGCCAGCAGCGTCCCCTTCATGTCCCCCATGGTGATGCCCTCGTCGACGGCCAGGACCTCGATCTGGTTGAAGACCGGCACGTGGGTGGCGTCGGGGGTGTCGGCCCGGTAGCAGCGGCCGGGGATCACCACGTAGACCGGCGGCGGCCCCGCCTGCATGGTGCGGATCTGCACCGGCGAGGTGTGGGTGCGCAGCACCAGCTCGCCGGCCTCGTGCCCCTCGCCGGCGGCCATGTAGAGGCTGTCCTGCATGGAGCGGGCCGGGTGGTCGCGGGGAATGTTGAGGGCCTCGAAGTTGTACCAGTCGGTCTCCACCTCGGGCCCCTCGGCGACCCGGTAGCCGAGCCCGATGAAGATGTCGACGATCTCGTCGATGGTGCGGGTCACCGGGTGGACGGCGCCCCGCGGCGGCACCCGGCCCGGCAGGGTGACGTCCAGCCGCTCGGCCTCCAGCAGGGCGGCGTCCCTGGCCGCCTCCAGCTCGGCGCGGCGGTCGGCCAGCGCGGCCTGCAGGTCGGTCCTTGCCTGGTTGACCCGCTGGCCGAGGGTGCGGCGCTGCTCCGGGTCGAGGCCGCCGAGGGCGCGCTGCGCCTCGCCGAGAGGCGAGCGTCTGGCCAGGTGGGCCTGTTCGGCTTCCCGGAGCGCGTCGAGGTCGGCGGCCTTTGCGATCGCGGTTCGGCCGGCGGCGACGACGGCGTCCAGGTCGGGGATGGGCATGATGGGACTCCTTGACGCGAGATGTGGTCCTGTTCGTCCGCGTGGCGGTCGCCCCGCCGGGGCGGTGGAGTTCGGTTCGGCTATCAGAGAACGCCGGCCAGCTCCAGGCCCCCGCGGGGCAGGCGAAATCGCAGCTCGGTGGCCTGTCCGGGGGCCGAGCTGGCCCAGATGCGGCCGCCGTGCGCCTCGATCAGGCCGCGCGCGATGAACAGGCCGAGCCCGGTGCCGCTCGGCGCTCCCTGGGTGGGCCGGCGGTAGAACTTGGTGAAGATCAGCGGGAGCTGGTCGGCGGGGATGCCGAGCCCGTGGTCGCGAACGGCCACCTCGACCGCGTCGCCGGCCGCCTCGCCGGTCACGGTCACCGTGCCGCCGTCGGAGTACTTCACCGCGTTCTCCACCAGGTTGGTCAGCACCTGCTCGACCTTGTCCCGGTCAGCATAGACGGCCGGGAAGCCGTCGGGGAACGTGACCACGAACCGGTGCCGGTCGTGCTGGAGCTCGAAGCGGCCGACGATCCCGGCGGCCATCGCGGCCAGGTCGAACTCCCGGCGGTGCAGCTCCAGCCGGCCCGCGTCGATGCGGGAGACGTCGAGCAGCTCGCCGATCAGCCGGGTGACCCTGTCCGCGTCCATGTCGACGGTGGCGAGCATGTGGCGCTTCTGCTCGTCGCTGAAGCGCTCCCAGCGGTGCAGCAGGGTGGAGGTGAACCCCTTGACGCTGGTGAGCGGCGAGCGCAGCTCGTGGGCGAGGGTGGAGATCAGCTCGCCCCGCTGGCTGTCGCCCCGGTGCCTGGCCGAGACGTCACGCAGCACGCAGACCGCCTGGACGACCCGCCCGTCGCCGTTGCGCACGAAGGTGGCGGTGAGGTCGACGGGGGTGGGCGCTCCGGGTCCGGCGTCCAGCCCCAGCTCGCGGGCGGGCACGCGCCGCACCCTTGGGAGCCGGCGCAGCCGCTCCGAGCACGCCCACCAGGGGTTGCCGGCGCCGTCGCGCAGGGGCAGGGCGTCGTCCAGCGGCCGGCCGGCGAGCTCGTCGCGGCCCGCCCCGACCAGCCGCTCCGCGGCCGGGTTGGCGTAGACCACGCCGCCGTCGGCGCCCACCACCACCACCGCGTCGGGCAGGGCTTCCAGGAAGGCCTCAGTGTCGGCCAAGGACGGCCTCCTCCCGGTCGCGGCGCTGGGTGGACGCCTGCCCGCGGCGGCGGGCGGCCTCGTAGAGCAGGATCGCCGCGGCGGCGGCCAGGTTGAGGCTCTCCGCCCGGCCGGCGAGCGGGACCCGGACGACCTGGTCGAGGTCGGCAAGGACCTCGGCGGGCAGCCCCTGCGCCTCGTTGCCGACGACCAGGGCGACCGGCTCGTGCAGCGGCGCCTGGTCGATGGTGGCCTCGGCGTGCGGATCGGCGCCGACCAGGCGCAGGCCGCGCTCGCGCAGGGCGGGGTGCAGGTCCGGCCAGGCCACGCCGGCCACCACCGGCAGGTGGAAGAGGCTGCCGGCGGCGGCTCTTGCCGCCTTGGGGCTCTCCGGGTCCACCGACCGGCTGGTGGTGACCACCGCGTCGGCGCCGAAGGCGTCGGCCGTCCGCACCACCGTGCCGGCGTTGCCCGGGTCGCGGACCTCGGCCAGCACCACCACCAGCTGGGGCGCCGGCGGCAGCCCGTCCAGCGAGCGGACGACGCTTGGCAGCACCGCGACCAGGCCCTGGGGGGTGGCGGTCCGGGTCAGCCCGGCCAGCAGCGGCTCGGCGACCATGACGACCTGCGAGCCGCGCTGCCTGGCGGTGTTGACCAGGCCGGCGTGGCGGGCCGCGGCCCGCTCGGTGGCGAACAGCGTGACCGGCAGGTGGCCGGCGTCGAGGGCGGCGCGGATCCCCTCCGGCCCCTCCAGCAGGAAGCGCCCGCCGGCCCGCACGCGCGCCGTCGGGCGGGCGAGCTTGCGCGCCGCTTGCACCGCGGGGTTGCTCGGGCTCGTGATCACGTTCACGTCCACGGCCGGCGGGGGCTGGTCAGGTCCGGCCGTTCAGGCCCTCGCGGGCGCTGGCGACCAGGCTCGCGAAGGTTCGGGGGTCGGTCACCGCAATGTCGGCCAGGACCTTGCGGTCGACCTGGATGCCGGCCAGCCGCAGGCCGGCGATGAAGCGGTTGTAGGTGATCCCTTCGGCCCGCGCGGCCGCGTTGATCCGGGCGATCCACAGGGCGCGGAAGTCGCCTTTGCGTGCCCGCCGGTCGCGGTAGGCGTACCGCAGGGAGTGCATGACCTGCTCATTGGCGACACGGTAGTGGCGGCTGCGACTGCCCCGGTAGCCCTTGGCCAGCTCCATGGTGGTCCGCTTGGCCTTGGCGCCGTGCACCGCCCGCTTGACTCTTGCCATCGTGGTTCTCTTTCCGGTCGGAGGTGGTTCGTGCCGGTCGCCCTCTGCTACAGGCCGAGCATCCGGCGCACCGACCGCCGGTCGCCGGCGGCCACCTCGACCTCGCGGCCGAGGCGGCGCTTGCGCGTGGAGGACTTCTTCTCGAGCTCGTGGTTGAGCCTGGTCTGCCTGCGCATCAGTTTGCCGTTCTTGGTCACCCGGAAGCGTCTGGCTGCGCCCCGGTGGGTCTTCATCTTCGGCACGGGATCTCCTAGGGGATCTCCTATGGGGTGCGGACGGGTGCCGAGCGGCCGGGCTGGCCGCTGGCGGGCGCGGCGACCGGCTGGCTTGCCTGGCCGCGGGCGGGGGCCTGGGGAGCGCCCTTGCCGCCCTGGGTCTTGCGCGGCGAGAACACCGTGATCATGTTGCGCCCGTCCTGGCGGGCCGGGCTGTCGACCTGGGCGAGCTCCACGAGGTCGGTGGCGAGCCGCTCGAGCAGCCGCCGGCCGAGCTCGGTGTGGGCCATCTCGCGGCCGCGGAACATGATGGTGACCTTGACCTTGTGGCCCTGCTTGAGGAAGCGCTCGACGTGGCCCTTCTTGGTCTGGTAGTCGTGCGGGTCGATCTTGGGCCGCATCTTCATCT
>WNGB01026128.1_pt1 | contig 12985 bp, 13 predicted proteins | sample 5400681 | NCBI WGS metagenome assembly WNGB01 (sample SAMN13153367, study PRJNA577476) | soil metagenome | isolation source: 115 cm soil or saprolite under grassland replicate 2 | place: USA:California | collected 2016-06-15 | reverse complement strand
CGCCGCGGCGCATGCCGGTGGTGGCGAAGAGCATCCAGGCGGCGAACAGCCGGTCACGGCGCGTGCGCTAGGAAGGCGCGAAGTTGCCCGGCGGTCCAGGCGTGCATCTCGGCGGACAGGCCGTTGGGGCGTCGACCGCCGGCATCGACAAGCGCCAGATCAGGCGATACGAAGCAGGCGAGACGCATCCCACACTGCCCGTCGCCATGGCGATTGCCCGCGTCCTTGGCGTCTCGCTCGACGAGCTGGCCGGAGGAGCGTCCCCCCCACGACGCTACCGTCCCAGCACACCCCCACGGCAACTATCGGACAAACTAGTCATGCGGGGACCCTAAGTGTTTCCTTAGTTCGGGCTGGGGCCTGGTCCGCCGGGGTGGTTTGTTGGAGACTGCGCCTTGAGCGCAGATGACCGTCGTTGGTGGGAGACGACTGGTGGGAACCTCCTGAAGGGCCTCTTCCGGCTGCTGCACTTTCCCGGTGTGGCCGTGGCCGCGGTGGTGGCCGCTCTTATCCTGACGCTCGCCACCACCTCGACCAGACTGTTCATCGCCTCCACTGGCGAGGCGGTCCTGCGGCAGCAACTCGACGGCGCGCCGACCGACCCGCCGCTGAGCGTCACCGTGTTCGCCTCCTACGTGCGCTCGGATTCCTTGGTCGACCTGGACCGCTCGCTGCAGCAGATCGTCTCCGAACGCGCGCCGGGGCTCGGGCATGGCGTGTTCATGGTGCTCGGCGGTCAGCTCGACGTGGTTCAGCCCGGTAGCCGAAGGGCGTCGAGCGTGCAGCCAGCCTCCAGGGCGGGATTCCTCGAGCACATTCATCCGCTCCAGCGGGCCGGGGGCAAGGGAGTCTGGCTCAGCGACAATACCGCCGAGGAGCTCGGCCTGCGCGCCGGCCAGACGGTGCTGCTCCGCCACTCCCCTTGGCCGCCGGTGCGCGTGCGGGTCGCCGGGATCTACCGGGACCTCGCCAGGGAGCCGCCAGCACCGTACTGGGGCACGCTGCTGCCGGACATCCTCGCCGACACCCGGCTGGATAAGGTGCCTCCTCCGCTGCTGCTCGCCGACCTCGGGACGCTCGGCGCGATCGGGCCGCCGACCCAGCTGGTCGCTCGCCTGGAATGGGACTTCTACCTGCCGGACCGGCCGACCACGGTCGAACGGGTGAGCGGGCTGACCGACGGCGTCGAGCGCGTGAAGGCCGCTCTCCTCGGCGATAGTTCCTTCTCGAACGGCACCGTGAGCTCATCGCTCGCGGGGTTCGTCGCCGAAGCCCGGCGCGCGCAGGCGGCCGTATCAGGACCGGTCGAGGCGATGTCACTGTCCGGGCGCGCGCTGGCGCTGGGGCTGGCGGCCGCCGTCGGTTTCTACATGGTCCGGCGGAGGCGCGGCGAGTTCATGGTCATGTCCGCGCAGGGGGTCGGCGGCGTCCGGCTCGGTGCACGGGCGATGGTCGAGGCAGCCCTGCCGATGGCGCTCGGCGGGCTGGCCGGCTGGGGGCTGGCGCTGCTGCTGGCCAGACGATTCGGCCCTTCACCCGTGGTGCCACCGGAGGTGGCGCGCGCGGCGGCACGGGAAGCGGGCCTCACACTGGCCGCTGGGCTGCTGGTGCTCGGTGCCGCCACCTGGCTGGTCTCCAGGCACGAGACGCACGAGCGGGTGGGGCGCATCCCCGGCGTGCTCACCCGTCCGGTGCTCTGGGAGGTCCTCGCGCTGCTGCTGGCCACGGCCGCGCTCTACGAGGTGACCATCCGGCGCGGTGCCGTGCTGGAGGGCGGGGACCAGATCCCACGGGTGGACCGCCTGCTGGTGCTGTTCCCGCTGCTGTTCATCGGTGGCCTGGCCGGCCTGGTCAGCCGTGGGTTGGGGCGGCTGCCGGCCGGCAGGATGACAAGCTTCGGCCGCCTGCCGGCCCCGCTCTTCCTGGCGCTGCGGCGACTGGTGGCGGCGCCTCACATGGCGCTGCTTCTGCTGGTGGCGGCGTCGGTCTCGCTCGGGCTGCTGGTCTACGCCGGCGTCCTGGGGGCCTCGACCAGGGCCACCGCGCTGGCCAAGGCGCGCGTGGTGGTCGGCAGCGACGCGAGTGTGGCGGTGTCGCCGGACTACCAGCTGCCTGCCTCCTCGGGGCTGCCGGCCACCCGGGTCACGCGGGTCCTGGAAGGGCAGGTGTCGGTCGATCCCGACGATGTGAGGGTCACGCTCCTGGCCATCGACGGGTCGAGCTTCGCGCGCGGTGCGTTCTGGGACCGGTCGTTCGCCGCACAGCCCCTGGGAGAGCTGCTGCGCCGCCTCGACCACCCGCGATCCGGGCGGCTGGCCGCCGTCAGCGCAGGCAGGCCGCTGCCGCCCGACGCCACGCTCACCATCTCGACCGGGCGGATACCGCTGGACGTGACCCCGGTGAGGGTCTTTCCCGGGATGGCCACCGACCAGCCACTGCTGGTGGTGTCCCGTGACGCGCTGGCCCGCTCGGCGGCTGCCGCCAACCTGCCGGCCGAGGCGATCGGCGGGAACGCGGAGGTCTGGGCCAGGCAGGACGTCGATACGCTGCGCCGCGAGCTGGGGGGAGCGGTGATCTCTACCCGGCAGTCCGCCAGCGCGGCGGCGCTCCTGCGTAAGCCGGCGTTCGCGGTGGTTTCGTGGACCCTGGACATGCTGGAGGTGTTCAGCGTGGTCGTCGGGCTGGTGGCCGTCGCCGCTCTGCTGTTGTACGTGCAGGCCAGGCAGCGTGGGCAGGTGGTCGCCGCCGCGCTGATGGGGCGCATGGGCCTGGCACGCTCGGCGCAACGGCTGTCGGCCGCGCTGGAGCTGGCGGGAATGCTGCTGGTGGCCCTGGTGATCGGCGGTCTGCTCGCCTTCGCCGCAGCGGCCCTCGTGTTCGACCAACTCGATCTCGCCCCGCAGCTGGAGCCCGGCCCCATGCTGCGACTACCGGTGCCGCTGCTCTGGCAGGTTCCGTTGGGAGCGCTGGTGGTCTCGTTCGCTGGGGCCGCGCTGGTCCAGTGGCGCGCGGACCGCGCGAACGTGGCGGAGGTGATGCGGCTTGCCGGATAGCACGGTGACCTGCGCCGGGCTCGTCAAGATCTATTGGACCCCGACCGGCGAGGTGCATGCGCTCAAGGGCATCGACGCCAGGTTCCCGACCGCGGCCGTCAGCGCGGTGGTGGGACCGTCCGGCTCAGGGAAGTCGTCCCTGCTCCGTATCCTCGCCGCCATGGACCGCGCCACCGCCGGCAGCGTCAGCGTCGGGGGGGCGCGGCTGGACGGGCTGTCCGGCACACGCATGCGGCAGCTACGCCGAAGACTGCTCGGCTACGTGTTCCAGCGTCCCGCCGACAACCTGATCCCGTACATGAACCTGACCGAGCAGCTCATGCTGGCGGCCAGGCTTCGCGGCATGCCGCGGCGCCGCGCCGCCGCCCAGCTCGACGAGCTGCTCGGCGCGCTCGGAGTCGGCGACCGGGGACACCACCTCCCGCGGCAGCTCTCCGGCGGCGAGCAGCAGCGGGTCGCCTTCGCCAGAGCCGTGATCGGCGACCCGCCACTGGTGGTCGCCGACGAGCCAACGGCCGAGCTGGACGCCGACTCCGGAGCGGCGTTGCTGACCACCGTGCGGGCGCTCACCGTGCGGGGGACGGCCTTCGTGGTGGCAACGCACGACCAGGCGGTCGTCCAGGCCGCCGACCGCACGCTGTACCTGCGCCACGGCGCGGTGGAAGCGGAGGCGACCCGGCCGGAGGCGGAGGCTCGGGGGCACGAGCGGCTGTCGGTTATCGACGACGCGGGTCGGGTGCAGCTGCCGCCGGAGGCGCTGAAGCTGCTCGGCGGCCGGCGCGCCCGGATCGGCGTCGAGGGAGGCAGGGTGTGGATCGAGCCGCCGTGACGGTCGCGCTGCGGGCGGTCGGCCTCCAGAAGGCCTATCACCGCGGTCCCGAGACGGTGCGGGCGCTCCGCGGGGCTTCGCTGGTCCTGCGCCCTGGGGAGGTGGTCGCCCTGGTCGGGCCGTCCGGATCGGGCAAGACCACCCTGCTCAACGTCATCTGCGGCTGGGAGCGACCCGACGCCGGGAGCTGCGCGTGGCCAGGCTCGGGCGCGTCCAGATCCGCGCCAAGGCCGTGGTCGGAACTGGCCGTCGTGCCGCAGGACCTCGGCCTCACCGCCGAGCTGACCGTGCGGCAGAACGTCGAGCTGCCGCTCTGGCTGGCAGGCCGGCTGGACGCGGCCGGCCGCGCCGCCGCGGCCGCACTCCTGGAGCGCTTCGGGCTGGAGCGCTATGTCGACCGCGCCCCGGCTGAGGTGTCGCTCGGCGAGCAGCAGCGGACCGCGCTGGCCAGGGCGATGATCCTGGAGCCGCGCGTGCTGCTGGCCGACGAGCCCAGCGGCCATCAGGACGCCGAGTGGGCGGCCAAGGTGTTCCAGGCGTTCCGGTGGATCGCCGGCAGGGGCACCAGCTGTCTGGTCGCCACGCACAGTCAAGAGTTCCTGAAGCTGGTGGATCGTACCGTCACCATGCGCGACGGCCACGTCGCCGGTGGCGTGTGACGTGCGCTCGACCGCCATGCCGGGTCATCGGCTGACATCGTTGTCCGGTGCGGAGGTGGCCGAGTCGGGTTCGGGGACCTTGGCGGCGCCGCCATCATCCCGATCACCGAGCCGAGGTCGCGCTGCGCCAATTGCAGGCTGCGCGGCCAGGCGGATCCGTCATTGGCGACAACGTCTGGCTGGTAACCGACCGTCTCACAACCAGGACTGCGGAGATTGCGCGACGTTGATTTCGGACACGGGTTCTGGACACCGCCAGCGACCCTCGCGGCGGGAGAGTGAGGCCTGTCGCAGAAACGCTGGCGGTGTCAGGGGGGTGACCGCAACACCGCTGTAGGAGGTTGCCACGGTCTGGGCTGTGGCGCTCGAGGTTGCTAGGTGTTGATCTGGTCGCTGTGGAAGGCGATGGGGTCTGCTGGCTGGACGGGCCACGCCTCAAGGCGTGGGTCGCCCACCAAGGCCGCGGCGAGGGCCTGCGACCCGGCGACCAGGGTGCAGAACAGGTCGATCTCGGAGGCGACGCACCAGGCGCGGTCCAGGGGCCAGAACAGGTTGGGTGACTGGGGGAAGAAAAGGCCGTACGGGTCGGCCCAGCCAAGTTGGGGTGCCGCCGCCAGCGGACCGGCGAACAGCAGGTAGTCTCGACCCGGAAGCCGGACGCGGGGTCCATCCAGCATCTGGGCGGGGAACGCCGGGGGGACGGGGATGGACCCGCGAAGACCCATGATCGCGACCGAGGGGCTGCCGTGCAGCCAGCCGTAGCCGTCCCAGAGGCAGAACCAGCAGGAATAGGGGGTGCTGGTGTGCTGGGCGAGGGTGCCGCACAGGATGCGCAACAGCTCGGCCGGCAGGTTCCCGTCCGGTGGGTCTTGGCCGTCCCAGGGCGCGGGGCCGCTCTGTGCCGCCGGTGACGGCCGGCTGATGGCATGAAACTGCGCCAGCCGATGCATTCTACGGCCCGACCAGGCCGCCACCTCGGCCCATCGCACTGGCCGGTCGTCGGGCCCTCGGGCGGGGTGCAGGATCCGCACATAAGCAGGGAACCCGTCCGGGACGACGGCGGTCACGGCGGACCCGAACCGACGCAGCCGCGGCCCCAGCCAGCCGGCCGCGGTGACGTCGGCAGTAGGATGCAGTTCCTGGTCGTTCACGAGTCGGTCCCATGGGCTAACGCGACACCGTTGTGAGTACCTGTGAGGGTGTCTTGAAGCCGAGGATCTGTCGAGGGCGGCCGTTGAGTTCGATGGCGATGCGGTCAAGGTCGGCCTGGCTGAACCGGCGCAGATCCGCGGTCCGCGGAAGGTATTGACGCAGCAGGCCGTTGGCGTTCTCGTTGCTGGCCCCGGCCCTGGGGCAGCCGCGCCTCGCGGGTGGCGCATCGCCCGACCGGTGCGCAGACAACGCCGCAGATCGCCACGCAACGCCTGGCGGCGTTGGACGTACAGGCTGAGGTAGATGGTCTCGTGGGAGATGCGCTCATTTCTGCGACAGCCGCCTGACGGACTCGACCTCGCGTGCTGGCGCCGCGCCCGCTATGCTTCGAACACCAGTTCGAGAGGGTAGGAGCGGTCGACGTGACGGACGCGCTCCTCGGTGCAGTCGTTGGAGTCGCGGTAGGGTGCGCTGGGGCACTGCTGAGCGAGTTGTTGGCAGCGCATGCCACTCACCAATTCACTGAAAGGAATCGCCGATGCCAGAACTGGTCATCGACTTCATCACCTCGCTGGATGGCTACGGGGCCGCCGAGGGCTGGCCTGGCTGGTGGGGCCTGGAGGGGCCCGAGTACCTGGCCTGGTTGGCAGACCACCCGGAAGCGGACTACACCGTCCTGATGGGCGCGAACACCTATCGGCTTATGTCCGGGTTGGCCACTGACGGTGAGCCGGGTACCGATGCCTTGGCGGGCCTGTCGAAGGTTGTCTTTTCGTCCACCTTGACGGAGCCGCTGTCGTGGCCGAACACCCAACTGGTCTCCCAGGACCCGGTCGAGGCCGTGCGGGAGATGAAGGACCAAGGCACCAAGTCCATGCGCACCCTGGGCAGCCTCACCCTGTGCCGCTCGCTCCTGAAGGCCGGTCTCGTGGACCGGTTCCGCGTGGTTGTCTTCCCCGTCATCACCGGCAGCAGCGGTCGGGACCGGATCTATGACGGGTACCCCGACGTCGCCCTGGACATGGTTGCCAGCCGCACCTTCGACGGTCGGCTGCAGCTGCTGGAGTACGTCCCCACGGTGCTGGCCGGGCCGCCCGGCACCACCAAGGCCGACGCCTAACCACACCCCCCGCCCTGTGCTACGCCGGACCTAGCGAATCGGGTTCCGTGCCGCTCGACAAGGCCGAAGCCGTTCTTGATGCGGCCAAGGCGAGCAGCCGCTCCCACAACTCGATGGATGTGGGGCCGCTCAGCGAGCTGGCGGGTTCTCGCGGCTCATCGGGTTTGCGCCACGCAGAACAGCCGCGCATGGACACCGCGCAGGGCCGGACGCGGACGTTGCCGAGCATGTCGCGGATCCCTTGGACGACGGCGTCGGCGGCTTCGATGTGGAGCCAAGTGTGGGAGGCGTGGTCCAGGACGCGGTGTTCGCCGTTGGTCACCGACCCGGCGAGCGCGTCGAACATCACGCGCGTGGCCTCACTCTGTTCGCGTAGGAGCTGCTCGGACAGATACATCCGCTGGCCCGGATCGATCCCCAGCATCGGCGTCTACATGGTGCAGCCATTCCTCCTCGGGAACTGAGGTCAGGCTGCCACGGGCCCGGGATCACGGTTGAAGGCGGCGCGGGCCCACAGGTAGCTGACCACGGTGATGCCGACACACCAGGCGATCGCGAGGATGGCGCTGTTGCCGATGGTGGTGCCCAGCAGCAGCCCCCGCAGCGTCTCGATCATGGGCGTGAACGGCTGGTACTCGGCGAACCAGCGCAGCCCGGTCGGCATCGACTCGGTGGGGACGAACCCGCTGCCCAGGAAGGGCAGGAGCAGCAGGGGCATGGGCAGGTTGCTGGCGGCCTCGACGCTCTTGCTGACCAGGCCGCAGGCGACCGTCAGCCAGGTGAGCGCGAAGGTGATCAGCAACAGGAGCCCGACCGCTTCGGTCCACTCGACCGGGGTGGCGGTGGGCCGGAAGCCGATGAGCAGGGCGACCCCGAGGACGATGGCCAGGCTGCAGGCGGTCTGGGTCATGGCGCTGACGACGTGGCCGGTCAGGATGGAGGGGCGGAAGATGGCCATGGTTCGGAAGCGGGCGATGATGCCCTCGGTCATGTCCATGGCCACCGAGATCGCCGTTCCCTGGGCCACGCCGGCCACGGCCATGAGGAGGATCCCGGGCGTGACGTAGGCGAGGTAGTCGGCCCGGCCGCCGGCCACGCCGCCGAGCCCGGCGCCCAGGGTGCCGCCGAAGACGTAGACGAACAGTAGCAGGAACACGACCGGGAGGCCGGCGACCATCAGGGTCAGGGACGGGTAGCGCCACATGTGCCGGAGGTTGCGGCGCAGCATCGTTCTCGAATCGTGCACCGCGTAGGCGAGGGTGCTCATGGCAGGGTTGCCCTTTCCTTGTCGGGTTGGCCGGTGAGGGCGAGGAAGACGTCGTCGAGGTCGGGTGTGTGGATGGACAGGCTGTCGACCTCGACCGAGGCGTCGTCGAGCCGGTCGAGCAGGCCGCGTAGCGACTTGACGTCGCCTTCGCTTGGGATCTCCAGGGTGAGCGCGTCCTCGTCGCAAGCCGAAGCCCCCAGGGCGCGGGCCACAGACTCCAGTTCCTGGGGGTCGGCGAACTGGAGGCGGACGTGCCCGCCGGGGACGCGGCGCTTGAGGGCGTCGGGGGTGCCCTCGGCGATCAGCCGCCCGTGGTCAAGGACGGCGACCTGGTCGGCGAGTTCGTCCGCCTCCTCCAGGTATTGGGTGGTCAGGAAGATCGTCACCCCGCCGGCCACGAGTTCGCGGATCAGCTGCCACATGGTGCGGCGGCTGCGGGGGTCCAGGCCGGCCGTGGGCTCGTCCAGGAAGATGATGTGCGGGTCGCCGACCAGGGTCATGGCCAGGTCGAGCCGGCGGCGCATGCCGCCGGAATAGGTGCCGGCCGGCTTCCTGGCCGCTTCGGCCAGGTCGAACCGCTCCAGCAGCTCGGCGGACCGCCGTCGGCCCTGGGCGCGTTCTAGGTGGCGCAGGTCGGCCATCAGCAGCAGGTTCTCCTCGCCGGTGAGCAGGTTGTCCACCGCCGAGAACTGGCCGGTGACACCGATGACCTCGCGCACCGCGTCCGGGTCCCGGGCCAGGTCGTGGCCGCCGATGGTCATCTCGCCTGCGTCGGCGCCGATCAGGGTGGACAGGATCTGCACCATGGTGGTCTTGCCGGCTCCGTTGGGGCCCAGCAGCGCGAAGATCGTCCCCTTGGCGACCTGGAGATCGATGCCGTCGAGGACGACCTTGTCGCCGAAGGACTTGCGCAGTCCGGCGACCGCGATCGCGGACCGAGGGATTGGACTGGTCATGTCTGGGCCTTTCCGGAGTCGGCGGCGACGGAGCGGTTGATGGTGATGTCCCCGAAGGAGGTACGGGCGCGGACCTCGACCGCGTCCTCGGCCGGTCCGGGGCGCTCGCTGGGGTCCAGGTCGTTGTGGACGCTGCCGTAGCGTGTGTTGAGGTCCAGCCAGGCGGCGACACCGTCGCGGATCCCGATCTCGACCTTGCCCAAGGCGGTCTGGGCGAGCACGGTGCCATGCGCAACCTCGCCCAGGCGGACGTCGCCGTTGGCGGACTTCGCGGCGACCGTCTCGCGCGCCTGATCGACCGAGATCCTGCCGTTGGCCGCGTTCACCTGCAGGTTCCCGGTGATCTCGCCGATCCAGGTGTCGCCGTTGGAGTTCTTGACCACCGCCGCGCCGTCGATGCGGTCGATCCGCACGGAGCCGGACCCGGTGGACAGCTCGGCGTCGCCGTCGGCCTGCTCTAGGGTGATGTCGCCGATGCCGGTCCGGAGTTGCACCGCGCCCGCCTGGTCGAGCTGGATGTCGCCGGCCCCGGTCTTGTAGCGGCATTCGCCGAGGCGGCCTTGGCAGCGCAGTGCCGCCCCCCCGGTCTCACCGCGCAGGTGGGAGCCGGCCGGTAGCTCGATCTGCACGTCGATGGACTCGCCGCCCCCGCGGAAGGTGTACTGCCTCCAGTTCTTGGGTGCCTTGATGAGCAGCCGGCCGCCGGCGTACTCCACGCGGGTCTGCTCGGCGGCGGTCACGTCGGCCTTCTTGGCGGCGTCGCTGGGGCGCACCTCGACCATGGTGTCGGTGCGGTCACTGGCCACGATTTGGAGGTCACCGACCCCGAGCTCGACGGTGACGGAGAGCGGCTCTGGAGTATCGAAGGTAGGCATTGCAGTTCCTCCGTGCGTTGGTTAGCGCACCCAGCCCGTGTAGCGCTGGGCGCCTTGCGGGGCCCGTCGTTCGGGTCGACGGGACAGGCCCCCGGTGCGTTCCAGCGCGCCGGCGGCCGCACGCACGAGCCAGGCGTTGACCGACAGCCCCTCGCTCCCGGCCGCCTGCTCGATCCGGGCCTTGAGGTGATCGGGCATCCGGAGGTTGATCCGCGACATCGCCCTCTCGTCGCCCTCGGGGAAGCCGGGGGGCCGGTCATCGGCAACCTCGGCCAGGTCGTCGGCGGACAGGTCGGCCGGTGGTGGTGTGACCACGAACTCGGGGTCGCGTCCGCGCAGGCGCAGCTCGACCGATCCCGGCGCCAGTTCGGTGGTGATCTCCTCGGCTGCCGCCGCCAGCGCGTCCTGCAGGGTGAGGCGGATGGCCGCCTCCAGCGGCGCGACGAGGCGGTCGGCGAGGGCTCGGGCCTCCTCTCCGCCGGCCTCGGCGGCGACCGCGAGCTGGCGGTTGAGGTCCTCGACGTACAGGTCCAGGTTCATGGCACCACTTTGGCACCACTAGTGGTGCCACGTCAACCCATCTCGGTGCCACGTTGGCATCAGTCGGCCGTGGACATGGCAAAATGCCGGCATGCCGACTCACATCGCCCTGCTGCGCGGGATCAACGTCGGCGGTCGCAACCGAGTCGCGATGGCCGACCTGCGTAAGGTCGTGCTGGGTCTTGGCTACACCGACGTAGCGACCTACATCCAGAGCGGCAACGTGGTCTTCACCGGCGAGCAAGCCGATACCGCGATGATCGCGGCGGCGCTCGAGCGCGCAATCGCCGAACACCTGGGCGTGCGGCCCAAGGTCGTGGTCCTCACTCGCGCAGAGCTGGCGCGGGTGGTGGCGAACAACCCCTTCCCTGCGGAGCCCAATCCCAGGTGGGTCCACGCGATCTTCCGGAACGGCCCCCTGGGGCCCGACGAGCTCGCCGCCGTGGCAGCCGCCCAGCAGCGAGCCCGCGACCAGGCCAGCGACCACGAGGCGCGGGTGGTCGGAAACACCCTGTTCCTGCATACCCCCGGTGGCCTCGGCCGCAGCGAGCTGGCCGCCCAACTGCTCCGTCTCGGCGGTTCCCGAACTGCCGAGACGGCTGGCACAGCCCGCAACTGGGCAACCGTGAACAAGCTGCTGGCCTTGTGTAACACCTGACGCCTACCACTGGCCGGGTGCGCCACGTCCACGAATCGGTGCCGGTCGAGGGCCTGTCTCCGGCCTCGAGACCGTCGAGCTGGACCGCCGTCTTCCCCAAAAGCTGCACAGGCCAGTGCGGCTCTGCCGTGCCAGAACTTTGCCAGAAACGACGCTATACCTCGCCTCGCCCCGCCTCACGGACATACTCCTCGACAGCGCCTCACCTGCGCGGTTGTGTGGGGTAGGGAGGTACTGCACGGCGGTGCGAACCACCGGCGCATCGATGGTAAGGATGCGGTCAGGCAGTCGGCTCTGCGTCCAGCAACAGCGGGTCACACCGCTGCGGTCAGTTGGTCGGCCACTGGTAGTCCGGATACGGCCGACCCAAGGGTCTTGGCGATCGCGCCATAGCTCTACGGCAGCCGAGAGTTGACCACGAGGGCTGCTTGTCTACACCACGACCAACCCAATCAGTCCACATGCAGGCCGGGCAGAAGGCCACCCTGGTGTGGGACGGGCTGCCCGCCCACCGTAGCCAGGCGATGCGCCGCTGGCTGGCCAGCCAGCGATCCTGGCTGGTGGTGGAACCGCTGCCCGGCTACGCCCCCGAGCTGCACCCGGTGCAGGGGGCTGTGGGCCAACCTCAAGGGCGTGGAACTGGCCAACCTGGCCGCCGACGCCCTCGATACATCGTTGCGGCTGCCGAGCGCGGCATCCAACGCATCCGCGCCACCCACGGACTGGCGTACTCGTTCCTGCGCCACTGCGGCCTGTCCCTGTGGTAAGCCTAGCGGGCGCTACACCGCTGGGCACTTGCGTCATTTGCTCGCGGCCGGGCGTCGATTTCGGCCTGCGCCGTTCGTGTGGGAGGTGAGAGGCGGATAACTGGTCGGCCTCGCAACCGATCGGTGGCGCAACCGTCGCCGCCGTAGGACTCAAAGGAGGCCTGAAATGGGTCGAATCGTTGTTATGAACCATGTGACGCTTGACGGCGTGATGCAGGGACCTGGCCGCGCGGACGAGGACACCCGAGACGGGTTCACGCAGGGCGGCTGGGGCCGCCGGTCCGTAACGCCTGACGACGCCGTGGGCAAGGCGATGGGCGAGAGGATGGCGGCCGGGGGCGGCTTGGCAGGATGGCTGTTCGGGCGGCGTACTTACGAGGATCTGCTGGCCTCCTGGAACGCCCAGGGCGGCCCGTTCAAGGACGCGCTGAACAACTCACCCAAGTACGTCGCGTCGACCACACTCAAGGAACCCCTGCCGTGGCCCAACTCGACGCTGCTGCGCGGCGATATCGTTGACGCCCTGCGGGCGCTCAAGGCGCAATCCGGCGGCGTTCTGGCGATCATGGGCAGCGGCGTGCTGATCGGCTCGCTGATGGCTGCGAACCTGATCGACGAGTACTTGCTGATGATCCACCCGCTCGTGCTGGGCACCGGACGACGGCTGTTCCCAGGGGGCGTGCAGGTATCGCTGCGGCTTACCGACTGCGTCACAACGGCCACCGGCGTGGTGATCGCCACCTACGAGCCGGCAAGGGACCAAACGTGAACGAGCCTCACCGGCCAGGCTTGGGGGAGGATTCGCACTGCGTGCCTGGCCGAAGAGCACTCTCCCGAAAGAAGAGAGTCCACAATGAAGCGGTACCTGCACAATGTAGGCAGGGGCCACTGGCGACACGACAAGAGTCACCGGAACTGGCGAAGTTCTTTGACACCTTTGCCGACGCCGTCGACGAAGGCCCGTCAGTGATGGTGGCCGTGCCGGCCGAGGGACTCCACGGGGGTCGCGCCGGGGCGGGTCCACTGCGGCACAGGGCGGCTGGTCGGGCCCCAGGTGGCGACGCCGTCGGCGTCCGAGCGCCAGTACCAGCAGATCGGCGAGCCATGCC
>WNGB01010308.1_pt1 | contig 12985 bp, 7 predicted proteins | sample 5400681 | NCBI WGS metagenome assembly WNGB01 (sample SAMN13153367, study PRJNA577476) | soil metagenome | isolation source: 115 cm soil or saprolite under grassland replicate 2 | place: USA:California | collected 2016-06-15 | reverse complement strand
ACGCGGGGCCAGCCGTGGCGCAGCACCCGCAGGGGGAACCATCTCGGATCCAGCTCGAAGCCGTCCGGGGTGAGGCGGATGGCGTCGGTGAGCAGATTCCGGAATCGGGTCGGGTCGCCGAGCGCGGCCAGCGCCATGACGGTGCCCTCTTCGTCGCCGCGTCGCCAACCCAGGTGCTCGGTGACCGCCCCGTAGGCGTAGCCCAGCGAGTGCGGGTCGCTGACCGCCCGAAGGGTCCGGTAGCTGACCCCACTGTGCTTGCCGCTGCTAGCCCGGCCGATGGTGGTGGTCTGCGTCTCGCCCAGGCTGTCGACGACCAGCACCGCGGCGTCCACAACGCCTGAGGCGGCTATGGCGTGCAGCCCATGGGCGCGATGGTGCGGCACCGCCCGCACCCGGGCCGACGGGAACCGCTCTCCCAGGCTGCGCAGGCGGCGGCGGGTGCGGGCGGCGACCACCGCGAAGCTGGCCGCGCGCGGCAGCGCGCGGGCGCGGGTCTGCCTGTGAAGCAGGTACGGCAGGCTGGTCGGGACCGCGTCGAGGTAGCGGTTAGCGACGAAGTTGTAGGCGACCACGTCGACCTCGCGCGGGCTGAGCTTGGCGTGATCGAGCAGCCAGGTGACCGCCAGCGCCGGGTAGGCCTTAGTGTGCTTGACCCCCGACAGGCGTTCCTCCTCAACCAGACCGACCAGGTGGCCGTCGACGAGCAGCGCCGCGGCGGAGTCGTGGGTGAAGGCACACAGTCCCAGCACTACCTGACCTCGTCCGAGCCGACCCATCGCCGTCACCCCCCCGCCGATGGCGCTGCGCCAACGAGCGTCCCTCGCCACTCCAAGCGGTCGTACCAGCGCTCCAGCGCCCCCGCCAGCAGCCCCGATGTGGCCGCCGCGACGGCACGCGCCTGCCCGCGGTCCCCCGCCTTCCAACTGCGGTAGCTGCGCAGCACCCCGGCCAGCTCAGACCAGCCGGCCTCGGCCACCGGGCCGTCACCGATCAGCCGTGCCAGCAGCGCATCGAAGTCATGCCACGCCACCGCCAGCGGCGCCATCCTAGGGCTGGGCGTGACGTGGGCTGGCAGGAGCGCGGCAGCGGACGTGTCGCTGGCGTACAGGTGCAGCGAGTCGACCTGGTGGTGATACTCCCCCACCTCGACGCTCAGCCAACCGGCCAGCAGCTCCTGCAGCACGGTCGCGGTGAAGACGTCGTAGCAGAAGCCCAGCCACAGGTCCTGGCTGCGCATCGTGGTGTGCATGTGCAGCCGGCCGCCGCGCAGGTAGAAGCGGTACCCGAGCGTGCACGGCACGTCCTTGTGGCCCTGGAAGTCAAGGCCCGGGTCGAACAGTTGCACCACCGCGCGCCGCGAGGCCGGATCGTGGGCGAGCAGGCGACGGACCTGGTCGAGTTGGTCGACCACCCCGCCTGCGGGGCCACACCAGCGGCGCAGCCGTGGCCCGTAGGCGCCCATCAGGCGCCCGCCATCGGCGTAGTCGGCCAGTCGCTGGTTGTAGGCGTGGATCCACGGCGCGTCAGAGCCGGACAGAATCCAGACGGCCTCAGCCGCGGCAAAGGCCGGGTTGAGGACCCTGACCGGCGGCAGGTCCACCAGCCGGCGCCGCGGGTCGGTCAGGCGCAGGTGCGCGCCGAGGACCTCGACGGTCGGCATGCCGCGCGGCGCTACCGGGATGCCGTTGGTGGGGGCGGCATCGCACGCGCTGGCGAACAACTCGTTGGCCGAAGCGCCCGACAGTACCAGCATAGGAACCTCACCGGGAGCGTGTTGTTGTGGCAGTCGCAGGCTCCCACGCCGCTCAGGTGGGCTCCACCAGCGCCGGCCAGGACTCCTGGAACGGTGGACTCTCAGAATTCCGGCTGGTTCCAGGAGTTTCTTCGTTGCCGTGACCCGTCCTGGGCGACTGACCTGCGGCTCGTGCGAGCTGTTTCGATAGCGGCCGGAACACCCGGTACAGTTCTGCGTATCCGCAATGAGAGGAACGTGCGATGGTGCGCCGCAACGAGCAACTCCACGCGATCCGCACCTACCAGCGGCGCCGTGCCGCCGAAGGCACCGACCCACGCGAGGTCGCCCTGGAGATCTTCCGGGGCTGGCCGGGGGTGGCGCGCCTGGAGTCGTGGCGGCTGGGGCGGGGCTGGTCACTGGAGGAGGCCGCCGAGCACATCCGCCACAACCTGGTCCGCTTTCCGACGGCCAAGCGCAGCGAAGCGGGGCTCAGCGGCAAAGGCCTGCAGGACATCGAGCAAGGCCGCACCCGAGTGAGCCTGGACTACGCGATGGCGATCGCCTGGACCTACCAGATCCCCATCGAGCACACCGGGCTGGTCGACCCGCACCTGCAGCGCCTCGACTCCCGGGCTGATGCCGGTGGCTATGATCTGCCCAGACCGGGCCAGGGGAGCAGGCAGTCCCCCACCACGAGCACGGGAGGCTTCACAACGCGCCGACGTCCGCTGCTCAAACTCGCCGGCGCCGCCGTGCTCGGCGCTGGTGGGCTGCTCGTTGACCAGTTCCCCACCGGGCTCTCGGCGGCACCTATCCGAATGGGCGAGGTCATCGGCGCGGTCAGCGAGGCCGAAAGCGCGGTCCGCCGCGCCGAGGCGTCCGCGGTCGGGCCGCTTACCCTGGAGCTGGTGGAGCAGCGCGCTGAGGAACTCGCCACGGCTGGGCGGGTGCTCGAGCGGCCGGTGCTGTTCCGGCATGCAAGGCAGTACCGCCAACAGGCTGTCGAGCTGCTGGGCGGCGAGCACACCACGACCCAAGAGCTTCGCCTTCGCGCGCTGGCCGCCAGCATGAACGGGCTCATGGCAGTGGCGCTGCTGGGAGTTGGCCAGTGCCAGGCGGCATGGACCCACGCCCTCGCCGCCGAGCAGCACGCCGGCGACGCGCACGATCTGGAGCTTGTCTGCTGGGCGGCCAGCACCAAGTGCATGATCCGCTTCTACCAGGGACGCTACCCCGAGGCCGTCCGCGTCGCCGACGCCGCCACCGTCTACGTGCAGCCCGGCTCCCCCGCTGGGATCCGGCTACTGCTCAACCTGGCCCGTGCAGCGGCCAACGCCGGCGACAGTGCTGCGGCGCTGCGTGCGCTCCGCCACTGCGACCGGTACTGGAACACCCTGCCGCCTGGGGAGATGTCGAACTCGATGTTCGGCATGAACGACGCCTTCCGGACCTTGTATCAGGGAACGACACTGGCGCTGGTCGGCAAGGGCAAGGATGCGGCCGGCTGCTCACGGCAGGCCCTGAAGCTCTACACCGATGCCAGGCCGTTGGAGCGGGCGCCGGCCAAGCAGGGCGTGGCCTGGCTGGACGTGGCGGTCGCGCAGCTCGTCCAGGGTGACGTCGACCAGGCGGCCCACACCGCCAGCGCCGCGGTCGCCCCACAATGGGGAACCACGGTCGACTGGATGGTCTTGCGCCGCGCGGTCGAACTGGACAGCCGCCTCGCCAAGCACCACCGCGTCGGGGCGGTCGGCGAGTTTCACGAGCAGCTCCAGCAGGTCATGCGGCAGGCAGCCACGGTGCGAGGCTGACCACCATGCATGGGCAGCAACGGCCGGTCGCGCACACCCCCAACGCCAACGGGCAGTGGCACGACTGGGAGGCACACGCCCGAGGGACTGCCGCACTGGCCCGCGAGTTCGCCGCGCCGTTCGGCGCCGGCGAGCTCGCCGGGTGGCTGGGGCTGTGGCACGACCTGGGCAAGTTGGACCCCGCATGGCAGGCCTACGTGTGGAAGGTCTCGCGCCGCCTGGTGCCACCCAAGACCGGCCCGGACCACGCCCTGGCCGGGGCCTGGCTCGCCGAGCGCTTCAGCATCATCGGCGCGCTCGCGATCGCCGGCCACCACCAGGGGCTGCCGTCACCGGTTAACTACCGCCAGCAGCCACGCGGTGAGGCGGCTCACCAAGCGGTGATGGCAGCCGCGCGCCAACTGGTTCCCGTCATCCAACCCACCACGCTGTCGCGTCCGCCCGTCGGGGCAGCAGACGCCGGAGCGGACCTCTTCGGGCGGATGCTGTTCTCCGCCCTGGTCGACGCCGACTCCCTGGATGTGCAGGCACACTTCCACACCGGTCCACGCCCCACCAGCACGCCACTCGCCGCCTGGGAGCTGGACGCACCCCGCCAGCTGGGAGCACCCAGCCATGGGCAGGCCGCAATCCCAGCCGCGCAAGGGCTGTATCGTCTTCGCCTTCCCGCCGGAGTATCCGATGGGGTTGGTCTGCTCGAAATGGCGCTGCGGCACGCTCGCACCCACCGACTCCCTCGGGTGATCTTCGCCCTGGCACCCGGGCAGCCCACCACGCCCCTGTCGGCCACGCTGCGCACCGCCATGGACGACCCCGAGGGGCAACTGGTGCTCGAGCAGCACGCCAGCGCCTACGAACGGCCCAGCGACCCGGACGCCACGAGCCTGGCCACCGCCCGCCGGGCAGCACAGAACTGGGACGCGCCGATCATCGTCACCACCCAGGAGGTTCTGGCCGCCTCGCTGTTCTCCAACCTGCCCGCAGCCATGCGCAAGCTGCACCGACTCGCCCGCAGCGTCCTCATCGTCGACGATCGCCATCCGCTACCGGGAGGCCTCCGCCAATCCGTCCTGGATGTCCTTGGCGAGTTGTGCGCCCACTTCGGCGCCACCGTGATCCTCACGTCCCACCATTCGACGACCACGGCCCCCGCCCGACCCGTCTCCTGCGGCAACGGCGAACACGCTGACCGCCTCCAGGCACTTCGCGCCCGGCTCGACTACCCGGGCGTCGCCGCGCGATCTGCACGGCTGCTGGACACAACCGTGGATATCACAGTGGAACACGGCCCACCCGATCGGCAGGCCCTCATGCTGGCAGCGATCAGCGAGTTGACAGACAGCCGGGGCCCCCTGGACGCCACTGTCCGGGCGCTGCAGCCGTTCCTTGTCTCCATACGGCGCGACGACGCCGAGCGGTTGGCCGAGCAAGGGCTGATCCGCTGGCTCATCCCCGGTATCGGGCAGTGGCTCGTCGGCCATCGTCCGATCAAGCGGCAGTCAGCAGTAGGTGGTTGAAGTGGGCGCTGTGGCTCCACGCGCGTCATTCAGTCGCGCTCACACACTCGGGTCTGTCCTGGCTGCCCGTCTTGGATTATTGGTGGTGGCGCCCAGGCTGGCGGGTCGGGCGCCGCTTCTACACCTGGCACATCACCTTCGAGAGCCAAGACGAACTGCACCGGCTGGTCCGCGCCTACCAGGCCCACCTCGACATCCCAGAGCTCGACTTGGTCCCTCTCGAAGGGCTGCACCTGACCATGCAGGGTGTCGGCTTCACTGACGAGGTCGGTCAGCAGGACCTGCAAGAGATCCTCGTGGCCGCCAGGGCGCGCTGTGAACCGCTGGCCCCGTTCCCGCTCACGTTGGGACCGGCGCGGGTTCACCCTGAGGGCGTCAACCTGCCGGTGGCGCCGGAAGCCCCCGTGCGGTGGCTGCGGATGGCTGTCCGCGACGCGATCGCGGCGGTCTGGGGGGAGGAGCGGGTGCCGGAGTTGGCGGAGGACTTCAGTCCGCACGTCACCATGGCCTACAGCAACGGCAACGGTCCCGCGGCGCCGATCATCGAGCGGGTGGAGCGTGTTGGAGCGCTGCAGTCTGTCGCAACGATCCGCGAAGCGCAGTTGATCGACCTCGAACGCGATACCCACGTCTACCACTGGAGGACCCGGGCGGCCGTTCCGCTCCTCGCCGAGGCGTCAACGTAGTCCCCGATGAGCGTGGTAGTCCGTGGAACTCGCAAGGGCCCCTTGGATAGCCCTTCGGGTCGCGCTTTTACGCTGACGACACGTGTGCGTAGCGTAGCTGCGGCGCGGGTCAACGCGAGGCCCGCAGGGCGCGCCTGGCGGCAGCGCTGATCACCGCGCCAGCGGCTGCGGGGTCGTCCAGCAGCGCGATCTGCGCGCCGTCCAGAGGCGTGGCGTTGCTGCCAACGGCGATCCACAGCACTCCACAGCCAGCGGCGACAAGACGGCGCACCTGCGCCTGCCCCAAGGCGCGCTGGTCTGCGGGGTAGCGGCCGTCGCTGACCACCACCAGCAGCCGCGCGCTGTCGCCGACTCGGGCCAGTCCGAGTGCACCGTCCAGGGCGTCCACGGCCTGGGGGAACCCCTGGGAGCCGCCACCGACGGAGAACTCGCGGACGTGGGCGGGAACCTGGCCGGGTCGGGCGACCGCGGTCACGTGGTTGGCGAAGCAAACCGTGGCGGAGGTGCTGTGGCTCCAGGCGGCGGCCTGGGCCATGATCCAGGCGGCGGAGGCCAGTGGCTTGGCGAAGGGTCGCATGGAGCCGGAGATGTCGACGGCGATGCCGACCCGAAGCGGCGGGGTGGGGACCTGTCGGCGGATGGTGCGGACCCACGGTTCGGCGGTGGGCCCTTGCCCAACGGCGCGTTGGGCGTCGGCGGCCAGCGCCGCGCGCATGCGCAGTCGGCCAGGTGGTGCCTTGGAGGTGATGTGGGTGGTGGCGCGCTCTCGGTAGGCGGCGGCGCGCAACTGGCGGGCCAGCCGCCGCGCGGCGGCCCGCTCAGCCGGGGTGGGCGGCCGACTGGTCCAGGTGGCTGGTGCGCCCGGTCCGGTGGCGCCCGGGTGGGTGCGCGGCGGTGCGAAGACCGTGGTGGCGGCGTCTTGGGCGCGGCGACGGCTGGCCGCCTCGCGGGCCTTGGCGGCCGCTCGCCGACCGACGGCCCCAGCGGCCCTGGCCTCGTCGGCGGCCTGTTGGGCGTCGTTGGCGGCCACGGCCGCCAGCACTGCACGGGTCGCCTGGCCGATCGGCGAGCGCCCCGCCCCGTTGTTGCCACCGCCCTGGCAAGCCGGGTCCCCGCGCGACTCGCATGGGCTGATGGCGTCGCTTGTGGGATGGTCGGGGTCGACGCCGGTGAGCTCGCACCAGCGGTGACCAAGGGCAAGCATCGCCTCGCTATTGTCATCGGCGGTCTCGAGCGCGGCTTGCCACACTTGGCGGATCGCGTGGAGTTGCTCGGCGCCCAGCGTGGCCTCGATCGTTGTGGCCAGGGGGGCGGCCTCGTCGGGGTCCAGCACGCCCGCGTCGACTCGCCCGAGCACCAGCGCGGCGGCCTCCGCCACCGCCCACGGGCTTATCTTGTCGAGGGCTTGGCCGTCGTCGAGGATGAGCTGCTGGGTGGCGGCACGCAGCCAGCGCCGATCCCCGGGGCGGCGCTCGAGCTGGCGGGCTTCGGCGCGGGACTCCTCCAGCAGCTTGGCCGCTGCCGCCACCGCAGTGGGAGCGCCGTCTGGAGGCTGCCATTGGGTGTGGCGGGCGTGGCCGGCCTCGTGGCACAGCACGCCCCACGCCGCCGGGTAGCGTTCCCGGTCCGAGGGACGCCGCGGCTGGGCCAGAGCGGGATCCATGTCGGTGGGGAGCAGCTGGCCGTCTAGTTCGATGGTGGCCAGGGTGGGCAGGAAGCAGCCGGGTGCGCCGCGGCCGGCGCCAGGGGCGACGTGCACGATCAGGTCGTCCCTGTCGGCAAGATGGGCGACCTGGTCGGTCATGGCGGCCGACAGGCGCAGCCAGCCGGCCTCGGTCTGCTCGATCGGGGTGGGCTGCGCGTCGGGATCAGGGAGCAGGTGCTGGCGCATCTCTAAACCTGCCGGCCGAGCGCGAGCGGGCTGTAGCGGCGGCCAAACACACTGCGGACGACCTCGGCGACCACGTCGCGGTCCTCCTCGGGCGTAACCCCGATGAGGTTTTGGACCGCGGCGTCCTTGCCAAGCACCGCCTCGACCTGCTTGAACGCCAGCAGCTCCCGCAGTTGCGGCGCCCAGCCGACCTCGCCGCGTTGCTGGCGGGTGGCCAGGTTGCGCGCCACCCGGACCGCGAGAGCGTTGACCCTGAGACCGGCGGCCAGGTCGTAGTCGGTGGCCACCTGGACCTGTACGCCGAACCGGCTTGCCAGCGCCTCGGTCAGCACGGCGCCGTGCACCCCGGGGTTGTGCCCAGCGATCAGATAGAAGCCGCCGCTGGCGGTGATCGTCTCGCCCTTGTGGGCCTTGACCGTGATCTGGCGACGGCCGTCCATCGCGGGGTACACCACCGCCAGCACCTTCGGGGAGATCAGGGTGGCGTCGTCGATGAATAGCACCCGGCCCTCGGTCATGGCAGTGACAAGCGGGCCGTAGACGAACTGGTAGGTCCCGTCGTCTGTCTGAGTGTAGTCGCCGACGAAGTCGGCCACGGCGGTGTCGCCGTCGCCGGCCACGGTGACCAGGTCGGGGAACGCGGCCTCGGCAAGGGCTGTCTTGCCGGTGCCTGGAGGGCCGTAGAGCAATGCTGGCATGCCCGCGTCCCGCAGCGCCCGAAGGGCCGCGACGTCGGCGTGGTCGGCTAGCGCGCGGGGGTAGTAGCGCTGCCCGTTGGGCCGCATAACCGCGCCTGGCGGGCCATTGGAGGGATGGGCTGGTCGCGGCGCAGGGGTTGGGGCCGGCGTGCTGCCTGCCATGACCGGGTGGCCCTGCAGCCCGCGCGTTGCGGCGAAGCGGCGCGGGCGCACGCCGGTGCGGGTCACCTGGCCGCCATGGGCAAGGGTCGCCAGCGCGTTGCCGACCGCGCCGGTGGAGCGGCCGCCGAGGGCGCGAGCGATCTCGCCGAGGGAGTAGGACTGGCCGGGCTGGTCGGTGAGAAAGGCGAGCACCTTAGCGCGCAGCTCGCCTGGGCCGAGCCGCCTGCCCCCGTGGCCACTTGGGCCTGGGGTCGCGACCGGGCTCGCCGGGGCCACGCGGCACCTCCCTTGACCTGCAGTGATTCAAGGCACGCAGGTGATACCTCGACTGGCGGGGACACCTCAAGGCCGCGACTGCATCACACGGCGCAGGCGGTCACCGATGCACTTCTGATGGCCCTGTTGTTACTAAACTCCTGGCGTAGTCGTTACTAACCGGACGCCTTTGTAGGTCCCGGCATAATGCGCATACACTTCGTGGGTTGGAAGCAAGGCAGGACCGCAGAACACGACGACCATCGGAAGCGCCGCGCGGTAACGCCACCGGACCTCACGCCGCGGGAGCCGACATGGCCAACGCCGAAGGTGCCCATAGCAAGCAGTTTGGCCTTCCCCAGGCGCATGTGAGGGACGGCGGGTGAGGGCGCCGGTCGATTTCCTGCTTCTCGGGCCGCTCGAGGCGCGTCGGGGTGGGCGTCCGCTGCCGCTGGGCAGTATCAAGCCCCGCATGCTGCTCGCCAAGCTCCTGCTGCACGCGAATCAGATTGTCTCAACTGACGAGCTGATCGATACCGTCTGGGGTGAGCGACCGCCCGCCACCGTGCGGCAGTCGGTGCACAATCACGTCGCCTTGCTGCGCAGGGCGATCGATCCCTCTGGCCAGGCGGCCAGCGCACGTCGCGTGCTGCGTACCCGTGAGCCCGGCTATCTGCTGCAGGTCGACCCGGACCAGCTCGACCTGTACCGCTTCCGCCGACTGGTCGACGAGGGCCGCGGCGCGCTCGGCGGGGAGGCGTCGGCAGCGGCGCAGCTGCTGCACGAGGCCCTGTCGCTGTGGCGCGGCCCGGTGCTGGCCGACGTGGTGGCCGCCGAGGCGGCCTGGCCCGAGCTGGTCGGCATCGACGAGGAGCGGATCGCGGCCCTGGAGGCGCGGCTGGAGGCCGACCTGGCCCTGGGCCGGCACCTGGAGCTGATCGGCGAGCTGGAGGGGCTGGTCCGCCTGCACCCGCTGCGCGAGCACCTGCACGGCCAGCTGATGCTGTGCCTGTACCGCTCCGGCAGGCAGGCGGACGCGCTGGCCGCCTACCGGGCCGCCCGCCGCGTTCTGGTCGACGAGCTCGGCATCGAGCCGAACCTGGGGCTGCAGCGCCTGGAGCAGGCGATCCTCGTCCAGGACCCGGCGCTGGAGCTGCTCGGGCCGGCTGGCGCCGGCGACGAGCCAGACGCCGTGGCCGGCGCGGGGGCGCCCACTGGCGGCGATGAGGCGCCCACTGGCGGCAGGCCGCCCGTGAGGACGACTGCGCCTCCCGGCGGAGCCGAGCGCAAGCTGGTCACCGTGCTGGTCGCCGAGGTCGACGAGCCACCAGCCGGGCATGACGAGCGCGACCCGGAGGACGTCTCCAGCATGCTGGAGCGGAACCTGGAGCGGATGCACACCGGGATCTCCAGTTTCGGCGGCGTGGTCGAGCATGCCATCGGCGGCGCCATGATGGCCGTGTTCGGTGTGCCGCAGACCCGCGAGGACGACCCTGAGCGTGCGGTGCGCGCGGCGCTGGCGATCCGCGATGCGCTCAGCGGTGAGGGGGAGCTGCGCGTGGCGGTCGCCACCGGCGAGGCGCTCGTTACCCCCGGCGGCGGGATCACCCACGTGGCTGGCGACCTGGTGACCACCTGCGCGCGGCTGCAGCAGGCCGCGCCGACCGGGTCGGTGCTGGTGTCGGAGGCGACCGAGCGGGCCACCTCGCGGGTGATCAGCTACGGGCCGGCGAGCCTGCTGTCGCTGCCCGGTCGCGCCAAGCCGGTGACCGTGTGGAGCGCGCTGGAGCCGCGCAACCGCACCGGGCTGGAGTCGCTTGCCGTCCGCCCCGTGCCGCTGGTGGGGCGTGCCCGTGAGCTGCACGCGCTGCTGGATGCCGCTGAAGGCGTCCGCAGCACGGGCAGCCCGCAGCTGGTGACGCTGGTGGGTGCGGCTGGCGTCGGTAAGACCCGCCTGCTGGCCGAGCTGTGGCAGTCGTTGGAGGCCGACCGCGACCTGACGGCCTGGCGCCAGGGCCGCTCACCGCCATACGGCGAGGGGATCACCTTCTGGGCGCTCGGCGAGATCATCAAGGCCGAGGCCGGCATCCTGGAGAACGACACCGCCGACACGGTCGACCGCAAGCTCGCCCAAGCCGCCAGCTACGCCCTCGAGGGGATCCCGGACGTGGTCGCCTGGGTCACCGGCCACCTGCGCGTGCTGGTCGGCGGCAGCGACGAGCGCTCGCAGCCGCGGGCGGGCCGCCAGGAAGAGGCGTTCGCCGCCTGGCGGCGGTTCCTGCACGGGCTGGCCGCCCACCGGCCGCTGGTGCTGGTGGTCGAGGACCTGCACTGGGCCGACGACTCCCTGCTCGACTTCCTGGACAGCCTGCTGGACCGCAAGGGCAGCCCGCCCGGCTCGATCCCGCTGCTGCTGGTCGCAACGACCCGCCCGGAGCTGCTGGAACGCCGGCCTGGCTGGGGCGGCGGCCCCGCCGCCAGCAGCATCCACCTCGGGCCACTGTCGCACGACGACACCATCCGTCTGCTCGGCTCGCTGCTCGCCCACCACCGGCTGCCCGGTGGCGTCGGGCCGCGCCTGGCCGCCACTGTGGGCGGCAACCCGCTGTTCGCCGAGGAGTATGTGCGTATGCTGCGCGACCGCGGGCTGCGCGCAGAGGAGCTTGCACCAGCCGGGTCGCAGGATCCGGCCGCCGGACAGGCGGAGCTGCCGCTGCCGGAGACCGTGCACGCGATCGTCGCCGCCCGCCTCGACGCGCTGTCGGCCGCTGAGAAGGCGGTGCTGCACGACGCCTCGGTCCTCGGCCGGGTCGGCTGGGCTGGCGGGCTGGCCGTGATCGGCGGCCACCAGCGCAGGATCCTGCAGCTGTGCCTGGACCGCCTGGAGGCCAAGGAGTTCCTGTACCGTGCGCAGCGGTCGTCGGTGGCCGGCGAGCGCGAGTACGGCTTCCGGCACGTGCTCATCCGCGACGTCGCCTACGGCCAGATCCCACGGGCGCAGCGGGCTGAGAAACACCGGCGGGCGGCCGCATGGCTGGAGTCGCTGGCCGCCGACCGTATGGCGGAGCGGCCCGAACGGCGTGGGATCGTCCGGGCGGAGCTGCTCGCGTACCACTACGGCAGAGCGCTCGCCTTCGCCCGCGCCGCCGGCCAGCCGAGCGACGACCTGGCGGACCGGACCCGCCTGGCGCTGCGTGACGCGGGCGACCGGGTGACCGCGCTCGGCGTCCATGCTGCCGCTGCCCGCTACTACGCGCGTGCCCTGGAGCTGTGGCCGCAGCAGGACCCGGATCGCCCGGAGCTGGAGTTTCGCGCCGGCCGCGCCCGCTTCCATAGCGAAGGCGGCGGCGAGCGGCTACTGGCGCGGGCGTGCGACGGGCTGCTGGAGGCGGGTAAGCGCGAGCTCGCGGCCGAAGCCGAGATCCTGCTCGGCCAGCTCATCTGGGAGGGTGGCCGGACGCCGAGCAAGCATGTTGAGCGTGCCCTGGCGCTGGTGACGGACTCGCCGCCGTCGCGTCCCAAGGCCATCGTCCTGCGCGGCGCCATGATGTACGCGATGGTGACCGAGCGCACTGCTGAGGCGGCCGTGCTCGCACGCCAGCTGCTGCACATGGCGGTGGAGTTGGGCCTGCACGACATCGAGGCCGCGGCCCTGGAGACCACAGGCGTCACCAAAGTGCTGCGCAGCAACCCGGACGGCCTCGCCGACCTGGAACGCTCCATCCGGATCTACGAGCAACTCCCGTCGGCGAACCCAGCCGGCACCTACAACAACCTCGCCGAGTCGCTGGCGCTGCTCGGCGACCTGCAGCGCTGCTTCGCCGCTCGCGCCGCCGGGGAGCGGGCCGCGCGCGACGGCGCGCCGCACCGGCTACGCTGGATCCAGCTCGAGCGGGTCGCCGAGCACTACTGGACCGGCAGCTGGGACGAGGCGGTCCGCAAGGTCGAGGCGATGGCGCTGGAGTCCGCGGCTGGCAAGGGCCACGTCCTAGATCGTTGACCGGGGATTCGGCGCTGGTCGTAGCGTGTCACGACACGCCCCGCCGGTCCGTGACTTGAGAAGTGAAGAGTGTCCAAGATCGGCGTGCCTGTACACGTCTGACCTTGGGAGGTCATCGTGATCGCCGACCTGGACACTCTCCTGACCGCACTGTACGTCGAGCTGACCGACCGCATCATCCCCTCGCTCGGCCTGGCCCGGTCCGGGCCGGGCCAGCCGCCGGAGGT
>WNGB01011309.1_pt1 | contig 12986 bp, 10 predicted proteins | sample 5400681 | NCBI WGS metagenome assembly WNGB01 (sample SAMN13153367, study PRJNA577476) | soil metagenome | isolation source: 115 cm soil or saprolite under grassland replicate 2 | place: USA:California | collected 2016-06-15 | reverse complement strand
GCACGAGCTCCCGCATGACGCCGAACAGGTCCACCTGGCCGTCGTCCAGGAACACCTCCGTGTAGTCCACGTAGGGCCGGCGGACGACGACGTTGCGGAAGTGGACGTGGTTGATGCGGTCGCGCTCGCCGAGCCAGCGACAGACCGCCACCGGATCCTCGCCCGTCTCCCGGGTGACGCCGCAGTCGAACGTCATGCCGTTGAACGGGCTCTCCACGAGGCCCAGGTACTCCTTCCAGTGCTCGAGCGTGGCCATGAGCTGCTCCGACCCGCGGCTCCGCGGCACCGGCGGATCGTTCGGATGGAGGGCCAGGCGGACGTTCGCCTTCTCGGCCTCCGGGACCACCGCCTTCAGGAAGCGCCGCGCGCGCTCGAGCTGCTGCGCGCGGGTGTGGGTGCCGACCCCCTCCCGGGGCGGCAGGCCCTTCGACAGCTCGTAGTCGTACGCCGTGTACCCCGCGCCCGCGCGCCCCCTCTCCTCCTTGTAGCCCTCCGTCAGCCGGTGCGCGTAGAAGTTGTACTCGACCACGGGCAGCCCGGCTCTCCCGGCCGCGCGGATGGAGGCGATCACGTCCGCGATCTGCGCCTCCGCTCCGGGGCGGCCCCAGATGACGTCGTCGAATCCCGAGATCATCAGGTTCCACAGGGTCAGGCCGCCGGCCTTGAGCTGCTCGATGCGCGCGCGGACGTCGGCCTCGCTCCACGGGATCTTCGGTCCGCCCGTGAGCACGTGGTCCACGCCGATCTGCTTCAGGCGCCGCATCCCCGGCTCGTCCACCGGGCCTCCGAAGCCGAGGCAGATCTTCGGCGTGTCCTTGCCCTCGGCGGGCATCCGGGAGAACTCAGGCGCGGCCTCGGCGTGGCGAGGCGGCAGCGATGCCGCGATCGCCGAGGTCCCGATCGCCTTGAGTACGCTTCGCCGACTCAACTCCGGGCGCATGTCGTTCCCTCCTTCATTCGCGGATCTCCAGCCCCGCTTCCTGCGCGTCTTCCTTGTTGGCGCGCTCGTCCGTGACCTCCAGCCGAAGCACGTACCGGCCCGGAGCAAACCCCGCCAGGGGAACCGGGCCGATCGAGACCACGCCTTGCGCCGTGTCGAGCCGCTGTTCGCTGTCCCGGGCGACGGGCCGGCCGTCCTTGAGGAGGCGATAGCGGGTCAGCACCGACGCCTTGCCGGTGGCGGGATCGGCCTGGGCGCCGTAGACGACCGCCACTGCCTGCAGGCGGTCGCGGGGGGTGAAGGCGTTGCCGAAGCGCGGGACCATCCGCCGCCCGGCGAGAACGAAGGGGGCGAAGGGATCCTTGAGGTCGGCGGGGGCTTGGTCGCCCTCCGGGGTCAGGAATAGCGGGCTGACCACGAGCCCGACCCCGTCGAAGCGCGGCACCTCGAGGGGCAGGGTGGAGGTGGCCGCCTGGCCGCCCTCCACCACCCGCAGACCCACCCGCAGCTCGTAGCGGCCGGGATCGAGGCTGAGACCGTAGGCGGCGAGGAACGAGCCGTCCGCCTCGCGAGTCGCGGTGACTTCGCGCTCGAAGGAGAAGGCGGTCCGGCCCTCCGCCGGGCGGGCTTGCGCGGCCACGAGGACGCGCAGCGGTCCCGCCGCCCCCGCCAGGGTTCCGCGCGCCAACCCCGCGGAGAATCCCTGGCCGGACTGGCTGCGCAGCAGAAGCTTGCGCTCGACCGCGATCGTGAAATCGGTGCGCGCCTCGGCGAGGAGCGCGCTGCCCGGACTGCCCGCGGAGAGCGCGTCTTCGAGTCGCCGCAGGCGGCCGCCCGGCGCGCGTGAGTAATCGAGCCACGGATGGCGGACCTGGGCTCGGGCCACCCGGCGCAGCTCCTCCATCACCCGCGCCGCCTCCGCGAAGCGGCAGGCGTCGTCGAGCTCGATCCGTAGCTCGCCTCCCGGGAGCGCGAACACCCGGTCCGGCCGGCTCTTGTAGATCCAGACCTCGGGCCGGCGGGAGCCTTCCCGGAGGCTCCGCAGGGAGTCGAATCGCCCGCGCACCTCGCGCCCCGCCACCTCGTCCGCCTCGCCGAGCAGCAGGTAGACCTCGCCGCAGCCCGTGCGCGATCCCTTCTGCCCCGGGACGGCGAAGAGCTCGTCCGCGCGAGCGCGCGCCTTCCTGACCGGCTCCGGCGGCTCACCCGTGGCCCCGCGCGGGTCGGGGCTCCGCCGGGCCCAGAAGATCCGCGAGAACTCGGCGCGGTCTCCTTCCGCCAGCGAGCGGAAGACCGCTTCCTCCTTGGGCAGGATCAGCAGGCGTACGTCCTGCAGCCATTCCTGGGCCTTCTTGTCGAGCCTCTCCGCCGCCCCGACGGCCGCCCACAGCAGGAGCGCGAGGCCGCATGCCCCGAGCCCGATCCGCGGCTTCGATTCAGCATTCACGCCTCACCACCCTAGATGGGGTCCGCGGCTTCCAGGGCCCGCCGCGCGAGGAAGTGGGAGAGCCGCTGGTCGGGAAGCAGGAAGACGCCGCGGAGGCGCTCCCGGGCCTCGCCCTCGCGGCCGAGGGCCCGCAGCATCAGGCCCTGCGCGTAGATCGCGATGCCCGCGAAGCCCGTCCCCTGGGCGACCAGGGTCTCGGCGTCCGCGAGGGCTTTCTGGAGGCGCGCCCTTATCGCGGCCTCGTCGGCTCGCGCCAGCTTCCGCTCGGCGAGCGAGGCGAAGACCGCCTTGAGGAATGGAGCATCGCGGCCCTGGACGGCCCGCTCCCAGTGAATGCGGGCGACGGCCTCCTGTCCGGCCGCCGCCATCACCTCGCCCATCAGGTACTGCAGGCGCGAGGACTCGAGAAAGGGGGCGAGGCCGTCCCGGGTGAACACCAGGCCCTTCACCGGGCGGTCGATCGCGCGTACGATCGCCGCCGCCTGGCTGCGGCGGCCCGCGCGGGCCAGGGCCAGCGCCCGCCGCAGGCGCACCTCGAGGAAGACCTGGCGCACGTTCGTCCCCCCTTCCTGCCGCGGGAAGAAGCGGCCCGCGAAGAGCGCCTCCGCCTCCGCGCCGCGGTCCACCTCGGTCAGGGTGAGGGCGAGCTTCTGCACGAGAGGGGGCGGCATGCCGGCGCGGTCGGGGAATCGCTCGAGGAGCTGGACGCGCTCGGCGGCGGGGACGCCCGCGACGCTCGCGGCCTGGTCGGCTCCGTAGTAGAGCGCGACGTTCCTCGTGTCGACCCCCATGCCTTCGCGCAGCACCTCGAGCGCCCCCTGCGGGTCGCTTCGGCCATGCAGCAGGGTCAGCCCCAGGTTGCGATGCAGGACGGGGATCGTGCGGTCCAGCCGCCGGGCCTCCTGCCACTCCGCGACCGCCGGATCCACCTGCCCGCCCGCCAGGAGCAGCGTGCCCAGGAGGAAGTGCGCGGTCGCGTCCTGCAGGTTCACCTCCAGGGCGCGCCGCAGGACGGGGAAGGTGTCGGCCCGGGCGGGGAAGACGTAACGCGTGGAGAGGGCGGAGGCGGCGGTGAAGTCGGCTTGCGGCGCCCCCCCCGTCTTCTCGCGGCAGTAGCCGCGGTAGTAGGCGACCAGCGGGTGGTCCTGGGGAAGGACGTTGCCGGGCTCGGCGGCAACCGCCTCGCCCGGATAGCGCCGCTCGAGCAGCTCCAGCGCGTCCGCGTAAAGGCCGAGGCCCATGTATTCCCCGGCCAGGGCGAGCACCCGCTCGGGCTCGCCGGCCAGGTGGAGCCAGAGCGGCTCCCCCGGCTCGCCGAGCTTCACCGCTTCGTGCCGCAGCAGCGCGCCCGTGGGATCCAGGGGGAGCCAGTGCGCGAGGCGCGCGCGGGCCTCGTCGGCCCGTCCCAGGGCGCGAAGCAGCACGACCTCGAGGCCCCCCGCGCGAATGGACTCCGGGGTCTCGGCCACGACGGCGCGGAGCCGATCCAGCGCGGCCTCCCGCCGGCCCGCGCGCGCGTCGAGGCGCGAGAGCTCGAGGCGGGCCGCGGCGCGGAACGCGGGCGAGAGCTGCGCGCTCTCCCACCGGGCGCGGGCGCGATCCTCGCGGCCTTCCGCCGCGTGGGCGAGGCCCAGCAGGTACTGCACCTCGGCGTCGTTGCTGACCCGCTCGAGGGCCCGCTCGAGAAGGGGGATGGCCTCGCCCCCGCGCTGGAGGTCCACCGCCATCCGGCCCGCGGCCTTCAGCAGGCCGTAGCTCCCGGGAAAGCGCCGCCGGCCGTCGGCATAGGTCTCGAAAGCCTGCAGGCGTTTGCCCTCCCTTTCCTGCTCGCGTCCGAGGTCGACGTAGTCGCCCTCGCCGCGCGTTTCCGGCGGGGGGTAGGTGTGGACGGGCTGCGGGCCCACCGTGATCTCGCGGGCGGGGAGCGTGTCGTAGCCATCCTCGGTATGGGCCAGGAGCACGCGGCCGTCCGCGCCCTCGAGGGTGAGCGTGTATCGCGCGGAAGCGGGCAGCCCGGGGAAGGTGCGGAGGAGGTCGCCCGCGGGAGTCAGGTCGAAACGCTCTTCGGCGATCGGCCGCGCGCCCTCGCCGATCCGCAGCCGGCCCCCCGCGACCGTATGGTTCACGTTCACCCCCACCGCGAGGTCGACTGTGCCCTCCTTGACCGCCGAGCGCGCCAGGTAGACCACGGCCTCGGGGTTCGCCCGCGAGATCCCGCCGATCTCCCGCACCGGCATCCAGTACTCCCGGAAAAGGATCGTCTCCTGGGGGCCGAGGAAGCCGTAGGTCTCCTGGTTGCGGAAGAGGCCCGCCTGGACCTCGACGTAGGCGCTCTGGTCGTCGGAGAGCGCCTTGCGCCAGTCGAGGCCGTCGGCATCGGCGCTCCAGGACCAGATCTTCTTCGTGGGGGCGTCCTCGGGGGACGAGTAGTGGACGACCCCCGCGCGGGTGGACGGGTGCCACACCCCCATGAAGGGCTCGCGGCTGCCGTGGGCGAAGAGCGACACCGGACCGTAGAGGTGGTTGCCGACGATCGAGAGGTCGACCCCGTGGGAGTCGACGGGCCAGGTGTCCACCTCGCGGAACCCGTGGGACGCGGTGTGGCGCATGGGATAGGCGATCCGGCTGTCGTCGTGCACGCGCACCCCGGCGTTGTTCCACCAGTAGAAGCGCCGCCGGACCGGCCCCGGGTTGTAGAGCGCGACGTGCTGCTCGAGCAGAGCGCTCCCCGGCCGCAGGCGCAGCTCCACCCGCCATTGCAGGCCGTACACGCGGTCCACGTTGGCCACCCAGATGGAGGCGCTGCCGTCGGAGCTCCTGGTCAGGGCGAAGTCCACCGGGGAGAGGGAGACCCAGTTGTGGGACACCGGGAAATTGAACTCGATGCCGAAAGCGGACCAGACCCCGCGGTAGGCGATCTGCGCCTTGCGCAGCGAGCGGTTCGCGTAGAACATCTCCGCCCCCGTGGCTTTGTCCACACAGGTGTAGAGGTGGCCGCCCAGGTCGGGGAGCACCACCACCCGCAGGTGCTCGTTCTCCAGGTTCAGCGTCCGGTGGCGGACGACCGATTGCTTCCCGGTCAGCGCCTCCCGCAGCGTGTACGGGTAGTTGAAGCGGCCGGAGGAGAACAGATCGAAGGGGGGATTGACGTCGGGCGGTCCCTCCTCGTCGGTGGGAAGGTCGATCGAGGCCTGCCAGGCCTTGACCTGGGCGGGCGCGGGGGCGGGGCCGAGCAGCAGGGCCACGGACGTGAGCACGAAGAGAACGCGTTTCATGGAGCCACCCTGGAAAGGCCTGCCGCCGAGTCTTCGTCGAGGAAGAGCCCGGCATCGGGGTGCCGCCTGAGGATCGAGGCCGGGCAGGCGGCGGTGACCGGGCCGTCCAGGGCGGCCGCGATGGCGGCGCGCTTGGCGGGACCGGGGACGAGGGCCACGGCGCGCGGGACCGCGAGGATCCTCGGGATCGTGAGGGAGAGCGCGGTGCGGGGAACGTCCTCGACCCGCGCGAAGCCGCCGTCGTGGACCTGCTGCCGGCGGCAGGGCTCGTCCAGCTCCACCACCCGCACGTCCGCCGGGTCGTGGAAGTCGCACATCGGGGGATCGATGAAGGCGAGGTGGCCGTTCTCGCCGATCCCGAGGATCGCGAGGCTGGGAGCCGCGCGCCGCAACAGGTCCGCGTAACGGTCGCACTCGGCGGCCAGGACCTTCGCCTTCCCGTCGAGGCCGTGGAAGGCCCCCACCGGCACGTGGTCGAGCAAGCGGTCCGTGAGGAAGCGCCGGAAGGAGGCGGGATGATCCGAGCCGACCCCGACGTATTCGTCCAGATGGAAGGCGGTGAGCTTCGTCCAGGGCACGTCGGGATCGGCGCGCAGCGCGGCCAGGAACTCGTTCTGGGAGGGAGCGGAGGCGAAGACGACCGCGGCCCGGCCGCGCCGGGCGACCTCGTCGCGCAGGTGGGCGGCCACCAGCCGCGCGGCCGCGCGGCCGAGGGAGGGGCGACCGGGGTGGACCTCGACCGCGAGGCGGGCGCAGGAGAAGGTGCGGACGGTCTCGGCGGGCGTCCCCGAAGCGAGCGGGCGGGAACCCTGGGCCCCCCGGAGCAGCGGCGGGGCCCAGGCGATGAAGCGCGGCAGCGCGACCTCGGGGTCTTCGATCTCGGGCTGCCACTTCTTCTCCCATTCGAACGACAGCCACCCGCGGTAGCCGATGCCCGCGAGGGCCTCGAGGGCGGAAGCCGCCGGGAACTCGCCCTCGCCGGGCAGGACCGCTCGTGGGTGCGGCTTCCCGGGCTCCCGCCGGAGATCCTTCAGGTGGACGTGGCGGATGCGGTGGCCCAGGCGACGCACGCCCTCCACCGGGTCGTCGCCCGCTTCGAAGGCGTTCGGAGCGTCCCAGAGGACGCCGACCCCGTCGCCCGGGACCAGCTCGAGGAGGGAGAGCATGGCCGCCGCGGGCGCGAAGTCGCCGTGCGACTCGACCCAGACCTCGACCCCCGCGGGCCGCGCCTTCTCGCGCAGGGCCAGCAGGGAGTCGGCGATGAAGCGCCGGGTGGACGCGAGGTCCGTCCCCGGCTGGACCGCGTCCCCGAAGACCCGCACCCCCGGGGCGCCCAGTTCGTGAGCCAGGGCGACCACCCGCTCCGCCTCCGCGAGGGAGGCGGCGCGCCGCTCGGGATCGGGCCAGTGGAAGAACGAGCGGCTGTCCACGCAGGGGACCTCGAGGCCGGCGTCGCGCAGACGCGCGCGCGTCTCGGCGAGGCCGCTGCCCACGAGCTCGGCCCTCGTCCAGAGCGCGTCGTCGTCCTCGATGAAGCGCAGCTCGACCCCGTCGTAGCCCTCGCGGGCCGCGGCGTCGAGGATGCGCGGGAGGGGCCAGGACGGGCAGCCGAGGGTGGAGAAGGCCAGCTTCATGTCATGAGGTCCAGCATCCCGGGGGTGACCCGGTTCCTCGGCCGCGCCCCCCGGAAGACGCGCTCGAGGTCGTCCAGGACGAGGTCGGCCATGGCCCGCCGCACCGCTCCCGCCGCGGCCCCCACGTGGGGCGTGACCACCGCCCCGCGCAGGCGGCGCAGCGGGTGGCGCAGGGGCAGCGGCTCCGCGGGATCGGTCACGTCGAGGGCGCAGGTCAGGCGGCCGCGGCGCACCTCGCGAGTCAGGGCTTCGAGGTCGACCAGGCCACCCCGGGCGACGTTGACGACGGTCGCCCCGTCGGGCAGGTGCGCGAGCCGGCGCGCGTCGAGCAGCCCCCGGGTCGCGTCGGTCAAGGCCGCGGCCAGGATCAGGATGTGCGAGGCGCGGAGCAGCGGCTCGAGTTGGACCCGCCGGGCGCCCTGGCGCCGCACGGCCGCCGCCGGCACGAACGGGTCGTGGACCAGGAGGCGTGGTCCGAAGGGGCGCAGGCGCTCGGCCACCGCCCGCCCGATCGTTCCGAAGCCCACGATCCCGACCGTGCGTTCCCGGAGCGTCTCCTCGCCCCCCCCGTGGAGGTGGAGGTCGGAGTAGACGCGGTTCGAGGGCCGGCGCAGCGCCTCGCGGTAGGCGTCGATCCGCCGCACCGCGTGCAGCGCGAAAGCCACCGCCAGCTCGGCCACGTAGGGGGCCATGGGCCCGGGCGCGTTCGTGATGACGAGGCGCTCGAAGAGGAGCCGCGCGAAGCGGCCCTTCACCTCGCCTCCGCAATGGGCGATCGCGCGGAGGCGGGGAGCGAGGCGCTCGAGGTCGGGGCCGAGGCGCGGGCTGTCCCAGGTGGTGACGAGGGCTTCCGCGTCCGCGAGGGCGGCGCGGAGCCGCGGGGTGAGCGCACGCCCGGGCAGCCGCCGCCAGTCGAACCGGCGGGAGAGCCGGCGTTGCCGCGGCGGATCGAAGAACGAGCGGAACAGCGCCTCCCCCGCCAGCACGAGCAGGCGCGGCCGGGCCATCAGATCACCTTCACCAGCCCGCGGCCGGAAAGCGGGGTGTTGCGGACCAGCAGGAGCACGAGGGCCGCGGCGGCGAGGGGGACGAGGCTGGCCACGACCAGGATCGGGGTGAAGGAGAAACGGTCGGCCATGATCCCGATCAGGAACGTGGAGCCGATCGTGCCCAGGCCGGCCGCCGTGCCCGACAGGCCCGAGACGGTGGCCACCGCGCGGCTGTGGAAGAGGTCGGCGGGGAAGGAGAGCGCCATGGTGGACATGGCGGCGTACGAGAAGGTGGCGATCGCGAAGCAGGCCACCAGGGCGGGGAAGGAGGAGAGGAAGGCCGCCGGTATCAGGGCCAGGACGCCGAAGCCGCCGCCGACCACCAGCGCCTTGCGCGCCCGGCCGACGGAGAAGCCGCGCCGGATCAGGGCGCTCGACACGCCGCCCCCGAAGAAGTTGCCGAGGTCGGAGGCCAGGAACGGAACCCAGAAGCCAGCCGCGGTCTCCTCGAGCTTGAAGCCCTTCGCGACCAGGTAGATCGCGAACCAGTCCGCGATCATGAACCAGACGGGGTCGGTGAGGCCGCGAGCGGCGACGACGCCCCAGGTCTGGCGCAGGGTCAACAGCTCACGCCAGGTGGGCGGCCGCGTGCCCGCCCCGCCGCTCTCCTGCAGCCGTTCGTCCGCCCGGTCGGCCACGATCGCCTCGCGCTCGGACGGAGTGACCCGGGGATGCGACTCCGGCGGGTGGTAGCTGAAGCGCCACGCGATGAGCCACAGGAAGCCCAGGGAGCCCACGACCACGAAGGCCGGCCGCCAGTCGCCGAAACGGCCGAGGAGGAACACCACGAGCACGGGGGCCACCGCCGCCCCCACCGAGGAGCCGCTGTCGAAGAGCGCGACCGCCCAGCCGCGCTCGCGCCGCGGGAACCACTCGGAGACGGCTTTCGTGGCCGCCGGCCAGTTGGCTGCCTCGCCCGCGCCGAGCAGGAAGCGGAAGAAGCAGAAGCTCCGCAGGCCGCTCGCCAGCGAGGTGAGCATGGCGGCGACGGAATAGAAGAGCACGGCGATCGAGAGGCCGTTGCGGGTCCCCAGACGGTCCACCAGCCGCCCGGAGACCGTCTGCATCACCGCGTAGGCGACCCGGAACGCGATCACGACCAGGGCGAAGTCCTGGTTGTTCCAGCGGAACTCGTCCTTCAGGTGGGGACCGAGCACGCTCAGGGTCTGGCGGTCGAGATAGTTGATCACGGTGGAGGCGAACAGCAGCCCGCCGATCCACCAGCGATAGCGGCCTCCCAAGTTACCTCCAAGGCCCGGCTAGGCCGGGCGCTCTAGCTTCCAGGCCAGGACCTTGCGGTCGTAGGTACCCGCGGCGGCGCGGCGGCCGTCCCTGCTCACCGCGGGGGCGAGGACCGAGCCCGAGACGCAGCGGGTCAGGGCCACCGAGCGCACCCAGCCGTCGTGGCCCCGGAAGACGCGTACGCACTGGCCGGTCGTGAGCTCCCACAGGCGCACCGTGGAGTCGGCGCCGCCCGTGACCGCGAGGCCGCGCGGGACGTCGAGGGCCACCGCGCTCACCTCGCTCTCGTGGCCGAGGAGGTCGCGCAGGTGCTTCGCCGCCGCGACGTCCCACACCCAGGGCCACGAGCCGCGGGGGCCTCACGCGGTGTGCCCCCGCACGAAGGCCTCGGCTTCCTTCAGGTCGGGCTGAGAGGCGGTGCCCCCGAGGCCGCGGGTGGAGAGCGCGCCGCAGGCGGCGCCCAGGCGCAGCGCGTCGCGGACGGGCGCGCCCGCGAGCCAGGCGTGGAGGAAGCCCGCGTTGAACGAGTCGCCGGCTCCGGTCGTATCGAGGGCCTCGATCGGGAAGGCGGGCACGCGGACCACCTGACCGCCCTCGAGGGTGGCCGCGCCGTCGCGCCCGAGCTTGGCCACCGTGCGGGTGCGACGGTTGGCCAGCCTGCGGAGCGCCTCGTCCACGTCGTTGGTGCCGGTGAGGCCACGCAGCTCCACCTCGTTGGGCAGGAAGACGTCCGCCTCCGCGAGGGTCTCCCGGAGATCGGAGGCCCAGGTCTCGCTGGGGTCGTAGCCGGGGTCGAGGGAGGTGGTCAGACCCAGGCGGCGGGCGCGGGCGAAGAGCGAGCGCAGGCCCGGCCGCAGCCGCTCCTGCAGGTAGTAGGACGAGACGTGCAGGTGCTGAAAGCCCGCGAAGGCCGCGTCGTGGACGTCCTCCGCGGCGAGGGCCGCGATCGCGCCCAGGAACGAGACGAGGGCCCGGTCGCGCGGCGAGGTGATGGCGACCGTCACCCCGGTCTTCAGGGCGGAGCTGCCCACGACCCGCGAGACGTCGATCCCGCGCCCCTCGAGGCACTCCAGGCAGTACTTGCCCCAGGGGTCGTCCCCCACCTTGCCCAGGAAGGCCACGGGGTCGCCCAGCTTCGCGAGCCCCATCGCGCAGATGGCGGAGGCGCTGCCGAGCACCATGACGAAGTCATCGACCAGCACCTCCTTCCCGGGCTCGGGGAAGGCGTGGTAACCCTGCAGGACGATGTCGACGTTCAGCTCGCCGGCCACGAGCACTCTTTTCATCGACCCCGATCGTTCATCGACCCCCCCTCCTATCCTCCCCCACCTAGGGGGGAGGGAACGCCGGGGCATGCACGGCTCCGCGCATTCATCGCCCCCCACTCTATCCCTCCAGATGCACCGGTCGGCGGGTCAGCGGCGGCGGTGGATGGTGAAGCTCCCGACCACGCGGTTGATGACGCCTTCCGCGGAGGGGGAGTCGGGGCGGAGGCCCTCGTGCAGGCAGCGGAAGAAGGCGAGGATCTGGCCCACCACCACGTCGAGGAGCACAAGGTCCTCGTCGGCGAGGCTGTCGCCGCATTCCAAGATCACGTCCTCCGGCCGCGTGGCCAATCCGGAGGGAACCCGGCTCCCCACGATCAGCTTGCGCGTCCCGAGCTCCTTGCGGTCCAGCTCGCCCAGGAGGTCCACCTCGTAGGCGCGGACCACCTCGTCGGAGGAGAGGAAGGCCACGATCAGCGTGTGGTCGTGCACGGCGGACATCGGCCCGTGGCGCAGGCCCAGGAACGACTCCGTCAGGGTGGGCACCCGGCCCGCCGTCATCTCCAGCATCTTGAGACCGGCCTCGTGGGCGGATCCGGCCCGGCAGCCGCTGCCGAGGTAGACCGCGGAGCGGAAGTCGCCCCGGGCGAGGCGGGCCAGGGTGTCGCCTTCGTGCTCGAGGAGGCGCGCCGCGGCGCGCGCCACCGCCTCCGCCCGGCGCGCGTAGACGTCCGCGCGGCGGGTGGCGGTGAGGAAGCTCCCCGCCAGGACCATGTTCGTGAAGCTGCTCGTCATCACCAGGCTCTGGTCCTCGGTCTGCTCGTCGAGCACCACCGCGTCCACCCGCGGGTTGCCCGCGGAGGCCGTCGCCAGGGCGCCCGCGCGGTTGCAGGTGATGACGAGGTGCCGGCCGCGCACGTCGCCGGCGAGGAGCGAGTCGAGGACCGCCCGGCTCTCGGGGCTGTTGCCGGAGCGGGCGAAGGAGACCACGAGGTAGGGCCCGGTCGGGGGCAGGCATTCGGGGTGGGTGAGCAGCAGCCCCGCGGGCAAGGCCTGGGCCGGGACGCGGAGGGCCGCCTGCAGGGGGAGCGCGAGACACTCACCGGCGTAGAGCGAGCTGCCCGAGCCGGTGAGGACGAGCGATCCCGTGCGCGCGTGGATCCCCGCGCGCTCCAGGACCTCGTCCAGGCGGACCCGATCCGCGCAGGGTGTGGGCGTATCCTCGTGCCTGCTGTTCCTTGGGCGGTCGAGCCAGGAGCCGGCCGATCTCCTGGGCCGTGCCGAGGCCGGAGAGCCAGTCGTCGACGGATCCCCGGAGCCGATCCACGGACGGCGCGCGCCCGCTTGAAGTCCCGTTGCTCATCGTGAGGCTCCCACGAAAGGAGAGAAGGTTGACATTACGGGCGAGCGTTGACTATAAAAACAAGCAAGCGAAAACTATCGCAATGAAACGAAAGAGTCAAGCAAAAATGGAGCGGCTCTCGCTGGCTTCGCTGTATGCCGCTCGTGATGTGGGCCTACCCTCGCGGCCGCGCCATCGAGGCCAAGGGCGGCAAGGGCTCGCGGTTCGCCCAGGACTACGCGGCGCGCGTGGCGGAAGAGATGGAGCGGACGTGGTGAAGCTCCACGAGCCGACCCCCGACCGCGATCGCACCCCCGAGCCCTATCGCTCGCTGCGCGAGGATGGTCCCGCCCGCGTGCGCCGGGTGGTACGCTCGGCGGGCCGGGTCCTCGTCCTCTTCTCGGGCGGAGAGAAGGACGACCGCGACGAGCGCGTGGTCGACAAGGTACGTCTCTACATGGAAGCCGGGGCCACCGGCGTGATGTTCGGCCGGAACATGTGGCTCCGGAAGTTCGACCACGCGGTGGCCCTGACGCGCCGGGTCCACCAGGTCATGGCCCGCTACCCACGCTGAAGTGCGCGGGGCCGTATGTGCAGTAGCGTTCCCTCCCCCCTACGTGGGGGAGGATAGGAGGGGGGGTCGATGAACGAGGACGACATGCACGGCTTCGACCGCAGGCAATGGCTGAGGAACGCCGGACTCGGGGTGCTCGGCCTGGGAGTGACGCGCGCCGCCGGGGCGGCGGACGACGCGGTGTGCGCGCCCAAGGACGGCAAGCTCCTGCTCCAGGA
>WNGB01010304.1_pt1 | contig 12987 bp, 6 predicted proteins | sample 5400681 | NCBI WGS metagenome assembly WNGB01 (sample SAMN13153367, study PRJNA577476) | soil metagenome | isolation source: 115 cm soil or saprolite under grassland replicate 2 | place: USA:California | collected 2016-06-15 | reverse complement strand
CCTCCTGGCCGGCAAGCGGCGGCTGCTGATTGCCCCCCACGTAGAGCTCCACTACCTGCCCTTTGCGGCGCTCGTGCGGCCGGGCGTGCCCGAGCGGCTCTTGATCGAGCGCTTTGTCGTCGCGTACGTGCCGTCGGCTTCGGTGTGGCTGCGGCTGCGCCGTCGGCCAGCTCCTCCCGCGCGGGGCGCCGTCCTGGCGCTCGCGCCCCGCGCCGGGGCGTTGCCGGGCTCCCAGGCCGAGGTTCAGGCGATCGGGCGGATCCACGGTGACCACGCGCGTGTGCTGGTCGGCGCCCGCGCAACGGAGCGCGCATTCCGCGAGCTCGCGCCCGAGCAGGGGATCGTTCATCTCGCCACGTACGGCGTCCTCAACAAGCACAATCCCCTGTTCTCGTTCGTCGAGCTGGGCGCAGGCGGCGGGGAGGACGGGCGGCTCGAAGTGCACGAGGTGTTCGGGCTGTCGCTGCAGGCGCGTCTGCTCGTCCTCAGCGCTTGTCAGACGGGGCTCGGCGCAGGGGCGCTCGCCGACGTGCCGGCGGGAGACGACTGGGTCGGGCTGGTGCAGGCCTTCCTCTTTGCGGGCGCGTCCAACGTGTTGGCCACGTTGTGGCCGGTGCAGGATGTCGCGACGGCGCAGTTCATGGGGCGGTTTTACACCGAGCTCGCCGCGGGGCGGTCGGAGGCCGAGGCGCTGGCCGAGGCGCAGCGGGCGGCGGCGCGCAATCCGCGAACGGCACACCCGTTCTACTGGGCGGGGTTCACGTTGGTGACGGGGCGATGAGGTCCGGCGAGCAGATGGGACTGTGGCGTCCGTACCACAATGCCGTGGGCTACGTAACGAGATTCCTGCGCGCAGCGCTCGCCCTTGCAGGACTGGGCGTATTGGGATGGCTGGGCGGCTGTTCTGAGAACCCTGGTGGTCCGGGGGACCAGCCCCCGCCCCCCGAAGGACTCGTCGTTTCGGATCCGGTGCCGGCAGCCGGTGTCGGCCAAACGACGGGGTCCGTTTCGGCCCTCTCGAGCAGCGTCGGGGACGAATTGGCATACGTGTCTTTGCCTCCCGGCACGGTCCCGAGCGGCAGCATCGCAGTCATACGCCGCGTGGGCGACGCCGCGCCGTCTTACACGACCGTGCGCGACGGCGGCTTCGACCCGGTACCGGTCGCCGCGCAGACTGGCGACTCGGTCGACGTCCGCGTCACGGATGCCGGAGGCGCCACACTCTTCGAGCTGCGCGTCGCGGTGCTCGCCCGTCGGCCCCCAATCGTCGTCCGGACCGATCCCCCCCGCAGGAAGACGGATGTACCCCTCAATGCGGCGATCGTGGTCGTCTTCAGCGAGCCGGTCGCAGGCGGAACGCTCACGCCGTCGTCGGTGCGGCTCTTCCGCGGCCCGATTCAGACCCCGGTCGCGGGCTCGGTGCGCCTGCTCGAGGGGACCGCGACCGCCGCCGCGTTCGTCCCCTCGGCGCCGCTCGATCGCAACGCCGAGTACCGGCTTGAAGTGACGCGGGCGGTGCGCGATCTCGACGGCGACGCCCTCGCCGCAGGCGCGACGGTGGAGTTCACGACGGGGCAGTCCTCGACGGGACCGGCGGCCTCGATCGCGCTGTCACCCGACACAGTGTTCATGACTGGGGCGACCTACCAGATGACGGCGACGGTGCGGGACGCCGCGGGCAACCAGTTGATCGATCAGCCGATCACGTGGTCCACGAACGATCCGAGCGCCCTCACGGTCTCCCCGACGGGCCTGCTGACGGCCCTGGCCGCGGGCTCTTACTACGTCGACGCGACGGTGAACGGGGTGCTTGGGAGGGCGGAGGTCTACGTCACGGCAGGACCTGCGGCCTCGGTGACGCTCTCGCCCACGCAAGCCACGGTCGGTGCCTCGGGCGACACGATCAAATTGACGGCGACCGTGCGGGACGCGGCGGGACGCTTGCTCGACCACCCGTCGGTCACCTGGACTAGCAGCGACGTGGCGCTGGCGACCGTTGCGGCCGACAGCTCCGGAAACGCCGGATTGGCGTTCGCCATCGTGACGGGCGTGAGCCCGGGCAGCGTCACGATCACCGCCACCAGCGGGACGGCAAGCGCGACGGCGGCCGTCACGGTCATTCCGCCTCCGCCGGTCGTGTCCGTAACGGTCACCCCGACGTCGGCGACGCTGGTGTTAAGGGGAACGAGGCAACTGTCGGCGGCGGTCCGGGACGCGAATGGTAAGGTCCTCGCCGGGCGCCGCGTCGACTGGACGACCGACAATGCCGCCGTGGCCACGGTCGATGCGAACGGCCTCGCGACGGGGGTCAGCGCGGGTTCGGCGGACGTGACCGCGACCAGCGAGGGTGTGAGCGATACCGCGGCGATCACCGTGACGCTGCTCAGCTTCAGATCAGTGACCACGGGCTGGTGGTCCCATAGTTGTGGCCTCACACCGAGCGGGGCTGTGTTCTGCTGGGGCGCCAACGACGTCGGCCAGCTCGGCGTTGGCTCGACTGACTCCAGCACGGGCCTCGTGGCAGTGACCGGTGGGCTCACGTTCTCCGCAGTATCCGCTGGCGGCTTCCATACCTGCGGTATCACTACAAGTGGGGCGGCGTACTGCTGGGGGGGCAACGAGGACGGCCAGCTCGGCAATGGGTCGACTGTCGTCTCCAGCTCGGTCCCCGTAGCCGTGAGCGGTGGACACACATTCTCCGCGGTGAGCGCCGGCCGGGCCCACACCTGCGGTCTCACGACGAACGGAGCGGCGTATTGCTGGGGGAACAACGGGGCCGGCCAGCTCGGCGACGGCTCGACCCCGCCCAGCCGAGTCCCAGTCGCCGTCGGTGGGCTCACGTTCTCCTCGGTGAGCGCCGGCGACGGCCATACTTGTGGTCTCACCACAGCAGGGGCGGCGTACTGCTGGGGTTCAGGTCTACTTGGCGACGGGTCAACCAGCTCCGGTTCGGTCCCAGTCGCCGTCAGCGGTGGGCTCACGTTCTCGTCGGTGAGCGCCGGCTTCGGTCACACCTGTGGTGTGACGACGACCGGAGAAGCGCACTGCTGGGGCGCGAACAACTTTGGCCAGCTCGGGGACGGCTCGATCAATGGGGGTCCACCTATTGGGAAGTCTAGGTCAGCCCCTGTGTCGGTGGTTGGCGGGCTCACGTTCGCCGCGGTCTCCGCCGGCCATGAGTTCACCTGCGGTATCGCGACAGGAGGAACGGCATACTGCTGGGGGCAGGACTGGACCGGTACTCCCATATCGGTCCCCGTCGCCGTGACCGGTGGGCTCACGTTCGCGAGCTTGAGCGCGGGTTATTTCCTTTCGTGCGGCACTACGGTAGACAACATCGCGTACTGCTGGCAGGTCGGCCGCACGCCGTGGAAGGTCGCGGGCCAGCCGTAGCGTGATGTCGATCCTCGGACGCCGCTCCGCGCAAGCAATCGCCCTCACGGTGTTGGGTGCCCTAGGATGGCTGGGCGGCTGCTCCGACAATCCCAGCGAGCCGATCGTGGTGGATTCGTTGACGCAAGACGTGATCGTTTCTGACCCGGTCGCGGCTGCCGAGCTACCGGCCGCTGCCGGGGTCGCGGTCGCCATGACGAGCGCGGCCGCCGACACCGTGGTCTTTGTGTCGCTGCCGCCCGGCACGATCCCAGCCGGGAGACGCGCGATCGTGCGCCGCGTCGGTAACGCCGCAACCCTCACCACCACGATGCTGGACGGCGGGTTCGATCCGGTCCCCGTCGGCGCGCAGGTGGGCGACTCGATCGCCGTCGCGGTGACGGACGCCGCGGGCGGCATCATCCAGTCATTCGGACTGTCGGTTGGCGCCCGTCGGCCGCCGATCGTCGTACGGACCGATCCGCCCCGTCGGAAGACGGACGTGCCCCTCAACGCAGCCATCGTGGTCGTCTTCAGCGAGCCCGTCGCGGGGGGCACGCTCACTCCTTCGACAGTGCGGCTGCTGCGCGGCGGGAACCCCGTGGCCGGCGCGGTGACCGTGCTCCAGGGTAGCGCGGCGACCGCGGTGTTTACCCCAAGCGCGCCGCTCAGCGCGAACACCGACTACGAGCTGGTCGTGACGCGCGGGGTGCGAGACCTCGGCGGCGACGCCCTCGCAGCGGGCGCGACGGTCGAGTTCACGACGGGTACAACCACCGTCTTGCTGGCGAGCCAAGTGACGGTGTTCCCGGACATGGTGGCCGTCATGATAGGCTCACAGGTGCAGCTCATCGTGGCCGCCCGGGACTCGAATGGAAGGGCGGTCGTGGGCCGACCGATCACGTGGACGACCGACAACCCTGCTGTGGCGACCGTGTCCGCGACCGGACTGGTGACCGCCGTGGCCGAAGGCGTAGCACACATTCGGGCCGTGGTCGACGGAACGCCCGGAGAGGCCGTCATTCTGGTGTCGGCGACGCTCACGCCGGTCGACTCGGTGGAGGTGAGGCCGGAATCGGCGACGGTTGTGATCGATGGCTTCGTCCAGCTCACGGCGGTGTTGCGGGACGCGGCTGGCAACGTCCTCCAGTTCCGGCCCGTCAACTGGGAAACCAGCGCCCCGGCTGTTGCTGGGGTGGGTGGCGGCTCGGGAGGCAAAGGCCTGGTGACCGGCGTCTCGGCCGGCACGGCGACGATCACGGCGACCAGTGAAGGCAAGAGCGCGACGGCAAGGATTACTGTAGGAACCGTCGGCCCCTTCACCCTGATCTCGGCAGGCGGGTGCGCCCTTACGACCGATGGCCCCGCCTGGTGCTGGGGGAGCAATGGGGCTGGGGAACTGGGCAACGGGACGCTGATCTCCTCGTCCGTGCCGACGGCGGTTGCGGGCGGCCTGCGGTTTTCCCGGATCAGCGCTCCTTGCGCACTCACCGAGGACGGCGCCGCCTACTGCTGGGGCCTCAACTGGGACGGTGCCTTGGGGATCGGCACCGCCGAAGGACCGGAGCAGTGTCCCAATGCTGGCCAGTGCAGCACGACACCAGTGGCCGTGGCCGGCGGGCAAAGGTTCGCCGCAATCGACCGTGGCGTGTACATCCAGTTCACCTGCGCAGTGACCCAGAGCGGCGATGCGTACTGCTGGGGCAACAACGAGTTGGGTGAACTGGGCCTAGGGACGAAGAACGGTCCCGAATACTGCCAACTCGGCGGGCCCCCGCGCTCCTGCAGCACGGTTCCGGCCGCGGTGGCCGGCGGGCTGAAGTTCACTGCAGTGACAGCGGGTCGTGGGTATGCGTGCGCGCTTACCGCGAGCGGCGCGGCCTACTGCTGGGGCGTCAACGACTCCGGCCAGCTCGGGGACGGCACGACGAGTGATCGTCTCTCTCCGGTGCCGGTGGTCGGAGGCCGCACTTTTGTGGCAATCGCTGCAGGGTATGACCAGACGTGCGCGGTGACGTCCGACGGAAGTGCGTACTGCTGGGGCGGCGGCTCCAAGTGGGTGCCGACACCGGTTGCGGGGACTCCAACCTTCGCCACCATCAGCGCAGGGGTCCACCACCGCTGCGCGCTTACGACCCTCGGAACCGCATACTGCTGGGGCTCAAACTGGTTAGGACAGCTCGGAGACGGCACGACGACCGATCGCACCTCCCCCGTTCCGGTGGCGGGCGGCCACGTGTTCACGACGCTGGACGCCGGTGACGGCACGTCCTGCGGCGTCACCACGGCCGGCGTCGCGTACTGCTGGGGGGGCGGCAGCACCGTGCCGGCGAAGGTCCCGGGCCAGCCGTAGGCCTTAGAGAAGGAGGAGTGCCATGACAACTGCGTCCAGCGCAGGCATCATGCCCCTGGCGGGTTTGGCCCTGCTCGTCGCCTGCGGCAACGATCCTACGCCGCCTCCCGCGCCGGTAGCCTCGGTGGAGATCACGCCCCCTACAGCCGGCGTGGTGATCGGCCACACGCTGCAGCTGACGGCCAAGGTGAGGGACGCGGCCGGCCACGAGCTCGTGGATCGTCCGGTCACGTGGACGAGCAGCTCGCCGGCGCGGGCCACCGTCACGCCAACCGGTTTAGTGACCGGCCTCGTGCTGTCGGACACGGTCGTGATCACGGCGACGAGCGAGGCCAAGAGCGACAGCGCGAGCATCGCGGTCGTGATGGACATCGCTGGGGAGTGGAATTTCACCGAGCAGATCACCGTGTGGTGGTTCGTCGAGGGCAACCCCATTCAGGGTGTGGGTGTGAAGGCCGTCTTCTGCAGCGACACGGGATCATATCAGTTCACCCAGACCGGTGCCGAGGTCGGCGGCACATCGTCGCAGGTCGGTACCTGTCTTGGCCGCCCCAGTCCCCTGGTTCCGCTGGGTTCGTGGGACAATGCTACGTGGCCCATCTCCATTGCGAGCGGCCAGCTCTCCGGTACGCGTATCAGCTTCGGCCTCGATGGGGCCTGCCTCTACCAGGGGGATGTCACCGGACCGCCGACGCCACGGCTGATCGGCAGGTACGTATGTCCGATCGGAAATCAGCGCATCTGGTGGGAGGGTAGTTGGGAAGCGACACCCGGGGGCGCGCCAGTCGCTTCGGTCGCAGTGCGGTGGGATGCCCAGACTGTCGTTGGGGGAGCGGTCCAGCTGGTCGCGGTGCCGCGGGACGCGGCCGGCCATGTGCTCAGCAGGACCGTGACGTGGTCGAGTGACAACCCATCCGTGGCCACCGTTTCAGAGACCGGGCTCGTTACGGCTCGCGGCCCTGGCTCGGCGCGCATCACGGCGACCAGCGAAGCAATGTCCGGCTCGGCCGCCGTCGCTGCCGATCTGGTGGGCTTCCGCTCGGTGAGCGCCGGGGGTCACGGCTGCGCCGTCACGACCGGCGGCTCGGCGTATTGCTGGGGATGGGGCGGCAACGGGGAACTGGGCATCGGATTCCGCAGTCCTGGGCTCGAGCCGCTGTCGAGCGCGGAGACGCCGCGGGCCGTGGCAGGCGGCCACTCCTTCACTGTGGTGAGCGCCGGTGTTTTTCACAGCTGCGGTGTCACGCCGAGCCATGAAGCCTACTGTTGGGGGGACAACTCCCATGGTCAACTGGGTGACGGTTCGACAACCAGCAGCCTCATCCCCGTCCTTGTGACAGGCGGGCAGCAGTTCGCCAGCGTGACCGTGGGATTCTATCACAGCTGCGGGGTGACGACTGCGAACGAAGTGTACTGCTGGGGGAACAATGAAGTGGGACAGCTGGGCGCTCCCGGCGGCTCCCCGAGCTCAGCGCCGGTGCTCGTGGGAGGCGGCGGCTTGCTCTTCCAGGCCGTGCGCGCCGGCCTCTACCACACGTGCGGCGTCACCTCGACGCGCGAGGCCTACTGCTGGGGATACAACGGGAATGGCCAGGTGGGCAATGGGACCACTAGCGACGCCGTCACGTCGCCCGCACAGGTTGCGGGCGGCCACAGCTTCGTGGCTCTGGGAGCTGGATACGCGCACTCCTGCGCCGTTGCTTCGGACGGCACTATCTACTGCTGGGGCGACGGAAGCCTGCTCGGCGACGGTTCGTTCAATGGAATCAGCCCGACTCCGCGCCCCGTGTCTGGGGGGCCGTTTGCAACCGCGGACAGCGCCTTGGGGGTTGGGCAAGAGAACACCTGCGCGTTGACCCCCGCAGGTGCGGCATTCTGCTGGGGCCACAACAGCTTAGGCGAGCTGGGCGACGGCTCCACGATTGACCGCACGACGCCGGTGCAGGTCTCGGGGGGACTCAGCTTCGCGGCGATCAGCGTCGGCTCCTTCGTTACGTGCGGAGTCACCTCCGCAGCCGTCGCGTTCTGCTGGGGCGATAACGCCGACGGCCGCCTCGGGGCGTTCGCACCAGCATCCTGTATCGTCGGCCAGAACGGCACGTCGTATCCCTGTGCCACGGCGCCGGTGCGTGTCATCGGCCAACCGGGAGCGGAGACAGCAGGTTCGCTCCGCGTCGTCGCGCGCTCGGAGCATGCGGCGCACGAGCCGTCGCGCCCGATGCACTCCTCGGGACCAGGCCTGGCACCTGTGGCGCCGAGCATTCGTCCACCGAGCCAGTGAGGGGTGAACGCACGGGGTGCGGCCTTTCGTTGACGAACGCGAGCTTTGGCGCAGGCAACGACCATAAGGGGTCGCGGGCCACCGCTTGGTTTGTCCCGCCCTCCTGATTCACGTTCGTCCCTGGCTCACCCACCGAGTCGTCGTTGAGCAACCCGCCCGCTGCCGTCCGTACCACGCAGGCATCAACCAATTGCACAACACCCCTCGCGGGAGGGCTCCATGATCGCTGTAGTGCGCCGCTACTGCCTGGGGACTTCGCTCCTGGCACTCTGTATTGTCGCCTGCGACAACCGTGAGCCGGTCGGTACCGACCCGAGCGCTGCGGTCGTGGGGGGGGTGAAGGCGCCGTCGGGCACGAGTGCCCGCCCCACCAGCAGCAGCGCGGTCCTCGTGATCTGGACCGACAACTCGCCGAACGAGGATGGGTTCCGCGTCGAGCGCTCGGCGTCAGGCGCCGGACCCTGGGAAGTCGCCGGGACCACGGGTGCCAACGCCACGTCGTTCGCCGACGGCGGACGGGCTAGCGAGCAGGCGGTGTGCTATCGGGTCGTCGCGTTGAGGAGGAGCAACGAATCCATTCCCTCCGGCACCGACTGCACCACTCCCCCGGCCGCCCCGACCGGCCTAACTGCGACCCGGGTGGACCAGCAGACCGTCGACCTCGCGTGGACGGACAACTCGTCCGCCGAGGACGGCTATGAGGTGCAGCGCGCCACGGCCGAGGGTGGGCCGTACAGCGTCGTGGCTGACTTAGCCGCCGGCGCGGTCAGCTATCGCGAGAGCGGCTTGAGCTCCGGCGCGTACTGGTACCGCGTGCGGGCGAAGAAGGACGGTGGCTTCGGAGACTTCTCGAACCTGGCCTTCGCGCCTCACCCAGAAGCGCCGGCGGCGCCGAGCGGGACGAACGCCACACCGGGCGGCAGCAATTGGGTCAGCATTACCTGGGTCGACAACGCCACCAACGAAAGCGGGGTCCGGGTCCAGCGCTCCCTGGACTTGGGCTCCACCTGGGCGACGGCGCTGACGATATACGGCCAGAACGTCACAGCCACCAATGACGGGGGACGCGCGAGCGAGGTGATCGTTTGCTATCGCGTCATCGCCTTCAACGCCCAGAGCGACTCGCCCCCATCGAACATGGATTGCACGGCGCCTCCCGCCGCTCCAAGCGGGCTGGCGGCGACCGTCGTGGACTACCAGACCATCGATCTCGCCTGGACGGACAACTCCGGCGTCGAAGACGGCTACGAAGTACGACGCGCTAGCCAGAGCGAGCCCTGGGGCCCGGTAGCGGACCTGCCTCCGAACAGCAGGAGCTACCGCGATGTCGTGACGAGCGACGCGACGTATTGGTACATGATCCGAGCGAAGAAGGACGGCGGGTACTCCAACTCCTCGAACTTCGTGAGGGCGGTCGTCGCCAGCACGCCGCCAGCCGCGCCGTCGATCGCGGACGCGAGGCCCGCGAGCAGCACGTCAGTATCCCTGAGCTGGGTCGACAATTCATCCAACGAAGCGGGGTTCCGCATCGAGCGCTCCACAGATGCCGGAGGAAGTTGGGAAGTTGCCGGGACAACGGACATCTCGATCACATGGTTCTGGGAGGGAGGACGCGCCAGCGAGCAACAGGTGTGCTATCGCGTCGTCGCCTTCAACGCCGCGGGCGACTCCCCGTCGTCGACCATCGACTGCACCACGCCCCCGGCCGCCCCCGACAACCTCGTGGCGACGGCGATCGACGGTCCTGCCATCGTCCTGACCTGGACGAACCATTCGGCCGTCGCAGACGGGTACGAGGTGCAGCGCTTGTTTTGCTACCAGGACTACTACGGCTGGACCATTTGCGACTACTACTCACTCGTCACGCTTGAGCCGGGCGCGACGAGCTACACGGACACGGGATTGAATTTCTCGGAGTCCTACTCGTACCGAGTATTCGCGCTCAAGGACGGTGGCTCCTCGGACCCGTCCAATGAAGCCGGCGCGACCACAAATGCTCCGCCAGAATAGGAGGGGTCGGCCTGGACTCATCGGCGCGGCGCTGATCCTCAGCGCCTGCACGGGTGAGCCGTCCGGCGTGCCCCGGGTCCTCCCACCGGAGATCGACGCCGCCGCGGTCGAGGCGAACACGTACAACGTTCTAAGCGCGATCGTGTCGGTCCAGGTGCGCCGCGCCGATAGCGTCGCGGTCCGCTTCCGTCCGGCCGACGCACCCTCGGCCGTCGACAGCGTGACGCCGCCGGTGTTCGCGACCGAAGGTCCCGCCACCGTTCCGGTGCTGGGTCTACTCCCGGACCAGCGCTACGTCCTGCGGCCCGTCGTGTACGGAGCGGGCGGGACGGTGGTCGGCAACGCGCTGGAGATCACCACCGGCGCACTCCCGCCCGACCTCCCCAGCTACGCCGCCAGCGGTCCCGACCCGTCGCCCGGGTTCGTCGTATTCGCGGCCGGAGCCTACGGGCTGGTCATAGACAACAGCGGCCGCGTCGTCTGGTACCGCGCGTTCCCCACGAGTCCGGGGCTCAACTTCCAAGCACAGCCCAACGGGCGCTACGTCGCGCGGCCGCCGGGCCCTCCGGGGCTGTGGGTCGAGGTCGATCCGCTGGGTGGCGTCACGCGCACCTTTGGATGCGCGCGCGGGCTCCCGGCCAGGTTCCACGACCTGTTCACCGCGCCCGACGGCTCCTACTGGATCATGTGCGACAAGACGCGCACGATGGACTTGACAGCGGTAGGGGGCGTCGCGGGCGCGCAGGTCACCGGCACCGTGGTCCAACATCTGAGTGCGAACGGCGACCTCCTATTCGAATGGAGCCCGTTCGATCACTTCGAGATCACCGATCTCGCCCTGGCGGACCGGACGGGATCGAGCGTCAACTGGACGCACGGGAACTCGCTCGATGTCGATGACGACGGAAACCTCCTCGTCTCGTTCCGCAGCCTGAATGAGGTGACCAAGATCGACTCGCGCACGGGGGTGGTCGTGTGGCGCATGGGTGGCCTCCGCAACCAATTCACCTTCGTGGACACGCCGACGCCGGCGTTCGCCCGGCAGCACGGGCTGCGGCTCATCGGCCCATCGCAGTTGTTGTCCTTGCTCGACAACCTCGGGGATCCCGCGGGTTCACGGGCCGAGCGATACGCCGTGGACGAGGCGCAGCGGACCGTCCGCCTCGTCGCATCCTACGGTTCCAACCCTGCCGTCGCGGCGCTGCTGGGCGGCACCACGCAGCCGTTGCCTGGCGACCGCACGCTGGTGTCATTCGGCAACGGGAAGCGCGTGGAGGAGTACGATGCGCTGGGGCGGGTGATGTGGCGCATCGACGGCGACCCGGGCTACGTCTTCCGCGCGCAGCGGATTCGTTCGCTCTACCATCCGGGCGCCGGCGACTCTCGCTAGATGAAGGAGGTGCACCATGAACGCACGACGCGCACCATTCGCAGTCTGGTTCGCCATTCTCACCGTGGCCGGATGCCGCGACCCATCCGATTCCTCGCGCATCGCGGCCCCGAACTTCGCCGTGGGCGGCGTGGGCCGGCCGTCCGTGCTGGTGAACCCGAACGCCGACGACAACGGTACCGCGAAGACGATTCAGGAAGGGATCGACATGGTGGCCGAGGGCGGCACGGTGATGGTGCTGCCGGGGACGTATGCCGAGGCGATCGTGATCGACAAGGGGCTCACGCTCGAGCCCATTGGGGGCGAGAGCGGGCCGGTGACGATCGTGAGTCCGCCGGGACTTACCAACGCGACAATCCAGGTCGCCACGCGGGATCCCGTGACGATTCGGGACGTGAGCATGCAGGTCAGCAGCCAGAACGGAATTCTGGCCCAGGGCGTCTTCGACCTCACCCTCGAGCGGCTCAATATGGTCACGGTGGACGTGACTGCGGCCGGCGCTAACCGTCTCGTGCGCCCGGAAAACGACGCCAGCGTGAGCGGAGGACGCGCTCGCCTGATGGTCCGGAACAGTGTGTTCGACGCTGGTGGACTGCCCCGAACCCTGGCGATCAGCATTGCTGCGGACCTCGAGGGCGTGATCGAGGGCAGTATCCTTCGAAGCACCGGGAATTCGTGCCTCTTTCTGGTTGGTCGCAGCTCTGCGGGAATCAACGTCGACGTCCTCAACAACGAGTTCGACGCGTGCTCTGTGAGCGCCCAGAACAGCTCGGCGATCGAGGTCGGCCAGATCGCGGTGCCGACAGGACCTCGGGGCGATGTCGGGGTCATCAACATCGTCGGAAATACAATCAGGAATAGCAGCGCATCCTGCCCCCCCAACGTCGCAATTCGATATGAGCTGCATACGGGTCAAATCGAGCGGAACTCGATCATCGACTTCGTGCAGCAGTGCGCCGTGCCGAGCGTACTGGCTCTGCCGACCGCGATCTGGGTCGGCAGTCTTCGGGGCTACCCACCTGCGTCGCCGGTCGTGCGATTCAACGACATCCAGGGCAACGCGCACGCGGGACTGCGCGTGGCGCCGAACATCACCGCGCAGATCGACGCGAGCTGCAACTGGTGGGGCTCGGCAAATGGGCCGTCGGGCGCCGGGCCGGGCAGTGGTGATGCCGTCGTGGTCGAGGCCGGTGCGGCGACGCCAGCGTTCACGCCGTTCGCCAGGGTACCGATCGCGGGGACAGTCGCGACGAGCTGTTGAGCGGAGGGCGCCGGGAGCGCGGCCGCCCCTGGCCCAAGAGACGTGGCGAGGTCACACCCACGCCACCGGCACCCGATATGGCTCGAACGCGCGGTCCGCGGTGAGGATCGTGAGCCCTTCGTCCAGCGCCTGCACGATGAGCAGGCGGTCGAACGGGTCGCCGTGGTGCCGTGGCAGGTCACGCAGCAGGTCCCCGTGACGAATGGTCACGGGGAGCGGGAGAAAGCGGTTCCGTGCCACGATGTCTTCGACCGCGTCCTCAAGCTCTAGTTTGCCTACCGCTCCCTTGATGGCGATTTCCCAGGCGCTGATCGCGCTCA
>WNGB01030788.1_pt1 | contig 12989 bp, 14 predicted proteins | sample 5400681 | NCBI WGS metagenome assembly WNGB01 (sample SAMN13153367, study PRJNA577476) | soil metagenome | isolation source: 115 cm soil or saprolite under grassland replicate 2 | place: USA:California | collected 2016-06-15 | reverse complement strand
CTGTGGCCGAGCGCGGCGAACTGAGGGCAATGAGCGATGACGACGTCTTCGCCTGGGCAACCTCTCAACCTCGCTGGCTGCTCACCGAGAACGTCAAAGACTTCCGGCCCATCCTGCTACGGGCACTCCAGGCCGACGCCGCCACCACGGGAATCCTCTACACCAGCAGCCGCGCCTTCCCGCGCTCAAGGAAGAACCCCGGGCCCCTGATTCAGGCCATCCATGCCTGGATGCTCAATGGACCACCCGAGGCACCACTCACCGAAGACTGGCTCCTCAACCCGGCAAGTCACTGATTCTCCGGCACCGTCGAAGAAACCGGAGTAACCGCCGGGAACGGCCGCCGAGCGCACAGGGTCGTGGGGCCGGTTCGTCCAGGCGCCTTGCCGGGCTGCAGCCCGCTGTTGTTCGGAGGCGTGCTGCGCGGCAGTCGTGACACCCGCTCACCGCCCGCGCTGCAGGCGACGTGCCCCGGCGGTGTCCAGGAGTTCGGCGACGGTCCGCCGGGGACGGGAGTCGCGCTGCTTATGGGGATCTGCGCGGAAGCCCCGCAGCAACTCCATCCGGGCCCTTGCCGCCTGGTCTTCTGCGACCAGCGTCAGAAGCCTGTTCTTGTCACTGACGGGCAGCTTCGCGATATGCCTGGCCAGCGCGCGTGCATCGCCGTTCACCGTGGGGAGCGCCGCGCTGGTCTCGGCCGCGACATCCAGAAGGTCAGAGTCGAGGCGGAGGAAGTCGGCCAGGGCGCGTTGCGCAGCAGTGAGTGATCCCAGGCCGGCCGGGACCGGCGGCTCCATCTCGTCCTCGTCCTCTTCGCCGAAGGCGTCCTCATCGCGTTCCCACACGCCGTAGCCCGACAGCCATGCCAGATACAGCGGACGCAGGTCCCCGGCGGCCAGTTCGGAGCGGACACCGACGATCGCGGACAGGGATTCCTCGGTATCCTCCACCCATTCACCCGCCTCGTCCTCACTGGTCAAGTCGAGGATCACGTGCTCACGCGTGGTCGACATGCGCACCTGGCTATCGACGCAGTACTGTCCGGCGATCTTCGGGTCCAGGAGCGTGCGCGTCGCGGGCGTCACGGGGAAGATGGCGGTCCAGCGCCCGCGGGATAGGAGCCGTGCCAGCGCGGCGAACCACACCCGGTCGGCCGGTTCGCACCGCACCCGACCGACGTGGCGGCGCAGCACCGCGTTCTCGTGCCGGAGCACCAGCAGCTCAGCATCGTTGGCCCGGTCCCCGCGGAACACCAGGACAGCCAGGTCGAGTATCCGGCGAACTAGCAGGTAGACGATCTTCAGCAGCACCCGCCCAGCCAACCATCACCGCGCTAAGCCTGCTGGCAGCAGTGGCGGGTCAGCCGCTCAATCGAGTATTCGAGCGGCACAGGTCCGATGCGTCGCGGTCGAGCGCATCGGCACGCCGGTTCTGCGAGGCCTGCGCGGTATCTGGTCATTGTCATTGACCCAAATCCCATAGACCTCAAATCGTCTCGGTACTCTGCAGCGGTCACTATTGTTGCAAGGATTTCCGTTCATTCATGAGCGGTCGGATATATGAGTGCCGCACGGGTGCTCAATCTTAATGGATCGGACTCAGTTGCTTGCGTGTTGGGCGAACCGTTGCAAGACTTTTTCTTGCCCGGACCAGGAGGATCCTGGGGGAATCGGTCCCGTCTTGGCTCCCCGGGGCCCTCACCGTCGATCATGGCCTGCCCTCGGCTCTGCGTCCCCGTTCGCCGTCAATGACGACCGCCGCGAACGATCGGCAGACCTCCGGAGGAGGCACGATGAGCGGACGTAAAGGGCTGCGGTTCCTCATGCTGGCCGTTGCGGGCAGCGTTCTGTGTGCACTGGGGGCTGTAGTGCCGACGGCTCAGGCAGCAAGCACGGCGCCCCCAGCAACGGCCACGGGTGCCCTGGTCAGTGTGGGAAGCCCGACCGGCAACCATCCGCAGAACGCCCAGAACGAGCCGGCGCTGGCTGTCGATCCCACCGCGCCGAACATCCTCGCGGCGGGCGCGAACGATCTCGTGGATATGCAGCCCTGCTCGCAGAAGGCTTCCACCACGGCGGGTGCGTGTTCCTTCCCGCTCGGAACCTTCAACCTCGGGGTGGGCCTGACCGGCGTGTACTTCTCGTTCAACAGCGGCCATAGCTGGGTTCAGCCCACCTATCAGGGGCTCACGGCGGTCGGCTGCGACCCGACGGTCGAGCCATGCACGCCCCACCCGGGGCCGATCCACACGGTCCCGAACTTCTTCGAGAACGGCCTTCGCTCCCGCAGCGACCCCGGTGTGGCGTTCGGCCCGGTGCCCAAGAACGGGACGTTCTCCTACTCGAACGGCTCGCGGCTGTATTTCGCCACGCTGGCCACCAACCTGACCGACACCAAGATCCAGCGAGGAGGCATCAACTCCAACTTCGCCATCACGGTCTCGCACATCGACAACCTGACGCCGGCCCGCGTGGCCAGCCAGTCGAACTGGTCGGCGCCGGTCTTCGTGCCGGCGCACATCGCTTCCGCGGCGGGCCTGGATAAGGAGCAGGTCTGGGCGGACAACGCAGCCACCAGCCATTTCTTCGGCAACGTTTATGTGTGCTACAGCGACTTCCACAGCCTCAGCCGGGGCCACAACTTCGCCTTGTTCCCGTCGGTAGCCGTGTCCTCCGATGGCGGCCTCACCTGGACGCCGCACCACGTCGCTCCGGCCACCACCGCGGCTCCTCAGGGCTTCCGGCAGGGTGGCCATGCCCAGCGTCGACATCGCCAACGGCGCCCCCACCGGTGCGGGCGCCACGAACGAGCTCGTGGATGTGTGGAGCGACGGCCGGAACGGCCAGAATCACGAGGTGGCCCTGCTGTCGTTCTCGACGAACGGCGGCCAAACCTGGTCCCCGCCGGTGACGGTGTCCCTGCCCGGCGACCGGGCGCTCTACTCCGCGCCGGCCATCGCCCCTGACGGATCCCGCGTGTATGTGACCTACAACGCCTTCACGACGCCGTTTACCCGCACGACGGCGACTCCGCGGCTGGAGCATGGGGTGCTGCGGTCGTCGGCGGTCGGCACGGGCGGCGCGCCGACTGGATGGACTACCGAGTTCGTGGGCCCCAGCGGCGACGCGCGGGGCACCACCCAGGGCCGGATTCTCTACAACGAGTTCCTGGGCGACTACGTCTATGCCATCGCCACCCGGGGCTACGGGGCGGGAGTCTGGACCGATGTCCCGAACACCGCCGACTGCCCGGCCATGGACACATGGCGGCAGGCGTCCTTCGACGCTGGTCACCGGGTGTTCCCGGCGCCGTGGCCGCTAGCGGACTGCCCGGCGAACTTCGGCAACAACGACATTTCGAGCGCAACAACGGCGCCCTAGGCGGTGCGTCCGCGTGCGCGGAGCCAGGTGAGCTGGGCCTGCAGAACGCCGGTTTCGTGTGGGTGCGCTGGCTCTTCCGTGCTGGTGGCGCCCGGCGCAGCCTTCGTCGTGGCGCCTAGCGGGAAGAAGGACCGACCATGTACCGATTCCGGTTCCCGATCGTGGTTCTCGTAATGCTGACAGGTGCCGCGCTGGCGGCCACGCCGGCTGCGCTGGCAGCGGCCCGGACCGCACCCCGGGTTGTGGTCGCGACGCCGGCCAATGTCGATATCAGCCAGCGGCACCTGAACGAATCCGAGGAGACGATCGCCGTCAACCCGACCAACCCGGCCAACATCGTGACGGTGACCAACGTGGGCCATCGGGAGGCCGGGCTGACGGCGGGGATGTTCGAAGGTGTCAGCTTTGACGGCGGCAAGACGTGGACGAAGAAGCTGATCGGCCTGGGCGGCAATGACCCGCTCGGCGATGCCTGCTGCGACCCGAGCCTGTCCTTCGACCGCTACGGGAACCTGTTCCTGACCTACCTGTACCAGGTGGAGGACCAGGTCCCGGTCGCGCTCAGCACCGACGGCGGCCTCACCTTCCGCGTGATCGCCAACATCTCCCGGGCCGGCCTGCCCGCCAAGAAGGCGGGCGGGGACAACCGCGGCCTGTTCCGCTTCGTCGACCAGCCCACCATCACGGCGGCGCATAACGAGGTCTGGGTGGTGTTCAACGCGGGCGGCCCGATGGCCGCCACCGGCGCCCCGGTCAACCGGGCCGGCCAGGTCGGTGCCTTCATCCCGGTCGAGGTGGTGCCCGGCACCAACAACTGCACCTACGGCGACGTGGCCATCGGCCCGTCCGGCCAGGTGACGCAGGCCTGCAACCTGACCGAATCCGGGCAGGGCGGGGGCAAGATCTTCGTGAATACCGACCCCGACGGGCTCGGCCCGGCCGGATTCGGGCATCGCATCTTCGTCACCCAGACCCACGTCGGCGGGTTCGACTTCATCCCCGCGCAGCCGGATCGCTCGGTCGACGCAGAGGTTGGCCTGGCCTGGGACCGAACAGGCGGCCCGCACGCCGGGCGGGTGTATATGGTCAACACAGCCGAGCACCCGAACGAGAGCGACAACACCGACATCTACGTGCGGCACTCCGACGACGGCGGGGCCACCTGGAGCGCGGCGGTGCGGGTGAACGACGACCAGACCGCCAACAGCCAGTTCCTGCCGAAGATCTCGCTGGATCCCGCCACCGGCGACATCGCCGTCGTCTGGTACGACAGCCGCAACGACCTGGGGACCGGCGGGCCAGGCGACACCAACGCGATCCCTAACGACGACGCCCAGTTCTGGGGAGCGTTCAGCACCAACGGCGCAGAGAGCTTCACCCCCAGCATCCAGATCAGCGCAGGGACCTCCAACTCCCACGATTCGGGGAATGGAATCGACTACGGGGACTACAGCGGGCTGTCGTTCTACGGCGGGATCGCCCATCCCGCATGGTCAGACAACTCCAACAGCACCGGGAACAACCCCGACGGCGCGCTGCACCCGCTAGACATCTACACAGCAGCAGTGCCCGTGCCATAGAAGCCCGAGAGGGCGACGGCACCGCCGCCCGCTCACAGACCTACCGCAGCCACCAGCCTCGGCGGCCGGCACCCGGGCCGCTGGCGATCGTGCTGCCTGCCAGCGGATCAACCCTCGAGCCGGGAACTGTCGGCCAGGCCTTCGGGCAGAACTTCTTCCTCAGCGGCGCGGCCAGGCCCTGCAGCTGGGCCCTCGCCTCCGGGCAGCTCCCGCCGGGCCTGACCTTGCAGACCTTTGCCGGGCCGACCGACGCCAGCAACGAACTCACCGGAACGCCCACCACAGCCGGCACCTTCACCTTCACCATGCGGCTCACCGACTACAGCGGCCAGCAGGCATGGCGGCTGGTCATACGGGACTGAGCAGCCCCCGCGTGCCTTCCTGCCAGGCCAGCGCGTCTCGCTCGCCCGCAGTAAGCCAGCGGGCACCGGATCCCCCGGCCGACGCTCGACCCGGGTCAGATCCTCGACCGCCGCCCTGGCAATCAGCAGGCAGGTGGATGATGACCGGGACGAGCTCTTTGGAGAAGATCAGAGGCCCCCGCCCCTGCTGGCGGACGTCGCCGTCGGCTCGATCACCCAGAGGCCCCGCGATGTCCTTGTCGGGGAGCCGTCAGAGCCGGGCCCGGTTGGGATACCTGCGGCGATCTTGCCTGATCGGGACGAGCGCCTGAGCCGCTGCCCGGCTATCTGAGTCCGCTCCTGACGCAGCTGGCCTCACAGGTGGGCTTCGCGGGCGGCTGCGGCGGCTTCTCCCCGCGACCGCACGCCGAGCTTGGCCAGGATGTTCGCCACGTGGAACTTCACTGTGTGCTCGGTGATGTGCAGCCGCGCGGCGATCTCCTGGTTGCGCCGGCCCCTGGCCAGCTCGGTCAGTACATCGAGCTCGCGGGGACTGAGAGTGCGCAGCGCCTCCGGGCCGGGCGCCGTCGGCAGGGCCAGCGGGAGGCGGGCGGTGATGACGGTTCCCCAGCCGGGCACCGCGTCCATGGCGAAGTCGCCGCCGAGCGCGGCCAGCCGTTCCCGCAGCCGGTACTCGGCCAGCGCCTGCGGGAACAGGGCTCCGTCGCCGTCGTCGCGCACCGTCACCCGCAGGTCCGCCTCCTCCACCTCCCAGCCAACCCGAATCCGGCGGGGACCGGTATGCTCGAGCGTAGCCAGCACGGCACCGCGGACGACCGCGCGGGCCGCAGCGGCCAGTTCGGGCGCGATCATGCGCTCCGCATGCTCTGGTGGTGCCAGCTCCAGGTCGAAGCCGCTATGACGGGCCAGAGAGCGCAGCCGCCTGCCCAATGAGGCGAAGGCCGCGCCGGCCGTGGTGGCACGGCTAGCCGGGGCCGCGCGCAGTTCTGTCAGCGCCGAGGAGGCGAGCGCCGTAGCGGCCTGCCTGGCGGAGGCGTCATCCAGGCGGCGTGATCGCAGGGCCGCCAGCACCGTCGTGAGCGTGGCCGCGTGCGCGTCCTTCATTGCCGTCATGGCCTTGGCGTGCTCTCCTGCCGCGGCCCGTCCAGCGGCCAGGTACAGCGGCGGATCCACGGGGCCGAGGGAGACGAGCGTCTTCAGCCGCACCACCGCGACCTCCCAGAGCCGCTGCGCCGCACCGTGGACCGCGGGGAGTGCCGGCGGATACCTGGCCGGCCAGCCCGCCCAGCTCGGCAGCGGCCGGCGCGCCGCCGCCCGTCGTCCGCACGCTCCCGCCCACCAGGGCAGCGGCCCAGGAATGCGGCGCCGGACCGGCCAGCGCGGCCGACAGCGCGGGGAGCACTACAGCGTTGGGGGCCCGCAGCAAGCCGAGCGCCACGTCCAGTGTCTCCGTGTCGATGACCTGCTCCTTCGGCTAGGTAAGACCGCTCTAACAGCTAACCAGGCCGGGACGCCGCAGGAGGAAACATGAATCCAGGGTGATCGCCGCCCGGCCACGCGAACCGGCAGGGCCATCGGCGCAAAGGAGGACCACGATGAGTACCGCACGCCTGCCCAAGATCGCCCTCGAGGAGGCCTACGAGCATCCGGATACCGTCGCCCGCATCCTGGCCAGCGACGAGGAGCTGGCCATGGTGTCCGACGGTGGCGGGGTCATGCCCGAGTACTGCCGGCCGGTTCAGGAACAGCTGGGCGAGTTCGAGGACGTGCGCCTGGGCAGCATGGACGCGGCTGGCATCGAGCACGCCATCATCTCGCTGACCGCGCCCGGGATCCAGGCCATCACCGACCCGTCCGAGGCCACGGCCGAGGCCCGCAAGCAGAACGACTTCCTGGCCGGGCAGGTCGCCCGGCACCCCGACCGCTACTCCAGCTTCGCGGCGGCGGCCTTGCAAGAGCCAGGGAACGCCGCCAGGGAACTGCGCCGTGCCGTCAACGAGCTGGGCTTCAAGGGCTTGCTGGTCAACGGCTACACCAATGTCGGGGACCCCGACCACGGCCGCTACCTCGACGACCCGGCGTACTATCCGCTCTGGGAGGCGCTGAGCGAGCTCGACGTCCCCCTCTACCTGCACCCCCGCCCCGCGCTGCCCGGCGGATCGGCTCTCTACCAGGGTCACCCGGAGATGAAGGGCGCCACCTGGGGCTTCGGCACCGAGACGGCCGCGCACGCCGTGCGGCTGCTGCTCGGCGGGCACTTCGACCGATTCCCCGCCGCCAGGCTGATCCTGGGCCACATGGGCGAGGCGCTGCCGGCCCTGCTGTGGCGCACCCAGCACATGTTCCAGCTCAACCCCTTCGGCAAGAAGATCAGCAAGACCCTCCCGGAGTACTTCGCCGACAACATCTGGATCACCACCAGCGGCAGCTTCTCCGACAACGCACTGATCAACGCCATCCTCACGGTTGGAGCCGACCACATCCTGTTCTCCGTCGACTGCCCCTACTCCGACAACGCCGACGCAGCCGCCTGGATCGAGAAGACGCCGATCAGCGAGCTGGACCGGCGGAAGATCGCTCACGGCAACGCCCGCGCCCTGTTCAGCCTGGGCTGATACACCCGGTCAGCCCCTCCAGCGGCTGGCGGATAGCAAAGGAGAAGAAATCATGGAATGGAAGATAGACGCCGCTCACTCATCGGTGGACTTCGCGGTGCGCTACCTGGTCTCCGTCATCCACGGGCGGTTCACCGGCCTGCGCGGCCAGGTCCAGCTCAGCGATGTCCCTGACGGTGACACGCCCGTGCTGCTGGGCTTCGACGCCTCCTTCGACGTCGCCAGCTTCGAGACAGGCGTGCCGCCGCGCGACCATAACATCAAGGGCGAGGGATTCCTGCACGCCGACGCATACCCGCAGGCGAAGGTCCGCCTGGTCTCGCTGACCAGGGACGTGCCGCCGGCTTACCTGATGACCGTCGAGCTGACCCTCCACGGAGTCACCCGCACCGTCGATCTAGTGACCGATACCGCAGGTCCCGTCAAGGACCCCTACGGCATCATGCGCATCGGCGCCACCGCAGCCGGCCGCCTCAAGCGCAGCGACTTCGGGGTCGATGCCTACCCGGGGGTCATCTCCGACGATGTCGAGTTCACCGTCAACGTCCAGGCAGTCCCCGCCTCAGTGCCCGACGACCAGCTACCGCCGGCCAGGTAGCGTCCAGGCGGCGGCCGCCGGCGGGCGCCGGGTGCCGGCGATGTCGGCGATGTCTAGCAGCCCGCCCACGATCTGGCCGACGACCGCGGCGATGCCGGAGAGGTGCAAGCGCCCGGCCCGGACCCGGCGGCCCGCTGCGCCCAGCGCGCCCGCCGTCACCTAGGAGAGGTTGGCGAAACCGTTGACGAAACTCGGCAAGATCATCTGCCGAGGTTAGCGCTCCCCGGACTGCGCAGCTTCAAGTTTGGCGGCTAGGCCGGTCAGGTCGTAGGCGACAAGGACGTGCAACGCGGTCGGGGTCGGACGGCGGATCGCGGTCCAGACGCCGATGTCGCCATCCTGCTGGATCTGCCAGTGCTCGCCATAGTCGTTCATAAGGCGGCCGAGTTGCGGGCTGGTATCACTGCCGGTCATGCCCGGATTACATCACTATTCATAGCAGTGCGCTATAGTACGCTGCTGCTCGCTTAGGCAGGGAACGGTAACCTATCGTTTCCGCCATGGTGATCCGTGACTCAGTGGTGCCGCCGTGGCAGCAGATCGCAGACGTGCTGCGGAAGCGCATCGAGTCCGGCGAGTACCCGCCCGGCCGCAAACTGCCATCGATCATCGCCTTGTCGCACGAGTTCGCCGTGGCTGCCGTGACGGCCCGGAAGGCACTGACGGCGCTTCAGCGCGAGGGCCTGGTCGAGAGCCGCACCGGCTGGGGAACATTCGTGCGGGAGTGATCCTCGAAATGACAGAGTCCCCACCTCACGGGCGTGTGGCGGGGACTTGCGGCTGGCCGGAACCGGCGAGCCTCCAGACTGTCACTCTGACAATCAGCATACGACAAGCTGGCGGCTGGGCGAGAGGGATTCGAACCCCCATCACCAGAGTGACAGTCTGGGGGCCTGCCGGTTAGCCGATCGCCCAACCGCCGGTACGACCCTACCATTGGTCCCAGCACGGGGAGACCGGTTTCGCGGCCTGTAGTGAGACTCGCCGTCAACTGCGGGGACACCCTGAACGGTGACTGGTAGGCTCCCACCTGAGGGAGGTGGGAAACGTGGACGTAGAGGCAATCGTCCGTCGCGTTGATGAGGATCTGGCCACGGCGGAGGCTCAGCTACGCGCCGCATTGGGCCGCGTGGAAGAAGCACAGAAGCGTGTCAGCGAGCTAACACAGCTCAGGGACGGTTTCGTGCGCACAATCGAGCGTTACGGCGAGGTAACCCCCACTGGAGAGGCGGAGGCGTCCGCGCCAGCCGAGAGTCCGGGGGGTGAGCCTGTTCCGCATCCGTGGCTTGCTCTCGGCCAGACGGATGCCGTCCTGGCGGCACTGGCTGAGATCGGACGCCCGGCGACCACGACCGAGATCTACGACAGGTTGGTCAAGGCCGGACGGACAGAGGGACCCGAGCAAGTGCGAAGCGCGGTCGGCTACCTGCACCGGCGCGCCAAGAAGGTCGACCGGATGGCCCGAGGGTTGTGGGAACTGCCAGGAGGGTCAGACAGCCCGGCTGCCACAGAGGTTCCGTCCAGCAGCAACGGGCACGCGAACGGGGGAGGCCTCCAGTAAGAACCTAAGCCCTCTTGTAAACCGGAGACCGGCCGGGGGAGAACTTTGGAGAGCACTCCCCCCGGCCGACTCCTCGGCCCCAGTAGCTCAGTTGGATAGAGCGCCGACCTCGAAGTCCGGGCGTCGCAGGTTCGAATCCTGCCTGGGGCACGACTGAACCTACGCTACATAGGGCCGCTTCCCTGAGCGTACAGGCTCGGACACTGGCGTCCAAGCTGTCCCCCGTACGCGCGTTAAGCTGCCAGCCTTCCTGCATTCGCCCTGATCGCGGCGTCGGCGAGCCGGGCCAAGATCGTCAGATCAACGTGAAGCTGCACCCGGTCAAGCCGACGAACCCGCAGCGGGAGCGCTCCCCACCCATGCTTCAGCGTGCCGAACTCGCGCTCGACCGCGCCGCGCTGATGATAGAGCGACTTCCACCGGTCGGTCCCGCGTGGGATGAGCGTGTGCAGTCGGCCGACTTTAATCCACACCGAAGCGGGGGCGCACTCGCCGGACGGGCAGCGCCACTTGGACGCGCCACGCTTGGCGTCGGACCCTGCGAACGTCCACGTCCCATGCTCGCACTGCGGCGGGTTGGCCTTCCCGGCCTTGACGGCGGGAGTCATCCGCAGCGGGATCACCGGGCGGATTCCCCGGGCCTCAACCGTCTCGTAGACGGTCTCCGTCGTATCCGCGGTCCAGCACGGCCACGGCGGGGGCGAAGCCGCGCCCGGTCGTAGCGTTCAGCAAGGGGCCGACCAGCGGTAGCTCGGAGTCCTTCGCGGTCGCTACCTGCCACGCGACCGGCAGGCCCGTGACGGTGCAGACAGCGGCATGCACCTTGTACCCGTAGTACCCGCCACCGGAACGGGTGGAGATCGATGAGCGGTGACCCCAGGTGGCGTCAGGGTCGGAGAACCGCTTGCGCAGCGCTCCGCCGCGCGATACGAACCGCTGCCCGTTCGCGTAAGCGGGCAAGTCCGACCCGTCGATGGCCACCGTCTCGCCCATCTCCGGGCGCGCCGCGTGCAAGGTAGCGAGCACCCGGTCAATGCAGGCAGTCAGCACGCCGCCGTGCTCGCGGAGCTTGGCAGCGAACCGGTAGCACGCCCAGTGCGACGGAGCACCGCCGATGGCCTCACGCAGCGCGGCGTGCTCCGCGATCAGGCGCGCGGTGCGCGTCCACGTCGGGAGCGCGTAGATGGCCTTGACCAGGGCGGCACCGACCATGGTACGGATTGCGTAGCCGGGGCGTCCGGTCCAGCGGGTCTCGTCAAGATCGGAGACAAGCTGCATGATCTCGGGCAGCCCGAGCAAGGCGGCGACCTGTCCCGCGTCACGCGGGGATGGTACTTTGGCAGTGGCCATGGGGTGCGATCCCTAGGTCCGGCCCCCGGAGTGTTAGCGCACTCGCGGGGGCACCTGTATTTACTTACAGGTCCATTTTATCGGGAGGGTCTGACAAAATCGCGCTATTATTTGAGCAGCTTTAGTTCTTCTGGTATCCCTGCATAGAAGGTGATCGTGAGTCACGCCGACTTATCAGGCGTTCTCGTCAGAATCGACCGGGCGAAAACCCACCTGAATGACTTTGATATTCAAGCCAGCCCGATTATCAGAGCGTGCCAAGATGGCATTACCCGAGAACGCGATGAGCAACGATCGGAGTATATCTTCCGCCTTGGCCCGGTACCCATCATCCAGCCCGTTATGAGCGCGATCCTTGGCGATGCCATCCACAATCTCCGCGTTGCGCTCGACTACCTGGCCTGGCAACTCGTTCTCGCCACCGGAAAGGAACCGCCCAATGAGAACACGAGCTTCCCCATATTGATAACGTCGCCTACCCCCAATCGCTATGGTCGGGTCCGTCTCAACATCAGCCCCGGAATCTCCAAGGACGCGGGCAGGATTCTCGATGAGGTACAGCCGTACAAGCGAACGAAGCCAGCGCACCACGACCTCGCCGTCCTCGACAAGCTCGATATCCGCGACAAGCATCATGAACTGCTTGTCGCGATCATCGGTGTCAAGTCCCCTTCTATCGGCTGGTTCGGTGATTTCGAACTGACCGCGTTCAATGCCGGTCCCTACCAGGACGGCTCTCATGTATGCCGGTTCGCCTATTCCGACGCGAACAGCGAGATCGAGTTCAATCCCCACATATCCTTCGCGATACGCCTCGATGAGCCAGCGGCCGGACCGTGGCGGCACATGCTCGGAGCAGCCGATCTTGTCCGTCGGCCGCTGCGCTATATCGAGGATGAAGTCCTGCCACGCTTCCGGTGCTTCTTCTAGACCAGTCATGGGGATAGTCGGCATCATGCCGAGAACTCCCTTCAGTGATGGGGTAACGATCAAGGAAACGTGAGGTCCGGCAAGATCAGGTAGACTGCATCACCGCAGGCCAGGCGGGTTTCGCCAATCTCTCCTAGCCCACGCGCAGGAAGTTATTGCTCGATAACTAGCATGCTGCTATAACTATGACCGCAGAATCACCTACCCTGGAAGCATGTCCGCAGAGCAAGCGCCCCAGGATGACCAGCCCGAAGCCCAGTGGGCGGACCTGGCCGACCTGGTGCTGATCATTGCCCGCGAGATCCAGTTCCGCGGCTACTCCGACCCGCAGGCCATCCCGCTGACGCAGTCCGAGGGCATGGTCATGCGCTACCTGCTGGCCCACCCCGATGCCGTCCCCAGCCGCATCGCCGACGCCGTCGGCCTGCAGCGCACCAACTTGTCGACGACCCTGCGCGGGCTGGAGCGCAAGGGCCTCATCGAGCGCCAGGTCAGCCCCGATGACCGCCGCGGAGTAACCGTCCGCCCCACCAGCCGCGGCAAGGGCAACTACGCCCTCGTCCGCCACGAGTGGGCCGACGCAGTCGCCCAGGCCGCAGGCCACGACACCAAG
>WNGB01010298.1_pt1 | contig 12992 bp, 11 predicted proteins | sample 5400681 | NCBI WGS metagenome assembly WNGB01 (sample SAMN13153367, study PRJNA577476) | soil metagenome | isolation source: 115 cm soil or saprolite under grassland replicate 2 | place: USA:California | collected 2016-06-15 | reverse complement strand
CCGCCTCCTCGTCCTCACTGAACACGGTGACCAGCAGGCGGTCGGCCGGCAGGCCGTACTCCTTGGTTATGAGGTTCCAGGCAAGCTCGATCGCGCGCTCCTTGAAGTAGTCGCCGAACGAGAAGTTGCCCAGCATCTCGAAGAAGGTGTGATGGCGCGCGGTATAGCCGACGTTCTCGAGGTCGTTGTGCTTGCCGCCGGCGCGCACGCATTTCTGCGACGTCGCGGCGCGGCTGTAGGGGCGCTTCTCGAGGCCGGTGAAGACGTTCTTGAACTGCACCATGCCGGCGTTGGTGAACATCAGCGTCGGGTCGTTGCGCGGCACGAGCGGGCTCGAGGCCACGACCTCGTGGCCGTTGGTCCGGAAGTATTCTAGGAAGGTGCGGCGAATGTCGCTGACGCTTTGCATGCGCTGCTTGTAGCGTGCGGGCCAAGCCTTCGTCCAGAACGGGGAACCTGCCGGAAAATGGCCGAATCGGCCCATTCCACCGCAACTTTACGCCTCACGATGGGCGACCTCAGGATCGTCCATCCGATCACTGTGCCGAACGCAGCGGTTCCCGCGGCCGAGGTCGTGCCCGCCCTGCAGGGGTTGGTGAACGCGGTCGTCGAGGCGGCGGAGATGGGCAAGGCGATCTCCTGCCGCAAGGGCTGCGGCGCGTGCTGTCGCCAGCTCGTGCCGGTGTCGCGCACGGAGGGTGAGCGATTGCTGCAGCTCGTCGAGGCGATGCCCGACGAACGGCGCGAGACGCTGAAGGCGAGGTTCGCGGCGGCTGAAGCGGCGATCGAGGCGGCGGGGCTGAAGGAACGCCAAGGACGCAGCGACCGCGAGCTGTCGACCGCCTACTTCGCACTCGGCGTGCCCTGCCCTTTCCTCGAGGACGAGAGCTGCTCGATCCATCCCGAGCGTCCGCTGGTCTGCCGCGAATATCTCGTGACGTCGCCGGCGGAGCTTTGTGCCGGGCCGAAGCAGGAGGGTGTGACGCCAGTGGCGGTGCCCAAGGTGTCGATGGCGGCACGCGGCCTGCAGGACGAGAAGGACGACTGGGTTCCGCTGGCGATGTTGATGGCGTGGGCGCGCACGCGGCCGCGCAAGGCGGTGAAGCGGACAGGGCCGGAGTGGGTGCAGAGGTTTTTGACGCGGATGTCGTCGGCGAGCAGGTAGCAACGCCGGGATTCGTTCTGCGCGGCGCGGGCCAGAGCGCGCATATGAATGCGCTTACGCCCACTCCCACTTTCTTTTGCACGCCCCCGGCGTGCAAAAGAAAGTGGGCCGGTGCTGCGCGTGGGGGTACAGCACCGGCCCGGCGACAGGAGACAGGGGATCCTTGTCGCGAAACCTGGCAAAGCTTCTCTGTCATCCCGAGGCAATAGGCCGGGATCCTTGAGGCTGCGAGTAAAGGTCCCTCGCTACGCTCGGGATGACAGCGAGGAGCGTCAGTCCTCGTCTTCTTCGTCTTCCTTGCCGCCATCCATCAGCGCACCGGCGAGGATGCCGGCGTTGGCGCGCACCTTGTTCTCGATCGCCTGGGCGGCCTCGGGATGCTCGCGAAGATAGGTCTTGGCGTTCTCGCGGCCCTGGCCGATGCGCTGGCCGTCGTAGGAGTACCAGGAGCCCGACTTCTCGACGACGCCGGCCTTCTCGCCGAGGTCGATCAATTCGCCGGTCTTGCTCACGCCCTCGCCGTACATGATGTCGAACTCGACGACCTTGAACGGCGGCGCCACCTTGTTCTTCACCACCTTGACGCGGGTGTGGTTGCCGACGACCTCGTCCTTGTCCTTGAGCGCGCCGATGCGGCGGATGTCGAGGCGGACCGAGGCATAGAACTTCAGCGCATTGCCGCCCGTCGTGGTCTCGGGGCTGCCGAACATGACGCCGATCTTCATGCGGATCTGGTTGATGAAGATCACCAGCGTGTTGGACTTGGAGATCGAGGCGGTGAGCTTGCGCAGCGCCTGGCTCATCAGACGGGCCTGCAGGCCGGGCAGTGAATCGCCCATCTCGCCCTCGAGCTCGGCTTTGGGCACCAGGGCCGCCACCGAATCGATCACCAGCACGTCGATGGCACCCGAGCGCACCAGCGTGTCGGCGATCTCCAGCGCCTGCTCGCCGGCATCGGGCTGGGAGATCAGCAGATTCTGGATGTCGACCCCGAGCTTCTTGGCGTAGCCCGGGTCAAGGGCATGCTCGGCGTCGATGAAGGCGCAGGCGCCGCCCTTCTTCTGCCCCTCGGCCACGACGTGCAGCGCGAGCGTCGTCTTGCCCGAGCTCTCAGGGCCGTAGATCTCGACGATGCGGCCCTTGGGCAGGCCGCCGATGCCGAGCGCGATATCGAGCCCCAGCGAGCCGGTCGAGATCGATTCGATCTCCACGGCCTCGCGCTGGCCCAGCTTCATGATGGAACCCTTGCCGAAGGCCCGTTCGATCTGGGCCAGGGCGGCGTCCAGCGCCTTGGTCTTGTTTTCCATGCCTTCTTTTTCAACCACTTTCAGCATTGCGGACATTGGCTGTCTCCTTGTTCTCCCACGCCCCTGTCGGGAGCGGCAATGCGGATAAGTCCGCCGGGGGTCGGGCCAATGTACCCATTTTGTTCCGGACGACAAGGGGGCAAATAACCCACTGATAGAACTAATGTTCTTGACACAAGTTCTAGCTATGTTCGCCTGGATCGTTCGTGTCTCTGGGGAAAGCGGGAGTCAGGAGCGTAGACCCCCAGGGCCCTCAACCTGCCGCGCACCTATCAATCCTTGGGCGGCACGAACATGTAGCCCACGCCTCTCACCGTGCGGATCGCCTCGGGATGCGCGGGGTCCTTCTCGACCTTGCGCCGGATGCGCGTGATGCGCAGGTCCATGGCGCGGTCGAACACCTCCATCTCGCGATGGCCGATGGTCTCGAGCAGCCAGTCGCGCGCCAGCGGCCGGTTGGGGTTCTCGGCGAACACCTTCAGGAGATCGAATTCGCTGGCCGACAGCGTCTCCTCGCTGCCGTCGCCGTCGACCAGCACGCGCTTCTCGAGGTCGAGCACGCGCCGGCCCATGCGCACTCGCGGACCGGCTGACGGCATTGCCGTGCCTTGGGCGCGGCGCAGCACGCTCTTGATGCGGGCCAGAAGCTCGCGCGGATCGAACGGCTTGGGGATGTAGTCGTCGGCGCCGGTCTCCAGGCCGACCACGCGGTCGACCGTGTCGCCCGCCGCCGTCACCATGATGATGCAGATCCGGCCGCTCTTCTCGCGCAGCCAGCGGGCGACGGCGAAGCCGTCCTCGCCGGGCAGGCCGACATCGAGCAGCACCAGGGCCGGCATCTCGCGCTCGACCATGCGGCGCAGGCCCGCCCCCGATTCGAAGCCGGTGACGCGGAAGCCCTGGCGGCTGAGGTAATCGAGCAGAAGCTGGCGTTGAGCCGCCTCGTCCTCGACCACGGCGATATGCTGACGCTTGTCCAATCGTCCCCCTGCCCCGGAAATCTAGCACATGCCGGGCAGGTGCAAATAACCGTCAGGGCCCCGACCTGTTGAAGACGATGGCGCCGTGCCGGAGCGGCCGGTTTGTATCGCCGACGTGTCGCGGGCAGCGTATCGGTGACACACACGATACAAAGCCTGCCGCCGGCGACACACGCCCGATACGTCGACCTTTCAGCATGGCTGAATGGCCCAACTGGACATCGCCGGCATCGATCCCAAGCGGATCGAGCAGGTCGTCACCCACCGCCTGGTGGAGATTCCGACCCTGCCCAAGGTGCTGGCGCTGCCGATCTTCGGCGCCGTCTCGGCCGCGCTCTATGCCGGCCTGGCGCCGCTCTGGATGTTCCTGGGGCCGGCGGCGCTCTACGTCGTGTCAGTGTGGGGCTCGTGGCGGGTCCAGGTCGTCTACCGGCGCGACCCGTCGGCGGCGAGCCTGGCCGCCTGGCGTTGGCTCTACACCGTCACCGCCGTGCCGACCTCGTTCGCCAACGGGCTGATGGGCGGCTTCTTCGCCACCCTGCCGGCCGAGGAGGAACGGGTGCTGTGGGCGCTGGCGCTCTGCCTGATCGTCGGCGGGACGCCCTCGCGCGGCCTCGACGGGCGCACCTACACGCTGTCGGCCGCCTCGCTGGTGCTGCCGATGGCGGGCGTGCTGGTGCTGGACGACGGCAGCCGACACGCCATCGGGCTGGCGGCGATCATGCTGGGCTTCGTCGTCATCATCAGCCTGTTCGCCCATATCGAGCGCAAGCGCACGCGCGCGGAGATCGCCCGCGACCTCGCCGCCCACGACCTCTCGCAAAGCCTCGACGCCGCGCACCGCGACGTAGCCTTCGCCGAAGACACCATGCGCACCATGCTCGACAACATGAGCGACGGCGCGCTGCTCTACGAAGGCGACGGCCGCTGGGTCTACCAGAACAAGGCGATGGCGCGCCTACACGACATGTCGGACGAGGTCCTGAAGGGACTGCCGACCTTCAAGGACATCATCCGCCATCGCGCGCTGCGCGGCGACTATGGCCCGCTCGAGACGCTGCCCGGCGGCCTGGAGGGCTGGATCGCCAGCCGCGTCGCGCGCTTCACCCTGGCGGGCCAGCCGGCCGAGCGGCGTCGCACCATCACCGGCCGCACCGTCGAGGTGACCTACCGGCCATTGCCCGGCGGGCGCGTGCTCACGGTGCATCGCGACCTCACCGACATCGTCGAGCAGGAGAGCCGGCTCACCCAGGCGCAGTCCGAGCAGGAGCGCACGCGCGCCACCATGCGCTCGGTGCTCGACAACATGGGCGACGGTGCCGCGCTCTACGCCCCGGACGGCGGGCTCCTGTTCCACAATGCCGCCTTCGGCCGTCTGCTCGACCTCGATGCGGTGACCATCGCCACCACCGTCAATCTCGCCGACATCGCCCGCTTCCAGCTCACGCGCGGCGACTTCGGCCCGATCGCCGACATCGATGCCGAGCTCAAGCGGCGCATGGCCATCATTGAGAACGGTAACGTCGCGCCGTTCGTGCGCACCGGCCGCAACGGGCTCACGCTCGAGATCACCTCGCACCGGCTGGCCGACGGACGCCTGCTGGTGACCTATCGCGACATCACCGAGCTCAAGAGGCACGAGCAGGAGCTCGAGCGCTCGCGCAGCACCCTGCAGACCGTGCTCGACGAGATGCCGGACGCGCTCTTGGTCTACGACGCCGACGGCAAGTGGCTGTTCTTCAACGAGGCAACGCTCAAGTTCCTCAACCTCGACCGGGCGACCTTGGCCGGCCTGCGCGATGCCTGGTCGATCCTCGACTACCAGATCGACCGCGGCGATTTCGGCGCAATGGACGCCGCTCAGCGCGCCGAGTTCGTCGATGCGCGCAAGCAGATCTTCGCCTCGGGCACCGAGGGCTGGATGCTGCTCAAGCGCCGCGAGCACATGCTGCATTTCCGGATGACCGTGCTCGGCAATGGCTGGCGGCTCGCCATGTTCCGCGACGTCACCGACCTCGAAGGCGCCCGCCAGTCGGCGGTGGAGGCGCGCCAGACCCTGCTGCTCGCCATGGAAGCGATGGACGACGGCATCGCTTTCCTCGACCGCGACGAGCGGCTGGTCCAGTGCAACGAGGCCTACCGGCGCTTCATGCAGGGCCTGCCCGAGATCGTGACGCCGGGTGTCGTGCTGCGCGACGCCGTGCACCATGCCGCCAAGGTGCTGAAGCCGCCCAGGGAGACGCCCGAAGTCTGGGCCGAACGCCAGCTCACGACGCTGCGCTCGGGCCGTCCCGCCCTGATCCCGTACGGTCCCAACAAGTGGGCGCGCGTGTCGCTGGACTACGCCTCTGACGGCCGCGCCGTCGTGCTGGTGAGCGACGTCTCCGAGGAGCGCCGCCGCCAGCGCGACCTGGAGCAGGCCCTGGTCGCCGCCGAGAAGTCGCGTGAGCAGGCGGAGGCCGCCAACCAGGCCAAGTCGACCTTCCTTGCCACCATGAGCCACGAGATCAGGACGCCGATGAACGGCGTTTTAGGCATGATGGAGGTGCTGGAGTCCGAGGGTGTACCCGAGGGCCAGGCGCGCACCGTGGCGACCATGCGCGAATCGGCGCAGGCGCTGCTGCGCATCATCGACGACGTGCTCGATTTCTCCAAGATCGAGGCGGGCGGGCTCGAGCTCGAGGAGACGCCGTTCTCGCTGACCGGCTTGGTCGACAGCGTCGTGGCGACCTTCCACCCGCAGGCCGAGCGCAAGGGCCTGTCGCTGGTCGCGGCGGTGGCGCCGGGCTCGACCGACGTGCTGCTGGGCGATCCCACGCGGGTGCGCCAGATCCTGTTCAACCTTCTGGGCAACGCGCTGAAATTCACCGAGCGCGGCGGCGCCATGATCCGCGCCCGCACCGATCCCATGGGCGACGGCCGCGTCCATGTCGTGCTCACGGTCAGCGACACCGGCATCGGCATGAACGGCAGTCAGCAGATTCGGTTGTTCCAGCCCTTCTCCCAGGCCGACAGCTCGACGACGCGGCGCTACGGCGGCACCGGGCTTGGGCTCTCGATCGTGCGGCGGCTGGCGCAGCTCATGGGCGGCGACGTTACGGTCGAAAGTGCTCCCGGAGCCGGTTCGACCTTTACCGTGATTCTGGAGCTGATGGCGGCCCCCGCCGATTCGCCGCTGGTCGACCTGCCGGTGGTCGACCAGCCGGTCGAAGTGCCGCCGGCCTCGCCAAGGGTCGCCGGCAACAGCGTGCTGGTGGTCGACGACCATCCGATCAACCGCGAGGTGCTGGTGCGCCAGCTCCAGGCGCTGGGTGTCGGCGCCGATTCGGCGGCCGACGGGCGCGAGGGGTTGGAAGCCTGGAATGCGGGCCGCTATGCCATCGTCTTCGCCGACGTGCACATGCCGCTGATGGATGGCTTCGAGATGACGGCCGAGATCCGCCGCCTCGAAGCGGCCAACGGCCGGCCGCGCACGCCGATCGTGGCGGTGACGGCCAACGCCATGGCGGGCGAGGACGAGCGCTGCCGCGCCGCCGGCATGGACGGCTACCTCTCCAAGCCGGTCGGCCTGCCGCGGCTGCGCGCCACCCTGCAGCGCTGGCTGCGCGGCGCGGACGATGCCGCACTCGCGATCGACCCCACCGTGCTCGATCCCTGGCTGCAGGGCGACGAGGCGGCGCGCCGCGACCTTTTGGCGAAATTCAGCCGTTCGGCTTCGGAGTCACGCCACGACATCGAGACGGCGATGGCGGCGGGCGATCTCGCCGCACTGGCGGCGGCGGCGCATCGGCTCAAGGGCAGCGCGCTCGCCGTGGGCGCCCGTGCGCTCGGCGATGCGGCGCAGGCCCTCGAACGGGCCGCCAAGGCCGGCGATCGTGCGACGTGTCAGGATGGATTGGGACCGCTGGCCGTCGAAGTGCAACGGGCGCAGGCGGAAATCGGCGCTTAGAGAGCCGCTCAGCGGCTGAAGCGGGCCTCGTAGATGGCGCCCCAGGGGGCGGCATCCTTGACGGCGCGGTCGCGGCGGTTCGGCTTGGCGACGACGACCCAGATGAAGGTGGCGAGCGCGAATACGGTGCCAGCGATGGGCGAGCCGGCCAGCACGGAAATAATGGCGAAGAAGGCCAGGAGACTGCCGATCAGCTGAAACATGGGCCCCCGGTTTGCTCGGTGAGGAGGAGCGGTATTGCCCTCGCCGACGCCCTGTTTGTATCGGCCTGCCGTATCTTCGCCGTATTGCGAGCCGGGAAATTTGTTTCGTCTGTGTCGCGGACCTATCCGTGCGCCGCCAGCGGCTTGCCCTCGTGCTCGACCGGCTTGGCGTCGATCAGCACGAACGCAACGACGCAGGGGACGGTCGAGCGGTTGACCCAGTTGTGGATGGTGCCGCGCTGGACCAGCACGTCGCCGGCGCGCAGCGTGACGATCTGGTCGTCGAGCTCCATGTCGATCTCGCCCGACAGGACCACCGCGTAGTCGATGGAATCGGTGCGATGGTTGCGCGGCGTCACGCCCGGCGCATACTCGATCACCCGGAAGACCGTGCCGTTGGCACGTGTCGTGCCGCTGATCTCCTTGGCGGTATCTTTCAGCCTGTTGTTGTCGACCGGGAAGCCTGCGGTCGACCAGATATTGGCGATAGTGGCCCCCGGCCGAAACGAGACGACGTCGCGCGAGACCTCGTCGATGGCGACGACGGCCTTGCCCTTGTCGTCGTGACTCGTGACTACCCGGCGAATCTTCATGGCACCCTCGGTCCCAGCATGCCCGCCGCCTTGAGCGCGGCGATGGCGGCGGCATCGTAGCCGATCCCGGCCAGCACTGCGTCATTGTGCTGGCCAACCTCCGGCGGATCGGAGGTGAGCGGCGGCCGCCAGCCCAGCATCTGGAACGGCAGCAGCGGCAGACGTGTCTTCACGCCGCCCGGCAGGGTGGTCGGCGCCAGGGAGCCATTGGCGAGAAGATGCGGATGGTCGAACAGGTCCTGCGGCCGCGCGACTGGCGCGAAGGAGATATCGGCTTCCAGGCACTTCTGCTCGAGCTCATCCTTGCCGAAGCCCTTGAAGATCTCGGCGACCTTGGGGACCAGCCAGGGCCTGGCCTCGATGCGCTGGTTGTTGGTCGCGAGCTTGGGATCGGCGGCGAGGTCGTGCTGGCCGAAGAACTCGCAGAAGCGCTTCCACTGGCCGTCGCTGGTGATGCCGATGAAGACCTGCTGGCCGTCGTTGGTGTAAAAGATCTCGTAGATCGCCCACGAGCTCACGCGCTCGGGCATGGGCGGCGGCGGCGCGCCGTTCATGGCCGTGATGGCGAGATGCTGGCCCATCAGGAACACCACCGATTCGAACAGCGCGCTCTCGACCAGCCCGCCCTTGCCGGTGCGCTGGCGCTGCTGCAGCGTCAGCACCGTGCCGAAAGCGCCGAACAGACCGCCCAGGATGTCGACCACCGACGTGCCGGCGCGCAACGGCCGTCCCGTTGGCCCGGTCATGTAGGCAAGCCCGCCCATCATCTGCACGACCTCGTCGAGCGCGGGACGTTTCTCGTACGGCCCGGGCAGGAAGCCCTTCAGCGCGCAATAGACCAGCCGCGGATTGATTTTCTCCAGATGCTCGGGCCCCAGCCCGCGCTTGCTCATCGAGCCCGGCGCGAAGTTCTCGATCAGCACGTCGGCCGACTGCAGCAGCTTCACCAACACCGCGCGGCCCTCGGGCGCATCGGCGTCGAGCGCCAGACTCTGCTTGTTGCGATTGAAGTAGCCGAAGAAGCCGCCGCCGAAGCCTTTCAGCTTGCGCGTGCGATCGCCGTCGACCGGCTCGACCTTGATCACCTCAGCGCCGAGGTCGGCCAGGATCATGCCGCAGGACGGACCGAGGATGGTGTGGGTGAGTTCTATGACGCGGATGCCCTTGAGGGGCGGTGTAATGCTTGAGGTCATGCGAACCTCATTACGCGCCACGGTGACCGGGCTCAACCCTTGCAGCGGCTGTATATGATGATAATATACAGAATGGTCGACCTGGCGCGGATCGAAGGCTTCGATTGGGATGAAGGCAATGCGCGCAAGAGCATCGATAAACACCAAGTCAGCCAAGGCGAGGCGGAACAGATCTTCTTCAACGATCCTTTGCTGATCAGCGAGGACGTCAGCCACAGCGTCCGTGAACTCAGGCTGCATGCTCTCGGGCGCACGGATAGCGGACGGTTGCTGCACCTGACGTTTACGCTGCGCAACGATGGCAGATTGATCAGGGTTATTTCCGCGAGGCCCATGCATCGCAAAGAACGGGTACGCTATGAGCAAGAGTCTTAAATCTGTTCCCAAGTTCCGCAGCGAGGCGGAGGAACGTCGCTTTTGGGAAAGCCACGATTCCAGCGACTATGTCGACTGGAGCAAGGCCAAACGTGTGCGCCTGCCGAATCTCAAGCCGTCGACGACAGCCATTTCGCTGCGACTGCCGGTGACGCTGCTGGATCGCATCAAGGTCGCCGCCAACAAGCGCGACGTACCCTACCAGTCGTTGATCAAGACTTGGCTCGCCGAAAAGACAGACGAGAAAGCCTCGTCAAGATGAGGCGAACCAGCTCTCGATGTCCTTGGTAAGCGGCAGCCCTGCCGCCTCGCCCAGCACCTGGTGGCCCATGCCGGCGCCGACCAGGAACGCCTCCTGGTGCGGCAGCGCGTTGGCCTTGAGCATGCGGCGGATGGCGGGGCCGTCATGGCCCCAGCCGATCGCCCCGACCTTGCCGTCGAAGGCGCGGTTGAGGGTCGCCAGGAAGTCGGCGCGCTCGGCCTCTGTCATGGCCGGCACGGCGTCGATGTCGCCCAGCACGAACAGGCGGCCGCGGAATTTCGCAACCAGGGCGGCGACGGAATTGCGCGGCTCGACGATGACCTCGCGATTGGGCCCGCGGCGCACGCGGGCGGCCAGAGACAGCGGGATCACGGCGGCGCCGAGATGGGCGCCCGAATCCATGATCGCGGCCGTCAGTTCCTTGTAGGTGATGCCCAGCCGATCGGCGCGCTTCAGGCGCATCATGGCCACTTCGGGCTTGGGATTCTTCCAGGCCTTGGCGGTGGCGCGGCGCCACACCCAGGCCTCCCACGACATGTCGAAGGTCGGCCCGTTGTTGTGGCCGATGCCCGGCCTGCGCAGCAGGGCCTCGACATTGGCATGCCGGACCCCTAGACGGTCGAAACGATCACCCATAACGGTATTCTAACCCTTCTGGGGGCTGTGCAGGCAAGAGGAGTGCCAAAGTGGACGATTTCCAGGTCGATGTGCTGGTGGTGGGCGCGGGCAATGCGGCGGCCTGTGCGGCCCTGGCGGCGCGCGAAACGGGCGCCTCGGTCGCCATGCTCGAGGCCGCTCCCGAGGAGGAGCGCGGCGGCAATAGCACCTATACCGCAGGCGCCATGCGCGTGGTGTTCCACGGCGTCGACGACCTGGTGCAGCTCTACGACCTCACCGAGGACGAGAAGCGCGACGTCGATTTCGGCATCTACACCGCCGACCAGTTCCTCGACGACATGGGCCGCGTGACCAACTACCGCTGCGACCCCGAGCTCACCGACATCCTGATTGGCCGCAGCTTCGAGACCCTGAAGTGGATGCGCTCCAAGGGCGTGCGCTTCCAGCCGTCCTACGGCCGGCAGGCCTTCAAGGTGAACGGCAAGTACAAATTCTGGGGCGGGCTCGCGGTCGAGGCCTGGGGTGGCGGCCCGGGCCTGGTCGATCTCGAGCACAAGGCTGCGGTCAAGGCCGGCATCCCCATCCACTACCAGACGGCGGCGGTGTCGCTGATCGAGGAGGACGGCGTGGTGCGCGGCGTCATCGCCCGCCACAAGGGCCGCAAGGTCAGGATCGGCGCCAAGGCCGTGGTGCTGGCCTGCGGCGGCTTCGAGAGCAACGCCGAGATGCGCACGCGCTATCTGGGCCCAACCTGGGACCTCGCCAAGGTACGCGGCACGCGTTTCAACACCGGCGCCGGCATCAACATGGCGCTGGCGATCGGCGCCAAGGCGCACGGCAACTGGTCGGGCGGCCATGCCGTGGGCTGGGACATGAATGCGCCCGAGTTCGGCGACCTCGAGGTCGGCGACAACTTCCAAAAGCACTCCTACCCGCTCGGCATCATGGTCAACGCCAACGGCGTGCGCTTCGTCGACGAGGGCGCCGATTTCCGCAACTACACCTACGCCAAGTACGGCGCGGTGATCCTCAGCCAGCCGCAGCAGTTCGCGTGGCAGATCTTCGATTCCAAGGTGCTCGACCGGCTGCGCGACGAGTACCGCATCAAGCGCGTCACCAAGGTGCGCGCCGACACGATCGAGGAGCTGGCCAAGAAGCTCGAAGGCGTCGACGCCGAGCAGTTCCTCAAGACCATCAAGGAATGGAACGCCGCGGTGATGACCGAGGTACCGTTCAACCCCGCGGTCAAGGACGGCCGCTCGACGCGCGGGCTTGCCGTGCCGAAGAGCCACTGGGCCAACACGATCGACACGCCGCCGTTCGAGGCCTACGCCGTGACTTGCGGCCTCACCTTCACCTTCGGTGGGCTGAAGATCACCAACCAGGGCGAGGTCGAGAGCACCGACGGCCCGCCGATTCCCGGCTTGTTCGCGGCGGGCGAGCTGGTGGGAGGCCTGTTCTATCACAACTATCCCGGCGGCACGGGCCTGGTGTCGGGCGCCGTGCTGGGCAAGCTGGCGGGCGACGGCGCCGGGCGATACGTTCAAGGCAAGAACTAGGGAGGAACCCATGACAAGCTTCACTCGACGCCAGGCGCTGGCCTTCGGCTCGACCGCCCTCCTCCTGCCCTCCGCCGTGCGCGCCCAGGCGACGTGGCCCAGCGGCCCGGTCACTTTCGTGGTCGGCTATGCCGCGGGCGGCGGCGCCGACATCAACGCACGCGAGCTCGCCAACATCGAATCGCCGATGATCGGCCAGCAGATCGTGGTCGACAACAAGGGCGGTGCCGCCGGCAGCGTCGGCGCGCGCGTTGTCGCCGCGGCCAAGCCCGACGGCCAGACGCTATTCTATGCCGTCGGCACCAACGTCATCATCAATCCGTGGGTGCAGAAGGGCATGATCGACACGCTCGCCACCCTGGCGCCGATCTGCCAGACCACGGACTATCAATATGTGCTGGTGGTGAACCCCAAGGTCCCGGTGAAAACGGCGGCCGAGCTAGTAGCTCTGGCCAAGAAGGATCCCGACAAGCTCACCTTCTCGTCATCCGGCGTCGGCGGCAACAATCACCTCGCCGGCGCGCTGTTCGCCGAGGCGGCCGGCATCAAGATCACGCACGTCCCCTACAAGGGCACGGGCCCGGCGCTGGCCGACGTGATCAGCGGCGTCATCACCATGAACTTCTCCTCGCTGCCGCCGGCCGTCGGCCAGGTCAAGGGCGGCAACCTCAGGGCGCTGGCGGTGACCGGCGAGAAGCGCATCAAGTCGCTGCCCGACGTGCCGACGCTCAAGGAACAGGGCATCGACGTCGTGGTGAACGGCTGGCACGGCCTGTTCGCACCGGGCA
>WNGB01010296.1_pt1 | contig 12994 bp, 14 predicted proteins | sample 5400681 | NCBI WGS metagenome assembly WNGB01 (sample SAMN13153367, study PRJNA577476) | soil metagenome | isolation source: 115 cm soil or saprolite under grassland replicate 2 | place: USA:California | collected 2016-06-15 | reverse complement strand
GGCCGATCTCGGCGTTGGGCAGTCCCTCGGCGGCCAGCAGCACCATCCTGGCCCGCTGCACATGCCCGGCCGGCGCGGCAGACGAGCGAGTCAACGCCCGCAGACGAGCACCATCACCAGGGCGAAGGACCAGCGGCGCGGCAACAGTCACGCCATCAGTGTCCCGCACCCAACCGTTAAATCACTTCAGACACGCCACACTAGGGCCGATCGGAGTTCGGCCTCGGCGAGACGCCCGCGGCCAGTTTCACGGATGCAGCGCGCCAGGTTGTTATGGACGTCAAGCGTATCGGGATGAGTCTCACCGAGAACGCCGGTTGCAACATCGAGGACGGCGCGGAAGTCTGTCTCCGCCTGCTGGTACAGGCCGGCCATGTACCTGTACCAGGCCGCCCGTCGCGCCGGAAGCAACGCAGCAGACCGTGTGGACGCGGTGGTTGGGGCATCCGCGGTGACCATGCCAAGCATCGCGAAGCAGTGAGGCGCCAACGCGGCCCACTGATGCCAGTCAGTGGCGTTGCCTGGGTCAAGGTCGTCCGTGTCCGCCACAAGTAGGTCGATCATGAGCCTGAGATAAGTAGTTGGCTCGTCGGAGAGCCGCATGTTCGTTCGGGTGGCCGCTCGGACGAGCGGATGCACCGTCAGCAGAGCCGACCATGCACCGACCCCGGTGGATGTGTCCTGCGAACCGTCCTCGACGACGACCAAGCCAAGGCCGGCCAGCGCCCTCAGACAGCTGCTGAGTCGTGTCGGCGTCGCGTTCGGGAACAGAGGGCTCTGCTGAAGAATCTCGGGCCTTATCAGTCGCCGGTACGGAAGTGGAGCCGCCGCGAAGCAAGCGATCAGCCGAAGCAGTGGGCGGGCGAGGTCATAGCCCTGCCGCGTCAGCAGGTCCAGGGACATCTCCCAGGTCTTGGCCAACGGTCGGGGGTTCTCGCCGGTGTTGTCCGAACCGCGGTCGCTCATCGGGGGTTCCACAAGGCGCTGATCCAGGCTGCTTTGATAGGCGGCGAACGATAACGCGCCGCCAGACGGTGGTTCCAGCCAAGCCGGCGCCGCACCATTCCAGCCCGGCGCACCACCAAGAGCAATCCGCGGATCCAGCACACGCGACCCACCTGTCTGCATGTTGCCCACCGAGCCGGCCGGTAGCCATAGGCTCGGCCTATGACCGTGGAAGCTCAGCGAAGCCGGACGCCGGTGCACTCGGGTCAACTCGTAGGACTCAGGGATCTCGGGCTGAACGAGCACTGGTTGCAGGATTGGCTCGTCGAGGATCTGACCCGGGTCGGCCTGGGCGCCTTGACCCTGGTCGAGCAGGAGCAGTCCCAGTCCGGCGGCGGCAACCTCGACATTCTGGCCGCCGCGGCGGACACCTACTGCATCGAGGTGCAGCTCGGCGAGGTCGACGCCTCACACGGCTTCCGCGTCTTCGACTACTGGGCACGCAACCGGCGCCGCTTCCCCAATCCACGTCGCCGTACTCGTCGCCGAGAGCACGATCGGCCGCTACCAGGTCGCCCTGGAGGAGCTGTCCACATTCGTTCCCTTGCTCGTCGTCGAACTGCGGTCCTGGCGCGGCGCGCAGGAGGTCGTTCTGGTACCCGAGCTGGTCGTCCGCAACGACAGCGTGGACGTCAGCGGCACACCGCTGGCCGCCACCACCGGTGAAGCCCGCACCGCCGAGGACTGGCAACAGGCATTGTCCGCCGAAGCGTGGCGGTTTCATGAGCAGTTCGTCGCGCTGGCCAAGACCACCCTCGGCCCGGTCGTGATCGACTGCTCACCGAAGTCGTATATCGGGATCAGGGTCGGCCGACGCGTCTGGGCACCTCTGTGGCCGCGTCGCGACGGCGCTCAGATCTACCTGCCCGACCCCGACCTATCCCGCAACGCGGAGTCCCCGGCCTATGCCACATTCCGGGAAGTACTCGCCGAACGCGGGTTCAACATCGGCTGGCAGACGACGTACAACGCCGGCGCCAACCCAATCACCGTCCGGCTACGCATCCCAGACCTCGACGACCCAGCCGTGCGGGATCTGCTGACCGCGACCTTCCGTGCGGTCCAGCCCGGCGCCACCCCCTGGTCCCAGACCTCCCCACCAGCGCCGACCCAGAACTATCCCTACCGTCGAGCTGACCCATCGACGAGTCGAGCGGCCGCGCCCACGATCCAGATCCCATCACGACACCGTGGGTTCGCATGCCGACTCCGAGGAGCAGGTGCGCGCGGTGCGTGAGTTGCATCAAGCCGGTGGCTGCACCGACGTCCCTCGAATGGGTGTCGACCGCCCGGTAGCGCCGAGTCCACCGTGGAACCCGTCGAAGGCGGCGCAAGGAGGTCGGCGATGGGTAGCAACGGTGGAGTGTTCAAACGCTGCGGATGCCGCAACCCCCACAGCGGACGGCTGCTCGGCACCTGTTGCCCGGCGCTGCCCGAGCGGGGTCACGGCAGCTGGTACTTCGACTGCGCCGTGGCCGGGCTCCAGGGACGGCGGGAGCGGGTCCGTCGCGGCGGCTACCCCACCCGCCGCGAGGCCGTCGCCGCGCGGGACGCGATGGTCCGCCCCGGGCTCGATTGTCGGGCAGCCGAGGCGTGGACGGTGGCACGGTGGCTGCGGTACTGGCTGACCAGCCGTACCAGCATCCCGGCCCAGCATGCTGCGCTCCTACCGGCATCACGTCGACACGTACCTGATCCCCCACCTGGGCCGGCTCCAGCTGGATGAACTGACCGGGCGGCATGTGGCGGCGATGTTCCGGGCGCTCGCCGCCGCGGACACCGGGCGGGGTCGGCCACCGACGCCGGGCACGCTGCACCGCATCCGCGCCACACTGCGCGCCGCGCTCAACGCCGCCGTCCGCGAGGGCCTACGCCCGGACAATCCGGCCCGACACGTCGAGCTACCCGGGCCACGCCGCCCGCACGCCGAGGTGTGGACCAACCAGCGGATCACCGCCTGGCGCGAGCAGGGACAGCGACCAATCGTCGCCGTCTGGACCGCGCAGCACCTGGCCACGTTCCTGACCACGATCACCGACGACCGGCACTACCCGATGTGGTGGCTGATCGCGCTGCGCGGGCTGCGCCGCGGCGAGGCCGCCGGGCTGCGCTGGTGCGACGTCGACCTGGACGCAGGCACCGTGACGATCGAGCAGCAGCGCATCGCCTACGGCCGCACCGTGCACGTCGGCCCACCGAAGACCGCCGCCAGCCGCCGCACCATCGCCCTTGACCGGGCCACCGTCCGGCTGCTGCGCGAGCACCGCCGCCGCCAGCAGAACGAGCGCGACACGGCTGGCGACCACTGGCAGGAATCCGGCTACCTGTTCACCGCAGCGGATGGCTCACCGCTGCACCCGGACTGGCTGACCCGCCGGTTCCGGCGTCTGGTCACCGTCTCGGGCCTGCCACCAGTCCGGCTGCATGATCTGCGGCACGGCGCGGCCAGCCTCGCCCTGGCCGCCGGCGCCGATCTCAAGACCGTCCAAGCGCTGCTTGGGCATGCCAGCATCGTGCTGACGCGGACATGTACACCAGCGTCCTGCCCGAGCTGCTCGCCACCGCTGCCGAGGCCACCGCCCGTCTCGTCCTCGCCTACGCCGCCCGCCGACCCGGCCACAAACCCCGTCGCCGCGTTCCCGATGGCCCTCCGAAGTCCGCGACTCCCGCGGTGGTCCGCCAGCCGGAACCCAAGCGGCCCAAGCGATCCCGCCACCGACGCAGTCGCAAGAAGAGCGTCCCACGTACGCCCCACGTACGCCCCACGTACGTCCCACAAAGATCAAGGCCGCATAGCCATGAAGCTATACGGCCTGCCAGACGGGTGCGCTGCCAGGGACTCGAACCCCGAACCCGCGGATTAAGAGAACCTAGGTAAGATCAGCGAATGTCTTGCGGCACCATTCGGTGCCGTTTTTTGTTGCCCGGTAACGGCTTTCGCGGCCCGCCCCTGCCTGCTGGTGCCATCCGGTGTCATCTTGTACCGGAACTGCCGAGCACACATCGATCCCACATCGGCCGTGTCACGCGTTGCGTCGGCGGCCACCATCGGTAACAGGCGCACGGCTGGCGGTGCCAGGGGCACCCGTGACCTACCCGCTGCCGTAGCTTCCGGGCCTTGAAGGCAGGTGCCGCACCGGAGCCAGCCCCCAATCCGAGCGGCGGCAGCACCATTCCGGCGGCGAACCTGGCACGTCGGTGCGCAGGAGCGTTGGCACCGTATTAGTGGGCAGCGAAATCCAGCGGATGGCTTCATCTGTGATATTGGGACCCGTTTGTCGGTGAGCTTGGGTCCCACCGGCTGGCGGCCAGTTCTTGTGTTCGTGAGATCGGGACCCACCTCGTCGGTTGTGCGGCTGTTACTCATCGCGAATGGACTCAGCCGAGGTGCGGCCCCGATCGCCCTTCTGGAGGTCGTCGAGTTGTTCGCGTAGCCGCGCCGCCTCGGCCTCCACCTCGCGCAGACGCCGGGTCAGGGTGCTCTTTGCTGGCCCCTTTTGGGAGCGGCCGTGCGCGGCGGCTTCGCCGGCGGGACGAGCGGTCCCACCCGCTCGTACGCGACGGTCGTCTTGGCCCGCGAGCACGAGCGGCATGTGACCTCCGGTGCCGGCTCGGGCCACCCCAGGTCGATCATCCGTTGCCAGTGCTCAAGCTCTTGCGGGTTGATGTTCCCCCGGGCCTCCTCGAACCGGCCGTGTGCGTCCGCCCGCTTCTGCGGCGTGTCGAAGTCGGCGTTGCCTGGGAAGCCGTCGCCCGGCCGCCAGGACAGATCGGTGAGCTGAGTGCTGATGTGGCCGCAGCACAGTCTCACCTTCCACCACGCCCTGGCTTCCGGCTCGTCGCGGCGCAGCGCCGCTGGTACATCATCGCCGGTACAGGCTGGGAGGGTCATCTCCTCCCACGAGATGTATTCCAGGACGGTTCGGTACGGCTCCGGGTCCTTGTGCTTGTCGCACACGATCTGCCCCGGTAACAGCTTCTCGCCGGTGTAGATGTCCTCCTGCCGGTTCCCCACCGGCGCCCTGTCCGCGCCCTGGGTCAGCCGCTCGGTGATGCAGCCGCAGCTGAGTTGGATCCGCCAGCACCACAGCTTCTCGGCAGGCGTGTAGTTCATGTCCAGATAGAACTGCTGGAGCACGGCAGGCGCGTTTGGCTTGAAGGTGCCACGGATCTTCGCCCGGCCCTGGTTGTATTCCTCTAGCACCTCTGCGGCGGGTCGTGGTCGGCCCGGCAGGCGCATCTCGACCGGAGGCGGTGGCGGCGGGGACCCGCATCCGCAGCCCGGGATCGCACATTCGCTCCTGACCGTTGTCCGGTGTAGGCGGTCCAGCTCGTCGTGCCGACTGCTACTGCTTGACTGCTTGCACATACTCGCCTTGGTCGACTCTTTCAGCGGCGCCCGCCCGTGGGAGCGGGCCATGCCCCGGTCGATGCCGTCGAGTCGACACTCCCGTACCCGCCGTCCTCGCTCCCCCCGTGGGGCTGTGCCGGCGCGGGTACGGCCCATTCAGCAGCGGTCCGATGAAGACGGGCGGGTCCCACTGCGGCGGTGTCGCCATGAACCGGCCCGGGGTCCGGCGGTCCTCGATCGCTAGCTCGTGCTGTACCAGGCGGCGCAGCGGGGCGCAGGTCGTGGTCCGGTCCTTCACCACCCAGCCACTGTCCGGCCACGCGCCGAGCAGCCGGAGGTTGTCCAGCGCCTCCCGCTGTCGATCAGACAACGTCCGCTCGGCGTGCATCGTGGCGTGGTAACGCAACAGCTCCGTGGGCATTACGTCCAGCTCGTCCGGGTTTCCAGCGGGGCAAACTTCCGCCGACTCATCACCCAGCGAGACGATCTTCCAGAGTCCCTCGCGACCGGGGACGAACACCCAGTCGCGTTGCGTGAAGTCCACCGTCGCGGATGTGTCAGCCATCCCGCTCCGTGGATCGATCTCCACGATCGCGGTGGCGGCGCCGTGCCGGACCTGAGCTTGCTTGTCGATCGTTCGGGCGGCGGTGCTGTAGTTTTCCCCGGTGACGCTCATTCGCTCCCGGATGGCCTTCTTCCGTGCCGAGTCGCTGACCATGACGATTCCCTCTCAGCAAGGCGAGCCCACGCCCTCACCCTGCGAGCGGTCGTCATTCAGCAGGAGGTGAAGATCTCTGCGCGATCCGGTGGACCTTGTCCTCGTCGCCGGCAGCAGCGTGGGTACTGACGGCTCGGAGTGCGGCGGGCGCGACTGCCGTGCCGAGCATAACGAGCGCGTACAGGTCCGCATGTCCGCCAGGCGGACTACTTCAGATCCCTCGGCCGGTGGATGACCGGCATACCGAGGTTGGTGGGACCAGGCGTGCCGACCAGGTGCCGCATCATGTCGAGCTTGGCCTGGGCTGCAGCGCGGGTTGCCTGCGGCCAGAGTTGCCCGGACCCGGCGTCATGGTCGTCTACGCCCTCGCCCAACCCGTCGACGACTTGAACACGCTCACCCAGCTACCCGACTGGATCAACACCGACCCCCATCCCGCACGCCCAGTGGGCCTTGCACGCCATCCTCGCCCTCGCCCACGCCGCCTACCACGTCCGCTGGGACGGCGACATGCGCCACCTGCCCTCCGTCGGCGCCGTCCTCGCGCCACCCGAAACGCACCCCTACCTCGTGGTCAGCAGCAACAACGGCACCACCTTCGTGATCAGCGACATCGAGATCCCCGGACTCACCAGCATCATCGAGCGCTCCGAACGAACGGACCGCCGACCGGGACACAGGGTGGGCCGGGTCGGGCCGCCCTGGGACGGGGACGGACCGGACGGGGACGGTCCCGTCCCCGGGCGCTGGCCGGAACGGGCGGGACGGCTCGCGCCCCGGCTGATCCCGGCCAGGGTGCCGAGGGTCTTAAGCATGATGACGGCGTGGATGATCTGCCCGACCAGGCCGCGTCCGTGTCGGCGGGCGAGGGGGCCGAGGATCAGGTGCTGCATCCAGCCGGGCAGCTTGATCAGCAGCCACAGCGTGGTGAGGCAGACGAGGATCGCGACGAGCCCGTCACCGGTGAGGGCACGCCAAGCACTTGAGGCCCGGCGGGGGTCAGGAACACCCGCACCGTGGCGAGCACGATGACGGCCTGGCCGAGTTGCATCGCCAAGCAGGCACCGAAGGCGCGCCACCAGGTGTAGGCCAGGCCCTCGGTCTGCGGGGTGGCGTGGCAGGTCAGCGCCAGCGGGGCGACGCCGATGAGCAGCACCAGCAGTGCGGTGCGCAGGATGAACGTGACCAGCACGACGATCGCCATCACCAGCGCCGCGAGGATCAGCAGCGAGAACAGGATCGGTGGCATGTTCGGGCTGGGCGGCTGGTTGAGGATCTGGTTGAGCGCGGTCACCGCGCTGTTGCCGTCCACGCCTTGACCGACGATGGCCGCGGTCAACGCGTTGGTGGCCTCGATCGCCTTGCCGCACACCACCAGGCTCACGTTCGCCGCCACCCCGGCCACCACCACTCGCGGTGCGATCTCCTTCAGGCCATAGCTGCTTTGCAGCGTCTCGCGGGAGGCGATGATGAAGCCGCCGGCGATGATGAACAGCACGAAGATGGCGTTGGCGGTGACCAGACTGGTCGTCCAGATGGCCTTGACCTGCGGGTTGTCGGTCAGGTGCGGGGTCGACAGCACCGTGTGGCTCAGCGCATCCAGGACCGGTTTGAGGCCGGTCTTGGCGATCCAGGCGATGAAGTCGTTGATCGCCTTGCGGATCTGGCCGGGGATGTCGAACATCCCCGGGTCGTTGTTGCTGTCCGTCGGGGGCGGGATCGGGCTGGGCGTGGACTTCGGCGGGGCCGGGGTCTTGTCGGGGCTCGGCGGTACCCCGGGGGCCGGGGCTGGCGCGGGCGTCGGATCGGCCCACGCCGCAGCCGCACCGACAGTGACCGCCGCGCCGCAGGACAGTGCCACGCCGAGCAGCAGCAACGTGAACAGGCGAAGCACGCGGGTGCGGATGGTGGGTGGGCGCATGGTCACTTCACCCAGCCCGCCACAACCGTGACGATCAGCGGGGACAGCAGCGCGAGGGCGTAGCCGATCGCGGCGGACTTGAGCGCCGCCTTGCCCTTCTCCGCCTCGCCGGGGTCGCCGTTGGCCCACATCAGCCGCAGCCCGCCGATGGTCAAGAACAGCGTCGCGACGGCGGCAAGGATCGCGACCAGCCAGGTACGGATGTTGTTGACCACCGCCTCGATCGAGTCGGCCGCAAGCACCGCGCCGGGCTGCGCGGCGTACGCGGTCGAGGCGTCGCCGAGCAGGAACACCGCACTCGCCGCGGTGATGACGGCCACCGCCGCGACCAGCCGCCCGAGTACGGCGAAGCCGGCCCGGCGGCGGCTGCCCTGGTCGGGGCCGGTGGTCGCCCGCCGAGACGGGCGGCCACGGACAGCCTTTGCGCTCATGGATGGGTACCTCCGAAACAGGCCGGCCGCCCGCAGAAACGGGCCGATGCGCGGCGTCGGGGATGGGCGAGAGCGCGGGACCGAGGCAGAACCGCCTCGGGTTTGCCGACCGGCGCGGGGCCGTCCTCCTTCACGAGGGATCGGGCTGTGCAGAGCCGGGATCAGACGGGGTGTCAGCGCCGTCAGCGGAGCCGGTCGGCGTGCGTAGAGGTCCCGCATTTACAGATGACAAAAACGGAGATCAAATTGGAAAGTGCAGGTCAGCGGCGTGTTGCACCGGTTGTTGCATCACGATGTTGCGGCTGTTGCACCGGTCAAGGCCGGCGGCGGGGCGGCGTCTCGATAGCGGTGGTCAAGGTCGCCTCGGCGACAACCTCCGCGTTCGGGTCCGACAGCGTCCCCGAGGCGATGGCGTCGACCAGCCGGGCCTCGGCGGCCTTGCGGCGCTTGTAGACCGTCCACCGCGACACCCCGGCCCGGTCGGCGTACTCGGCGACCGACACGTTCTCCAGGTACGTGGTGCCGATCAGATCGGCCTCCTCGGCGCTGATCACCCCCGCCGCGACCGCACGGGCCAGCACCAGATCGGGGTGCCCGTACGGAGGCGGCGGCAGCGCCGAGCCCGGGGCGAAGTTGGCCTCCCCGGATGCTGCCGGCTCGCTCGCGCGCAAGGCAGCGCGGGCCGCCGACGAGGCGGTGTCCAGCAGCCGCGATACCACCCGGGGCTCGTCCAGCGGCACGGTGATCAGGGCCGCCACGAACTCGGTGACCAGCGCGGCCTGCACGTCACCGGTGGCGGTGCGCGCGAGCCGGGCGGCGGCGTTGCGCAATCCGGGCAGGGCCACCCCGACCGCGCCCACGACCCAGGTCTCGCCGCCGGTGCGTGCGTTGGTGATCAGCAGCCGCCACACCCGGTCGCGGGTCGCGAAGTCACACGAGGGATGCATCAGGATCGCCGACAGCTCCGGCAGCGGAATCGGGCGGCGCGGCAGACCGTGGCCGAGCGCTCGGCCGTCGACCGACAGCGGTTGCGGGCCGGCGTGCAGCAGCCGGAACCGGTACTCGATCGCGTCCAGCAGCTCCCCGGTCGCGGGACCGCCGGCGTCGGACGAGACCGGATTGAAGGCAGGGATGGGCGTGCCAGAAGGCATGGGAAACCCCCGAAGGATGGGATGAGATGCCGGCGGCCGATACGCCGCCCGGCGGTGCGCCATCCATCTCGCCACGTCGCTGGCACACATCTGCCACAGCGACGATCACGCCCGGCAAGTACGGAGCGTGTTGCACCCCGCTGGTTCACCCACCACCGCCGGTCCGGCGCGGTACCCGATGCTGCCCTTGTCGCCAGTGCTGTGCCAGGCCGCCACCTGCCTGTTCCACCGCACCCGCCGGCCCTAGCCGCGACGGCGAGAACAGCCGCCTTGAGCCGCGCAACACTTCCCGCCACAAACCGGCAACCATCGATGCCGCAGGCGCAAAGGAGGCGGCTCGCCGTCGGTGCTGTGGCACCGGATCTCGTCGGCTGTGGCACCCAGGGCGGAGCTGTAGCACCGGCCACCTCGGCTCGGTGCAACAAGCATGATCTTGTTGCACCTGACGGCCTGATCTTGTTGCGGCCCGCCGAGCTACACGGCCGGTGACCTCCGGCGGCCGACTCGGCGCATCGTGGTGGCGCTCCCGCTGTTCCTGCCGTTGACCTGGCTGTTCTCCCTCGATCCGATCGTGTTGCACCCGATCCGTGATCTTGTTGCAGGGCTCAGCTGTGGCGCGGCGGCGGGCAGCGCTTCCAATTTGATCTTGTTTTTTGTCATCTCTAGGTGTCAGCGCCTGTCGGCGGCAGTGGCCCACACGCCCATGCCGCAGACTCGTTCCACGCCCAGCCGGTCCGGCCTGCCGCCGGTACCGGTCGGCATCCTCCTGCCCACCCCGCCTCACCGGGCGATGAGCGGACCGACGTTCGCCGGGCACGCCGACTGGTGCGGGGTACCGGCCCAGGAGGTCGCCCGACTCATCGCCGTCTACACCGCGCCCGGCGATCGCGTCATCGAGCTGGACGACCATCCGACCATCGCCCACGCGGCCCGGTACCTTGGCCGCCAGCCCGCCCACCTGGTGACCGACGGTGAGCACAACCGGACGCGGCCAGCACCTCCCGCCCACCGCATCTACGGCCGTCCACGAGCCGGTCTGATCATGGCGAGGCTGCCCCGGGCCGGTGCCGACAGCCTCGACCTGCACGGCATAACCCGGGCCATGCACGCCTGGCGGACACTGCTGCATCCCGGCGGATACCTGCTGACCGTATTGACCGCGCATGATCCCGAGCACGGCCAGGTCAGCCACCGGGCCACGGTCATCGCCGCCGCCCGTACCACCGGCCTGTCCTGGCAGCAGGAGTTCCTTGTGCTGACGGTGCCCCTGCCGGAGTACGAGCCTCGAGCCATGCCCGACACCGCGGGCAGCACGCCGGCCGCTCTGAACGATCGCCGGCACCAGCCCGTCCACGTGAAGCTCTTGGCCTTCCAGCACCACCCGGGAGGCAGCGATGCCTAACACGACCGCCCAGCCAGTCAGCCGTACCGGCGCCGGAACAGGCGAGTCCGAGCCCGACGCCGCTGGAAGCTGGGCCGCTGGTGCCGCGCCGCAGGCGCAGGGGTCGGTGTTTGTGACGGGGCAGGTGTGTTCGCGGGAGCAGCGGCGCGGCCGGTACACCCGGGAGTCGATGGCGCATCCGGGCAAGATGCTGCCGGCCATCGCCCGGTATCTGATCGCCACCTACACCGAGGTTGGTGATTGGGTGTGTGACCCGATGGCGGGCATCGCCACGACCGTGGTGGAGGCGATGCGTCTGGGCCGGCATGCCATCGGGGTGGAGTACGAGGCCCGCTGGGCGCGGCTGGCCGCGGACAACATCGCGCTCGCCACCGCCCAGGGCGCTGCCGGTGTCGGCGAGGTCGTGCAGGGTGACTCCCGGCACCTTCCCGCCCTGGTCCCGCCCGAGCTGCACGGCCGGATCGCGCTGGTAGTCACCTCGCCGCCGTACGGGCCATCCACCCACGGCCACGTCCGCACCCCCGGCCCCCGCCGGGGGAAGGTCCGAAAGATCCATCACCGCTACGGCGGCGACGCCACCAACCTGGCGTACCGCGACCACGACGAGTTGGCCGACGGGTTCACCCAGATCCTCACCGGCGCCGCCGCGATCCTTCGCCCCGGCGGGATCGTCGCCATCACCGCCCGCCCGTACCGTCGCCACGGCGAGCTGGTCGACATCCCCGGCATGGCCGCAGCCGCCGGCACCAACGCCGGACTGCGGCTGCACGAGGAGTGCGCGGCGCTGATCGCCGGTGTCCGAGACGGCCGGCTGGTGCCCCGCGCCTCGTTCTTTCAGCAGAAGAACGTGCGCGCCGCCATCGCCGAGGGCGCCCCGCAGTGGCTCGTGCAGCACGAGGACGTGGTCATCTTTGAAGCCCGCGGCGCCGGTTCCGGCGACCCCGCATCTAGCCGTGGCCAGCCCACAGACCCCGTGCTGCTCGTCGATGCGAGGGGTGAGCGCCGGTGAGCCGCCAACCGTGGTCGGTGGAACAGATCCGCGCGCTCGGCGTCACCACCGACATCGTCACTGCCGGGGCCGTGCTCGGTATCGGCCGCACCAGCGTCTACCGCCTGGCACGCACGGGAGCGTTCCCCGTGCCCGTGCTCAAGGTCGGCAACCGCTACGTGGTCGCCGTCGCGCACCTGCTCAAAGCCATCGGCATCGAGGGCTGACCAAGACCGTCGCCGGCCAGGGTACCCGTGCCGGGCACCGCCGAGACGGGCTTGATCCCGGCCACCCCATAGGCATGGATGCCAGATCGACCGGGGCAACCAGCGGATCCGCCACGACAGCGAATCCGCTGGCCCCACCACCCGACAACAAAGGGGCTATCAGGCATGAAAGGGACAACCTACAAACGGTGCGGGTGCCGCGACGCGGCCGGCAAGCTGCTCGGCAAGACCTGCCCGAAACTGCGCCGCCCCGGCGGCTCCTGGAACCCCACCCATGGGGTGTGGTACCTGCAAATCGAGCTACCCGCCCGCCTCGACGGCACCCGCCGACCCCAGCGGCGCGGCGGGTTCGACAACCAGACCGACGCCGACGCCGAACTCGAAAAGATCCGCCAAGCGGTCGCCATCGCCGACCCCAACGACCCGCAGGAACTCGCCCGCGTCGGAGACCTGATCGAGGCGGCGCTGCGCACCGGCCAGTCCGCCCCCACCGTAGAGCAGATCCGGCGGATGCTGTACCTCGGCCGCGACCTGACCACGGCCCCCAGCAGGGCAGAATGGCTGACCGAGTGGCTGGCCAGCCGCAAAACCCTGGAGGACACCACCGCCCGCTCCTACGCCAGCCACCTCAACCTGCACCTGCTGCCCCACCTGGGCGAGGTCCGGCTAGACCCGTCTTTCGCACATGGGTTTGAGCAACGTGCGTGACGGACGCGTGATCATCTAGTTTTCCGCGTATGGGTATCTCGAAGCAGCCTCGACGTGTGCCGATGCGACCCCGCGCGCAGATCGCGGTCGTG
>WNGB01018283.1_pt1 | contig 12996 bp, 10 predicted proteins | sample 5400681 | NCBI WGS metagenome assembly WNGB01 (sample SAMN13153367, study PRJNA577476) | soil metagenome | isolation source: 115 cm soil or saprolite under grassland replicate 2 | place: USA:California | collected 2016-06-15 | reverse complement strand
GAGTGCTGCGAGGGTGGCATCCGATAACCCCAGCATGCCACCCAAGATCTCGCGGTTGTGGGTCCCCACGGCTGGGCCGGGCCAGGTGGTGCCACCGGGGGTCTGGCTCAAGAAGGGTGGGATAGCCGGAATCTTGAGCGGCTTGCCATCGATCTCAACTTCCTGGAATAAGCCGCGGGCGTGAAAATGGGGGTCCCGCATCATGTCCACCACACTATAGATGGGACCGGCCGGCACGGACCCCGCTTCTAGCTGTTGTAGCACGTCCGCCGCGTCGAGGGACGCCGTCCACGACGAGATGGCGGCGTCAATTTCCTGCTCGTGCACGACGCGGCCGGCGTTATCGGCCAGGCGTGCATCAGTGGCCAGGTCTGGTCTGCCAGCCGTGCGCATCAGGCGCTGAAAGATCGAATCCCCATTGCCCCCAATGATGACGTACTTGCCATCCCGGCAGCGGTACGTATTGGTGGGCACAATCCCGGTCAGGGTCGAGCCAGACGGCTCACGCACGACACCGGCCCCATCATACTCCGGGACCACGGCTTCTAGCATATTGAACACCGCCTCGTAAATCGCCACGTCCACTACCTGCCCAGCACTCTGGCCCGGCTTGTGCCGCTGAATGTAAGCCAGCAAGATGCCCAGCACCGCGTGCAGACCTGCCAGGGTATCGCCCAGACTCAGATTGGGGCGCACCGGGGCTTCGCCTGGGAAGCCGTTGATATACCGAAAACCGCCAATGCCTTCACACACCGAGGCAAACCCAGGGCGGGAGGCATAGGGGCCAGTTTGGCCATATCCCGAGATGCGAGCATAAATTAATCCAGGGTTGGTCTGCTTCAGCTCCTCCGGCCCCAGACCCCACTTTTCCAGCGTGCCAGGGCGAAAATTTTCTACGAGGATGTCGACGCGCTCTGCCAGTTGCCGGGCGATGTTTCTGCCTTTGTCGGTGTACAAATTGAGCGTAATACACTTCTTATTGCGGCCCAGACTGCGCCACCAGAGCGACGTGCCATGCTCGAGGATGCGCCACACCCGCAGGGGATCGCCTTTCTCTGGCGGCTCGATCTTGATGACTTCAGCGCCAAAATAGGCCAGGATACAGCCAGCAAACGGCCCGGCGATGAGCTGGCCGAGTTCGAGGACACGCACCCCATCGAGCGGGCGCGATGGGATGGTCGTGGGGGATGCCATAATTGTGTAGATGCCTCCCGCAGGACGTGTCCCACCCCGCAGGACGGGACAACGTGCGCCCTGCCCCAGGATTAGTCGAGCGCCACGAAGATGCAGTTGCGTAGACGCTCATTGAGGGCCTTGCTCAGATGCCCTTTGCCCGTGGTGTCCTCGACCAGGAGCACTTCACCCGCCCCAATGACGCGCGACTCCCCATCGCTGGCGGTGATCTGGACGCCATTGTCCAGGTTGATGATGTACTGCCGGCGCGGCGCCGGATGCCAGTCCAGGTCGTAGGTTGGGGGTACTTCCCGGAAAATAATCCCCGTGGCTGGAAGGCGCTTGGAGAGCCGTCCAGCCTGCGTGGTCTCGACGTATTCGACTTCCTCGGTGGTAAAGTGGGATTCGCCTTTGTCATCCGTATAGAGTCGATGAATTTTCATACGTCTTCTCCTATGTGCTTGAGAGGCCATGTACCCTAGAGGTCCAACAATAACGCGACTGGCCGCAGAACACCAGACCGATTACACCAGTACTGCCTTCCCAATGACCTTGCGTTCGACCACCAGTTTGAGTGCCTCTGCGGCCTGCGCCAATGGCAGCCGATGGGAGACATACGGCGTGATGCGACCGGCGGCGAGCCATCCCATCAGCGCCGCGAAATTTCGGCGCTCCCAGGCAGGCTCAAGGCGGCCCAAGGCGCCAATCGTTAAGCCAATGGCTTCGGCGTCCTTAATCAACAGATGATTGGTTTTGGCCAGGGCCGCACGGCCACTGGTGAAGCCAATGATGAGAATCCGACCAAACGGTGCGATACAGCGCATGGATTCGTCAAAGACGTCGCCACCTACCGGGTCGTAGATGACATCCGCACCGCGGCCATCTGTGAGTTCTCGGACCTGCTCTCGAAAGCCGTGCGTGTAGTTGATCACATGGTCAGCCCCCATTTGCTGACACACGGCGAGTTTTTCGGCTGTGCTGGCAGTGGCGATGACGGTGGCCCCAAGCAGTTTGCCGATGTCGACCGCAGCCAGTCCGACCCCTCCGGCGGCGCCGTGCACCAGCAGGACTTCCCCAGCTTTGAGGCGACCGCGCTGCAGCGCATAATAGGCCGTGCAGTAGCTGGAACGGAAGGCTGCCGCCGTCTCAAAACTTACGGAGGCTGGCAACGTCGTCACTCGCTGTGCTGGGACAACGGCCTCCTCGGCAAAGCCCCCTGGGACCAGCACACGGTCACCAGGTTTGACATGCTCCACTCCAGCTCCCGCTTCGATCACGACCCCGGCTGCTTCACTGCCTGGAATAAATGGCAAATCACGTTTGACCTGATACTGCCCAGCGATCATCAGCACATCAACATAACTCACCCCGCGGGCACGCAACGCAACCTTGACTTCTCCTTGCCCCGGTGTTGGGGATGTGACATCTCGCAGCACCAGATCGTCGGGACTTCCCAGCTTTTCGCAGAAGACTGCCTTCACGCTCTCCTCCTTCACCTATTCTTGACGCGCCACGATGCGCCCCTCAAGTTGTGGAGCTACAGTGCCTTTGGTCGTTATATAGTGCATGACAGTGGTCGCCATGAGGGTGCCACCACTGGCATCGATGAGCACTTTCCCTATGCTGAAGCTGCTATACCCATCGCCACCCTTGAGCAGAAAGTCGTTGGTCGCCACGCGATAGGTCGCGGTACGGTCGAGCACCTTCCCGCCGATCTGCACTTCGAGCACCCGACTGCCGGCTGGCTTCCCAGGGTTATACGTCAATCGTAGACCTGAAACCTGCGGAAAGCGTCCGGCTTTGTTTTCCACCTGGCTCACGCCGTTCTCAAGCGCGGCAAGGAGGTCAGCCCCAGACAGCTCGACGAGTACGCCAGGATTCCCAAAGGGCAACTCTTGCAGAATGTCGCGACGGGTCAGCGTCGTCCCGGCTTCATAGAGCCGATTGGCGCGTATTCCCCCGCCATTGATCAGAGCCACGTCAGCCTGCAGCACCTCGCGCAGCGCGTCGGCGATAAGATTGCCCATAGTAGTTTCTCGCGTGCGTACCTCTCCAGTCTGGCTATTCAGGGCCGTCTGGGTCTGGCCCAGTGGCTGGCCCAGTTCCTGGTCCAGTGTTGCCATATACCGTGCTACCTCGGTTGCCACATCCGGATCTGGCGTTACACCGCGGTTCGCAATCATGCGCCAGGATGGTATGACCGTCACCTGGGCGCCCTTCTCCGTCACCTTCTTCTCCATAGTCAGGTCAATGCGCCCGAGATAATGCGCGTCATATCCAGACTTGTGAATCAATGTCCCGCCTTCATACCATGTGATGGGGTCGTGTTCATGTCCGCCCAAAATGACACTGATACCTGGCACCTGTTGAGCTAAGGCGCGGTCTTCGGCGATACTGAGATGGGTGAGCGCGATGATGACATCCGCCCCAACCTGGCGTAAGGCCGCCACCGCGGTTTTCGCCGTCGGCACCACTGGGGCAAATGTTACCGTCGGCCCAGGACTCGACAGCCTGGCCGTCTCCGGCGTTAGCATGCCGAACAGGCCGACGGTGAGTGTCCCCACCTGCCGCGTCATGGTCGCCAGGGCCCCGCTAAACGGCTTCCCGTCAGGTCCCAAGACATTCGTCCCCAGCCAAGCAAAGTGCGACTCTGCCATGCGCTGCTGGGTCACCTCTGGACCAAAATCAAACTCGTGGTTCCCGAATACCACGATGTCTACCCCCAGGGTATTGAACAGCGCCACCATCTGCGCCCCCTTGACCAGGGACGACATGACGGAGGGTGAGAGGAAATCCCCATTGACAGTTGTCAGATGATGCGTGGCGGTGGCACGCTCAGCCCGCAACAGGGTCATCAACTCTGCCAGTCCCCCTTTGCCCTGCACGGGTGTAATCTCGTAGACATCGTTCACGGTCAGGAGCGTCAGAGAGGCGCTCTGGCCCCAGACTGCCCCTGGGCATATAGCTACCAACAAGAGGAAAATGGCACTGTGAATCGTGCATGTGAATCCCCGCATACGCGGCATGACCACCTCCTTCTTCCTGTGATTCCATACTCCTACGCATGATAACGGCCTGCTACAGCAAAGCTGGGCAGCCGCACAGTGCGTGTCGGCAACGTGTGCCACATCCCTAGGTTCTCACCGGACCTTCCAGGGTGATGTCGACCATAAGATCATGGGCGAGTTGCTCGAGGGTTACCTGGAGCTCGGTGACTGCCACCTCGAGAGGTACACGCAGGCGGGCAGTCGCCTTGAAGAGCATCCCACCAGTCATCGGGGCACTCGTGCATGCAGTTTGGAGTTCCTCAATATTGATGCCGCGCTGGGCGAGAGTACGGGCGAGATCCCGGATAATCCCGAGATGATCATCGCCGACTAAGTCGAGCGTGAGCCAGCGGAAATTTTGCGCCGGTTCGTCCGTGGCGCTACGTGCGACCACGACTTGGAGTCCGTGCACTGTGAGCCCCTGCAAGGCGTTGATGAGTGCCGCAGCGTTGGCGTCGGGAACACTGGTGCGCAGGATACCAGCGAATTGCCCAGCTAACTGCGCCATCCGACTCTCCAACCAATTGCCCTCATGGGCTGCCATGATGGACGCCAATGACTCCACCAGGCCTGGTCGATCCTCGCCGAGTACTGTTAAGACAAGCGATGTTGGCATGGTCACTCCTCTCACATGCCCCGTGTGGGAGCGGACGGCCCCTGGTTGAGATACCCATAAACAGGTGATACATAGAGGCCCCAGGATCATAGGTGGCCTGTGCGGCAGGGTCAAGGCTTTCTGGTGCGCCCTGCGTCAAGGCTGAGGTCGATGGGGTTGGCGATGCCCTGCATGAGGACAGGCAAGGGAACAAAAAACCTTGCAAACTCGCTAGTTTCTCGCCACAATGTGGCACCATAACGCCGTAAGCCAGTTCGAGGGGAGCCCCATGCTGGTATGAAACACCTCCTGAAAGCGCAAGGCTTTGTTCGTACCCCGCCTTTTATTGCTGCCTTGCTGGCGCGCTGGGCGTTGCGGGCTCCCACCGACGAGGTCCTGGATGCCGGGTTTGGTGAGGGCGTTTTTTTAATTGAGAGCGCTAAGCGCTTGCTGGCCCTAGGCACTTCTGTCCAGCACCTCGCCGCGCAGCTCCATGGAGTCGATTCACACCCGGACGCGGTGCAGGGCCTGCAGCGCGCGTTTCGGTCCTATGGACTGCCGACGGAGCTGCCTGGGGTGCGCGCCGGCGATTTCTTCGAGACCGATTTTCCGCTGGTGGATGTCCTCATCGGCAATCCGCCGTATGTGCGACGCTGGTGGCAGAAAGACGTGGACGCCCTGCAAGTGATCGCGGAACAGGTGCAGGATGTCAGCACCTTCTCGCGCCTGACCGACCTGGCGTGTTACTTCGTGATTTATGGGGCACGTTTCCTCAAGCCAGGCGGGCGCCTGGCGTTGATCGTCTCGGATAGCTGGCTGGACATGCGCTACGGCACAGCCTTCAAAGATTATTTATTACGGACCTTTCGTGTCCGGGGCATGCTCGGCTTTCAATCGCAAGTTTTTCCTGACGTGCTCGTACGCCCAGTGGTCATTCTGGCTGAAAAACGTCCGGAGGTAAAGACGTCCGGGCGTGGGCGGGTGGCCTTTGTCTCGCTGAATGGGCGTATACCCAAGGCCATTCCACTGGATCCGTGCCGACTCCTCACGGACGTGCCAGACCAGGTGTCAGGCACGATTGTGCGTCTGGATGAGTTGCGACCAGCCCACATTTGGACCCCGTTGCTGTATGCCCCGCGTGCCTATAGGGAGCTGTTACACCATCCTGCCATGACGCCACTGGCTTCGCTGGCCCAGGTCCGCATTGGCCTCCAATCCTTCGCCAAAATGTTTTATATAGTGCCACGCGAGTTGCAAGAACGCTGGGAGATCGAGCGTCAGTGGTTGCTGCCGTTCATGATGTCGCCTAAAGACGTCGAGACACCCTTCCTGAGCCCGGATACCGCCATTCGGCATTACATCCTGGCCTGCGATGCGCCTAAGGCCCACATGGCAGACACGCACCTGCTGCGCTACATCCAGTACTGGGAAAACCAGGTGCTCAATCCACGCGGCCTGGCACGCCCGGTGATCGGTGTGCAGAACCTGCCGCGGGTAGGCAAGACCCGGCGCACGCCCTGGTACAATCTGCTGCACGATCTCACCCGCCGCGGTACCGCACCGATTCTGCTCCCACGCCGGATCTATCAGCGCTATCAGGTCGTCTGGAACCAGGCGGCCTGGGTGGCCGGGGAGAATTTTATTGAGGTGATGCCGCATCCCGCGATACCACTGCTGCCATTGCTGGCGATTCTGAATGCTGGGACGACCGAGGTCGCCGTCCGCGCTAATGCGCATGTCTACGGGGGCGGGGTCTACAATCTCAGTCCAGGCAGTGTGGGCGATGTGCCGGTGCTTGATGTACGCCAACTCGCACCAGCGACCCTACACCAGCTCGAAGACGCCTACCAACAGTTCCTACACGCCGGGGGGAAGAATCGGATCGCCCTCGATACGGCGGTGCTGGCCGCTTTAGACCTGCCAACCACATTTCTGGCGACCTTGCGGGCGGCTCTTGACAGCATGCAAGGGCTCTCCAGTGCGGTGCAGGAGCCTGTCAGCGTGGATGCTGCCGTGGGCAGCGCATGGCCGGAGGAGTTACGTCTGCTGTGATGCTTGAGTATGACGAGGAAGTCACGCTCGACCTGGACGAAGTGAAGGTGTTGTTACATCAGCTCGGTCTGGACCGCCGCCTGATCACCGAGCAGAGTGCTATTTGTGTCCTGGCGCTCGCCAATGGGGCCGAGCGCGACGGTCTCCTGCCTGGCAAGAAACGGCTCCGTGACGGCGCCCGCATTCACGATATCATTGAATTTGCCCGCCACGAGTGCGGCAAAGGGGTGGCGGAAAATACCCGCGAATCCTACCGTAAACTGTCCCTGCAGCCCCTATGTGAGGAAGGCTTGATTGTCCGCCACCAGTTGAGTACCAACGATCCAAAAACTTTTTATCGCTTACACCCGGAAATGCTCCGACTGTTGACCTGCCCAGCCCCCCTGGAACGGCGCTGGCTGGCACGGGAACTGGCCGTCAGGCTCTCACAGGGCGAGACCTGGAAACAACAGCGCCGCCGGGCGGAAATTCCCGTCGAAGTGGGGCAGCCGCAACTGCACTTTCTCAGCCCTGGCACACACAGCCGGCTGGCCGCTGAAGTGGTGGAGGTCTATGCCTCGTTCTTTCTCAAAACTCCCCGTGTGGTCTACCTGGGAGATACACGGCATAAGGGTGGCTACCAAAATCGGGATCTAATGCGCGAACTGAACCTGCCCATCCAGGTGACGGCCAATCTCCCAGACGTGATTCTCCTCTGCGAGACGGAGCGCTACCTGGTCGTGGTCGAGGTCGTCGCCAGCAGTGGCCCCATCTCCACCGCCCGCCTGGCTCAGCTCCAGCACCTGGTGCAGCAGTCCCAGGCACTGGGCTATCGCCCACGTTATATCAGCGCCTTCCCCTCGCGTCGGGTGTTCCGCCGCTTCGTCGAGGACATTGCCTGGGGCACGCAGGTGTGGATCGCCAACGAGGCTGAGCAGGTGATCCACTTTGGCACAGCTCCGTAAATACGACTATACAAGACGGCCCATATTTTGTATCCGTGGACTTGCTACTGCGCACCAACAACGCAAGGAGGAAATGCTCCATGCAAAGAGTCATACCATGGTTTGCCGTGGTGCTGATATCGTCCTTCGCCCTATGCGCCTACGCGCAGACCGTCGACATGAAGACGCTGGTCACGGAATTGCGACAGGGTGGCTACGTCATCGTGTTCCGCCACGGCGCCACCAATCGCGACCAGGCGGACACCGATCCGCTGCATCCTGACGACATCGCGAAGCAGCGTCTCCTGAGTGACAAGGGCAAGGACCTCGCCAGGCAGGTGGGGGATGCCTTCAAGACGCTCGGCATTCCGCTCGGCAAGGTCTATACCAGCAAGTTCAATCGCGCCGTAGAAACCGGGAAGCTGGTGAGTGGGGGCGATGTGACGTCCAGTCTTGACATCACCGAAGGCGGCCTGGTCGTGACACCCATCGAAAACGATCGGCGCGCCGAGGCCTTACAAAAGATGGCGGGCACGCTGCCGGACGCAGGGAAAAATACCCTGATCGTGACGCACAAGCCGAATATCCTCGATGCCTTCGGCAAGGACTGGTTTGAGGTGAAAGAGGGAGAGGCCTCGGTATTCAAGCTGGATAGTGCGGGCGAGGCAGTCTGCATTGCCCGCGTGCAGGCGGTTGACTGGATCAAGGCTGCCGGCGGCCACTGAAATGCCGGTGGTACTCAGAGCAACTTTGAGCTAGGAACTGCTCAGACAAACGTCTCGCCAGGCGGAGTCTCCTATCCACCCACGAGGGGCAGGATTTTGATGAATTCCACCTGGGTCTGGGCATGTAGAGTAAGTACTGCATCCGATGTCCAGACACGCCGGTTGTCCACGACGATCATATAAGCGCGCGCCGCAAATGCCTGCTGTGCCCGGCTGATCTCGTCTGCCACAGCGCCAGGCATGATACTGGCCGTTGGTCCAGTGGCTCGCAGCAGTTCCTCGGGTGAAAGATATTCGCCACTGAGGCCCGACCGCTGGTGCGCTAAACACTCCTCAACTTCCTGACGGACTTTATGAGCGATGAGCTCTTCTACGACCAGAGTGACGGTCGACAGCGTCAGAAACACCTGGGAGAGGCGCTGCCCTGTAGGCAGCCCAAAGATAATCGTCGTCACCGTGAGTTGCATGCCTCGTTGGAATCCCCTCGGGACTCCAGCCACGCAGGACGTAGTAGGTATCCAGCATGGCATTGAGTTCGTCCGGTGGACAGTGCATGCCCTGGTGCATACCCTCGGGCACCGGTTCGAACATGACCCGATAGGGCAACACGTCCTGGCTACGACGCACGCCTTCGCGCACATTAAAGGCACGCTCCAGGTTCCAGATGCGCTCGCCAATGCGCTCGACGTCGGCGAGGGAAAGATTCCACCCGGTGACTGCATTGATCAGACGGGGGTAGTTGTCGTTCAACATGCCCCCAAAACCACGTTCACTGACGAAGCGACATTGCGTCAAGGCATCGCCCACGGCGGTAAAATGCTGGTTTTTGACGGCGAATTCAGGTTTACCCTCAGGCGTCGTGTTGTCGTGGTCGGTGGCGTATTGCAGGGTGGGCCGGGTGTCATGGTGACTGCCGCCGCGCGTGGCAGTGGCGTAGCCAATGCTCATGCCTTTCAGCACGCGGGCCGAATGTGCTGGCATCTCCAGGCCCTTGACGGCATAGAGATACTGACTGGCCTCCGGGCCAAGCTGCCCTGCCAGCCGCACGGAGCCCTCAGCCAGCAAGTCCCCCAGACCGCGACGGTACGCCGTGGCTTCAATCAGCTCGAGCACGGTATGATAGTCGCCAAAGGCGAGGGTACGGCCGGCTCGGTCATGCGTTAACAGGCCTTTTTCGTAACACTCAAAGGCAAAGGCAAGGGTGACGCCCAGGCTAATAGTATCCATGCCGAATTGATCACAGAGCTCGTTAGCTTTGACGATCGAGCCTTTATTGGCATTGTCGAGCATCGAACCGAGCGCGAAGATCGTTTCATACTCCGGCATCTTCCAGCGCGTCCCAGCATATTCCCCGTCGTTCACGCTAAAATCCTTGCCGCACGCCACCGGGCAGCGAAAGCACGTCGTGTCCTTCTCAAAGTACGCTTCTTTAAAGGTCTCGCCAGAGATCTCGTTGGCCTTATCATAGTATTCGGTCTGCAGGTTGCGCACCCCCAGAGCGCCGATCTTGTTGATAACATTGACCAGGATCGTCGTGCCATAATTCTTCAGGCCAGCGGTACCCACTTTCATTGGTTCACGGATATCGTTGAGCAGCGTCTTGATCGCTTCGGGATCTGCCACCGTAGTTTTGCGTTTGCCAGTCACCGCTACGGCCTTCAGGTGCTTAGCGCCCATCACTGCCCCCAGGCCCCCCCGGCCGGCGACGCCATCGCGGCTTTTGTCCCAGGAGTGCACGGCGCAGGCAAAGCGCACCAGGTTTTCGCCCGCCGGGCCGATAGAGAGGACTTCCACCTCGCCCTGCTCACGGTCGCGAATGGCGTGATTCGTTGCCTGCGTGTATTGCCCCCAGAGGTCCGTGGCGGGTTTGATCTCGGCGCCATCCTCGTGTACCAGGAGATAGACCGGTTGTGGAGCACGCCCGGTAATCGTGATAGCTTCGAACCCGGCACGTTTCTGCGTGGCCGCGAACATGCCACCAAAGGTGCTATCGAAAAATAAGCCGGTAAGGGGAGACTTGGTGCCGACGAAACAGCGTGTCGCTCCAGGAATAGGCGTATCAGTCGCCGGGCCAACGGCAAACACCAGCATGTTGTCTGGTGCGAGAGGATCGATACCAGGGGCTAGACGCTCATAGAGGAGCCGGATGGCAAAGCCATTGCCGCCCAGATAAGTTTGTGCGAATGTCTCGTCAAACGTTTCAACATGCGTCTGACCATTGGTCAGGTTCACATGCAGTATGCGCCCGTGGTATCCGTGCATGGTGTCCTCCGCGGCTTCAATACAGTTGCTCGCACCTTTGACACCGTCATTGTCGCAAAGCCTCTACGGCGACGCAAGTGTCTTTCTGGTAGAATGTGAGCAGGATCGTCACCTCTCGCTACAACCCTACGGCAAAAGAGGAAACCACGTCTATGTTAAAGGCTGCCATCGTTGGCGCCACAGGCATTGTTGGCCAGCAGTTTATCCTGGCCTTGCAGCAGCATCCCTGGTTCAGTATCGAGGCGCTCGCCGCCTCGCGGCGCTCGGCAGGTCAGAAGTATGGTGAGGCGCTGCGTGATCCGGCGACGGGCGCGCTGCGCTGGTATGCCGGGGCACCCGCCGACAAGGCTATCTTCGATCTGCCTGTGGAGGATGCCGAGACCCTCGAGGCATCCCGTTTCGACGTCATTTTTACCGGTATCGAGTCTGACATCGCAAAAATTCTGGAACCGCAGTATGCCAAAAGCTGCCCGGTGCTGAGTACCGCCTCGGCGTTTCGCTACGAGGACGATGTCCCAGTCCTGGTCCCGGGTGTCAATGACGACCACGCCAGGCTCATCGAGCAACAGCGCCAGCAGCGTGGCTGGAAAGGGTTTGTCTCGCCGAATCCGAACTGTACGACTGTAGGGCTCGTGATCTCTCTGGCACCGCTTGTGAAAACTTTTGGGGTCGATACTGTGGTGATGACGTCGCTGCAGGCCGTCTCTGGCGCTGGCCGTAACGGTGGTGTACTCAGCCTGGACATTATCGATAACGTGATTCCATATATCCCCAAGGAAGAAGACAAAGTCCGGAGGGAGGCCTGTAAGATCCTCGGCCAGGTCACCACGGCTGGCCTGGAACCGTTGCCAGTAAGCATCAGTGCCACCTGTACGCGCGTGCCGGTGATGGACGGCCATACGCAAAGCGTGCTCGCCCTGACCTCCCGGCCAGCCAAAATCTCCGAAGCGCGGGAGGCCATGGAAAGCTTTGGCCAGGAGTTTGTGGATCTGGGCCTGCCGTCGTCGCCGCGCCAGTTCATCGTGATGCATGACGACCCGTATCGGCCACAGCCACGCCTGGATCGCGATACTGACGACGGCATGGCCACCGTGGTAGGCCGTCTGCGGGCCGATACCGCTTTCGACAACGGTTTGCAGTATGTGGTGCTGTCCCACAACACCAAGATGGGGGCTGCTAAGGGTACGGTGCTGGCGGCTGAGATGCTGGTGCACAAGGGTTATATTGGTTAAGGGCATAGGGGCTGAGGCGCAAAGATTGGAAGACGGGGTGTTCATCATGGCGCTGCAAGATCACTTTCGCCCGCCTCTCAGCATGCGTCGCCACTGGCATGCCTTTCATAATGCGTGGGCGACCTACATCGCCTCGGATTTGAATCAACGGTTGCCTGAGGGGTATTTTGCGGAAGCGAACGTGCAGTTTGGCATCGAAATCGATGTGGCAGCCTTCGAGGAGGTAGGACGAGAAGCAACGCACCATCCTTCCCATCGTGATGGCATCGACTATCCGCCAGCGGCATTAAGCCCAGGGTGGGCGATTCCCACTCCCACGCAAACCGTCCCCATTGCCATCCTCACTGACACTGTGGAAGTGTTGGTGTTTAACCGCGAGGCCGGCCCAACACTCACGGGCGCTATCGAACTGGCGAGTCCTGCGAACAAAGATCGTCCGGCCCATCGCGATGCCTTTGTCTCGAAGTGTGCTGCCTATCTCCAGCAAGGGACAGGGCTCGTTATCGTGGATGTCGTGACCGACCGCAGAGCGAATCTCCACAACGATCTCTTGGCGCGCCTGCGTGCCTCCGATGTGAGTTCTTGGGAGGCCAAGCTTTATGCCGTCTCTTATCGGCCAGTGCAGCGCGCCGGGCAACCGAGCCTCGATATCTGGCAGGCAGGCGTGGCGGTGGGGGGTGCCCTACCCACGATACCATTATGGTTGCGGGGCAATCTCTGTTTCCCGGTCGATTTAGACGCGACGTACCATCGGACGTGTAGGGAGCAACGGATCATAGTCAACGGGGCGTAGGGCGTGAACCTCCTGCCGTCTCCAGCAGTATCGTGCCTAAGGCAAGCGTAGTATGTTCTCATTTCCAGCTTTATCCCCTTGCCTCCAGCCAGCGCTCGGCGTCGAGGGCCGCCATACAGCCGCTGCCAGCAGCAGTGATGGCCTGGCGATAGACGTGATCGACGACATCCCCAGCGGCAAACACCCCAGCGACA
>WNGB01010942.1_pt1 | contig 12997 bp, 14 predicted proteins | sample 5400681 | NCBI WGS metagenome assembly WNGB01 (sample SAMN13153367, study PRJNA577476) | soil metagenome | isolation source: 115 cm soil or saprolite under grassland replicate 2 | place: USA:California | collected 2016-06-15 | reverse complement strand
TCGACCCCGCGCACTCGCGGGCGCCCGACTGCGCCGGCGAGGCCCTTCCCGACCCGCTTCGACCCGAGGCCGAACTGCTCGGTCAGCTCCCAATCGGCGCTCAAGAGCGGCTTGCCGTCCCGTTGTCGTGAACTATCGAGAAGACGACAAGCAGCGTGAAACCGGGAACTCGACCTCTTTACAGGATGTCGCTTTTTGTGCGACGGCGACCGAGGCGGCCAAGGAATGCGCTGACGGCGCGCCCGATCGGCGGTCCCACGAGCTCGTAGAACGGCCGACGCTTGCCCCCGCCGGCGTCGATCAGCACCAGGCTCGACTCTGACGGCCGTCCCTCGTTGTCGGTGATACTCACGTAGACGTCGTACCGCTGAGACTCGTTCAGCTCGATCCGCGTCTCGACTCTGCCACGAAGCGCGGGCTCGAGGGCGAAGGTGAAGGTGCGCGGTGGGAGGACGTCGTCGCGGGAATTGACTGTCATCACCAGGCGCTCCGGCTTCGGTCCGACCCGCCTCGAGAAGTCGAACGAGATGACGAGGTGGCCCTTCATGCGCTCGACCTGCACGTCCGGCGCCGGCAGAGCCTTCGGCCGTGCGTGTGTCTGCGCTCGATGGGTCAGCGTCTCCGGATCGGCCCACTGCGTCTTCGTCGCCGGACCGCGCGGGCTTGGCTGGTCGATCTTCGGAATGCGCACCCGAGTCGCTCCCCACCGCCCCAGCCACAGGATCCAGCCCGGCGGGTCATCGCCGATGATCTCCAGTTCGAGCTTCGGCGCCTCCCGCTTCCCGTCGGCGATGTCGTACCACGCCTCGGTCTCGTGGTAGCCAGCCTCGAAGTACGAGGCGTGCGAGCCACGGGCGACGTAGACCACTGGCGTGTCCGGGCTCTCAGCCTGTTTCTCTACCTGCTCCCACGGCGCCTGCTCGGCGTGGACGTGCTGTGCGTACACGGCCAGATCGGGCCGCCCGCCGTCCAGGCCCATGCGGAACTGGACCATCTCCCAGTCACCCTCGTGCAGGCCTATGCCGCCGGCGAGGTTGTAGTCGTTGAAGAAGTAGTAGAACCAATACTGGAGCCACAGCCGCCCCTGCATGTCCTCCTTCGCTCGACCATACATGCGGTTCCTGTAGCCCGGAAGCTGGCGCAGAGCCACGTACATCGCCCGGTAGTTGCGAGTCGGTGCGCTGATCACGTCGTCCTCTGTGACGGGCTGCCCGTTCGCGTACTCGGAGGCGCCCAGGAACGCCAAGCTGAGCGGCGCGGGGCCCATGCTGGGGGCCCTGGCGGCGATGATATCGCCCGGCTCGCCACCCTCGGTTCTGCGCAGCACGTTCCCCGGGTTGTCCGTCCACTCGGCGGCCGAGTCGGCGAAGAACGCCTCGTTCGCGTCGTATCTGAGCTGCGGCTGGAAGCGGACGAGCAGACCGGAATGGTCGGCCATCACAACGCCACCGTAACGCGTCGACGCTGCTTTTGCACACGCCACGCCGGATTTCTGAAAGGCGTCAGCGCGAGCGGTTTACCCGAAGTGCAAGGTCGAGCACAGCCGTCGACGGCTCACGGAGAATCAGCCGCCGAGCGGGCCCTATTCGTGCCTTTCGCGTCCTCCGGCGCCCGCACGTTCGCAGGCCGCGCCTCGATTCCGCACGGCGCGCGATGGACGCACCGATGACCATTTGGTTCAGTTGCAGGCGTTTCGTCGCGTCCTGTCTGTGATCGTTGGCGCACAGGGATCACACGCCGGGCTTACAACAGTCGTGAGCGCCCGTAGGGCAACGCTTCCATCGCAGCGGACCTGCTGTCCCCTTCTCAACAGGGCGCGACGTCGGAGGCGGCTGAGCGCTCGGTGTATCGGTGCTTCAGGGCCGGAGGCCCAGCGCTTCCCGGTCCACATCGCCTGCCGCGCCGACAGCGACGCCCTCGCCCGTTGCGCCGTGGCCTGAGGGGCGGTGCTCTCGAGGGCGTTCCCAACACGTAAAGCCTGGATACAAGCAAGCAACTCGATTCTGTAAAGGAGCGTGCCCCTGGCTGGGAAAACCGGCCTATCCCGTTCTGGCGGTGTGCTCCTACGCGACCGCCGCGCACGCCCTCCGCAGTGCAAAGCTCCTGCAAAGACACTAATCCGTCGCTTACCGGCGCCGATGTCATGGTGCTTATTTGTGCTCGCCTCTAACGACATCTGGCTCTGCCTGCAAATCGGGATCTTACGAGCGGCGAACTAAATTTTGGCACCCCACACGGGCAAGACCCGCGAACCTAGCAGGCGACGCTCACTCAGAGCCGGGGGACGAGTTTGCGAACCCTACGGGCTGCAGCGCGGCGTCCATCGTCTTCAGCGACTGCGCGACGATCGTCAGCGTCGGGTTGACCGCCAACGCTCCCGGGATCACGGAGCCGTCGACGATGTACAGGCCCGGCAGCGTCGCCGGCGGACCAGTCGCGGCACCGTCGAAGACGCGACCGTACTCGTCGACCACACCCTCGTCGCGCTTCGGCGCGATCCGACAGCCGCCGAGCGGGTGCGGGATCACCAGCTTCTTCTTCTTCGTGAAGCCGCCCCAAAACGGCATCGGAAGGTACTCCCCACCCATCGCCGTCGCGAGCGCCTCCTGAATCTCGTCGATCCGCTTGAACACCTCTTGTTTCTCCACCGGCTCGTCCCAGGTCAGGTCGAGCTGCCCCGGACGGCCAAAAAGCCGATCGAGCAAGCCGCGCTTCAGCCGAAAGACGCCGTCGGCATCGTCTTGGCCCATCGTGTTGAAGAAGAAGATGCTCTCGACCATCTCCGCTTCCGTCTCGTAGCGGAGCGGGTCGGTCGTCTTCGGGAACGGATCCAGCGAGGGCCACTGTTCCTCTGCACCCGGTGTGCGGTGGGCGCCGGTTGCGGCGGCTGCCCGGGCGCAGACCCGCCCGGGGGCGTCGGTTGCGTCCGCGTCGCCGTGGTTGATTGGACCTGCCCGTTGCGGGACGGGAATTGCTCGATCGAAGGACGGGCCCGCTTTCGTGCACGTACCGGACGGGGCAGGAAATGCGGTAGCCGCGGGCTCACGTTCAAGTGCAGGCGGCGTCCGAGGTGCCAGAACAGACGCATCCGGAACTTGAAGAGCAGACGCGTCCGCAACCTCAACCACAACCTGCGCCACCAGCGCTTCTCATGCACATACAGCTTCAGAAGATGCAACGCGTGCGCCGCGAGCTCGGCGACCATCGCCGGCAACCCCGAGTCCTCGACTGTGATGAGACTCCCGTCTTCGAGTTCAATGTCGAGGTGGCAGGTGTTGATCGGCCCCTGCGTGCTATGGATCCGCTCCTTTGTGCCGACGGCGAAGCCGCCGAAGTCGCCGTTGCTCGAAAAGCCGCGGCCAAGTGCCGGGCTCAGCTTCAGCGTCCCTTCCGCCGCGCAATGCAAAAGCAATTCGGTCGTCCCAAGCACGCCCGCTCCGAGAAACACCATCGGAGCACGAACGCGCACCTCGTTCTTGCCATTCATGCGGTCGCGATAAGTGACCTCGTAACCGCCATCCGCGCGCGCGACCGACGACACCTCCGCCAGCTCCCGCAGTTCGATCAGATCCTTGAACTCCGAGTCATCGGCCATGAGCTTGCCGTACAGCGTCTTGTTCAGCGTGTGCCGCGCCTGCGGCAGACAGCCGAACAGGCAACGACCCTGCCTCTGGCAGTAGGTATGCGCCTTATCAGCCGCGCTTGGCACCGGCGTTCCGACGCCATTCGCCAGTTCAGGCTCACGAATCGGGTCGTAATCGATGACCGCCAACTCCAGCGGCTTCCACGGCATCTCGAGTCCGAGCGTTGATGCTGCCGTCGACGCCGCCTTCTTCAGCGCAACACTCTTGTCCAGATAAAGGTACTCGTGATCCTCGTCGAGGTTCTCGAGATTGAGGCCAAGTCGGTCCCGCTCCTCCTTCGGTAGCGGCGGAGTCTTCGTCACGATCTCGTTTGTCGGCCCGCGAAACTTCTCCATCCACGCGCGCCTTGGTGAAGTCGTCTTTACCGAGGTTGAGCCGTATTCGCCGCAACGCCTACGCTCGCGGAGGGATCGTCACGTTCGTGTAGATCATCGAGCCGCCGCCGACGGCGTTCGCTGTCGGGATGTGCGCCTCGTCGAAGCGCCGGTACGAGTAGAGGCCGTCCGGGTTCCAGCGCGTGCGGATCGAGGCGACCAGATCGAAGAATCCGCGAACGTGATCCGGCCGCGGCCAAAAATTCACCAAATGACCGATTTCCCGCCGACCCTGTTGATGCAACACCGGGGTGCGCACGGTCTCGAGCCACTTGCGCATCCCAACTTTCGGCACCTTCGGCGGCCGGGCCAGATTCAGCGGCGAGACCCACCAGCCGCCCCGCTCGATCACCAACACCCGCTTGCCCTTTTCGACCAGCCGGGTCGCAGCAACAGTCTCACCGAAACCTGAGCCGACAACGATTGCGTCGAAATCCATCGCCCCTCCCTCCTGGTCGCGGAGCGAGCGTCGATCCGCCGCAGATCGATCGAGCCCTAGTTGTCCCGCGCGACTCTAGAACCCGTGTTGCCAACACGCAACCTGCACGGAGTCAAGTCCCAGGACGTGGTGTAGCTCGTCGGCGTGATCGTCGGCCGCTCAGGCCGCGGTGAGCTCGACACCTCCTGTCCTTCGTGATCGCCCCGCTCCTCGAGGAGCGGCGCGGGCGCGTCGAGCGACAGGTGGCGCCGTCCGACGAGCCACTCGTCGTTCTGCTCGATGACGAGGCTCGTGGCGAGCCGGATCAGCGAGGCGTCGTCGGGGAAGATGCTGACGACGTCGGTGCGGCGGACCAATCTCGCGGTTGAGTCGCTCGAGCGGGTTGGTATCCCGTATGAAAGGCGGCGGATGCCTGCCGTGACCCCTGACCGCCTCGACGCCGATGGTGTCCGGGCCCGTGAGTACGGTGCGACCGTCCGGGACGGGCGCATCCGGGAGCAAACGCAGGTCGGGCAGGCCGTTGTTGTTCGATGGGCTTCGAGCCCGTGTTAGTTACTTGGCCGCCCCTGCGACTTGCCCGGATGCGCTGCGAGCGCGGATCCGTAGGTGTCGTTTGCCCGCCTGCTCTCCCATATCAACCACTGGTTGGAAGGAGGAGCATGCGACGCTGTATCGGACTCGACGTCGATCGCGAGTTCGCCGAAGTGGCGATCTGGCAAGACGGGATCGTCCGCTCGGCGGGCCGGATCGAGACGACGCCGGAGGCGCTGCGCCTGTTTGCCGGCAGCCTCTGCGAACAGGGCGAGGTTGGGCTCAACCCGCGTGTGCGCCAGTCGGGCGGTCAGCCGGCCTCGCACGGGCGGATCACCAAACAGGGTCGGGCGCATGCGCGCGGCATGCTCGTCGAGGCGGCCTGGGTGGCGGCGAAGATCCCCGGTCCGCTGCGCGCCTTCTACGAGCGCGTGCGCGCCCGGCGCGGAATGCAGATCGGCGTCGTCGCGACCGCGCGCAAGCTCGCCGTGCTCTGCTGGTACCTGATCGTCACGGGCGAGGATTACGCCTACCAGCGCCCCTCGCTTACGGCGCAGAAGCTGCGCGCGCTCGAGCTGCGGGCAGGGATGCCCTCACGCCGCGGCCAGCGCGGCTCCACCCACGCCTACAACCTGAAGGAGGTGCGGGCGCGAGAACGCGCTCTGAGCGAGCAGGCCGAGCTCGTCTACCGGCAGCTCGTCGCCGACTGGCAAGCCAAGGCACCGAAGGGAACGGGCACGGGTGCCGCCACTGGGGTGCGACTCTGAGGCCGTCAATCGGCAATCCTGCGCGGCGGGGCTTCCATCCCCTCGCCCCGCTCTTCGGTCGGGGGTCACCCGCGCCCAAACCGATTCTACGACAGGAGGCGCCAGCGGGCACTTGACACTTTCATCCGTGGAGCGCAGCTTGCGCAGTGGTCGACCGCGAAGGGGTAGAAGGCGAGCAGGTCCTCCTCGGCCCGTTCGAGCATCGCGGCGACCCTCGGCAGCGGCCGCTCCAGCCGCTCGCTCGCGTCGCCGAGCAGCTCGCGCGCCTGCTCGCCCGTCTCGGCGCTGAAGATCGGCCGGATCAGCGCGGCCAGCATCGGCCGCTGCTCCTTGCGCGCGTGCCCGAGCGCGTGGGGTGCACAAACTCTGTCGTGAGGCGCCATGGGGCCAGAGGTCGGTGGCCGGCAGCCCGGGTAGCGTCGGCGCTCCCGTCCTTGGAGGCTCCCTGTGCTTGTGTCGTTCGTCTACCTGGTTACCTGTCGGCTGGTCGCGCTCGTTTTGTTCTTCGCGCGCAGCGACGGCTCGAAGGAACTCGAGCTGCTCGTTCTGCGCCACGCGTTGTCGATCCTGCGGCAGGCGCGGCGGCCGCAGCTGACGGAGGATGACCGGCTGGTATTGGCGGCGCTGAGCCGGGTGCTGCCTCGTCGCTCATGGCGGGCGTTCCTCCTCACGCCTGGGACGCTGCTGCGCCGACACCGGCAGATCGTTGCGCGCCGCTGGACATATCCGCATAGGCGGCTCGGTCGGCCGCCGCTCGACCAGGCGGTGAGCGAGCTGATTCTGCGGCTCGCGCGCGAGAACAGCCACTGGGGCTATGTCCGGATCGTCGGCGAGTTACGCAAGCTCGGGATCACGGTGTCGGCGACGCTGGTGCGTAACGTGCTCGCACGCGCCGGCGCACCGCCGGCACCCGAGCGGGGCGCCTCCAGCTGGCGATCGTTCCTGCGCCAACACGGAGACTCGATCCTCGCCTGTGACCTGTTCACCGTCGACACCGTCTGGCTGCGGCGGTTGTACGTGCCGTTCTTCGTCTCGATCGGGACGCGCAGGGTCGAATACGTCGCCTGCACGAGCAAGCCCGATACCTCCTGGATGATCCAGCAGGCGCGCAAAACTGTTGATGGACCTCGACGACCGCGGCCGGCGGCCGCGCTTCCTGATCCACGACCGCGACCCAAAGTTCAGCCGCGCCTTCGACGGCGTCTTCCACAGTGAAGGCATCGAGATCGTCCGAACCCCGATCCAGGCGCCGAACGCGAACGCCCACGCCGAGCGCTCCAGCTCGAGCACGTCCTTCGCGTCTACATCCAGCACTTCAACCAGCTGCGTCCACACCGCGCGCTCGACCTGCGACCCCCGGATCGCGGCAGCGGAACCGATCCTTCGCCCACAGCGACGGTTTATCCGCTGCAGGTGAGGCGGCGCGACCTCCTCGGCGGACTCATCCACGAATACAAAGCCGCGGCGTGAAGATCGAGTTTGTGCACCCCACGGGCCGCCGGCCGCCACTCGCAGCGGTTGTCGGCGTCGAGTCGCCCAGCATCAGCTCGGAGAGAAGCTTCTGCGAAGTGTTCTATGGCTACCCGAAGACGCCTCGGGGATAGACCCCGAACGGAGTCTCGGCACGGGCAATCGCGCCCACGAGCCCGATGCGGAAGCGAAAACCTGCCGTGCGGTGGAAACCGGCGTCAACGACAGAGAGGCTCCAGTGCCGGCCAGACTTGCGCGGGCGGGACGATCCGCGGCCGAGCTCACGTCGAACGCGCCTGCCTCAGCTCAGAGGCGACTACTTCTCGCTGTGGTCGTAACGGATTAGTACGGACGGCCAACGAGGTGTGCCGATGCAGGCGCGTTCGTTCGCACCGCTCTGCCTCCAGCTCACAAGACTTGCCACCACGGCTTCGGCGCCTGCGGCTTCGGTGGCACGATCACGACCTCAACGATGAGGTCGGCGTCAAGCGCCGCCCGCAGCTTGCCGATCAGCGCCAGCGCCTGGGTTTTTGCCTTGGCCACGAAGCCGGAGGTGGTTATGCCGGACAGGCCGAGGACGCCGAGGAAGGCGCCGAGAGAGTGGTTTTTTGTGGATGCGAGTAGCGCCGCGGCGGCGGCTAACAGAAGGGCGCCGCCGCCGGCAACGGCGAGCTCGGGCCAAAACGAACGCAGGACATGTCGCAGTTGCCGCGCCCGGGCGAGGAACTTCGAGGGCGGCAGCAGCGTCGCTGGGTCGAGCCCGGTCAAGAGCAGATCGCGCCAGCGCTTCGTCTGCTCGATCAGGCGCTTCCGTCCGTCCTCGCTCTCACGCAGCTGGGCGTCGCCAACCGTCTCCGCCCAGGCCTCGAGCGCGGCGGCCACGCCGGCGGCCGTCAGCGGCTGAAAGTAGTCCGCCAAGCGCTTGACCAACCGCTCGAGCGTCTGCACCCGTCGTCGGCCGAGGACGAACGCCCAACTCGTCGGCCCATCGGCGGTCGTCTGCGTCGGATCGAGCCAGGTAATCTCGCCCAAGCCGCGGCCGAGCTGATAGGCGCTGGCGAGGCTGAAGGCGGCACCGGCGAGCCGGTCCTGGATCTTCGCGTCCCACCGGTAGAGGAAGTCGGCGAGCTCGTCCCAAGCCCGCTCCCGTTCCCGTTCGACGCCGGGCCCATCCTTCGGTTCGCGTGCCCTGGAAAGCTTCTTGGCCAACTCGACCAGCCGCTCCGAGGCCAGCTTTCCAGCTTCCCCCGCCTTGTCGGCGAGTTGGTTGACGTCGAGGTCGAGCTCCAGCTGCGCCGCCAGCGAGCAAACAACGGCGTCGGCTTCAATAAGCTGCTCGACGACCGTCCGCTCACCGCCGAGGGGCAGCGCATGGTCGGCGCGCAATCCCCCGGTCAGCGGCGCGACTGGGATTAGTTTGTCGCCGGGTCGGAGCCGCCCACGCAACTCAGAGACCGCCCAGCCGAGTCGGAGCGCACAGAGGACCCGGTCGGCGTCGCTGGGCGCAGCCGTCGCCATCGCTAGCCGCGGCCGCCGTAAACGGCGAAGAGCGTGTTCGGTTGATAGACGCCGCGGAGGTCGATCCCGCCGGCCTGGAAAGGGGCGACGGCGTCCGGGATGTGGGCACCGTTCATGACGAAGAACAGTCGCACATCTTGCCGACGCTGCCCAGTAGCTTCAGCGAAAGCCCCTAGATGCCCCCGCCGGCGAGACCCTCTCTCGGCAATCGTTCGTAACGCCCCGGTGGGTGCCAACACCCTGACCGCCCCCCGGAATGGCTGGCTTGCAAGCGAACCGGATGTCGGCACCTAGAAGTGGACCGCCCCCAGTTCGGTGGACAGCGGTTGGTCAGGCGGCTTGTTGTTCTTCTTTCATCTTCTCGTAGTCGACCGGCGACAGGTAGTCGAGCGTCGAGTGGAGTCTGATCGCGTTGTAGAAGGCCTCGATGTAGTCGAAGACGGCGGTTCGTGCTTCAGCGCGAGTGCGCAGCTTGCAGCGGCGGAGCAGGTCTTTGGTGAGTGAGGCGAAGAAGCTCTCCGCGACGGCGTTGTCGTGGGCCGAGGTGCTGCCCATCGAGATCTCGATGTCTGCTTCGCGGCAGCGCTCGCCGAAGAGAAGCGAAACGTACTGCGAGCCTTGGTCAGAGTGATGGACGAGTCCCGGTCCTGGCCGCCGGCGCGCGACGGCCATCTCGAGCGCGTCGACGACGAGCTCCGCACGGAGGTCGTCGCGCATCGACCAGCCGACGACGTGGCGGGAGAAGCAGTCGACGACCGCGGCCAGGTACAGCCAGCCGGCTGCGGTCGGGATGTACTTGATGTCGGCGACCCAGAGCTGATTTGCGGCCGAAGGCGTGAAGTCGCGCAACACGAGGTCATCCGTGGCACGGACGCCGGCGACGCGGATCGTCGTCTTCGCTCGTTTTCGCGGCACCGCGCCTGTTATCCGGTGTGCTCGCATCAGCCGCTCGACCCGCTTGCGCCCGACACAGACGCCTTGCTGAGCAAGAGCGGCATGGATCCGGCGAGCGCCGTAGGTGCCGCGACTCTCACGGTGGATCGCCGTCATCCGCTCGACCAGCCAGGCATCAGCGAGAGCACGGTCCGACGGCGGCCGCCACTGCCAGGCGTGGAAGCCCGAGCGGGAGACACCGAGCAGCCGACACATCGGCGAGATCGAGTGGTTGGCCTTCTCCACCGCGATGAACCGAAACAGGCTCACCGCGTCTCGCTCTCCTTCACGAAGAAGGCCGCGGCTTTTTTCAAGATCTCCCGCTCCTGCTCAAGCAACAGCACGCGACAGCGCAGCTCGCGCAGCTCCTCGCGCTCATCGACGGTCAGGCCATCGCGCTCGCCGCGCTCGATCTGCGCCTGCTCCACCCACAAACGCAACGACTCCCGTGACACACCGAGATCGCCGGCGATCTCCCCGAGCGTCCGATCAGTCCGAGCGTAAAGCGCGACCGCCTCACGCCGAAACTCCGGCGGGTACGGCCTTCGGTACTTCGGCTTCCTTGGCATGGCCAGACAGCCTTTCTGCCGAGCCGGATAGCCCAGCGCTCAGCTGTCCACGAAACCGGGGGCACTCCAAAGATCCTGGTACGGCGGGCCCTGTCAACCGAGGGTGGCCGGAGCGCGCGACCGGCGTTTCGCGCGCGCGGCTCCGAGCAGTTCGGCGCCCGAATGCCGGGCGACACCGGCGGCGATCCGAGCAGCGAAGGCGAGGAATGGAGCCGCTTGCGGCAGCGCGTCGGCGGAGCGGCTCTCACCCTCAGCCAGAGCTTGGAGATTCGTTTGGGGCGCCAGCTTTGGGGGCGGTGTGCGCGAGACCGCCGCCCGAGCGGTCGCACGGAATCGCATGCGGGTGCTCGTCGGCTCCCGGCGGGGTGCCCGCACCCGACGCCAAAGGCGTGCATCCATGGCCTGAGCCGGACCGTGGGGAACGATGGTTTTCCTGCAAATCGAGACGTGGCGGAGTGTACGCACACTACGCGCGCGTGATGATCGAGGTTGTGTACCCCACGCGGTCCTTCGGGCCACCTGCGAGCGGTACGCGGAGATTTCGCGTGCCGCTCTGGCACGACGGCTGATCTAGTTCGTCGTGAGCTCGACCACAGCGGCGGGTGGGCGGATATCTGGTGGCTGGCCGATGGCCGTCGTCGAAGCCCACACAGCCTACTCCGGCCCGCCACGAGCCCGCCGATTCGACTAGGGTCGCGTCGGTGGCCATCGAGGCCGACGCCAAGTTCCAGCGCGAGATCGCCGCCGGCATGTCCCGAGCCTTCGAGGATAAGGCGACGGAGGAGCAGGAGCTTGACCTGGACACGGCCCGCCTGATCGTGTTCTCCGACCTGCATAAAGGGGGGCGGGAGGGCGCGGACGACTTCCGCCGCTCCGAGCGGGCCTACCAGGCCGCGCTTGGTTACTACCTTGAGCAGGGCCACCGCCTCTTCACGCTCGGCGACGTCGAGGAGCTGTGGAAGTACTCCCCCGACGAGGTGATCAAGGCCTACCCGCAGTCGCTGGAGCTGGAGGGGGAGTTCCACAGGAAGGGCCGCTACGAGCGGTTCTGGGGGAACCACGACGACCTCTGGCGCCACCCCGACGCGGTCGCGAAACGGCTGGGCCGGTTCTACCCAGGGCTCGAGGTCCGCGAGGCGCTGAAGCTCCGCGTGACGAGTGCCGGCGAGGCCCTGGGTCTGATCTTCCTGGTCCATGGCCATCAGGGGACGCTGGAGAGCGAGCGCTTCGCCTGGTTCTCGAAGCTCGTAGTCCGCTATGTCTGGCGACCGCTTCAGCGCAAGGTCGGAGCCACCGCGACTACGCCGGCAAGCAACTGGGCCCTTCGCCAGCGTCACGAGGCGGCGATGTTCGCCTGGGCCAGGTCACATCCGGCGAGGCCGGTGATGATCGCCGGCCACACACACCGACCGGTCTTTGGCTCCAGCAAGCCGCCGGTGCCCGACCTGCGGCCGGTCGACCAGATCGAGGCCGAACTGCGCGACGCCGAGGCGGCTCAGCCGCCGGACTCCAACCGGGTCGCCGGTCTGCGGGCGGAGCTGGAGTGGACGCAGGCGGAGGCGAGGCACGGTGGCCCGCCGCCCATCGACATCGAGCCGCCCTGCTACTTCAACACCGGCTGCTGCTGCTTCCCGGACGGCGACGTCACCGGCATCGAGATCGCCGACGGCAAGATCCGCCTGGTCCGCTGGCCGACCGACGACGGGAAGCCTGCGGCGAAGGTGCTGGTCGAAGACGACCTGCGGAACGTCCTCGCCGCCGTACGGCGCTAGCAACGAACGCGACCAGGCCTGATGGGCTTGGACCAAGCCTTGACGTGCTCCCGCTTCCGCCTGAGCGCCGGCTCCACTCTGGAATCAGCCGTCTCGCGCGCGTAGGGTTCGCAAACTCAGTCGTGAGAGGTTCAGGCAGCTCCAGGACGACGGGTCTTGATCGCCGAGACCGATCGGACAGGCTTTCCGCGGTTCGGCACATCGACAACCTCGGACGAATCTGATCGTGCTCCCCGTCTGCCGCGAAGCGGCGCATGCTCGGCCTGCCGGCAACGACCATGAGGTCACGATTTGCCTGCAAATCCAGAACCACCGAGTTCGACGGAGACCTGGCGGCGCCTCCCACGTTCTTGCGGTTGCAGGGCCTTCCCATCTTGCCCTCGCTGGCGACGTATTGGATAGCGATCGTGTTGCTCGCGACGCGACTGTAGCCCCTCGCACGACGGCCGAGGTCCTTTGGCAAAGGGCATCCCTCAAAGATGTCTCTTGACAAAGGTTTGCAACAGTCGTAGCGTCGGCTCGCTTGCGGCAGAGAGGAGCTACAAGGCTGCTCGCGGATTGAGCTCTGACGGCGAACGCGACGCCGTCAAGGTGATCTGGCTTGAGAGTCCTGTGACCCTCGACCCGACGCCTGGCTCGCAGCTGAGCCCGATCGTGTCCCAGACCGTTCCGAGCACCGCAGAGTCGTGGCATCGTTCCGCTACGGCTGGTCCGGCCGCCGAGCCTCGAGTCGTGCTCGCCTTTCAGCTCGCGGGGATGAGCGAGAGGGCAAATCTCGAGGTAGGCCATTCCTGATGCCCGGCCGACGAAAAACATGGCGAAGCTTCTGTAACCCAACTACCTAGCTGAGGCCCCGATGCCCACGATCACGGATCCACCACCAGGCCCGCTCGCTCAGAAGCTGGCCGAGATCGGCACCGCAATCGAGGCCGGCGTCCCGGCGAAAGAGCTGGATCGGAACCTCTTGATCGGGACCTGGA
>WNGB01033645.1_pt1 | contig 12999 bp, 8 predicted proteins | sample 5400681 | NCBI WGS metagenome assembly WNGB01 (sample SAMN13153367, study PRJNA577476) | soil metagenome | isolation source: 115 cm soil or saprolite under grassland replicate 2 | place: USA:California | collected 2016-06-15 | reverse complement strand
AAGCCTTGCGGTCTCGGCGGAAAAAGGGGATGGGCAAGCACAGGCGCGGGTCCAACGCAGAGTCGGGAAGGCGTCTGCTCCGCAGGCGTGAGAAAAACCATGACGGGATCAGGTCTGCAGCAACCCGCCTGCCCTCCATTCAGATCTATCAGGCGGTGAAGTCCCTCTCCCTCGACGTTGCGGATTTTTTAGAGAAAGACCCTCAAATGGCTGAGCTACCGTGTGTGTAAAAGGTGGGACACACCCATAATATATAGTTATAAATATTCCTGGAGCCTGGTCTCACCGCGGCGAGCCCGTAGAGCAGAGGCGGGCTTCAGACGGTTCTCACCCCGTGGCATGCGAGGCACTGACGAGGCAGTTCCTGACGGTAGGGCTAGCCAAACATCTGCAGTTTACTGGGCAGGTGGGAGAAATCAGCAAGAAAGCTGTGCACAGGGTACGGCGCGAAGCTCTCAACATCTGAAGTCCCGGTAAGGACCGCCATAAAGGGTACTCCAGCTCTGCTGGCTGCCTCGGCATCGACTGGATGGTCACCCACGTAGAGCACGTCTGCAGCAGGTAAGCCCAGGCGCTGCAGAGCCAAGAGGAGCCCTGCCGGGTCAGGCTTAGGCCGTGACACATCCTCTCCCCCCACAATGACCTCAAAGTGCGGGGCCAAACCGCCCTCGGCCAGAATGCGTTCGATACGATAACGGTACTTCGAGGACACAATACCCAGCCGGCGTCCGGTCACACGCAACGCCTGCACTGTCTCAGTAACCCAGGGATAGATCATTGTAAGTCCATGCATGACACGATCAGCATGTGCGACAAATTGTGTAGTGAACTCTGCAGCCATCTCAGGGTTCTCGATACCGGTCAGGTGCTGGAATGTATGTGGCAGTGAGAGGCCAATGGTCGCATGGATGCGTGCAGCGGGAGTCTGAGGCAATCCTAAACATACCAAAGCCTCATTAACGCACGCGACCACACCCAGGGACGAATCTGCCAGAGTAAAGTCGAAGTCGCAAACAATAGCTTGTACCATCCGTGTCCTGCTCTCTCTTAGGATACTTCTGCCAGTGTATCGTACAGCTCTCGCCCTCCATGCGGGTTTTCTCACAACGGGCATAATAGCTAGAGTATAAAATATACACGATGCCGCTTGCGAATCGTAGGGTTCTAGTGTTCTGGTGGTAGATATCCACAATCTGTGCTAGGCTTTTCATAAATTGTCCCCAAATAGTCTGGGACTGATCGCTTGTCTTGTACCGACCGCCCTGCGACCCTTTCCAGCCTATTTTCCCCTGATGACTTTACATGTGGAGAAGGCGTTCAATGCAACAACACAGAACTCTGGTAAGAGTTCTGTCTGCCTGTGTGCTAGCTATTGGACTGGCCATGACCATGGCTCCAGTAGTGTTACAGGCAGCAGATACCAAGCTGACAATAACAGAAGGGAAGCACGTGTCTTTGGAGTATACGCTGCAACTCGACGACAGGTCGGTTGTGGAGTCGAATGTCGGAGCAGAACCGCTGACGTATACACATGGCTCGCAGCAACTGATTCCGGGCCTCGAAAAGGCGCTTGAAGGGTTGGCCGTTGGTGATACCAAGGAGGTGACCGTGACGCCAGCCGACGGGTATGGGGAGCAGGATCCCAAGGCGCTGCAAGAAGTGCAGAAACAGTTGATCCCTCCCGATGCGTTAACGGTCGGGGCACGGTTGCAGGGCAAGACACCGAATGGCCGCACAGTGTATCCGCGGGTTGCGGAAATTAAAGAGGATACGGTTGTCCTCGATTTCAATCATCCTCTCGCGGGGAAGACGTTACATTTTGCCGTCAAGATCCTAGATATTACAGAGGCTCAGCCCCCGAAGCCAAATTGAGTGCCGAGGCGAGCGGTATATACCTGTGGGCAGGCTCTGTCCTAGCTCCGACGGGATGACCAACCGATTGTAGAGTGCAGTATAAGAGCTTCCCTGCTTGTCTATACACATAGGTAGCAGGAACTTCATGTTCGCTTGGGGTATGGCCTGGCAGGGATGAGGGTAGCCCAGCCCATATTCATAGAAAACACGCGCCTCCTCCTGAGGCGCATTGCGCCACAAGTAAGGCCCGCCGCTTCTCCTCACGTTCCGGTGGAAACCTTTGACTCTTATGGCTTACAACCTTCCTTGTTGAGGTCATCGAAACCATAACAAGGGAGATTTCTTGCGGATTACAGGAAAGTTTCAGAGCATTATGGGCACGAATCGTGCATTTTTCAGTGAGTATACTAGAGATTCAAGGCGCCGGCAACGCCCTTTCTGGCACGTTGTACACCGACCGTTGATGCTCGAGCAGCTGTAGGATGCCTTGCCTATGAGCGGTGTGTTGCAAGGGTGCTCTTGGCATTTACCTATGGATGATCGTTATGTCCAATACGCTTTATCACCGTATCTATGAAGTCGTCCGGCACATTCCCCACGGGCGAGTCGCCACCTATAGGCAAGTCGCCCTGGTGGTCGGGCCACCAGTGACCGCACAACAGGTAGGTGATGCCATGGCAGCCTTACGTGATGACCATCCAAGTCTCTCTGTCCCATGGCAGCGCGTTATCAACGCGCAGGGCAAAGTCAGTACGGGACCACACCAACAACGCTTGCTCGAACACGAGGGCGTTGTCTTCAACGCCAAGGGCTATACCGATCTACGGCGTTTTGGCTGGCAAGGGCCTGATCCAGCCTGGGCAGCAGCCAACGGTTTCGCGCCGCTCACCAATATCGGTGCAGATGCGCAACAGCTTGAGCTCTTCTGATCTAACCCCAATTTTTCATAAAATGAGGCAGTACAGGTGCAGCTGTAAGCCGCTGTAGCCTGGTCTACCTTGCTCGCTCGGCCCTGGCGTTGTCATGCAACGACAGGGCCCATAGGTAGTCCCTACGCCTACAGCATTGGCACCCGCGCTTCTCCCTGTAGGAAAAGGACGGGAGGGGTTTCCTGCCTTACACCAGGTGTCGCTTGCGCCCGACAGGGGATGCAATCCGACCGCCATACCCGCATACGCACGCGTCAGTAAGAGTTGCTGTAGCTACGAGATTCTTAGGCGAGGAAGAAGTGTCGTCTCAGCCCGACACAGAGTAGGCTTCCGCTAGATATCTTAGAAGCTCCTTAGCCAGTATAGGGCTCACGAGGCCGCTGTCGGAGACCGCACACAACGTACATATAGTTGTATGTTACGCATTTTTACGTGTAAGAACAGCCTCGGAGAGGAGACGCGTCAGTATGGGGTAGAAATTGGCACAAAGATTGCTCTCTAAAGGATGGGTCGATAGAAAATCCTATATATCCCCAATTTTTTACTCCCTTTTATCCTAGAAAGACATGGTATTGTGAGGAGGCTCCTGCGAGCCTAGGAAATGCCGGTCGGAGGAAAGTGATCATGGCAGTGCTGGTGACAGGCGGGGCAGGATATATTGGTAGTCACACAGTCAAACTCTTGTTACAGAGTGGCTACGCGCCGGTGGTCTACGACAATTTGATATATGGCCATCGTGAGGCTGTACCGAGGGGAGACTTTGTGCAAGGAGACTTGCACGATACTGCTCGGCTTGTCCAAGTGCTCAAGCAGTACCATATTACAGACGTAATGCACTTTGCGGGGTTTGCTTACGTTGGAGAATCCGTACAGGACCCGCTCAAATATTACGCTAATAACGTTGCAGGGACTCTCTCCCTCTTGCAGGCCATGCGCGCCGTGGGGGTGCAACATGTAATTTTTTCTTCAACGTGTGCCGTCTATGGGATCCCTCAGCACCCCATCCTTACAGAAGAACATCCTCTCTGTCCGATCAATCCGTATGGTGAGAGTAAGCTTTTTGTCGAGCGCATGTTGCAGGCCAGCGCCACAGCGTACGGGCTCCGCTGGATCAATCTGCGCTATTTCAACGCCGCTGGGGCAGACCCTGAGGGCGAGCTCGGCGAAAGCCACGACCCGGAGACCCATCTCATCCCGCTCGTACTCTCTGTGGCGAGTGGGCGTCGGTCAGAGGTGGCAATCTTTGGTACGGATTACGATACGGCCGACGGGACGTGTATTCGAGACTATATCCATGTCAATGATCTGGCTGATGCCCATATCCTCGCCTTACAAGCCCTGGACACTGACAAAGCGCAGACCGCGTACAATCTCGGGACTGGCACGGGTTACTCCGTGCGTCAGGTCATTGAGACGGCAGCGCACGTTACTGGGCGCTCTATTGCTACCCAGATTGCCCCGCGTCGCCCTGGCGACCCCCCCTACCTAGTCGCAGTCGCCGACAAAATCCGGTCTGCCCTAAGCTGGCAGCCACGCTATACCGATTTATCCACGATCATTGCGACAGCCTGGCGCTGGGAGTGCCAGCGTCATTTCGGATGATGCAGACGGCGGCCTATCTGCCGTGGCACCAGTAGTCATGTAGCTCATATCTCTTACACGAGCATCACAAGACTGCGGTCTATACAGGTTTCCAGGACCAGACAGTCTAAGCATAGGTAGCAATGTGTCGATAACGCCCCAGGGGCGTGTCCTGTCCTTACGTCTTCCTGGGTGTACTGTGATGTATGAACTCGCCCATTCAAGGAGCAAGCAGAATATGCTTGAGGTCGAAAGCAGTGATGCTTTCCGCAGTGACATCGCGGCCGTCTCTCCTGCTCTTGCGGACGATTTGAGTCTACACCGGCCAAAAGTCAAGGGGAAATATCTCTTCGTTGGCGATACAAAGCTGTGGATTAGGGGTGCCACGTACGGGACATTTCATCCTGATGAGGATGGCAACGAGTATCACGATCCCCAGAGGGTCGAGCGTGATTTTGCCCAGATGGCGGACAATGGCCTGCATGCCATCCGCACCTATACGGTACCACCGCGCTGGCTGCTTGATGCGGCCCAACACCATGGTCTGCGGGCGATGGTGGGTCTGCCCTGGGAACAGCACGTGACTTTTCTCGATGACAAGAAGCGTGCCCGCAGCATCGAAGAACGCGTCCGTGCTGGTGTCCAGACCTGCGCTGGTCACCCGGCTGTCCTCTGCTATGCGATTGGCAATGAGATTCCAGCCCCTATCGTGCGCTGGTATGGAAACCGCCGCGTGGAACAGTACCTTGAGCGCTTGTACCGGGCTGCCAAGGATGAGGATCCGCAAGGGCTGGTCACCTATGTGAACTATCCCACCACAGAGTACCTGCAGCTGCCGTTCTTAGACCTGGTGTGTTTCAATGTCTACCTTGAGACGCCAGAGCGCCTGGAGGCCTATCTAGCGCGTCTACAGAATATTGCTGGGGACCGTCCTTTGCTCATGGGGGAGATCGGGCTCGACAGTCGCAGAAATGGTGCGTACACCCAGGCGCAGGTACTCGAGTGGCAAATTCGCACGATCTTTGCGGGAGGGTGTACCGGCGCGTTTGTCTTTGCCTGGACGGATGAGTGGTACCGTGGAGGCTATGACATTGAGGATTGGGATTTTGGTCTCACCGATCGGCAGCGCCGCCCGAAGCCGGCGCTAGCCACTGTACGTAGCGTGTTTGCCGAGATCCCATTTCCTCAGGACCTCCCCTGGCCCCACATTTCGGTCGTGGTGTGTAGTTATAATGGGGCACGCACTATTCGAGATTGTTGCGAAGGGCTCCTCCGACTCGAGTATCCCAATTTTGAAGTAATTGTGGTTAATGATGGCTCCACAGATGCCACGCCAGAGATTGTGTCGCACTATGATTTTCGGCTGATCAGCACCGAAAACCGTGGGTTGAGCAGCGCGCGCAATATTGGCTGGCAAGAGGCCAAGGGTGAAATTGTGGCCTATATTGATGACGACGCGTACCCTGATCCACACTGGCTGACCTATCTAGCCGCAGCGTTCATGCGGACGACCCATGTGGGCATCGGGGGACCGAATCTGCCGCCCCCTAGCGATGGTCCTATCGCCGACTGTGTGGCGAACGCCCCTGGCGGTCCTGTGCATGTGCTCCTCTCTGATACGGAGGCAGAGCACATCCCAGGGTGTAACATGGCATTTCGGAAAACGGCCTTGCAAGCTGTCGGGGGGTTTGATCCTCAGTTTCGTACGGCGGGCGATGACGTAGATATCTGCTGGCGGTTGCAACAACAGGGCTGGACGATTGGGTTTAGCCCAGCGGCCATGGTCTGGCATCATCGCCGCAATTCTGTCCGGACCTATTGGAAACAGCAGCAGGGGTACGGCAGGGCCGAAGCACTGCTGGAACAGAAATGGCCGGGAAAATACAACGTGCTGGGGCATCTGTCCTGGACCGGGCGCCTCTATGGGAAGGGGAGCACGCAGGTGGTCAGGCGGCTGCGGGGACGGATCTATCAAGGCACCTGGGGCAGCGCTCTCTTTCAATCCATCTATGAACCGGCCCCGAATCTCTGGAGTTCCCTGCCGCTGATGCCTGAGTGGTATTTAGTGATTGGCGCCCTCGCCGCCATCTCGGCCCTGGGACTCTTCTGGACACCGCTGTGGCTGGCGCTGCCGTTCCTCGGCTATGCGCTTGGGGTCCTCCTTGTGCAAGCCGGCCTGAGTGCACGGCACGCTTCTTTTACGAGCGCTCCGCACTCCCGCCGCGAGCGACTGCAGTTCTGGGGGCTGACGACTCTCCTGCACCTCATGCAACCCTTGGCGCGGCTGCGTGGACGCGTGCGCTACGGCCTGACCCCGTGGCGGTGGCGGAGTGCGCGGGGCTTGGTGTGGCCGTGGCCTCGGACGTTGAAGCTGTGGAGCGAGCAGTGGCAGTGCCCCATGGCGCGGCTGCAGTCGATCGAAGAGATCCTGCGAGCAGAAGGCACTGCTGGCGCCCGTGGAGGTGACTATGACCGCTGGGATCTCGAAGTGCGCGGGGGCCTGCTCGGTGCTGTCCGTCTGTTGGCAACGACCGAAGAGCATGGAGCAGGTCGACAACTGGTACGGTTTCGCCTCTGGCCGAAGTACTCTCGTGCTCGCTGCTATCCTCCCGGCGTGCCGTATGGTGCAAGAATGTGCTGGGGCGATGGCCACCGTCCAGCATGCGCTCAAGCAGGCCGGGATAGAGGATGCGTAATGGTTACTGCCAGAGGTTCTAAGCTCTCCGTGTCCCGGCGATTACTGCGTCAGGTGTGGCCGTATTGGCCGTACATAACGGGTATATTCGTGATCGATCTGTTAGCGACGCCTCTCTCGTTACTTGGGCCTGTCCCGCTCAAAATTGCAGTAGATACGGTTATTGGCTCGCAGCCACTACCGCCGTTTCTGAGTGCCCTGCTTCCCGACCTAGGAACACACTCGAAACTACTTTTACTGAGTGTGGCCGTAGGATTACTGGTCCTGGTTGCGTTCCTCAACCAGTTACAGGGACTGGGTATTTACGTGTTGCGGACGCACACGGGTGAATGGCTCACCCTCGATTTCCGGGCACGCCTGTTCAGTCACGTGCAACGCCTAGCATTTGCGTTTCACGATGCGCGTGGCACGTCTGATACTATTTACCGTATCCAGTACGATGCACCCGCTATCCAATGGCTGACGGTATACGGCATCATTCCTCTCATTTCATCGGCGGTGACGCTGCTCTCGATGATCTATGTGACCGCGTGTCTCGATTGGCAGCTTGCACTTGTGGCCATGTCTTTTGTCCCCCTCCTCCTTATTATCCCGAAGGTGTATGACCAACGCATGCGAGGGCGGTATACCAATGTGAAGGAACTGGAAAGTTCGACACTGGGGATTGTCCAAGAGGTCTTGACAGCGTTGCGTGTGGTCAAGGCCTTTGGGCGCGAAGACCATGAGCAGGAGCGTTTTGTAGCCCAATCGACTGCTGGTATGGGGGCGCGAATTCGGCTGGCCTGTGCAGAGAGTGCTTTTGTTCTCCTAAGTAATGTTATCACGGCCATTGGTACAGCCCTGGTGCTCTATATAGGCGTCCGCAGTGTGTTGGCAGACCGTCTGACGCTTGGTGAGTTGCTGATGGTGATCACGTACCTGACACAACTCTACGGACCGCTCAACGCCATTGGTGACAAGATTATTAGCTTACAGTCGTCCAAGGCCAGTATACAGCGGACCTTTGAGCTCTTGGACACCGTGCCCGATGTCACTGAACGACCGCACGCTCGCACACTCAAGCGCGCCGCTGGTGCCGTTGAGTTTCATGGTGTTGGCTTTGCTTATGATGTCCAGAACCTGATCTTGGATGATGTTTCATTTGCTATCCAACCGGGTACGCGTCTGGGCATTGCCGGCAGGACCGGCGCTGGAAAGACTACACTTGTGAGTTTGCTGATGCGTTTCTATGACCCAAGCACTGGCCAGATCTTACTGGACGGGGTAGATATACGTGACTATAAGCTTGCTGATCTGCGCCACCAGTTTGCCATTGTCTTGCAAGAACCTGTGTTGTTCTCCACAAGCATCGCTGAAAACATTGCCTATGGTCGCCCCGGAGCGAGTTTCCAGGACATTGTTGCGGCCGCCAAAATCGCCAATGCGCATGACTTTATTGTTGCCCTATCTGAAGGTTATGACACGCTGGTTGGAGAGCGTGGTATGCGTCTGTCCGGTGGTGAACGCCAACGCATCGCCCTGGCCCGCGCTTTCCTGAAGGACGCACCGATTCTCATCCTGGATGAGCCGACGAGCGCTATTGATACGGCTACCGAGGCCATGATAATGGAGGCTATGCAACGTGTCATGGCTGGTCGGACAACCCTGATGATTGCGCATCGCCTCAGCACACTCGAAGTGTGTGATGCACGTATCGTTATTGAGCATGGCCACGTTGTGAGCACCACGGGGAACGTTGAACACGCAAGCATGTCACGCCCAATGGCCGCGTGGCCACATAGCTACAGGTGAAGGCTAACCAGAGATAAAGACATGATCCTCCCGAGCACATATCCGCCTGCCAAGCGGGGAAAAATCGTTCTTTGGGGGCTGTTGGCTTCACGCCCATTCGGGGGTATGACCTGGCAGGTGTTGCATCACCTCGTGGGGATGCGGCGCCTCGGCCTCGACATATGGTATGTAGAGGATTCCGATACCCCGGTCTTACACCCTACGACGTATTGGCCGACCTCAGAGTATGCCGACAACGTCGCCTACCTCGCGCGGCAAATGGAGAGCGTGGGTCTAGGCGATCGCTGGATCTTCCGCCCCCCGAGTGTGTATAACACCTGCTTCGGGGCACACGACCTGGCAGGCTTAGCGCAACTCTACAAGGAGGCGGATGCGGTCTTCAACCTCTGCGGTGCCCACGAGCTGCGGCCCGAGCATGACGGTATCCGCTGTCTCGTCTACCTGGAAACGGACCCGGTGGAAACTCAGGTGGGTGTGGCCAACCAGGAGCTACGGACCATCCAGGCGCTGGCGGCCTACAACCATTTGTTCACGTATGGCGAGAACCTTGGCACCCCCGACTGTCTGGTGCCAATAGAACAGTTCATTTGGCAACCGACGCGACCGCCTGTCTGCGTCGATTGGTGGACTACGACCGACATGCCAGCCGCGGGAGCGCCACTCACGACCATCGCGAACTGGAGGCATACCGGCAAGGACGTTAGCTGGCAAGGCGAAATCTATCATTGGAGCAAGCACTACGAGTTTCTACGCTTCATCACCCTGCCAACGCGGTCTCCATTGCCACTCGAATTGGCCCTTGGCGGCATCAGCGACGACGAATTACCTCAGGTGCGCCGTCACGGCTGGCGCATCGTCCCCTCTGTGAGCGTGTCCGATCCTGGTGCATACCGCGACTATATCCGTGCGTCCCTCGGCGAGTTCACCGTTGCTAAGGAGCAGTATGTCCGTCTGCGCACTGGCTGGTTCAGTGATCGCAGTGTCTGTTACCTCGCTGCCGGCCGCCCAGTGATCATCCAGGACACCGCGCTGGGCAAGGTCATTCCCACTGGTGAAGGCTTGTTCACCTTCAATACAATGGAGGATATCGTCGCGGCTGTCGAGGCCATCAACACTGACTATGCGAGACACAGCTGTGCGGCCCGGTGCATCGCCGAGGACTACTTCAGGGCAGAAACTGTTTTAGCCAAAGTGTTTGACATTGTGGGACTCTAAGTATGGCTACGGCGCAGTGTCTGATCATTCTTGCTGGGTATCTAGTGCGCTTCCCACTCGGCGGGTACGCCTGGCAAGCAGCGCACTACCTCCTTGGGCTGCGTGCACTTGGGCACGACGTCTGGTTCTACGAAGACACAGGACACTATCCGCTCGCGTATAACCCTGTAACCGGTGAGTTCGACCCTACATGCACCTACGGCATTGCGGCCGCTGCCAGTTTCCTCAGCCGACTTGGGTTCGGCGACCGTTGGATGTTCGTCGATGTTGAGCGTGGCTTAGAGTACGGCCCAGGAGCACAGTGCGTGAACACGCTCATCCGGGAGGCAGACCTCTTCGTGAATCTTGGCGGGATGAACCGCCTGCCGCTTGAGTGGCGCAGTGGACGACCCGCTGTCTACATTGACTTTGACCCAGTATATACCCAGATAAAGTTGGAGAGTGGGGATAGCTTCTTGCGTGTACTCCTTGACGGCTATACACACTTGTTTACCTTCGGTGAGAATATCGGTACACCACGCTCACCGGTGCCCACCGGCGGTTATGTGTGGCATCCAACGCGCCAGCCGGTGGTACTCGAACTGTGGGCAAACGCTGGCCGCCCCGGACGCGCCTATACCACGATCGGGAAGTGGGACGCACAAGGACGTGACCTGACGTACCAGGGCAAAACCTTTCAATGGCGTAAGCGTACAGAGTGGCTCCGCTGCCTCGATCTCCCGGCCCACACTGCAGCGGACTTCGAGGTGGCAATGAACGTTGACAGTGTAGCAGGTGACCCCGAGCTACTCGCGGCGCATGGCTGGCGAGTCGTCGATCCGCTCGCCATCTCGCTCGATCCGTGGCGGTACCGTGACTATGTGCGAGGCTCGCGGGGAGAGTTCACGGTAGCAAAAGACATGAACGTCCGCCTGCGGAGTGGCTGGTTCAGCGATCGCGCTGCGTGCTACCTCGCGGCTGGCCGACCCGTCGTGGAGCAGGATACCGGTTTTGGTGACGTACTTCCGCTTGGCCCCGGCCTCCACGCCTTCCACACGGTTGAAGAGGCTGCCGACGCCGTGCGCGTGATCGAGGCTGATTATAACCGCGCCAGTGCGGACGCCATAGAGGTAGCGCGGGAGTACTTTACGGCAGAGAAAGTATTGGGCAGGCTTTTGCAAGAGGCAGGGTTGTAGCACAACGGCTGGCTGCTTGCCAGGAGGATTGGGTTATATGGCGTCGTCGCTTCGCATCATCGTAACCGGGCTGATCGCGCAGTATCCCCTAGGAGGAGTGACATGGGATTACTTTCAGTACGTCCTTGGCCTGGCGCGCCTCGGCCATGATGTCTACTACCTGGAAGACACGGGGCAGTGGCCCTATAATCCCCACGAAGGAGGAGTCAGCAAAGGCTGCGAGTTTAATGTCGAGTACCTGGCTGGGCTTATGGCACGTTTCGGGTTGTCCGACAAGTGGGCGTACCGGTTTCCCTGGCAGTCGCAATGGTTCGGCCTTTCTGATGCGAAACGTGCGGCAGTTATCCGCTCCGCAGACCTGCTCATCAACGTCTCCGGCATGCTTGAACGTCCTGATGACTATCGGCAGGTGCGGCGGCTGGCCTACATCGACTCCGACCCCGTCTTCACCCAGGTCAAGTTGGCGCGGGGGCAGATGGACTTCCGTAAGCTCCTCGATATCCACGATGTGCATTTCAGCTTCGGAGAACATTTGTCTACCGCTGTCCCGGACACGGGGCACTGCTGGCGCCCGACACGGCAACCGGTCGTGCTGGCAGAGTGGCATTCAGCAACGCCGCACCGGGATGTCTTCACGACAGTCATGAACTGGACGAGCTATAACCCAGTGGTCTACAACGGCCAAACCTATGGGCAAAAAGATGTGGAGTTCCTGCGCTTTCTTGAACTTCCCAGCCAGGTCGCTCCCACAGTACTCGAAATTGCCGTCAACGAGGGCAAGACACGGCGGACGCCGCGGGCGCTGCTGGCGCACAAGGGATGGTACGTCGTTGACCCAGAGGTCGTATGTCCCGACCTCGACAGCTATCGCCAGTACATCGAGTCTTCGAAGGCTGAGTGGAGCGTCGCCAAAAACGGCTATGTCGTGGGGCAGCCGGGGTGGTTCAGTTGCCGCTCGGCCTGCTATCTGGCCGCTGGCCGGCCTGTGGTGGTCCAGGATACTGGCTTTGGTGCCGTCTTGCCCGTGGGAGAGGGCCTCTTGTCGTTTACAAACGTGGAGGAGGCGGTGGCCACCATCCAGGACGTCGCAGCCGCCTACGCGCGGCACGCCAAGGCCGCGCGAGCTATTGCCGAGGCATATTTCGACGCCGACAAGGTACTCACACGACTGATTAATGAAGCGTTAGGAGACTAAGGTGCACTCGCGTCGTATTGTTATCCTTGGGACCCTTGCTTCCGATCCATACGCTGGCATGGCCTGGATGCACATGCAGATGGCCGTTGGCCTGCACCGCCTCGGCCACGATGTGTACTATGTGGAGACAACGTCGACATGGCCGTACGATCCAATTCGCCAGGCCAGGGTCTGTGACTCGGACTACGCCGTAGCGTATTTGGCGCGGATTGCGGCGAGCTTTGGGCTTGGCGACCGCTGGGCCTACCGGCGCAGTTATTTAGACAACGCATGGCTCGGTCCATGTCGTGCCGTGGCTGAAGACTTGCTGGCGCATGCAGACGCGGTGCTGAACGTGACTGGGGCAACCTACCTGGCCAAAGAGGGGCTGAAGATCGGCCGCCCCGTGTACTTTGGTACTGATCCGGTGCGTCACGAGATCGAGTTTGCCAAAGGCGACGGTGACACGCGTATATTCATCGAAGAGCACAGCGATTGTGTCACGTACGGCGAGAATATCGGCAATCCGGATTGCCCTATTCCTCCTTTGCCCCGCTTGCGATCAAAGACGCGCCAGCCGATACT